>OCAT01000066.1_pt1 | contig 101524 bp, 87 predicted proteins | sample 1538311 | NCBI WGS metagenome assembly OCAT01 (sample SAMEA2580287, study PRJEB22360) | human gut metagenome | biome: human gut; feature: human-associated habitat; material: faeces | place: Denmark | collected 2008/2010
CTCCGGCATGAGTGATAATGGCAAAATTCTTTCCTTTCAATTCGGGTAAAGTAAATACACAACCTACGGTCGTCAGTTCCTCACGAGAGAAACAACGCACAATTCCTGCTTTACGGAACAACGCCTCTACCGCTGAGTCGGAACTTGCAATCGCTCCCGTATGAGAAGACGCCGCACGGCTTCCGCTCTCCGAACTTCCGGCCTTGATAGCAGCAATCTTACATCCTTTTCTTATCAAAGAGGAAGCATGAAACAATAATCTGTCCGGGTTCTGAATACTTTCAATATAAAGCAATTTCAGATGTGAATCTTTCTCGGGATCAAAGTTCTCGTCCATAAATTGCAAGACATCTTCTACACCGATCTGTTTGGCATTACCTACCGACCAGACAGAATTAAATTGCAATCCTTTCGTCACCGCACTTTCCAGAATAAACACCGCTGTTGCACCGGAACTGGAGATTAGATCAACTCCTTTCAGGTTCAGGTTAGGGATAGGTTGGCTGAACACGCTATGATGCCAGGTATTCATCAAACCGATACAATTAGGTCCAATCAGCGAAGCGCCGTATTTATTCACAGTTTCCAGGATACGTTCTTCCAATAGCGCCCCTTCATGCGTTTCCTCTCCAAATCCGGCAGAGAGTATGATAAATGCCCGAGTTTGTTTTGTACCAGCCAATGTTTCCACAATATCGGGACACAGTGCGGCAGGCACAGCCAATACTGCCAAATCCGTATCAGGAAGATCTTTCACATCTGCAAAGGCGGGAACTCCTTGTACTTCCTTCTCCTTCGGGTTTACCGCCCGAAGTTCTCCCTGATAACCTCCGTTTATCAAGTTCTTTAATATTGCGCCACCCGGCTTATGTACATTATTCGAAGCCCCTACTACAACAATACTTTCAGGGCGAAGCAACTGGGTTGTTATCATATCATACGCTGGTTTTCATTTAACTTAGGTACAAATATATTCTTTCTTATGAGAAAAAAGAAAGAAAAAGGGGAGAATTGCATATAGAAATAGGCTATGGAGAAGAAAAAAAATAAAATATCAGTTAGATTATACTAGCTTTTTGAAATATAAAAGGGCATCTTACTATTTGTACTAACCCGCCCTTCTCTAGAGATTCACACAGTAATTGTTAGGATTTAACGAATGATATCTCTCAGACTCCGGATCTACTACATACCAACATCCAATAGCTGCATCATACAAAATAATCTTGCTCTAATATGCTGATTTAGTTTAGACAACTTATATATCAGAGCAAGACTGTTTTATTAACTTTATATTACGATAAGACAGATAACATAAAATTATAATGGTATTTGTTTATAAAATTTCGAAACTAATAATATGTCATTAGTTGCAAAATCAAAATCAATCCAAATAGTTTTCTGAAAAAAATAAAAGAATCTATGCTGCACTTGGATATTATTACATTTCGCAGAAACCTTGTAAAAGCCGACCCTCATTTTCTTCTTTTCCAACAGCATTGGAATCTCATAAGCTTTTAAAAAGCCATTATATAATACCTTATCATCCACCGAAATAGTAACATTAATTTCTTTGCTATTTTCATAAGAGTTACCTACAAATATTAACGCAGTTCTGGATGTAAAACACACACAACACACACATAATATTATTCCTATCGTTATTATTATTTTTTTTCCTTTCATAATTTCATCTATATTATCGCCATTTAAGACCTAAATTATATATATCGACAACAAGATTATTATAATGAATATATGGATAAGGTATTTTTCTACCCATATATTCTAAATAATTGCTACCTTTATTTAGATTATTTTGTTGCTGCAACATGATAACTCTTTGGTTGCTATTGCTGTTGTGAACAACTCCTCCCTGCTTCATTATATTAAATGGATTCTGCGAATGTGATAATCCAATTGCATGCCCAAACTCATGAGTAGCTGTAAAAGTTTTATTATAAGACAAATTATTCGACAACCAATTATTATTAGCAAAATCGCTTGAAGCCAAAGTCATAACCTTTCCACCTAACATACTTGTTGCTCCACGCGCTCCTTTACTATCGCTATCTCCTAATACAAATAAATGATCAGAGTTTTCGACATCTTTCATAGAAGTTGCAACTTTAAGATCCATATCAACCTTTAAATTGTAAGTTTTATTATCGCTCCATTCAAATTTTCCTTCATAAGTACTTTTTATATCAGAAACTATATCTTTGGCAGCTCTAGCCATATTTATATTATCACTTGAATTATTAAATATCTTTGCAGTTACATGCATAGTGACAATATCACCATTCCGAGTATACCAAATACTATCTCCATTCACATCAATATTATTCACCGGATTATTTGCGCCATATTGATAAGGTGATAAAGAAACATACTTCTCTGAAAATCTATCAGTTTTCATAAATCTCCCTAATGCAGCATCATACATCCTCGCTCCATAATCATACCAGTCCAACCCACCTTTACGATCCAACTCCTTGCCATTATACTTATAAGGCTGGACGCTCTGCCGGGAACTTGTTGACATCAATCCGCCGAAAGCATAATAATCGTTCACTTCCTCAACCGTTCCCTCCTCATCTACAACCACACGATTATTACCCTGATGATCTTTCAAATAATAATGATACTTACCGTCAGTAAGGGACACATAGCCGACTTCCGTCAATAGAATCTGAGGTACTCCATTTTCATAGACCACATTGCCGCAGTAATCCGTTGTAACACTGTCTCCTTCCAGAACGTGCACGGTACGGAGTTTCCTGCCCGCAGCATCATAAAGATAAGATATACTGTTACCATTCGCAAACATTACACGACTAGGCAAATTTAAACAATTATACTGAATAGCAGTTATATTTTTGTTTAAATCTTTAGTCAGGTTGCCGTTTTCATCATATTCATACTCTGTGGGCAAATCAATGCCGTCCTTGAACTCGAAGCCGTTATTGAAGGCAGGGGTGGTTGAACGGTCTGTCACCTTCTTTAACCGGTTACCGGCATAACTCAAAGAAAGATCATCAATCACATCATAACCCGTCGCTGAAGTCTGCCCGTAGCGCTTCAGACCCAAGATATTACCCATTTTATCATAGCCCGTCACCTGCTCATTAAAACGGTTAGTATTTACAGAAAGGCTCGGCCCTTCACCATATTCCGCATCAGTCAGGCGACCCAGACGGTCATAACTGAATTTATAACCGCGGGGAGTGACCCCGGCTCCACTTTTCCAAGTCATACTGCTGATATTACCATTATAACAAGGGACTCCCAAACCGTCGGTATAATGCAAAGACTGGCTAAACTTACCGCCTTCAATACCGGTCAGCCAGTTACGGATATTGTAGGCATAGTCTGTTGCATAAATACCGTTATCCAGTTTGTCTGTCTGCAATCGGCCCAACTCGTCATAAGTGTGTTCCACAAGCAGGACGGAAGGATTGTTATCGTATTGGTGGCTCACTCGTGTCAGGCGTGACGAATGGTCATAAGTATAGGTATAACGTTCCGTCAATGAATACCCGGAACTATCCGTATGGGTGTGAAGGACGGACAGAGGACTTCCTTGAAAGGAGTACTCAGTGGCGTATGTATCCATGCCTCCATTGACACGGCTTGACAGGCTTTTCACTATCCGCTTATTGATGTCATAATAGTCCGCAGAATAAATGAATCCCGAAGAACCATGTGTACAAAGTATGCTACCCGTAAGATTACCGGTCGCACTCACAGTTCCTTCCGGAAAATTATATGCAGAAAAGCCGTTTCGTGTTCTAAAATCATACGTATCATAGTAGTTCACCACATATACACAAGGATCAACCAGATCAAAAGAACTCTGATAACCACTGTACGCCAGGCCGGTGTCGCCTTCCATAAGAGTACCTAAAACAACTGTCTCACCGGCAGTCCGAACATGTTTATCGCTGTTGCTACATTCGCCCTCCACGACGACACGCCCATAGACATCATAAACAAAGAATGACCAAAGAGAATCATTACGCTGACAGCCATCCTGAGAGAAAACCAAACGGTGTGCCGCGTCATAAACCAGGTAAGAAGGGGCGCAACCGGGAAGCTTCTTATAAACAAGACGATCCAGATAGTCATAACGATATATGTAAGCATAAAGATCCAGATCCGGATGATCCTGGTAACCCGGAGGAAGCACAAACACCAGATTGCCATACTCATCGTAGACAAAATAAGTATCAAAAAATGTATCACCATCCAGAATGCGTGAAAGGACCAACTGATTTTCACTATTATAAAATTCCCAATGCATGTTGCCATCTTCGTCCTCGCTGCGTATGCCGCGAAGGCTACCGTCTGCATAGGGACTATCGCTCTCTACCAGCTCGCCGCCGGTGGATACCAGATAACGCTTGCAACGTTGGGCGGGTATACTCTCAAGATTACAGCTATATTTTTTGGATACGGCTTTACCGGTCCATTCATCACCAACGCCAAACTCTTTTAACAGTAAACTACGGTGGGAAGCCTCATACGCGAAACGTGAACAGACGTTGCTGTGCCCGTAATACTCCTGTGCCGACTTTAATATTTGCTTATAGTTCCCGGAAGCCCCTTCCGACAACACAGGAACCGGAAGAGTACGGGACTGTAAATTTCCCAATGAGTTATACTCATAACTTTCAGTCAGGTCTTTGCCCTGCGGGGTTATTCCGACGTGTATCTTCTGAGAAACACCGCCAAAACCATCCCCATAGGACACATCAGTCAGGGAGCGCACACCGTTCGTTTTCAACAGCGAAGCTGCTCCGGTATATTTGTCAAGCGGAGTTACCGTAAGTATGCCATAACGGTCACTCATGTTCACAGTCTTCCTCTGAGCGCAAAGAAGACCGGAGCTTGCACTTATCAATACAAGAACAATGATTCTTTTTATATTCATAATTTTTCCTTTTAACAGTTTCTTATTCATTTCTTATACTCATTATACTCCAGCACAGCGCCGTCCTTATCACGGATTTCCGTCAGTCTCCCGAAGCCGTCATAGCTGTATGTAGTTACATTCCCGTTAGGTTCATTCATATAGACAACTCCCCGTTGCGGAGCATATCTATAAACGGTCACCCGGCAAGGGGCGGGGAAAGCATTACGCAACGGAAGCAATACATTTTCAAGGGCACTGCCGTCAAGGTTTTGAAGAGACTCCACACTCACGCGCAGCCCGGAAACGACTTCCTGATATGACGCCCCTTCCACAATAGCCACCGGACGACTGTAGTTGTATCCCCAGAGCAATGCGACCACAGGAGCATCCGCACGGCGGATCTCACAAACATTGCCATAAGCATCGTGTACAGGATAAGATTCACTCATTGAAAAGAGCCCCTCATGCTTCCAGACGCTCACCTCGTCCAGCAAGGCCGAACCGGAGCCGGGATCCAGAGTATAGTCGAAACTGGTAAAGGAATCATCCATATAGCCTTCAGGACCTTCCACAGATTCTCCTATATGGGCAGGTCTCAATATATCATTGGCAGCCGTCATCGCCCTTCCAACGGCATCATTAACATGATATGGATAAGTATAATCACATTTCTTTTTCTTTCCATCGCTATACTTATAAATCTCCCTCACCGGAAGCCCGGATCGTATATCCCAGTCCGTAGAGCCATAAGTCCGGACAACCGTATCACTGACCAACTTACCAGCATAATAATCCGTATTCACAGTGAGCTGGTTTTCCACACGCGTATTCCCCCTGCCAATGCTATACCTGTACTCACGATAATAAAGGTCATCGTCCGTTTCCACACCGGACTGTTCTGCAACAACCAGATTGACACGCCGCACTTCACGTCCCGCCACCAAAGGAGTATTATTGTTCAAAGATATTTCAGTATATGTATGCTCCTCATCATGCACAGGCTGCTCCGTATCTACATCATAATCCGTTCTCCTGACCAGTTTGCCCTTCTTATAATGGGACACCTCATCATGCACCATACCATTTATTATACTTGGAAAATAGAAATTCGTATTGTATTCATAGTCTTCACGAGATACCGTTTTTCCATAATCATCTTTCTCCACAACACTCACATTAGGATATAGGACAGAGACTCCCGCTGCAGCACCGGCATCGGCCACCGGCAGGGATGAATACAAACGATAACGCATGCTGGTACGAGAGTAGGTACGCAAATAAAGTTTCTCCATCTCATCGACAAAAGTCACTTGAGGAGCATAACCTGTCGGAATACCGTCTTTCTCATACAAGAAACGACGTTCATTCTTCAGCGTACCTTCCACATCACGGCATTGGATAGAATAAATTCGCAAACCACCGGCATAAGATGAAATTGCATTCCCATATTCATCTGTATCGGGATATGTATTGAGCTCATACACTAATTCCTCTCTTGCACCTGTCGGATATTTAATAGACTGCAACGAATAAACCTGGGCGAATAAAATGTCCGGTGTACGGTCCGCACCTCCAATATAAGCATAACATACACCCCGGTCGCCATCGTAAGGCATTCCAAACTCCACCAATTGTCTTTCTACAAGATCGGTATTACCGGTCCGTCCGTTATAATATCCGAATTTATCCACTGCTTTGGTCTGCGTCGGCGAATAGTCATCCACGTAGTCATTATATGACATTGTATAACTACGGCTTTGATTATTGACCAGTTCTGTAAAATTGACCTCAGTAAGCAGGCTGCGTCCCATGAACCGCAGTTGCTTATAATTCAATGTGACACGTTGGATTTCCGCCCCATTTTCATAAATATGCACGGTTTTCAGAAGAGAAGAGGAATAATCAAAAACGACTTTTCCATTAGCGTACGTGATTTCTTTGGGATATTTTGCATCAACCGAATTGTAAGGCCGGTTATCATACTGGCCAACGTTTTCGGCCGTAAAATCGGCCCAAAGAGAATCATTATGCAAAGCATACCCGTTCATCCGGAAAAACTTCAGTTTTCCATCCACTCCCTGCCAATATCCGTTACGGTAACTTTCACCCATATCCTCCACTGCATAATAGTCATAACTATCTGCATAAGTGAGCTTCTGTGTGACATACGAAAAAGAAAGCCTGTCCTGTTTCAGACTGGTGACATCCGTTAGTTTCCAGCCTGTAATCTTTCCTGTATTAGAGTATTCGGCTTCCTTAAAACGGTAAATATTACCGGAACCGTCCGTCACCTGAAATCCCGAACGTATGTCTGACGTTTCCACCTTATCAGAAGTCAACGGTAAATAAACCGGTATATGCGAGCCGCTTTCCGAGGATTTCTCCGGACGCCGGAACACGAAATTCCCCTGAGCATCAAATGTACTATAAAAAAACACATCCGGTTGTTCGTGCGCCATACCTTCGGTCATCTTATGCATATAAGAAGTGTCCCAACTGCCAAAGTCCGGGTTATAGATCAAATACCCTTCTTCATCAGGATTTCCTTGAATACTCCGGGTTACGGTGGGACCGAAATCCACGTTCCAGCCCAAGCCTGCCACGCCGTTTCCCGCACTGACCTTGATGCCTCCGCTGTCATATTGCAATCGTAAAGGCAGCGTGAAATCTCTTGTACGTATCTCATATATCGGGATACTAAGTTCAACTTTGCCTGTATTATAATTAACAGGACACATAATATGCTTCATCAACTCCTCCGATACCGGAGACACAGGAACATAATTATATTTGTATTTTCCTTCCGTATCAGCCAAAGCCGGCGAGGTGCCCTGGCTATATACGCTGCCCACACAAGTGAGCAGCGCAATTATTAAAATAATAGTCTTATTATTCATTTTAGATAACAGTCATCTGGTTTTTATAAAAAAATATTAATCCCTCTCATTACAGATTCATCGCATTAGCGCCCAAAACGCCTGCCAAAGCCGAAGCCACTGCGATAACCACCTTCAGGATCATATCCCATACTGATTTCTTCATTGCCATCATTTACCTCCTTTCTGTTCTTTAATGTGTTGTGTTACTCTGTGTTTTTCCGTACTTCCAGTCTCGTCAGTTCTATCGGCAAATTCTCCGAACTCCTTGAATTCCTTTGCCACATCGAAGCACGGGCACTGTTTAATCCACTCTTCCGGTTCTATCTCACCGTTTCCGTTCAAGTCCGGCGAAAGATCCCGGTGTCCGCAGACCCGGCAGCCGGAAAATTTCTCCTGTAGTTGCCCGACGAGTTGCCGGAGCGTAGCCCGCTGTGCCGGGGTCCGGGTATCTGCCGGGCGTCCCCGGCAGTCCAGACCACCTTCATAGCAGATACCTATCGAATGGGCATTGAAGCCTTTTGCGTGCGCCCCGATACGTTCGAGCGAGCGGGTGAGGTACAACGTTCCGTCCTTGCGGATGTAGTAGTGGTAGCCTGTTCCGTTGAATCCGCGACGCCGATGCATCACGTCCAAAGCTTCAGGGGAGAGTGTACAATCCTCCCTCGTGGCGCTGCAATGCACCACGAACAAATTGATAGTTCGCATAATTAGTGAATAATTAATAGTTCAGTTAAGCACCTGCCGTTCAGCAGAATACTTCGTTTAGTTTAGTCGTTTGAATCTGTGTTGTGCCGGAGAATCACACTGACGGATCCGGTGTCACCCCACCGCCGGAACCGCCGCCTTCGGGCTTGCCACCCTCTCCTTCACCGGAAGCAGAGGTATCGGCACGGTCGAAACGGACACACCGGGCGCCTGTCACTAGCGAACGGGTGGCCATAGTGCCATCCAAATGACGGGTGGAACAGGGAAGAAAGCGAACTGTCAGTGAAGCTTGGGCGGCAGACACGTCGTCCACAGTTTTCACACCTTTACCGTTCGACTTCATCACCAGACGGAAAGTTCCGAAACCGTCAAGCGTCACACTCTCCGAGGATTGAAGATGCTGGCTGACTACCGTCACCAGGTTGTCCAGTGTGTTCTTCACATCACCCGGGGAAAGGGAGGAATAAGCCGCTATCTCTTTAGAGATCTGTGAAGTACTTACATTACCTGTGCGCAACACACGGGGATAGAATAGTTGTTCTCCGTTTTTGTCTTTCAGAACGGACTGAAATGGACCATACAATACTGGCATAATCAAATTTGTTTTTGTGTTAATAAATTTAGTTTAGTCTTGTCTGTAAGCTTATCGACAACACAAAGATACAATAGTTACATTTCATATACAAGTGATTTTCAATATGTGTCTTAACTAAATTCTTAACCACCAGTAATGCATTGAATAACAATAAGAAATCGGAGGAATAATTATAAGTCTAAAACAAAAAAATCCGGTATGCATCAAAACAAAAAGTTGATTCATACCGGAAGTCATAATCTAAAGGAATATTTCACAAAACATAAGAAGGATAAAATAAAATAACCATCCGAGAAGTGTCCACTTACAAAGCCCTTTACCACATGTTTGATAACCAAACAATATAAGAGCCAACCCTATAATAAGCAACAATGGAAAAGGGAAAAGAAAGGCTATCGCTTTTACCCACGCAGATAAAGGAAGACGCTGCTTCTCGACCTCTTTCTCCTTTTCCACTTCGATAAGTTTTTCCACCTCCTTCGTATAGTCCTGATACATGGACGGAGTGATATTCCGCCGCTTCAGTTCCTCCTCTGCTGCGATTACAGCTTCAGGCTGATAATCAGCACGCTCCGAAGTCACTATTCGGACTAACTCCATATCAACCTTTTCCGACATTACGACAGAGAATTTGTTTGTTTCCATATTTTCTAGTATTAAACTATTAACATACAACCAATAAAAAACATAATAAACTGCATATCAAAGATATAACAAATGAAAAATTAACCGCCACGACACTCACCTAAAAAAAACGGCCCTATAAGAAATATTACAAAGATTCTTCCTACATTTCTTTTTGTAGAATCTTCTATTTTCGCACATTCTTTAAAAAGATTGGTTTTACATCCTTTTATCAACCAGCCGATAAAAACCGCCAGCCACATAATCAAAGCACCAACCTCTTCTATAATCATCATTACCTATCCTCCTTTTTAATATTATTGTCTATATACTCAAATTTATTTATACCTCTATTCATTTTCTCAAAAGTTTTCGGATTACGAATCCTTTCATCAAATTTTCTCATTTCCACATCGTAAACTACACGCCTACTCCTCGGGGGAATATGCCGATTGGCATATTTAAACTTATACCATGAACCGGGATGCAATTGTTTCAACAAGTGAACGGCGGGCAATCTTTGAGTAGCCACATCAATGAATCCGCCGGCTCTTTCATCGGGCGTCGCATAAGTTCCTGCCCAAGAACGTCCCGTCAGCCATACTTTCGGAGAATTGATAGATGAATAAGCTGACGATACCATATATTTGGCAACTCCGTCGGCAAAATTTGCTGCCGGTTCATTCAGGGTAAGCTCCAAATTACTAACAAAATCTGTTACCGGACCTACATTCTCATAAGTTCCACTCCTCTGCCATTGCCAAAATTCAGATTCGGAAAGATGTACTTTTCGATCACCATAATCAATATATTCCTGCCGCCCCATAAACGTATTATGAAACCAATTATTATGTGTAGTTTCTTTATAAGTACCATCAGGATTATAGAGCACTTTCATCAGACCATTCGGATCAACATAGTTAACCGGATTATTTCCACAATATCCATAAGGGTTCTCTGAATAATAGTCTTCGCACAGAGGATCCACTCCATTCCACCTTCCCAACACCGGATCATACCGCCGCGCACCATAATCATACCAGTTCACCCCGCACGCTGTCTCCAGTTCTTTTCCGTTATACTTATACGGCTGGACGCTCTGCCGGGAACTTGTCGACATCAATCCGCCGAAAGCATAATAATCGTTCACTTCCTCCGCATTGCCATGTTCATCCGCAACGACACGCACATTGCCCTGATGATCTTTGATGAAATAATGATAGCTCGTATCCGACAAAGCTATATACCCAACATCGGTCATCAACCGCACCGGAACCCCGTTTTCATAGATCACATTCCCGCAATAATCCGTCGTCAGCGTATCTCCGTCAGCAACCCACACCGTACGCAGCTTACTACCGTCAGCACTGTAAACATGAGAAATGTTGTCGCCATTTTTAAAGACTATCCGGCTAGGCAAATTTAAAGAATTATATTGAATATCAACAATATTCTTATTTAAATCTTTTGTCAGATTCCCGTTTGCGTCATAAGCATAGGCAGACTCCTGCGCAAACATATTCACTCCGGCGGAGAACAATAAACCCGCCAATATCATTTTCCGTAATAAATACATAATCCAATCCGTTTTTGTGTTAATTAATCGAGTTTAGTCTTGTCTGTAAGCTTATCGACAACACAAAGATAAGACAGTTACATTTCATATACAAGTGATTTTCAATATGTGTCTTAAGCAAATTCTCAACCAATATAAATAATTGAATATCAATAATTATCAATTTCCAACCTCCTATTTACAACACTTAAAAGATAACGTCCGGGAAGTTTTATCTTGCCCCCGCTGCCACGCAACGTAGCAATCCCCTGCCAGATTGCACCGCCGATAGCCCCGAAATTACTTTTAAGGATAATCGCATACTGTTCTGAAGGCGGGATACCGTAGCTACGGAGATTATCGAGCAGCCCCGCATAGTTACGCGATGTCCCGTCAGACGGCGGAAGAAGGGCATCGACAGTCTCCTGCGTCCACTTTTTCCGTTTCCCCGAACCGGAAACATCCCGCCCGCAGGAACTTCCGGAAGAAATCTCCTCCTTCCCAATCTTCTTCCCCTCCGCCTTCTCCCCTGCCGTTTCCAGGGGAGAATTGAAGTGGGGTTGTTCTTTGCTTTGTTGTGCTACGCTATGCTCTGATGTGCTATTCTGTGCTATGCTATGTGTACCTGATGTTACATTTTCGGGAATAAATGTAACATTATCACCCACGCTAACGCTTTTACCGCCCTCCGTTTCCTCACTCCCGAAGGCCGGCTGTTCTTTCATATCAACCTTATTATCAGCCGGTTCATCATCTGCAAGCAGGCAATACCCGACTTCCAGATGTGAAATGCTGCGGCGACGGGTACTGAAAAGATACTGCCGTTGTATTTCGACGGAAGTCAGGATGCAGCTACGCTCAAAAAGAGCGGCATCGAACAGCCCGTATTCCACCGCCAGACGGACGATGCGTTCCACGTCATCAGCACTCTTCTCGTACAGACCCGCCGAGAGGTCTTCGTAAAACAAACGGTCCGCACGGACATAATACCCCTCGCCCGCATAGATATACGACAGGATTTCCACCAGAATGCCAAGCGCGGAGTCACCCTCACGCTTCATCAGGCGGCGGACAGCACGGTCGTGAATAAAATCCGTATTCAGCGGGAAATAATCCAATCCCTTTTTCTTTATTCTTGCCATAATAATTCTGTTTTTTGATAAATACTCAATATAAAAAAACCGCTTTTACAGCAAGGCTTCTTCCTGCATTCCCGCCTTTTTGCGTTCCATGCTAAGCCTCACTACCTCAAGGGCGTGCAGAATAAGCCGGAGACGTGTTTCCCGGTCCTCAGTCTGTGTTATGACCGGATAGGAAACTCGTCCACCGGACAAAGAGCAATGGGGAAGTTTCTTACCACTGCCGTATTGCCTTCGGCTCAGAGATTTGCGACACTCCTTGCAATATTTATCCGGAGACTGCGTTTTTTTGTTCATATAGAAGGACTCCAACGGAAGCTCACGTTTACAACTCTTGCAAATACTGCTGGATGTAGATTGTTTTGTCGATAAAGATAATGTTGTTTTCATAATGATAATTTTGATTTAAATTCTGAGAAAAAAGTTGTTTATTTGCCGGAGATGTATGTCCGACATGGTGGACATATATGCTTACCATGGTGAATCTATATATTCATCACAGTGTATATATATAGCTACCGGAGCAGTGATACAAAGGGGATGCAAGGCCGGGGGACGAACTTTTCTGCAACCTTTCGGAAACTTTTCTACGTTTTTCATGGCTATTCTGTTTTTAATTTATATTTTTGAAACATATTTGTAATTTCACCGCTACAAAGATAAACAAGTTTTCATAAAGAAAACATAAGGTTTTAGAAATTAATTCTTAAAAAACAGATAACGGATTATTAATGAGCAACTAATACGTTTATGATTTTTTACATCAAAATTAAATGCTAACAAAATGGATACAAATCTGGATGTACCCGGCATCATCAAACGTGCCAAGCAGGCATTAAACCTGAAGAGGGACAGCGAACTGGCTGAATTCCTGGGAGTTTCAAGAGCGACAGTCACCAACTGGGCTGCACGGAACAGTATAGATTTCCGCCTGCTGCTCGACAAATTAGGAAATACGGTAGACTACAACTGGCTATTGTTGGGAAAAGGCAACCCGAAACACCAGTCGAGATTTTGCGAAAGCGAACTGGCACAAGGGGAGGTGCAGATAATTCACAATCCCAAAACAGCCGAACCGGTTGACGACCGCAGCGTGACACTATACGACATCACGGCGGCGGCAAACCTGAAGACGCTGTTCACCAACAAGCACCAGTATGCCTTGGGGAAAATACGGATTCCGAACATATCCGCCTGCGACGGGGCGGTCTACGTCAACGGGGACAGTATGTACCCCATACTGAAATCGGGGGACATCATCGGATATAAGGAGATAAACAGCTTCGAGAGCGTTATTTACGGGGAAATATACCTGGTTTCGTTCATGATCGACGGAGACGAGTATCTGGCGGTGAAGTATGCCAACCGGTCCGAAAAGGAAGGATGCATCAAACTGGTGAGCTACAACACCCACCATGAGCCAATGGATATACCGTTTGCGGCGATCAATGCAATGGCAATAGTGAAGTTCTCTATACGCAGGCATATGATGATGTAAGTTTTCGTCAGGATGAAAAAGTATTTTAAGTGAAATAATCTGTGTTAATCCATGTAATCCATGGTGAAAAGTCATTATCTTTGCACATTGCAAAGCAGAAAACAATAAAATCACGCTATATAATGGAAAAGAAATTCAAAAGAACCACCGTCACATCGGCCCTGCCGTATGCGAACGGACCTGTCCACATCGGTCATTTGGCCGGTGTATACGTACCGGCAGATATCTATGTGCGCTATCTGCGGTTAAAGAAAGAAGATGTATTATTTATCGGCGGTTCGGACGAACACGGAGTGCCTATCACGATCCGCGCCAAAAAAGAAGGAATCACTCCGCAGGATGTGGTAGACCGTTACCATACGCTGATAAAGAAATCATTCGAAGAATTCGGCATCTCCTTCGATGTGTATAGCCGTACCACTTCACCGACGCACCACCAACTGGCTTCGGATTTCTTCAAAACATTATACAACAAGGGCGAGTTTATCGAAAAAACATCCGAACAATATTACGACGAGGAAGCAAAAACATTCCTTGCCGACCGTTATATCACCGGAGAATGTCCCCACTGCCATTCCGAAGGCGCTTACGGCGACCAATGCGAAAAATGCGGAACCTCACTTTCTCCTACGGATCTTATCAACCCGAAAAGTGCTATCAGCGGCAGCAAACCGGTGATGAAAGAAACCAAACACTGGTATCTTCCTCTCGACAAGCACGAAGGATGGCTGCGCAAATGGATTCTGGAAGATCACAAAGAATGGCGTCCCAACGTATACGGCCAATGCAAAAGCTGGCTCGACATGGGACTGCAACCACGTGCCGTGAGCCGTGACCTCGACTGGGGTATCCCTGTTCCCGTAGAAGGAGCAGAAGGAAAAGTGCTTTATGTATGGTTTGACGCACCTATTGGCTACATATCCAACACCAAAGAACTTCTCCCCGACAGCTGGGAAACATGGTGGAAAGATCCTGAAACCCGCCTGATCCATTTCATCGGGAAAGACAACATCGTGTTCCACTGCATCGTATTCCCCGCCATGCTGAAAGCAGAAGGCAGCTATATCCTGCCGGACAACGTGCCGAGCAACGAATTCCTCAACCTCGAAGGAGACAAAATCTCCACTTCCCGCAACTGGGCTGTATGGTTGCACGAATACCTGGCGGACTTCCCCGGCAAACAGGACGTACTCCGCTACGTACTGACCGCCAACGCACCGGAAACGAAAGACAACGACTTCACCTGGAAAGACTTCCAGGCACGCAATAACAACGAACTGGTAGCCGTATACGGTAACTTCGTGAACCGTGCAATGGTATTGACTCAAAAATACTTCGACGGGCGCGTACCTGCACAAGGTGAATTGACCGACTACGACAAGGAAACGCTGAAAGAATTTGCAGACGTAAAAGCAGAAGTGGAAAAACTGCTCGACGTATTCAAATTCCGCGACGCACAGAAAGAAGCCATGAACCTGGCACGTATCGGAAACAAATACCTGGCCGACACCGAACCGTGGAAACTGGCGAAAACTGACATGGAACGTGTGGGAACAATCCTGAACATCTCCCTGCAACTGGTTGCCAATCTGGCGATCGCTTTTGACCCGTTCCTGCCGTTCAGCTCGGAAAAACTCCGCAAGATGTTGAACATGGACACCTTCGAATGGTCCGAACTGGGAAAAGACAACCTGCTCCCCGTCGGTCACCAGTTGAACAAGCCGGAACTGCTGTTCGAAAAGATCGAAGATGCCACAATAGAAGCACAGGTACAGAAGTTGCTTGACACGAAGAAAGCAAACGAAGAAGCCAGTTATAAGGCGAATCCGATTCGGGCAAACATCGAATTTGACGACTTCACGAAGTTGGATATCCGCGTAGGAACGATCCTCGAATGCCAGAAAGTACCGAAGGCAGACAAGTTGCTGCAATTCAAGATTGACGACGGTCTGGAAACGCGTACGATCGTGTCGGGCATTGCCAAGCATTACAAACCTGAAGAATTGGTAGGCAAACAAGTTTGTTTCATCGCCAACCTTGCCCCCCGCAAACTGAAAGGTATCGTCAGCGAAGGCATGATTCTGAGTGCCGAGAACAACGACGGCAGCCTGGCAGTCATTATGCCGGAACGGGAAGTGAAGCCGGGTAGTGAAGTGAAATAATGAAATGAGCGAGGAACAATCACTAAAGGACAAAACAGCCAAAGGATTATTCTGGGGAGGGTTCAGCAACGGTATACAACAGTTGCTGAATCTCGTTTTCGGAATATTTATCGCCCGGCTGCTCACCCCGTCGGATTATGGAATGGTGGGGATGTTAGCGATTTTCTCCCTCATAGCCGGCTCGATACAGGAGAGTGGCTTCACGGCCGCTCTTGTCAACAAGAAAGAGGTGACACACAAAGATTACAATGCTGTATTCTGGTTTAATATCATAACCAGCCTGTGCCTGTATCTGGTGTTGTTCTTGTGCGCGCCACTCATAGCCTATTTCTACAAGGTTCCCGAACTGACGCCGTTGGCACGTTATTCTTTTACAGGCTTTTTCATCGCCAGTCTGGGAATCTCACACAGTGCTTATCTAAAACGGAATCTAATGGTCAAGCAGCAGGCCATGTCCTCGGTGATCGGACTGACCGTATCCGGCATTGCGGGGGTCACGCTGGCTTATCTCGGCTTTTCCTACTGGGGATATGCCACGCAAAGCATTGTCTACGTAGCTGTCAACACTGCCTGTTACTGGCATTTCACCCGTTGGCGGCCTACGCTTCAATTCAGCCTCGCGCCCATAAAAGAAATGTTCGGATTCAGTGGTAAACTGTTAATTACCAACATATTCAATCACATCAACAACAATCTCTTCTCCGTCATATTGGGTAAGTACTACTCCAAGATAGAAGTGGGCTATTACAACCAGTCCAACAAATGGTGCGGCATGGGACAACAATTCATACTGGGCATGATAAACGGAGTGGCACAACCGGTACTTGCGAAAATATCGGAAGATACCGACCGACAGCAACGGGTATTCCGCAAGATGTTGCGTTTCACCGCCTTCATCTCATTTCCCGCCATGCTGGGACTGGGAATCATTGCGGAAGAATTAATCGTTATCTCCATTACCGACAAATGGTACTCCAGCGTATCTATCATGCAGATATTATGTATCAGCGGAGCTTTTGTCCCCATTGCCAACCTTTACCAGCAACTTATCATCAGCAAAGGAAAGTCACGCATCTTTATGTGGAACATCATAATCCTCGGCATGCTCCTGCTCACAGGCGTTCTTCTGGTACATTCTTACGGAATATATGCCATGCTTGCCATGTATGTCTCGACCAATATACTATGGCTACTGAGGTGGCATCACTTCGTGCAGCTTGAAATCGGGTTGAAACTACGCCACGCACTGGCCGATATTCTTCCCTACGCCATCATAGCAGCCTCCGTCATGGCAGTTACCTACTACACCGCCCGCCCTATCGAAAACATCTATGTTCGCCTGGCAAGCAAGATACTACTGGCAATGGCACTTTATGCAGCAGCCATGTGGGCGAGCCGTTCGGTAACTTTCAAGGAAACCATACACTATTTTATCAAAAAGAAAAGCGCATGAAACTACTCGCTCTCGTCACACTCTATTATCCACCCGCACACATCACCGACAACCTTCTTACTTATGCAGAAGATGTGGACGGATTGTTTGTCTGGGACAACACCCCCGGAGGCAGTAATTATCAATTTCCGGAATCTATCTCCCACAAAATAGTCAGGTTACGCCAAGGGGAAAACACCGGTATCGGCAAAGCACTCAATGCCGCAGCGATGTTCGCCCTCGACAACGGATATACTTACCTGCTGACAATGGATCAGGACAGCGCTTTTACCGCTTCCACATTCAAAGACTATATCCGTATTATCAACAATGACAAAGACAGTTCCCATTTTGCTTATATTCCTCTCATCAATGCTTCTGGCACAGACAGCAATGCGCCGCTCAAAGAAGCACAGGGGATGATTATCTCCGGAAGTATTTTTCCGTTGAAAACGATACAAAAAGTCGGTCTGTATCTTGACAAATTTGTCATGGATGCCATTGATACGGAATATTTCCTGCGCATCCGCCGCCATACCGGAAAAGTCATGCTCGTACCTGCCGCCAACCTGAAACATGAACTGGGACATCCGCTCCGGAAACAAATACTCATCTGGCACCCGATGTCACTCAACTACTCCCCGGTGCGTACCTACTACATAGCCCGTAACTTCTTGTACCTCAACAAGCAATACGCCGAGTTCAAACGTCCCGAACTGCTTTGGAAGCTCATTTGGGAGCGTCCTTTCTATATCCTTTTTATGGAAGAAAACAAATGGGAGAAACTGAAAGCACTCGCCAGAGGTATCTGGCAAGGCTGGAGAAAAGATCTCAACCACGACTGTTATTTCAAAAAGCTCAACCCAAACCCCAAGCACCATGAGCGCGAATAACCTTACAACCACCTATCGCCTGCTGAACAGTTCTTTCAGGAAGACGATGATTTTTCACTTGGGCATAGACGCGGGATTCTTCACCGAATATACCTATATGCTTCATGCAATGCTCTATTGCCTGCAACACAAGATACAGTTCAAGCTCTATTCCGACGATGCCAACTTCGGTTGGGAGAAAGGTTGGACAGACTGTTTCGTCCCCTTCTGTGAGGAAGTGCACGAAGCGTTTCACCACACCTACAACACCCACCGCCTGCCTTCGTGGAAAGCATTGATGAAGGACAAGAAATTGCCCAAGACCAAACTGATGAAATGGAAACTGAAAGCAACCTGCAAGAATATAACCGGAGAGACTCTCGCTTTCCTGACCTATAAAAAACCGGTATTACTGAACTGCCACCTGAAGTTCGATCCCAACCAACACTTCCACATCCCCGAACTGGGTATAGACGGGGATTATCTCCATGCTTTCCGGAAAATGACGGAAATCACGTGGAAGTTGAACGAAGTAACCGGACGAGAATGCCGACACCTGGCAGACAACCTGCAACTCCCGCAAGAATACGTCGGTTGCCAGATACGCGGAGGCGACAAGATCACCGAAACCAACCTGCTTCCGGCAGAGTATTACATACGCCTCATCAAACAGAAAACCGACTTGCGCGATGTCTTCGTGCTGACAGATGATTACCGTATCTTCCGGCAAGTACAGTCGCTCGCCCCGGACATACGTTGGTATACCCTATGCGATTCCGGCGAGAAAGGATATGTCAACAGTGCTTTCACGCAAACGACGAAAGAGTTGAAACAGAAGCAAATGACTCGTTTTCTTTCTTCCATACAGCTACTGATGAACGCTTCCATATTCACAGGAAGCATCACCACCGGGCCCAGCCTGTTCCTGCTCAAGAAGTTCTATCCGGACATCAGTCCTGCCGACTGTTTGCTTGAGGATTTCCCGCAAGCAGCCACCCTCCCTATCCCGGGACGCAGCCAAATGGCGGCGGAATTTCTACAAGGAAACTTAAAGTTATAGGAACTTGTCAATTTAATCACTACATTTGTATCATAACGTGCATTAACCGTTTCCAATGGACAAGAAATATACAGCAAAAGAACTTGATTTGTTACATGCCGAGCTTTACGACATATTGGGAGAAACCATTCGTATCTGTCGGAAACACGACATCCCGTATTTTGTGATAGGCGGTACTGCAATCGGGGCACTCTATGACCGGGCGATACTGCCTTGGGACGACGATATAGATATCGGCATGGCACGGAAAGACTACAACAGATTTCTCGAAGTAGCCCCCCGGGAGCTGGGCGATTCCTACTTTCTTTCATGGATAGAAACAGATCCGCACAGTCCTTATTACTATGCCAAAGTCAAGAAAAACAATACCCTCTTTGTAGAAGAAATGTTCAAGAATGTCCCGATGCATCCGGGTATTTTTGTAGATATATTCCCGTTCGACAGGATACCCGACAACAAGCTGTTGCGGAAATTACAGTACGACGCAGCCGGTTTCCTCAAATGTTGCCTCATGGGAAAAGAGATATGGATGTGGAAACACTTCGGCAAATGCGAGATAGAACATCCCACAGACCGGGGAGCCTTCTCCTGCTTCTTGAATAAAGCAGTCGATGTTCTTTTCTCGAAGAAAGCAATTTACCGTATGCTGGTAGCCGTTCAAAGCTGCTTCAATTCATGGAACACGAAGTATTTCAACAACGTGATGACTACCACCGACCACGTGACCGGAGAAAGCCTCCGCCACCTGCAACCGGTGCCGTTCGGACCGCTCACAGTGAACGCTCCCGACAACCTGGAAGGTTTCCTGCGATACAACTACCCGACCCTGCACCGATATACAGAGGAAGAACAGGAGAAAGTGAACAATCACTACCCTGCCGCCCTTTCATTCAGTACGACTCCAAAACAAGAACTATGAATATGAAACCCGCTTTAGTAGATGTACCGGTACTGATACTGTTCTTCAACCGCCCGCAACAATTATCGCAAGTGTTCGAGCAGGTAAAGAAAGCACGCCCGTCACGGCTGTTTCTCTATCAGGACGGAGCACGAAACGAACACGACCTGCCCGGGATAAAAGCCTGCCGCGAAATCGTGTCGCAGATAGACTGGGAGTGCGAAGTAGAACGGTTCTATCAGGAAAAGAACTTCGGTTGCGACCCCTCGGAATATATATCGCAGAAATGGGCTTTCTCAAAAGTCGACAAATGCATTGTACTGGAAGATGATGATGTGCCGTCAGTCTCTTTCTTCCGTTTCTGCAAGGAAATGCTGGACAAGTACGAACATGACACCCGCATCAGCATGATTGCCGGATTCAACCCCGAAGAAATCAGCAAAGACATCCCTTACGACTATTTCTTCGCCACCACCTTCTCTATCTGGGGGTGGGCAAGCTGGAAACGTGTCGTAGACCAATGGGACGAGTTCTATACTTTTCTGGACGACTCCTTCAATATGCAGCAACTCGAACAACTCATCAAAGAACGCAAGTTCCGGAGCGACTTCATCTATATGTGCCGGCGTCATCGCGAACACCGGAAGGCTTTTTACGAAACCATTTTCCATGCCTCCATACTGTTCAACTCCGGACTGAGCATTGTGCCCACACGCAACATGATTAACAACTTGGGAGCAACGGCGGATTCCACCCACTTTGCCGGTTCCGTCCATACGCTGCCCAAAGGCTACCGCCGCATTTTCACCATGAAGCGTTACGAAGCGGAGTTTCCTCTGAAACATCCCCGCTACGTCATTGAAAATGTAGCGTACAAAAAAAGCGTCTACCGCATCATGTGCTGGGACCACCCGTGGATAAAGATAGGACGCTCGTTCGAGGAACTGTTCCTCAACCTGAAATACGGTAATTTTTCTATCATTACGAAAGCTGTTAAAAACCGAATAAACAAATGGCTGAAGAGAAACAAACATCACTAAAACCACTTACGATTTATTTCTACCATACCCGCCTCACGCGGGAAAGTTACGAGGAATGGAAAGAGTATAAATTCCCCGGACATATCTTGTACGGACTTCCATTGCTGGAAAAACACGGGATACATTCCGTCATGCACAAGTGCCGGTACTTCTCAAGCCGCCTGAGGCTCATGCTCTACGCAACGAAAGAAATTCTGTTCTGCAAGGAGAAATATCAGGTGCTCTACGCCACCTCTTTCCGTGGTATCGAACCGGTGATTTTCCTCCGTGCACTGGGGCTATACCGCAAGCCGATCGTTATCTGGCACCACACGGCAGTAGTCAACAGTTCCGGTTTCGCACGCGAACAAATATCCCGCCTTTTCTATAAAGGCATCGACAAGATGTTCCTGTTCAGCCGGAAGCTCATTCAGGATTCGTTGAAAACCCGGAAAGCGCCCGCCCATAAACTAAAACTGGTACACTGGGGACCGGACCTCCCTTTCTATGACCACCTGTTGGCGGAAATGCCCGACCGCAAACCGGAAGGCTTTATCTCTACCGGCAAAGAAAACCGGGATGTAAGCACTCTCTTCCAGGCATTTGCCGCCACTAAAGAGAAACTCGACTTATATATCGCCGTCTCATGCGGTAACATCAATTATAAAAACATCATTGACGGTTTCACCCTGCCCGACTCTATCCATGTACATTACACCGACGGAGTAATCCCCTACGAGCTTGCCAAACTGGTGGCGCGGAAAAGCTGTATTGTCATCTGTTGTCTGGATTTTCCCTATACCGTAGGGCTCACCACACTCGTAGAAGCATTTGCTCTCGGCATTCCCGTCATTTGTTCGCGTAACCCCAATTTCGAAATTGACATCGACAAGGAAGGAATCGGCATTACCGTAGAATACGGCGATGTGCAGGGTTGGACAGACGCTATCCGCTACATCGCCGACCACCCCGAAGAGGCACGACGCATGGGCAACAACGCCCGCAAACTGGCGGAAGAACGTTTCAATCTCGAAATCTTTTCACGTGAAATAGCAGAAAGCTTGCAGGAAATATCAAACTTTTCCTCTAAAAACCGTACATTTGCATAAACTTTTATGCACATGAGAGTCCTGATTATAAATACGTCTGAACGAATCGGAGGAGCCGCCATTGCAGCCGGCCGGTTAATGGAATCACTCAAGAATAATGGTATTAAAGCCAAAATGCTGGTGCGCGACAAGCAAACGGACCAGATCAGCGTTGTGGGTTTGAAGCGCAGCTGGCTGCAAGTATGGAAGTTCATGTGGGAACGCATCGTTATCTGGAGCGCCAACCGTTTCCAACGGTATCATCTGTTCGATGTAGACATTGCCAACACGGGAACGGACATTACCTCTCTTCCGGAATTTCGGCAGGCAGACGTCATTCACCTGCACTGGATCAATCAGGGAATGCTTTCATTGAAAGACATCCGGAAGATACTTACTTCCGGCAAACCGGTCGTCTGGACAATGCATGATATGTGGCCCTGCACCGGTATCTGCCATTATGCACGCGAATGCACGAACTATCAACAGGAGTGCCACAACTGCCCGTACATCTACAAAGGCGGTAGCAAGAAAGATTTATCTTACCGCACTTTCCGTAAGAAACAGAAATTGTATAGCAACGCCCCCGTTCATTTCGTCACTTGCAGCCGTTGGTTGAAGGAACAGGCCCAGGTCAGCAGGCTGTTCGAAGGGAAAAGCGTTATCAACATCCCGAACGCGATCAATACCAATCTGTTCAAGCCACAGAACAAGGAAGAGGCACGGGCCAAATGTATGTTGCCGCAAAACAAGAAGCTGATTCTGTTCGGCTCGGTAAAGATCACCGATAAGCGGAAAGGGGCCGAATATTTAATCGAAGCCTGCAAACTGCTGGCTGAGAAACATCCGGAATGGAAAGAGTCGCTGGGAGTCGTCGTATTCGGCAACCAGTCCCAACAGTTGCAGGAACAGATTCCTTTCCATGTCTACCCGTTGCCTTACATCAAGAATGAGCACGAAGTGGTCAATATATATAATGCCGTAGACTTGTTTGTCATTCCTTCGCTGGAAGAAAATCTTCCCAACATGATTATGGAAGCAATGGCGTGCGGCGTTCCTTGCGTAGGATTCAATGTCGGCGGCATCCCCGAAATGATTGACCACCTGCACAACGGATATGTGGCCCGATACAAATCTTCGGAGGACTTTGCCAACGGTATACACTGGATACTGACGGATCCGGAATATGACGAGCTTTCCGCACAAGCCTGCCGCAAGGTATTAGGCAACTATTCCGAAAGCATTATTGCCAAGAAATATACGGATCTCTACAATAAAGTAACGGGGAAATATGCATAGCGTTCATCCTACTCCCAAGTTTTCGGTCATCACGGTGACCTATAATGCGGAAAAGGTACTCGAAGATACCATTCAAAGTGTGATTGCGCAGACCTATCATCACGTAGAATATATCATCGTGGACGGAGCCTCCAAAGATGGCACTTTATCTATCATCGACAGATACCGTCCACGGATACATACTGTTGTCAGCGAACCGGACAAGGGACTGTATGACGCCATGAACAAAGGAATTGCCCTCGCCAGCGGCGACTATCTCTGCTTTCTGAACGCAGGCGACTGCTTTCACGAAGACGACACGCTGCAACAAATGGTGCACACTATCAATGGTAACGAACTTCCCGACGTACTTTACGGAGAAACGGCTATCGTAGACGAGAAGAGGCATTTCCAACGTATGCGCCGTCTATCTGCCCCGGAAGTATTAACCTGGAAAAGCTTCAAACAGGGAATGCTGGTCTGCCACCAGGCATTCTTCGCCCGCCATACGCTGGTGGAGCCATACGACTTGAAGTTCCGTTATTCCGCCGACTTCGACTGGTGCGTCCGCATCATGAAGAAAGCCCGCACATTGCACAATACGCACCTGACAATCATCGACTATCTTGACGAAGGTATGACCACCCAAAACCGGAAGGCTTCTCTCAAAGAAAGATTCCGCATCATGGCAAAACATTACGGGCTGATAAGTACAGTGGCACATCATGCATGGTTTGTCCTCCGGCTATTCTTCAAACCGGGACAATAAGCGCGTTGCCTAAACCGGTAACGCAAGTAATTGGTACATTAATGTACGTGCCATACGCTCCTGCCCTTTCGTGTTAGGGTGCAGACGATCGAAACCCGAATCATAAAAATAGATAAGTTGTTCCTCAATCATCGGATTCATCCCTGTCACCGAGTTAAAGTCTATCACAGGAAGCCCCCAGAGATTACCGGCTTCTTTGACTGCCTGTACATAAGCGTCCACATATTCACCGCAACTATTCTGGTAGTTCTCATCCGGCTGCACGTTCGTTTCTCCGAAATTGGCAAACGCACGATGCAACGGAGTCAGCAGAATGATTTGTTTATCAGGAAACAGCTGTTTCATCCGCGTTATCCCTATATTGATACGTCCTTTATAGGTATTACTGTCCATTACAGGGGTTCGTTTCTTGCGGGTCTCCATTTTCTTCATTTCGCCACGGGCCGCCAACACTTGTTCTTCCGTTTCCGTAAACCATTCGCCAATAGGTATACCGGCATTAAAATCATTCGTACCCATCAGGACAATGATTGCATCCACTTCCTCTCCATGTTCTTTCATCAATTGCTCCGCCTGCCGGGGCACATCGTTCCATTGTCGCCCGCTTATTCCATATACATAAGGAGTAATCCCCAACCATTCTTGTAGAAAGTCCCAGTACTTTTTAATCTTATTACCATAGCAGTTAGGATCTGTAATAGAATCTCCTATATATCCTACCTTCTTCCCTTGCCACGGATGTTGAACCCACCCGCTATGACTGTTCTCACCGGAGTTTACGACTTTAGAAGCTTGACTCTGTCCATGCAGAAAACAAGTACAGAATAATAGAGCTGTACACGTTAGTAATAACTTGCTTTTCATTGGTATTCTATATTAAATGAGACATTTTTATTCAATAGACAGCAAATGTAACTCAAAAAAATTAAGTATGGACACAAACGTTATATTTATCTCTTATCTCATTTAGCAGACCTTTTATCATCAGCCTTATAATATTCATTTAAAATCATTTTAAGATATTGCCAACCGGCATTCACAACAGATATAATCTTGCCCGATTTATCTAGTAGAACCCCAAAAGGAATACCCGTTATAGAATATAACTCCCGTATACGTTTATCATCTTCTTTACCGGCAATACATAATTCAGGCCATAAATTCTCTTTCTTTGCCAATACAGACAACCAAGAAGCCGTGTTTACATCTAATGAAATCCCCAGAATGCCAAACCCTCTATCTTTATATTCCTGATATAACCGGACAAGACGTGGTTCTTGAGCACGACAAGGACCACACCAGCTTGCCCAAAAATCCAAAAATAATAATTCATTCTTACCCACATAATCTGATATCCTCTTTTCGTTACCCAGCGAATCAATCAAAGTAAAATCCATAAATTGTTTTCCTTTTAACTGCAAGTATCTATTTCTCTTTTCCCAATATTCATATTGAGTCTTCACATCCGCTCTGGATTTATCCCTATCAGATAGTTTTTCATAAAGTTCGGCAAAGTATGGATCATCGGAATAACTAACATCATTTAAAAAGACCTCCCTACCAAGAGCATTATGGAGATATTTATTTTTAAACTTAAACCGATAAGAAAAGAATTGTTTATAAGCATCTTGCTTCAAATCAACATCTTTCAGCATACAAAATTGTTTCCAAAGAATACCACAAGAATCTTGAAAGACTCTATATTCGTCCACCAATGGGGAATGTACGATCGATTTCTGTTTTAATTCGACCAATATATCTCCTTTCTCAAGAAAAACTTCAGCAAACAAAACCGTATCCGGATAATTTCCCAAAGAGATTATAGACTTCTCATACAAATATTCCGGGCCTGTAAAATCGAAATGCCCATTTTGCACATAAGTGGAATCAGCAGAACGGATAATATCACCAGTAAATGTAAAAAGCGTCACCAACGAATCATTATATCTGGTATCAACTCTCCCGTTAATCCTAAAATGATTATTTTGTGCACAAAGTTGAAACGCATACAACAAAGTAATCAATAATATATATCTATTAATCATTTTATCTCTCCTTCCCTTCGATAAATCAAAATTCCCTTTCTATATTTCTCGCCAAACAATTTAATCGCTTCATAATGAGACAACGCACCTCGCACCATAGTATATCCACCTCTCCGCGTACCAGTTTCAGGATCAAATACAACAGAATAATCGACAAGCGTATCATTCACCAAGATTGTCATATCTCGCACATCATAAGAAAAAGAAAGTGAATCTATTTCTGATTCCATTTTCTTTATTGGTTTCTGAGAAAATACCATCCCACTAAGGAGCAAGCATAATAGAATAACAAAAATCGTTCTCATAATTTACAAAGTGTGTCAAAAGTATTATATTTACAAACTCTATCATTAATTAGCGCCACAAATAGATGTATATTTTCATTCATCCGGCATTTTAAAAGTGTAAGGAAAATCTTCTTTCATTGGATATGTTTTCTCTGATTGAAAGAAGGCGCGATTTAATTTAAACCCATAGGTCTTTCCTTTCTCCAGCTTACTTCTATCTAATATAATACAAAAAGTATATTTATCTTTCCAAAACGGCTGATAGTCTGTATAAGGTGGCGATATTCTTTTATCATCCAACGGCCTTATACCATAAGCACCAAACATAGGTTTAGAGAAACGTATTTGTATAGTATCAATACCTAAAGGTAATATGCTATTTGAAATAGGAAATATATCTGTAATATAGGGTTCTTTATTATCGTACTCTTTCAATACATTATCAAAATCAGATGCCGTATAGTTGACAAAACTTACTATCTCAGGCATAAAATCCTTAATGGTAGAATACAAATTACGATGATTACGAAAATGTTCCATAAACGTCATGCTTCTTTCCATCCAGATAAAACCTTCATGTTGCCTCCATGCAGTTAAATGTGTAGCAGTGAATCCCCTATTAGGGTTATCTTTAAAATACATGATAGTCAATAGGTTGTTAAACCATTCTATCATCGTTGAATTGGTACTTCCATAAGCCAGTTTGGCCATCTTTTCTTTCACGTGAGGATAAATTATTTGCGAAGCAGAATCAATCTGAGACCAATATTGAGCAAGGCAAGGATTAGTATAGTGGTGTAACAACTCATGTACAATGACAGTTATAAGGAATCTACTATACGCCGGGTTTCCTTCTTTATCGGTACTACATCCAATAACAATTCCACGTTTTTCTCCCTTTGTTATTCCATTAAAAGCATAATTACCAGGTCCATTACAAAGAGATGCAACCACTATTGTATTTTCAGGTCCTTCGCCAAACATAGATTTAAACCACTCTGCATTCAGATCGACAAGAATAGTATTCAATCTAGTTTCAGCTATATCATATAAGCCACGATGCAGTGTATAGAAATCCTTAAATTTTGTTTGTCTATAAAAATCATTCAATAAACGGACAAATGTTCTGAAACTTTCCTCTGTCCACCTACTATCAATCATACTTATCTTTGATGCGTCACATTGTGGATCAATAATCACTTTCCCTCTCTTTATCTCAATACATCCAGTTGCCGCAGGTACAGCATCATAAGCTATTCCTTGCTCCTCTCTTATCTTTTTGATGTAAGAGATGAGCTTATGTTCTCTATATTTTGAGAAGTAATTATCAATATCGGCTGTATAACCGGGGATAGTATTATTTATATACTCTTCCGCACCAGCCAATCGAAAAGCAATACTTGTCAACTCAAAGCTTTCTTTTACTTGGCTTTTAACCTGTGCTGATATATTATTAATCGCACACAATAGCATTATTGTCCATAAAGTTGTTTTCATATATTGTCTCTTTATAACTATTTAATAAGCATATCTAACTCTTTCAACTGCACATCCCCTATATGTTCCCACTTAGCAACGACTTTTCCTTCTTTATCAATCAAGACATAAAATGGAATAGCATCACAATTGTATAGGTACGACAGGTTATTCTCCTTTTCATCTTTCTCATTCGTCTCAGAACTTAAAATTTGTGGCCAAACATTCAAATTATTTTTTCTTATGGCCTCAGACCAACTATCCTTGACTCTATCCAATGATATACCAATAATAGTCAATCCTTTCTCATTGTATTTCTTATATACTTCTTTCATTTTAGGAATCTCTTTCAAACAAAGCATACACCAACTTGCCCAAAAATCCAATAATACAAAAGTCTTATTCTTATAATTAGCCAATTCAACCATGTCTCCAGAAATACTTTTTCTGATGAAATTAAGAGGTATCACCTATGGAGGTTCTTTTTAAGAGATCTCTTCTATCCTCTTGCTCTTCAATTTCTTTGAGAGCTAATTACCCCATTATACTATTTTTAGTTAGCTCGAGCAATTTGTTATAAACGGAACGAACAGAGTCTATACAAATAGTCCCTCTCTCAGAAATAGAATATAATAAATCCGGAATTATTTGAAAAATATCCATAAGGGTAAATAACTGCTTCCATTCTTCAGTTATCAATTTGTGGCAAAGAGTAACAGGAGATAGAATAGTATGCATCAATATATTAATTGATTTCTGATATTTGAAGAACTCTTCATTATCCAAACAACTAGTTCTCAATTCCATATACAAAATTAGTATTCATACGCTTCCTCCTTGTTTAATCATAAGATATAGCGGTGTTTTTCATAGTATCTTCATTATCACAATTGTTTTGTACGCATCGTCAACCGGATATATCCGTCCTTCGACTGCTCCTTCAGTGAAATACCGATACGTGTATAGGCCGGAGAGTTCACCTCAATCGTTTCAGAAGTAAACGCGACTTTGCCAGACGCTTCAATCGTAACGGTCATCTGTTCTGTGCCGGTAGTAAGCAAGAGATGTGTATCATCAATAATTTTCCAGTTGGCTTGTGTTGTTATGGCTGTTTCGAACCGGATAGGTGCATTGGCCGTAAATTCGTCACCCACAGTAAAGCTACCTTTCCCTTGACGGTCATAGACGAAAGTGCGAACCAACTTATCCAGACTGGGGGTGGAATAAGCCGAAGTATAGTCAATACTAAGCAAATCTTTTACGTTCGTAAATTCTTTCTTGAGTACAATGGCGCTCGCTTTGGCACCGGAGGACTGTGTTTTTCCGTCTACTACCGGAACTGGGTGACCGAAAGAACCTTTGATCTTATACTTCTCGGGAGCTTCCGCACTAAAATAATCACCCGGATAAGAGAAAGGACCGCCTTGATCGCCGACCATAGTGCACTTTCCTAGAGCGACGGCATAAGAGCCGATGTCATTATGGTTATGATTTTCGGCATTATTACCCCCTTTGGCCGAGACAGCCAACGTACACGAGCTGCCCTTGGCAGGACGTGCAACCAAGATTCCTGCCTTTTCATAATACGCCCGCAAAGAATCGGAACCTTCCTGCAATGCCTGACGAATGCCGTCTGTCATTTCCATTTTCCATACCTGATGAGGGAACAGCTCTATGAGATAAAGAGAGAAATTATTGCCGGAAGGGAGAATATATTTTTCTTCCGCAGAGGTGATACCAAGCGCACGGTCACAGTAATCGAGGATGAACTTATCAGGCGATAAACCGATACGGCAGTCGGAATAAGCAGGACATACACCTTCATTCATCTGTATCTTCCGACCATATTGAGCAATATGCACAAATTTAGGTTCACGGAAGAAATCTATCTTGCCTTGCGTGGCACGGCATACTTCCTCACGCAGCAAGATATATGCACGGAAACCATAATTATAGTAGCCGACCCCTTCGCTGCAATAACCGTCATCGGCATATCCTTTCATACCGTATACATTATATTTCTCGGCTGCGGCAACAAAATAAGCGCGTTCCTCCTTATCCGCCAGCAAAGTGAGGGCAGCACCCGTGACACCTGCCAAACAAACCGAGTTCCAGTTATTTGTAACCGTAAACCACCAGAAAGGCTTTGTCTCTTCCAGGCAACGGTATACAGGACGAAATACTTTCTCGCGGAAAGCACACTGCACGCGGGCCTTTACTTCCGGTGACAAACGGTCGTCGAGCATAGCAACACACTGCGCAATTCCGTTTCCGGCAGTGGCAACTACCAAATCGACATAATAATCTGTTCCATGATAATTATTCAGATTGCGGTCGTGAGCCGGAATCGACCAGGAGTTCTGGTTGCAGAGAGCAACCAGAGCCTTTTCAATAGCAGGAATGTAACGTCTTTTATTCTCCATACATTCAGCCAATGTCAACCGAAACAGATAATGGTAACGGGCATTTATCATATTTTCGCCCGGCAGGCGGACATTGGTTTTGTTCAGATGCAGATACAAGGAGTCAACAAAAGGAGGCATCCCCTTTTTCAGCAATGCAGGTGCTTCTTCTGTCAGCAGTTTTTCTGCCTTGCTACTCTCTTTTACTTTGTTCCAGAAGGTACGGTCTTTATAAGAAACGCCTATTCCTTCCGGTTTATCGGGCAACATTGCAGCAATCTCACGGATACGGTTTTGGGAAATATTCGCATGCTGCCTCGGAGTGTCCTGTGCCATACGGTAAACTTCCGTCCCTGCCATCAGGAAAGCTCCCGGACCGTAGACTTCTGTCATATCGGGAGTCACCTTTTTCGGATCAGCGCCGATAGGTTGCACATATCCCAGTTTACCGTCTTCTCCCACAGCCGACACTAATGCTTGCCAGCCTTTCTCCACCACAGGCATGAATTCTTCTTTTGGCAAAAGTCCTTCGTTTATCCCATAAGCCAGCGCATACACGAAGAAACCGCTGCAACTCGTTTCGGGCGACGGATAAGAAGCCGGGTCAAGCAGACTCGCATGCCAGAAGCCGTCCTTATTCTGCAAAGGAGCAATCCGGCGGCATAGCTTTTGGAACAAGTCCTGATAGAACGGACGGTATTTGCTCTTGGCAGGAAGTTCACGTAAAAGCTCAACGAGCCCTCCGAGTACCCAGCCATTGCCACGCCCCCAGAACACTTTCGCGCCATTCGCCTCCTTCATCGTAAAGTAACGGTGGTCACGATAGAAAAGATTGTCTTCTTTATCAAACAGATAATTGTAAGTAGCTTTATATTCCTTATCCATGAAACGGATGAACTTCTTGTCACCCGTGATATTGTAGAGTTTCATGTAAACAGGAGGTGCCATGAACAGTGCGTCACACCAAGTCCAGTGTTCCAAGGTGGTTGCATCGCCATAGTCCAACTCGAACGAACCGGAAGGAGGATTGGCAATCACCCATTCGGCACGTGCCTGTGTCGGGACAAGCATACTTTTTCTTTTGTACTTTTCATACATATACAAATACATCTGCGAGACACAGATATCGTCAGCATGATACATCCGTTGATTTACCTGCCAGTAATTGCGGTTCCCCAGCCGCAACAGCCATTTGTAGTATGAATCATCTTTATCCGTCTGTTCGGCTATTGCAGCCCAGTGGACAAGTCCCAAATAGAAAGTGGCATTTACCCAATTGAGATCACCGTAAATAGCCTTGTTGTAATGAGCAATCTGCCAGTCGGCCACCCGCCGCATCGACTGCTTCACTTCTGTTTTAACAAATGTCTGCGCAACTGTAGTACACAAATAGCCCATGCATAGGGCAAGGGTTAAAAGTAATTTCTTCATAATACTATAATTTTATTTAAGACAAAGATACCGGGCTTTATGGACTTAATAGAGTCATATTTTCCGTTTAAGCTGCTCTTATCTTCCATAAAGAAAGAAAAAAGCAGCTTTTTGAACAACTCTACTAACTAACCCAATTACTGAACACCCGATCTACGAGTATTCAATCTCTTATCTACTAACAAGCCGTCAATGATCTTCAACCCGAATTTCACTTGACGTTTTGCCTTAAACTTCAAAAGAAATAAGTCAACGGTTCCTTCAAGCGTCTTCTTATTTCCTACATTGACAAAGGTAGGATACAAGGCTTTTGAACCATTGGAATGGAGACGGTCGTAAGTCAGATTCTCCATTGCATTCATGTGTTGCAACTCCACGCCGACAAACTCATAATCCTGTTGATTGTAAGGTAAAGCAAAACTGAATGCGTTGACTGCACGCAGATCAACACCTTTTACCTGAATTTCAATAATCTCATCTTTGTCATATACTTGTTTCGAGGTGCTTATCTCAATCGTACCGTCCACCTTTTCCGTACCACGGTTATCAACACCGCCTTCAAGCTGCGTGGCGACCACCGAAATATCATAAGCGTCAATCAGACCGTTCTTATTGATATCACCATTGCTGATGTATCCTTCAAAATCGGAATCGCCCTTTCTCAGTCCTGTATAATTGGTATAAGATGTCAGGTCATTGCCGTCAATCTTACCGTCGACGTTAATGTCTCCTTGAAGATAGCTTTCCGTTCCGGGCACCTTGAATACATAGATTTCCTTACCGGAGCCGTAGTTGCCGACTGCTTCTGTAACGGATAGTTTGATATAGCGGGCAGTAGGATGTTGGGTGAAATTGAATACCTTCACCTCATCGTCACGCTGCCATTCAAATGTTCCGGCTTCCGTCCACTGTTCTTTGTTCATACTATAAGAAACGGTTCCTTTCAGCAATGTTCCGTTACCGGCGTTTGTACGTGGCAGGTAGTGGAATTTATCCAGTTGGTTGACAGTCACCAGGTCCATAACCAGTTCGAACGGAACGGCTTTTTCCCCGTATTTCGAGTGCCAGATATCTCCGGACTCTACAAAGTCGAACAGACGTTTCACGCCTACTCTTCCTTGCGAAGCGGCCGTACATTCGCCCCTGATACCACGAATAGCAAATTCAAGCGGATCGGACTTGGTCGCAGCACCGAACTCTGTCCAGGCGGAAGCTCCGTCTTTATTGACAGCACGTATTTTAAATGAGTAGGGCGTTTCGGGAGTCAGGTCTCCAAACAGTAGTTCCGTATCCTTTATCGTAGTATATAGCATATTCATAAAGTCAATCTCATAGAAATCGGCATTGGCCACTTTATCCCATGTCGGTTTCAAGGTATAGGCTTCCGTATTGTCGGCAGTAACCCGGGCAACAGGAGCAGCCAGAGTTCCGGAAGTGATCCGATAGCGGTCTTCGGGAATAAAACGGAATCCCTCAATGCGCAATGTCGTAGTATTGGCCGTAATATCGGTGACACCCAGTTTCACCAAAAGTTGCGGGTTCTTGGTGATAACAGTCTTTTCAAACTCGCTTCCCTTAGTCGCAAACCGATTCAGATCGGGAGCCTCATCGTAGAAGAAGACGTTTTCACCCTTTGCAAATTCATCTTTCGAAGCGGCCTTTGTCAGTTTCACTTTTTTCTTTCCCACTTGTGCCGTCACTTTTTTCGGCAGAGAAGTGACATTGATTCTGAACTCTGTAACCTTTTCTTTCACAAAGCCCGTAAAATCACCCTTTGCCGGATGAATGGTCACAGTAACGTCATTCTTGCTGCCAACCTCAGACTCGATATTGGTTGTTACTCCTTTACCCCGTTTGTATTCTTCGGATACACCGTCGTCGTCATATTCGGTAAAAGAACTCTTGCCGTACGGGTAAAGCTCATAGATACGTATTCCTTTATCAATCTCATTTACATTATTATTAGGATTCGTCAGCGGAATAATCGCTCCGTTCTTCACGAATACGGGAAGTTTCCAGAGAGGAGCTGCAAAATTGTTGAGTATGCGGTTCCCGTCGTATTTTTCGCCCGTAAAATAATCAATCCATACACCTTCGGGCAAGTAAATGCCGTTACGGATATCATTTCCCTGCTCGTCAGCTTTGGTTGCCTGATAGATAGGAGCAACCAGAAAATAAGGCCCGTACAGATATTGGTACTGTGTAGCCGTACCTTGAGTATAGGCATTCGGGTATTCCAGAAACATCGCTCTTATCATCGGCATACCGTCTACGGCTTCCTTAGCGATACTGTAAGCATAAGGCATCAGTTCCGATTTCAGTTTCAGATACCATCGGTTAATGGAGGTTGCCGGTTCTCCCAAGGCGTGCGGGTATTTCTCATTCGCTCCCCAACCATCCATGTTCAGTTCCATTGGAGTAAACGTTTTCCATTGGAAATCACGGGTATTCACCTGCACATTCCTGCCACCGAAAATACCGTCCATGTCAGAAGTGATATTCGGCTGACCGGACAGTCCCGAGCCGATATAGGTCGGGATGTGGAAACGGATATATTCCCATACGCCTCCCGTCTGGTCACCCGACCAGATGCCCGCATAGCGTTGTGTGCCCGCCCAGCCGTCAAGGGAGATGATAAACGGTCTGGCGTCACTTCCATAGTAAGGCATTATATGTCCGACGTCGGCTACTCCGTTCAATCCGAAAGAATAGCCGGCACCGACCCAGGCTACATCCGTTTTCAACACGCGTACTCCGGCATCCCTTACTTCTTTCACAATATCTCTCTGCAGCAAAGCGCTCACTCCCTCCTTAGGGTGCAGGTCAGACTGTGTCCACAGGCCGATTTCCACTCCGTTCTGACGGGCATAATCACCCAGACTTTTCAGATTTTGTATATTACCGTCCAATGTTTCCGTCTGTCCGTAGCCGGCTCCATAGCCGTCGTTCGGAAGCAGCCAGCCCAACGGCATGTCATGGTTCTTATAACGGTCGATTACCGCACGTGCAGAGAACTGATAATTGTTCTTCTCGCCGTTCAACGATTCTTTGATTCCGCCATTGTCCTTCTGGCTCTCTTTATATCGCTTTCCGTCTTCAAACAGAATGCCTTTCTCGTTTTCTGTCCAATAGTCACGGTTATAAGCGTTCAGATGTCCCTGATAGAAACCGAATTTAGGTAACAATACGGGATTTCCTGTCAGTTGGTAGAAGTCATTCAACAGAGCTACCGCACCGTCATTAATCATGTAGAACACATCCAGATAGTCTGATTCGTGAGACAATTTCACCTTTCCCTCTTCGGATGCTCCGAAGTCGTACTTCCCTTTTTTGAAGGTATACCACATCATACCGTAGCCGTTGGTAGACCAGTAGTAAGGGGTAGGAGAGGCGACTCCCCCGTCTGTCCAACTGTTCTGGTTCTCGATAGAAATCACCTTACCCTTATGGGAGAACCGACCGTTCTGAACACCGCCACCGTAGAAGTATTCCTGCGGATTCTCTTTCAATGTCAGGGTTACTTTCCCTTTCTCAAAAAGAGGCGCTTCCAGTTCTTCCACTACAACAGTGTTGGTTGCCAGATTAGTTACCTTAAGCAAGGATGTCTTTTTATCCAGCCGGACTTTTATCTTTCCGGTAGTGAGGAAAACAAAATCTGTATTCTCTTCCAAATCCAGCTTTGAAACCGCCTTTCTGGGATTGTCGACTAATATCTGCGCCGCCGGCTTTGCTTGAGGATCCCGGATCACGCTTCCTGAGTTGTCCTGAAATACACGAAAGATATTTTCTCCGTAGAAGTCCAGTGTCATACGCTGGCTATTGGGGAATAGTATTTCAACGGTGGTGGGGTTTATCTTTTTGGCACCGACAATGGGAGACAACACTTCTGTCTCTATCGCATTATTATATAACCTAGCCTGTATTAATGAAGGAGGTAACATCACAGATAGCCCCAATATAAACAAAAGTGATTTCTTCCATCTACTTGTTGTAGTTAGATTTCTCATATATTTTACAAATTAATGAATAATGTGAATCAGTTGCTAAAAATCAGCTGCTATATGCAACTAACAACAGTCACAAACCTAATAATTAAATTTTCTTTCTATTATACTCTTATTTTATTAATCAAATATAGCTTTCTCAGATAGACGTACCACCTGCCTACAATTATTCTTCAATTCAAATACGACTACCCGGTTAATACCTTTAGCTAGTATAGCAGCTGGTACCGGAATAGTCCGCTGAGAAATATTCTCCCAAAAAGAACCTATATACTGCCCGTTTATCCAGACTTCTCCCATTCCCCAGCCCGAAGTATCTAAAAAGATGTCTGTCGGAGTTTCTATCTCAAAAGTACCGCGATAGAAGCAAGGAGACTGTTTTGTTTGACAAGGGGTAAACTGGAGTTCTTCCACGTCACAGTCACGTATCAGGAGAGGTGTCATTTTCCAGTTCTCTATTTCAACATCTTCTAAAGTGATACTCCCGAAAAGTCCCTTGGAATTGTCCAATATCTCAGGTCCATAAGTAATACGTCCTATATTCTCTGCATAAAGTTGCAGATGATGTGTACCCGTAGAAACAGTCAGCTTAATATTCTTCTGATTATCAGTGATCCAGCCTTGTAATCTTCCATCAACATAGACTGAGGCATAGTCCCGAATATTCTCTACCGCCAATATTGGATCCACATCCTCCACAGTAATCTCCGCCTCATATAAAGCATAGCCGAACTCAATGCCCAATTCATTCATCGGCAGCAATCCCTCTGATTCCTGAACATCACCATACACTTGCTCTAAAGCCGCGACTTCCTGCATCGGAATCTCCTGTGCAGATAAAGTCAGTAAGGACAGGCAAAATAAACAACATATAAATAATTCTCTTCGCATAACTATTTTATTAAAAAGGATTGAATAAACTCTTCTTTTACAGTTGCTCGGGGAGCAAATTGGCCACTCTTCACATATTGATCAATACTCTTCAGCAATTGTTGAGTAGCAGGACGTTTATCCAGATCTTTCCGAGTATCAACAGCCAATACCAACAGTTTACCATTGTTTACCCTAGCCTCAAAGCCAATCCCTAGTTTCTGATTGGTTTCATAGCTATCTATTACCTGGATAAACGGACGAAGTTCTTGCGGAGTATCCGTCATATCAATCACTTTTGCATTCGTCAGAATATCCCACCACTGCCAATCAAGATGCTTTTCAGTGATGAAGTCTGCAAACATGGGCTGATCGGCATGAATAAGACAACCCAGTGTCGTTGGTGCCCATTTGAACATAATCGGATTCCAAAAATGATTGTGAAATACAGACTTACGCCCTTTCACTTTGTTCGGCTTCGGACAAAGAACAACTTTTTTCCCTTCTTGGAGATATTGTTTCGCTTTCGCATCATAGGTTGTTGTATATAATACATCAGGCGTTGTCTGCATCAAATCTTTATGATGGGGATAGACCCATATATCCCAACTATTATGAACTTTGTCACCAACGGACAGATGTATGGTTAATTTCTGCGGAGCAGTCACCGAATTCAACATATACTGAAACGTTCCAAGTGGAAAGACACCATAGTTTCCTATTCTTTGTGTCTTCAGTCTGCCGGATTTCAGAACTCTGCCGGAAGCATCGGTAATCCACCACTTAGCTTTTGCACTTTTCAAGATAGAGGGACTATAATTATACACTTCTGCCTTCCCTTCAAAAGTTTCATCACAATAATAGGCTCGTTTAGGAAAACGTAGTAAAGCAACAGTGGGTGCACAAAACTCACGGAATTTTTCAGGAGTAATCAAACCTTTAGACTCCCAAAACGGGTCGAGAATACCAACCGGAGCATATCCCTGTCCTGTAAAATCATTCAAGGCCAGAAGTTGAAAACCGGATTTAAGAGAAGTACGAAGTTCAGCTTCAATAACATCTTTATATTCCAGTACAGTCTGAGCCCCTGATACACGGAAGAAATCATCTGCTTGATCCAACATACCGTTTGCCGCCAATGATTCACGGAAAACTTCAAAGTTTCGAGCTTGAACCGGACCGGTAAAATTTGGAATCTCCTTGAAGTTAGGATATATACAACGCTGTCCCGACTCATGAGAGATCACAGGCACATCAATGCCCAATTCTTTATTTTTATCCCAATCAGTATATGGCCGTCCTTCGTATATAGCCATATGTCCTTTAGGCGTTTGATGAGTGATGTAAAATTGGTCAGACTTCACACGTGTACGGGCTGTCGAACCACTAAATAGCCTGCGTTTGTCACTGACCCTCCCATAATGGGTTAGTTCTTCTATAAAATCAAAATTACCGGTTATCTCATTACCATTACAGTAAAGAACAAAAGAGGGGTGATTACCATATTCTTTCAAGATAGCTTTTTGTTCACGACGGAAAAAGTCATAACGTTTCTCATCCGGTTCGGCATCCTTTCCCCACATCGGCATTTCCACTTCCAGATAAATTCCTAGTTTATCCGCTGTCCGAAATGCCGCAGCAGGTGGACACCAGGAATGGAAACGCATATGGTTCATCCCATAATCTTTCAGAATCGTTAATATACGTTCCCACGAAGCATCATCCACTGGAGCATAACCTGTTTTAGGAAATACTGCATTTTCTACTGTTCCACGCAAATGTACCCGATGACCATTAATCAGAATATTGTCTCTATCTGCCTTTATTTCACGCATTCCGAAGGTAGCGGACTGTGTATGTTGATAGTTTGTACTACCCGTAGTCGTTGCCAGATCACATTGCAACGTATAGAGATTAGGAGTAAACTCATCCCACAACCGAATATCTTTACCTAACGCTATGATATCTTCTACGTAAAATACTGAATCATTCCCAGAAACCATTGTCTCTCTAGTCTGCTTATATTGTTCGCCGGAAATTGTAAAAAATGCCTTCCCTGTAACGAGTTTATGAGTGTGATTCAATATCTTCATCCTGACTTTGACTGAATGCTCCGATACATTCGGATACAGTTGCATATCCTCAATATATACAGGATCAAGAGCTACCAGTTTCATTTCCCCCAAAATCCCATTCCAGTTTATTTGAGTATATTCCGAATGAGCATGATCCCATTTATGGGTATTGTATTGATAACGATTATCAACGCATACAGTAATAAGATGCGTCTTACCCGGTTTCACGAAATCTGTCAGTTCGTGATTGTGGGGAACACTGATATAGTCTATTTTACTGACTTCCTTTGTGTCTACATAAATAGAACTCAACCAGTGTACGCGTTCGAAAGATATAAAAATACGTTTGCCTTTCCACTCTTTTGGAATAGTTATTTCACGTTGATACCAAGCCGGCCCCATATACTCATACACACGAGTCAAACGGTCAATGTGACGATAAGGAGATTTATAACCAATTTTATAGTCATCCGTAATCCCTGGTAGAAGGATGCTCTCCTGCAAGCGATGCATATAACGAATATCCAAAGAACCGCGTCGAAAATCCATCAGGTCAGTTTGAAATCCCCATTGACCAGACAGATCTATTTCTTGCGTCTGTGCCTTCAATAAAGATAACTGGGTTATCAATACAAATACAATAAGAATGGATTTAATAAACTTTTTTCTCATACAGTCTTGTATTAAAACATCATATATCAACAATTTATTTTCTACATAGAATAATTAATGATATTATTACTTTACTCTTATAAAGAAATAAAAAGAGAGCACTTCAAAAAGTATGAAGCCTGTTAAGCAACTACTTTAGAAAGTGCCCTCTGTGTATAAGGACCTATTTCAAACCGTCGGATTAGAGTTTAAGGCCAAGTCCAAATTCAGCTACTTGCGCAGATGAACCTCCTGAACTATATGACCTATATTGTACTTTAACATACCGATAGGTTGATTCTGGTATATCAAAATATTGAGTATCATATAAGTCTTCGATAATATTAATAACTTCATCATTTATTTTTGTAAAAGTTTCATTATCATTACTACCATAAATATCTACAGACAACACCTGTAAGTAACCATTATTCTGTTTCCTATGTTGCCAATAAAAATAATTGAAAGTTTGTGGCTGCTGCATATCAACAGTAAAATTTGGGTCTGTCGTACCCACATAAGCACCCATGGATTTTCCAGGTTTAATCATTGACAAATAAGTACTTTGTTTACCATCCAATATATCTTCCGGTTTTCCTGTATTTCCATCCGTTACATAGTTTTGTCCATTACTATATTTTGCAAAAGTAGTTACTGTCCAAGAAGTACGATCCAGCCTAATATCACCAATAATATTCAATGTTATAACATCCGTCACTCCACTTTCATCAACTGCAGCAACATTAATTTTTGCTTCACCTGCAGCAACTCCTTTAACCACACCTGACTCTGAAAGTTCAACGAATGCTTCACTACCTTCTGCAAGAGTAAAGGCCAGGTTTTGATAACTTGCATTAGTTGGTAATACTTTTACTACCGTATTCAGATCCAACGTCTCATTTATATTAATAGATTCTGGCATAGCACTTTTATCAATACTTTCAACCAGTACCGTCGGAGCCTTCCCTTGTTCTACAACAAGTTCCACTTGATGACTTTCATCATAAATCAAAGACATCTTAGCTGTACGCCCATTTATATTCTCCGACAAATCTACATCTATCATTATCTTACTATCCTTGATATAGCCCAAGCACCAACTTTCATGATTTATAATATATACCACACTCGCATCAAGCCCTTTGGCCAACGTATAGTCACATGTCAAACTTCCTCCTTCATAACCAATAGTCATTGGATCTGTTGACACAGTTATCCAGTTATCTGGAACGACAACTGTTTCTTCGTCATCACAGGCAGCAACAAAAAATCCTGCAAACAACAATAGTATCACTGATAATATATTATTTATATTCTTCATATTCTTAAATTTTAATTATTATAGATCATTTATTATTCAATCATTTATAATCATCCAAATTGATTTCCGTTATCTGATGAACGTTCGGATGTGGCATTTCATAACCTTTTCCGTTAATTTCCTCCTTCAACAGTTCAATCTGTTCTTCTGTGATTTCGAATGCTTTATTTCCATAATCATTCAGTGTAGTTTTAACCGGATATAAGAATCCCCACTTCTCAAAGAAATCGAGCATATTCAATCCTGAAATGTCACATACCTGACGTACAAAATCCAGCTGGTTCATACCTTGATTCTCACCCTTGTCACTCGGACTCTCATGAGTACGAAAATATTCATATAATTTATGATAAAAATCAGTTTTTTCTAATACATCTATCATGTACAGTTTGAGCTGCCAAAATGGTACAAGTTGAGTTTCACGAGTAATATTTGCAATACCAGGAAGACAATGAGGACGTTTACCATCCACTATCAATGATGTAGCGCCTTGATAAATATTATTATACGTTCCCAATGTCTGATCGTTCTCATCTTTCAACGTACATCCGTCAACCAACAACTTGCAAGGACGACCGAATGATGTCTGTATAAAAAGCGACATAATGTTATTGGTAACTTCAGTCAAACCGGCCCATTTCAACCCCGGACGTGTCTGATTGCAATGACCTACTTCATGCGCAGGTCCCCAACAACGAGTAGGAAAATTTTCTGGTTTACAGAACGGTTCCGCATAGTAATCACTAGCATTATAAACTGTACGATAATCTGATGCGTTCGGGCTCTTTGCCTTGTAGTCAATAGAAAAATGCATCCGGTTATTGAACATCTTACCATATTTAACAAGTCCCATAAACTCTTCCTCCAAATATACCAGACGATCCAAATTTTCAATAGTCTTCGTTATCTCTGTATTGTACTTTTTGAAGTCAGATATTCTCCACGTCAAATGTGAGTATTCTCCCAAGATATCTATTTCCTGATACTTTGCATTGTCGCGAATCTGAGCCCAATCACTTTCCTTGTTTTTCTGAATATCAAAATAACCGTTTACTTTTCCATTCGCAAAATGCACTTTTACCGTCTTTGCCTCAATATTCCTTTTCTGATCATTATCAGCATCTTCATGCCGGAGAGGAATGTCATCATTTACATGATTCAAAATATAAATTAAACCGCCGACCTCTACTGTTATCTCATTATATCCTTCCGACAACTCGTAGGTTTTCGAATTGTTGTAACCACCGTTCAGATCTTGAATAAGCATCGAAATTCTACCACCCTCATAAATATCATCGACAAATATAGCCAAGGTCTCACCCGCTTTTGCATAAATTCCAGTCGGATTATCTCTCAGGCTGTATTTAGATGTCTTATTAGCCGTAGCCATTACTGCTGGATTCTGGTAAGGACGGTAATCCGCCAATCGATAAGCAGACTCATAGTTTCCACTCAGCAAAGCAAGTCCCAATTCTTTCAAATATTCATTAGGGATTTGCTTAATCTGCTTTTCTGTCACGCCAGCTTTAAGCTGTAAACCCATATTATCAGCAAAAATTGTAGCTGGATCAAATTTATTACTACTAGCTTCATAAAATTCCATCTCAGCACAGCTTACTCTATCCTCATAGGCTTTATTTATGATAAAACGAACAAATTTGGCATCCTCCACAGGCTTAGACAATTTTATAGTAAATGGCGTATGCACCCCATTACCTCTTGCATAATCACCTATTTTCACAAAATCATCCGGTTTATCGGCTGTCGAAACTTCCACTGTAAATTGATCGAATGAACCCCATTTGTTTCCAGAGTCAGTACGTGGAGTATAAACGATACTATTCAGTGTATGCCCCTTCTCCAGTTCATACCTGATAGAAAATGGATATGAGACCTGCCCAAACGCGGAATTAAAATATGTTTTCTTATTTCCATCATAGGACATCTTTAAGGTCAACGGATTCTGGTCTGTATCTTTACCTTGCGTTTCCTCAGAAGTGGCCTCGCCGCCAATTACTTTTATTAATTTGTCAGCAGAACTGGGAGCTGCTTCTTGAGAAATTGTGATATTACATTTATGATTGTCATCATACATCAATGTCAATACAGAACTTCTGACTCTCTCTGCAAAAGAATGTTCGCATACAATCGTCATTTTACCATTTTCAACAAGGGCGGTCAACCAATCTTCTCCCTTATTACTTAAAGTTGATGCTATCTGGTTTATGTCCAATCCTTGCCCCAATACGAACTCACGTTTTTCTGTCCCTCCCTCATAAGGAAAGCTCACGGACTCTGTAGAAATTGTAATCCAATCATCAGGAATAGCCGAACTTGCACTATCACTACATGAATAGCCTAAACAAGGATAAAGCAAAGATAATAAGATTACCCTCAACTTACACCAATGGCCTTTTATGATAGGTATTTTTGTATTTTTCATGACCTCATTTCGATATTTTACGTTAACTTATTTTATGCAAGAGTTTATATTTAAGGTAGTCCAGTATGAATAACATGTAAAGCAAAGGCAAAGTCGGAACAAAAGAGCCCGGTCTCTGCCTTTGTTTATCAAACTGTCATACGATTAATTCCATAACGGATTTTGAACCGTCAATTTACTCTTCTGCATTTCATTGTAAGGTACAGGATAAAGCAACATAGCTTTTGACCATGGATATCTATCTACCACAATACGGTTGTAGTATGAATCTTCACCAATTTTATCATAAAATTCAATTGCAGTGTTTTTAGCACTATTGTACTTTTTTACTGCTTCTTTACTGATGTCCATACCATAACGTATCAACAGTTTATTCTCATTATCTTTAATCCATTCACCAGTAGCCTCATCCTGTGACCATCCTGCACGCATCCATCTATGCATATCAAAATAATAGTTCCCTTCTCCCAACATTTCAATAATACGTTCACGATAGATAGCTTCACGCTGCAAATCCTGATTTCCTATTATGTTCTTTCCATAAGGTGCAGGTTTCGTAGCCAGTTCCTTATATCCGGGAATACCAGCACGTTCACGCACCAAATCCAGATACTTAATTACATTTTCATCGTTCGGATTTATCTCATTACATACTTCTGCATAGTACAAGTAGAAGTCTGCTAAACGGAAATAGATCCAAGGACGTCCCCAATCCGTTGGATACGATCCTTCTTTCAGCAACGTACGGTTATTAAACTTATAAAGTAAATAGCCTGCGCGTGCATGCATAGTGTTATCTCTATAGCCTGCACCACCTTTACTAAAATGAGCTCCCCAATCTGGGTAACTGCTTCTTTGTATATGCCAGCTCTTTCCTTCGTATGTAACATCAGCATAAAAACGGGGCTCGCGATTAACATACATATTGAAGATGTGCTTGTCTACATGTTGCTTATTATTACAAACATTTACCCAGTTCGTAAATCCGTTTTCATTATAATCAGGATCTTCACTAATATCCAATCCACTATTCGTAAAGAACAAATCGACAATATTCTGATAAAAACCTACATTACCCATAGCACTAGGAATATCTCCAGGGATTGTACGAGCTTCCATTTTAGCAGTGACGCCATCATTATAATCGTTATTTCCGTTAGCCCAAAGAATCTCATCGTTATAATGTTGGAACAATTCATATATTGATGTATGAGGATCTCTCTCTTTGGAATAATAAAGATCCATACCATGTGCTTCGGCAAATCTCAACAAAGCTTCAAGATGTGTCTTGGCAGTTTGCCATTTGTTATCATCACGATCGGGGAAAAGACGCTTTCCATCATGATTTGTCAAACTCAACGCTTCTTTATAGCCTCCATTAAACAGAGGAGAAGCTGCATATACCCACAAACGTGCACGTAATGCTAAAGCAGCCGCTTTTGTAGGACGCAGGATTTCACGAAGATTGTACATACTGTTGTCATGGCTGGTATCATCCCCTGTCCCTGTTTTTATCGTTTCAGGCAGATCATCCCTATATTCACCGTTTATAACAGATTCTAATAACTGATCAATGTGTCCTACCATTTCATCAACAGATGCACGTGCATAATCAAGGCTCTCATCTGATGGATCAGCTGTCTCGGGAATAATAGGTGTAGGACCATAGAATTCAAATAACAAGAAATAGTTATAAGCAAGCAGATAAGTAACATCCGCCTTATAACGGCGCATCTCTTCTACTGAAATATAACCGTCAGCATTGATCGGATCACCTATGCTTTCAGGTGCCATATCCAAAAAGATCATTGCCTGGCGAATTTGTTTATAACAATTCCACCAACGGTTGTGAGTGGTACTACTAGGAGTAAAAGTATTCTGTCCGAATTTCAACACACTAGGATGAGCACAAACGATTTCTCCTGAATAGATAGCTTGCGCATTAACGGTTCCATTTGAATTTTGCACATCCAAACCTGCTTCCGAATAGTTCGGACAGGTTTGATAGATTTCTCCATACCATTGTTTGATATATTTAGCTTTGGAAAACACTTCTTCCTTGTCCAAATTTTGAGCAAGTTCTTTAGAAACATCCAAATAATCTGAGCAAGAGGTCAACATACCTGCCATTAATACGACGGTTGCTGTACATACTGTTTTTATAATATTCATAATTGATTATTCTTATAATTGATTATTGGTTAAAAAGTCACATCAAGACCAAAAGTCCAAGTCGCGTTAATCGGATATCTTGCACCACTGTTTCCAATTTCCGGATCCCACATTTTAACATGATCCCACACAGCAAGATTACTTCCCTGCACATAAATGCGAAGATTCTGCATCTTCCATCTCTGCACCAATTTTTTATCAAACTGATAACCAAGTTCCACATTCTTCAGACGGAGAAAACTTCCATTTCTGTACCACCATGTACTATTCAGCGTATTATTGCTATATTCATTGGTATGTAAACGAGGGTATAAAACATTCATATTATTAGGATCACTTGCACTCCAATGATCGGCAGCTTGTACACGTGCAGAAGATTGATCTTTTCCATTAGCAAATGGGACAAAATAACTAGTGTTTGCTTTCAAGTTAACGGATGTTCTACCTACTCCCTGGAAAAATACACCGGCATAAATACCTTTATATTGTACATTAAGTCCGAAACCATAAACAAGTTGCGGATTATTTGGATAAATGCCACTATAATAAGTCTGGTCATTATCGTCAATAACACCATCACCATTCAAGTCTTTATATTTAATATCACCAGGCTTCACATCAGCAGCATAAGTAGCAATTCCATCTTTTAATTTGTAATTATAACTACCATCTGATTTTTCAGTAATAATAAAATCCTGATTGGTAAATAATCCTTCCGCTACATATATTTTATTTGTCCCGATAGAAGTACCAGTTTGAGCAAGCCATGGATAAGCCTGTGGAATCTCATCCTTTTCTATAATCTTGTTAACAGCATATGTTACATTACCTCTAGCTGAAAGCACCCAGTCTTTTCCGATATTATGTTTAACTGTAATACTAGCATCAAAACCTTCATTAGTCGTTACACCAAAATTCTGCCATGGATTTTGACGGAAACCAGTAGCCGTAGGAATAGTTACACGCTGAATCAAAATGTCTTCCCGTCGATTATGAAAATAATCAGCAGTAATATCAACACGACCACGGAATAATCCCATATCAATACCGAAATTGCTTTTCTTCTCTATTTCCCAACTAATATATGGAGCAGCAAATGTGTTTTCATAAATTCTTCCCATATCATTAGTAGGGCCACCATTAGTTCCGGGATTCAAGCCTACATTTTGACTACCGCTATCAGTCAATAACTCTCTATATACAAAACGGTTACCTCCTGTATTGTCATTTCCTGTAAGACCATAAGAAGCCCTCAAACGTAATTTACTAAGAATATTCAAGATATTCTCCTTTTGCATAAATCTCTCGGCATGTACATTCCAAGCAGCTCCTACTGCAGGAAAAACACCCCAACGGTTACCTGGAGCGAAATTTTCGCTACCTGTTGCACCAAAACTAGCTTCTAATACATAACGATTATCATAAGCATAAGTACCCCGCATTACAATATTCTGTTTACGATAAGGCAACAGTTTCAAACCACCAACGTCTTCTGCTCCGTTAGATTTTCTGGAACCTTGGTATTGAGTTTCTTTTTGATTATATACAAAAGTTCCTGTAACAGCATGCTTTTTAGCAAAAGTACGTTCGTAATTCAATTGTGCTTCAATATATATTTTTTTAGTACCACTACTTGTACTGACAGAAGCTTCTCCAAGCGGGCTACCTTCGTCAAATAGTTTTTTGATAAGCAAACCGTTTTCATCTCTACCTGTGACGGTATATTTATCCGGACTCGCCGAACGTTTTAAAGTAGAACTGAAATCTGCATCAAAACTTATACTACCTTGAACAGACAGTCCTTTCGTTATGAAGTCGAGTTTTTGTCTCAAAGTTGCCTTAGTTTGCATTGCTACAGACCATTTCTTAGAATAACCGGAATAATTAAGTAAATTATAAGGATTATAACGTCCATCCGCATCTGTATCACAAACTGCAGCAGTCCCGTCCGACCATGTAAAAGGTACCAAATGAGTCGGGAAAAGTATGATATGTTTAAAAATCTGGTCAGAAGAATTTCCTGGGTTATTTTGAGTTCTGTATTGTCCACTCATATCAACGGAAAGTTTGGTCGTCGGAGTAATATCCATATCTACATTGGAGCGCAAATTATAACGTTCCAATCCGATATTGGCATTGTAGTCATCCAATGGATTCGATTTAAACATACCATTTTCCTTATAATAAGCTCCTGATACAAAGAACTTAGTTTTTTCCGAACCTCCTCGCAGATTCACTGTATAACGTTGATTCTGCGTGTTATTAGATAATAAGTCGGTCCAAATAGAATTCGGGTATAAATCCGGATCAACTCCATCCCGATACCTTGCCAACGCTTCTGCACTGTATGGAGCGCTATTTTGCACATAATTATCCCAATTAGGATTACCCGCATCATTCCAAGACGCTTCATTCCACATTGATAAATAATCCCAAGAGTTCATCAACTCCGGCATACGGGTAGGAGTAGCAATACTATATTGTGCGTTGAAGCTGATAATAGTTTTTTGTGCACGCCCACGTTTTGTTGTAATCAAAACTACACCATTAGCACCTTCAGAACCATATACAGCAGTAGCAGCAGCATCTTTCAAGACAGTAAATGTCTCAATTTCATCTGTGTCAAGATCATTCATGCTACGAGGAACACCATCCACCAACACCAATGGACTCGTACCACCTGCGTATGAACTTTGACCACGAATCCAAAAATCGGCATCATCATTTCCCGGTTCTCCAGAACGTTGAATGGCAATCACACCAGCAACCTGACCAGCAATCGTATTTGATAAACTACGCGTTGGTATAGCAATCTCTGCAGGTTTCATTGTATTCACAGAAGATACTACACTTTCTTTCTTTTGTGAACCGTAACCAATAACAACAACGTCATCCAGATTTACATTCGATTCCGCCATAGCAATGTTGATAACACTTTTATCCTTTACTTTCTGTTCAACACTATTATAACCAATATAGCGGAATTCCAAAACTTCACCTTCTCTTGCTTTAATAGTGTATTTACCATCCATATCGGTTAATACACCGTTAATAGTGCCTTTCACTATTACTGTGGCACCAATAATAGGCTCCCCTGCTCCATCGGAAACGGTACCAGTGACAGTTTTGGTCGCTCCTTTCTTAGAACTCAACGTTTCTTTAGAAGAAAGCGACAATACTATTTGTTTATTCTGAAATTTGAATGTAATATTAGTCGGTTCAAACATTTTACGAAGCGCCAGACGCACTTCTTCATTCTTGCAGTTCAGACTTACCAATTGTTCTGCATTTATTTCAGTCGCATCATAAGAGAACAAATACCCCGAAGCCTTCTCTACTCTTGCCATAGCTTCTTTTAAAGGTATTTTACTAAACGAAATGCTAATCTTCTCCGTACCGCTCTGAGCGAATATTCCTATAGAAAAGAGGCATACGATAATTAATAAATAAAATTTCTTGTATTCCATAAGTAATTTAGATGTTTTTTTTTCCATAACATTTTTAATTCTAAGTGTTTTTCGAATTGATGTAAGATCATAGTTTCACATAGGCTTTCATATTTAAAGATTCAACAATATTGTTTTATATATTCTAAACAAGCAATTACCAACCAGCATGTTCGTTCTTATTCTCACGCGAGTCAGCATTGCGTTTCTTTTCTCCTGTATAATTCCATTCAATTTCGTCCGTGTATTCTTTTCCGTTATGTGTTGCAACGGTTCTTATTACATTTTTACCTTGTTCCAGTGTTACATTATCAAAAACATAATGTACATCAGTATATCCCTTGCGAATACCAGTCAATTCTTTACCATTAAGATATACTATAGGAGTACCAATATTAGAATAAACTGTCACAGAGGTCTGTTTCCGCTCACGATCCGCATTTCGGCGCTGCGTCAAATACAATACAGGCTCCTTGCTCCAGTTGGCTTTATACCAATAATAAGAATCCTTCTTGATTTTCCGGTCAAAAGTCATCAAGCCTTTCAAGTTACGAGCAGGTACACCACCCCGACTCCACATCGGCACAGCAAAATCAAACATATTCCATAGATAAGAAGCAATGATATAAGGATGTTTCGAAATAACACTCCATTGATATTCATGCGTTTTAGTCTGGAATGTTTCCGGATAAAAAGGTTTTCCCCAATTCAATGCATCACCGAGATATTCAGTCTGATGTTCCAAATTGGCATCCGCACCATATTCTGTCAACATCAGCTTTTGCCACGGGTACTTTTCTTCCAATCCTTTCACCCATGGTTCAATATCTTGTAGCTTCTTCTCATACCATCCGAAATAGCGGTTCATCCCCTGAATATCTGTATTCTGATTCACTGCATGTTCAGCATGTCCGAAACCATTGACAGCTACAGTATAACGATCCGGGTCCTCTGTCTTGGCAAGATTATGAAGTGCTTGCGTCAGCCCGGCTGTATATTCGTGAGGTTGATATACCTCATTATGCAACCCCCAAACATAGATAGAAGGGTGATTAAAACTCTGACGAATCAACTCACGAAGCTGAGACTGCGCGTTTTCCGCTTCGTAGCCTGTCACACGATTCACAAAAGGGATTTCAGCCCAAATGACCAATCCCAAAGAATCACAACGAGAATAGAGATAATCTGATTGTTGATAATGGGCAAAACGGACAGTCGTGGCCCCTACGTCCATTATCTGTGCTAAATCAAAATCATGTTCTTTATTAGTCAAAGCACTTCCTAATCCCCACCAATCCTGATGACGGGTTACACCATACATCGGATATTTCTCATCATTCAAATAAAATCCTTTACCGGCAACAACCTCAAACTTACGAACACCCAAAGGCTGGATAACTTCATCAATGACCCTTCCTTCTGCTACCAAACGTGAAACGACTTTATACAAATAAGGATCTTTACGTCCCTGCCAAAGATGAGGTTTGTTTAATTTAAAAGTTGAAAAATAAGTCTGCGTTCCCTGAGGAGTTAATTCCAAAGGAAGGCGATGTGAAGCAACTCTCTTTCCTTCTTGGGTATAGAGAGTATTTTCAAGTACTAAATTCGCAGGAGTAAGGCTACCATTGTCTAATTTTACTTTTACAGTAATATCTGCAGAACGTTTCGAAACATTTTTCTGAGTAATATAAACACCTGGAGAAGCACAATCGGTAACTGTTATATTATTTTGCTCAGTAACAATTAGCCATACCGGGCGATAAATACCTCCATACACTCCGAAAAGGCTATGATTCACCGGAATAACATCCGGTCGTGCAGTATTATCAGCTTTTACCATGATTTCATTCTCAGCTCCAAATTTCAAAGCTGTTCCTATCTCAAAAGCAAAAGCACTATAACCTCCTTTATGGGTTCCTACAAGCTTACTGTTAACATATACCTCGGTGTTTGCGCCCACACCTTCAAACCGAAGAAACACACGCTTCCCTTTCAATTCTTCATTAAAGAATTGTTTTTTCTTGTAATAGCCAACTCCTTCATAAAAAGAAGCAGCCTTTACCTGCATATCTTTAGCATTCCATGTGTGAGGCAGACTTACAGTTTCCCATTTCCCCTCCCATTGAGCAACAACTTTTACTGGGTCTTCCGAAAAAGGACCGCGTTTGAATAACCAACCTTCATTGAAAGAGGTCACTTCCCGGGCAGTGAGAGAGAAAAACTGCCCGATCAATACTAACAAAATGAATGTAAATTTGAACTTCATATTACAATCCTCTTTTGATTTATGTTAAAGCATCCCGATAAATACCTTTTGTTCCTTTAGCTGCACGCACCTTAAGCTGAATAACATAAGGTTCACCCGGATTCTTCTTGGGAACAGATACATTATATTCGTTACGAGCTGTTTCAACAACTTTGATATCTTCGTTAGTATCTAATAAAGAAGCTTTTTCAACTGAAATTCCTTTCGGGGTTTTTACTATCAAACGTTCACTATATGGTTGATTGAATACCACCATATACACTTCACCATTTTTACCGCGTGTGTAATATCCCCAATCCTGCTTGTCGAATCCGGCATAATCACAGGCATAAACGGCCTTTCCATAACGACTCATCCATTTGCCGATAGCAGTCGCCAAAGCTTTTTCTTCCGGACGAAAATCTCCATCTGCTTGAGGACCAAAGTTTACAACCATATTTCCTCCCATAGAAACAGCATGTACAATACGATCAAGTACTTCAATCGGAGTTTTGACATAACTCAATGACCAGTCTTTATGATATCCCCATTGGTTTTCGGGTACAGTCATACAAGCCTCCCAATCCCATTGTGTAACCTTAAGGTCTTTTACTGGATCGGGTAAACGACGTTCGTAACCTGATTCATAATCTCCCATCAAACGACCATTACTATCGAAATGACGTTTTCCTTTATCATCGGCACGCAGACGGCTATTAATAGTAACCCCCGGAAGCATCTCCTTCAGCATTTGTTCCACATGAGCTGTCCACCAACCATTCTTCTTAATACTTGCATCCCATGTACCATCAAACCAGAAATCTTTCACTGTAGGATAACGTGTGGCCAGTTCTTTCAATTGATTGTCTGTAAACTCCAGAAAACGGCTGAATGCAATACTATCTTCTTCAGATTTTATACTGTAACGATAATCCGGATGGCTCCAATCCATCACTGAAAAATAGAAATGTACATCAATACCTTCATCGTTGTAGGCTTTTACCATTTCGCCCAACAAGTCTTTTTTATAAGGAGTATTCGCTACCGTATATTGAGTATATTTACTCGGCCACAAACAGAAACCTTCATGATGCTTCGTTGTTATCTTTACATACTTAGCTCCCATCTCTTTAGCCATTCTTGCCCACTTCTTTGCATCAAATTTGGTAGGATTCCATTGATCCATCAGTTTCAGCCATTCATCAGCAGGTACTTTTGCCCAACTCTTCAACCATTCAGCAGCCCCACCGTACATTTTTCCGTTCCATTCACCCCCAGGAATGGCATACAATCCCCAATGAATAAAGGCTCCCAAACGATTATCCCGGAATTTTTGCATTGCAGGATCCTGTCGCTTCCCCTCATTCGTTGCTCCATATTTTAAAGAGATTTCTTCTTTAATTCCCTGAGCGGAGGTTATCGAACCAATAGTAACTAATAGTAAGAATAATGTTATTAATTTGCTTTTCATGTGATAAGTTATATTATAATGAGTATAATTAGAAGTCTTTGATTGCTTGAAATCTTCTCATATTTCATCGGTCATAGCCGCCACATCTATTACCGGGTTCTTTATAATCAGCCATATTAATTTCTTCTCTTAATGCATTGGTCTGATTTTCAGTAATTATAAAAATTTTATTTCCATATTTTTTTGTGCCCTTCATACTTGTTTAATTAACTTTTTGATTTTATGTACTAAAACTAAATTAAAGCGATGTAAAAGTAGAGGAGAAACACAATACCTATAAATACAAATATTGCAAAAAACAGACGTATGAATCCACATGGAAAAAATGAACACCTAAAATGGAAGATTTGGTCATATTTTAGCCTTTTTCTCCAATTTAATAAGACCTCTTATGTACAATATTAGTGGATGTCATGTATAATTTGATAGTAGATGAAAGACACATTATTCTTTCTTCCTACTTCTTACAGTTTGCGGAGCGACCCCAAAAAATGCTTTGAAAGATTTACTGAAATAACGTGGAGAAGAAAACCCTAACCGTATAGAAATCTCCGAGATATTTAATTCCGGATGGTTCTTCAATAAAGACATTGCCTCATCCAACTTTATTTTTAGAATAAACTCATTCGGAGTTAATCCGGTCATTTGTTTGAATTGCATATATAGTTTACTACGTCCCACACAGAGTTCGGAAGCAAGAGCAGTAACATCAAAAGCAGGATTTTCAAAGTTCTCCTTAATAATATTCACACATTTCGCTAATAATTCCTTATCTCTTTCATTTATAGCTTCTGTCACCGGAGACTCCGTAATGGTCTTACCTGCATAATGTGCTATCAAACGTTTTTTATTTTTAATCAGATTATTACAACGAGCAATCAATACTTTTACATTAAATGGTTTCGTTACATAATCATCTGCACCAAACATTAACCCCTCCACAACATACTCAACAGAAGTCTGAGCCGTTAATAAAACCACAGAAATATGAGAAAGTTCCACATTGGTTTTAATCTTATAACATAATTCTTTACCAGACATTTCAGGCATCATCACATCACTTATGATCAAGTCCGGCTGAATTTGTCGTGCCATTTCCAATCCTTCACGTCCATCATGTGCAATATATACCTTATATGTCGGCAAAAACAGATCTTCCAGCATAGACAACAATTCTTCATTATCATCTACCAAAAGAATAATGGGTTTATCTTCTTCCTTAATATTCTCTTGTACTTTCGTTTTTTCTTCTTCCACATCCATTATTTGTTCAAAGGGAAGCATAGGAACCGCCTCGGAAATAATTACTGACTCTCTACTTTCTACAGTAGCCATTTCTTCATCACTAAAATGACGATTTCCCAAAGGAAGAGATAACGTGAATTTAGTACCTTTTCCCACAGTACTTTCTACATCAATCTTTCCATGATGCATATTCATTATTCCTTTAGCCAATGCCAATCCTATGCCCGTTCCTAATGTGAACGAAGAAGAATTATCTGTTTGATAAAATCTCTCAAAAATCTTTGAAATATGTTCTTCCGGAATGCCGACTCCTGTATCACATACCGACACAATCGCTTGAGAAGCAAGCATTCTTACCTCTACCCTTATACTTCCTTTATTGGGTGTGTATTTAAAAGCATTCGACAATAAATTAAAAATAACTTTCTGTAATTGTTTTGAATCAAACCAGACAGAAATTGTTTCTTCTACATTATCAAAACGATACGTAATCTCTTTTTTTTGTGCATACTCATAGAAACACATATAAATCTGTCGCGTAAATGTGACCAGATTCTGTTCTTCAACCTTAAGTTTCAAATAACCTTGTTCCTGTTTACGAAAATCAAGCAATTCTGATATCAGATTCCGCATATGCCATGCATTTTTATAAATGCGAAGGATACGGTTATAAATAGTTGTGCCCAAATCCATCTGCATCAATACCTCAATCTGTCCAAGAATGAGTGTTAATGGGGTACGGAATTCATGAGAGATATTCGTAAAGAAACGTAATTTTACCTGATTCAGTTCTTCAATCCTCTCTTTTTCCTTTCTTTCAAACTCCAAAGAGGACTTTAAAGCAGCCTGACGAGTTTTGAAACGAATAAATGCAATCATCACCCCTAGCAAACATAGAAGATAGAAAAAATAGGCCCAGACAGTGGCATAAAAAGGAGCAGAAACATGTATATTCAAATGAACTTCCTCATCCAGATTTTCTTTACCAGCTAATGGACGGGCTCTAAGTATATATTCACCAGGAGGTAAATTCGTATAAGTTATTGTTGTACCAGTGGTTTGAGTCCAAGCCTTATCAAATCCTTCTAAACGATACTCAAATAAACGGTTACGATCATTATTATAATTAAAGGATGCAAATTCAACAGTTATATTATTTTGTTTATAGCTTAAATAAATATCCGATGTCTTCGCCAGTATATCAGTCAAAATACCAGACTGGTCATTAGGACAAATTTCTTCATTGAAAATAAACAATTTATCAAAATTCAAAAGATTCTTGGAAGGTAAAGCATATAAAGATTGCTTCTGGAATAAAGCCAAGCCATTAGTACCGCTAATAAAAAGAGTTCCATTCTTATCTAGATACAAAGCAGATCCCTGACTATAAGTCTGATTAAACAGGTGATAGGTATTTTCAACTTCTCCTTTCTCTCTATTAAAAATAGAAAGTCCTTTTCCATGAAGAATAAATAAACGATGATCTTCAACAGATTCACAGATATAATAACAATAATCACTCGGCAGACATTGATTCGAAGTACTGTATGACTTAAATGATTGCTCCCCTTCTTGATATTCATATATACCCGATCCTATCGTACAAAAGAATACACTTCCTCTACTGTCCTCAAAAATATGGACAACTTTAAATCGTCCTATTGAAGAAGGATTATTAGTATCCATTGCATACTCAGTTATTTTTGATGAAGGCAAATCCACGCAAATAACACCTCCATTAACCGATGCCAACCACATACGTTGTCGACTATCAATCAGGAAGGTTTCAAAAGCATATCGTTTATTCAATAGCTTCCGGACATTTACATCATTCGAGAGTGGTGAAAATTTCTCAGTCACCGGATCCATAAAAGCAACCCCTCCCTGTGTTAATAAAGCAAGCCCATCCTTATACTCTTGAATATCGTTCACTATCTCATGCGGTAATGATGTGGGATCACCTACTATATTATGAAGCGTATGTCCTTTATTCGATTTCAAATCCAACACAAATATTCCCCCAAGATGAGCACCAACATATAGCCGTTCATTTTCTTTTCGATAGAATATTGACTTGAGATTATTACTACCCACACTACTCGCATCACCTTTCCGATGTTGATACCGAGTAAATATCCCAGTATCTGCATTATAACAATTCAATCCTCCTCCCTCTGTACAAATCCACAATCTTCCACTACTATCCTCCGCCATCTTTCCAACGACAGGAAAACTCAAACAGTCTTCCTGCAACGGCTCTGCATAGTAAAAATGATTACTAGTCTTACTCGGATTAAAGACATTTACACCTCCATAATAAGTTCCTACCCAAATATTACCTTGCATATCTTTGTGGAGAGATAAAACGGAGTGGTGGCTCAAGGTGTTTGGAGAATCACCATAACGTGTATAATGCTCCCATTTATCAATTGTAGGATCATAACAATCAAGTCCGCGAAAAGTACCTACCCATATATGTTTGAAGTCATCTTCCAATACACATCGAATCTGATTATCCGACAATTCTCCTTTGTCTGAAGAATTTATATAACGTGTCATTTCCCTATTGGCGGAGATTTTATACAAACCGTTCCAGGTACCTACCCATATATTACCCGCACTATCTCCTGAAATACATTGGCTACCTCTGTCGAATGAAGCTAGTATCTTTTGTTGCTTTGGATTTTTGCGCGAAATAGCAACTAAATGATTGGTAGCAACCCATATAAAATCGTTATCGACATATATCATACCTTCCGCACCTACTCCTCCCTGTAATTTCGTGAAAAAAGTCAATTCTGAACTTTCAGCTGTATAATAATAGATACCAGATTTGCAACTAACCCACAACGTATCTTCTTTACAGAAAAGATCTCTTACATCATTCCGAAGTAAACAGGTAAACCGTTCTTTATAAAGTTCAAATTTTATCAAGTCATTACCCGAACGAATATATATTCTTCCTTTTTTATCTCCACACAGTTTATTGATCTCATTATTCGTCAGACCTTCATTTCCCTGCGAAGGACGGAATATTTTTACATCTTTACCATTATATCTGTTTAATCCCTCCGAAGTGCCTAACCATACTGCACCCAACTCATCTTGATAAATTGAAAATATACAAACCTGAGATAATCCGTCAGAAACTCCCAGATGTTTAAAGTAATGGTTTTTAGCCTCCACCATTATAATACACAAAAGGCCCAAGAGAAAAATAAAGCTTCTTTTCATGTAATATATAATTAGATTTCAAGTTACAAAAATACAAATAATACTTAATTATTACTTCAATACATAGCCTTTTTATATCATTTATTCGACTAAGTACTAAAAATACACTTGACGATTCTTGCTAAAATGCACGTTTATAGTATTTTTCTTTATAGAATTTACGGACGTTTATCTCTAAAAAACATATCTTTGCCACGAACTAAAAGAAAAATTGGATGTTTAACTCATTTTCATTCCGTAAGGATTCCGTTCTGTAAATAATCTGTTAGTCTTCCTCTCACTACAGATTATCCCTTATGTTTTCTCTGACATAGTCATGTCAGAGTTATATTCTATTATCTGAATTTTAAAACAATTTGTATAGTCGAATGAGCCGGGCATCATTGTATGCATTCATTTGGCGTACACCTAAAACATTAAAAAACAATGAGTAACGATTTAAAATCAATCCACGATTTCGATTTCACAATGATATGTAATTACTTCAAGTTATTAGAACGCCAAGGTCCCGGAAGTCCCGAAGTCACACAAAAAGCCGTAAGTTTCATCAACGAACTGTCTGACGAAGCCAAAATCGCCGATATTGGCTGCGGTACAGGCGGACAGACAATGGTATTAGCTAACTATACAAAAGGACAGATTACAGGCATCGACCTTTTCCCCGATTTTATAGAGATCTTCAACAGAAATGCAGCAAATACCCATTGCGAAAACAGACTAAAAGGCATTGTCGGCTCAATGGACAATCTGCCGTTTCAAAACGAAGAACTCGATCTTATCTGGTCCGAAGGCGCTATCTATAATATAGGATTCGAACGTGGCATGAACGAATGGAACAGATTCCTGAAAAAGGACGGATTCATCGCTGTAACAGAAGCCTCCTGGTTTACCCCGGAACGCCCTGCCGAAATAGAAGACTTCTGGCTCGCCAATTACCCGGAAATTGATACTATCCCGACAAAAATAGCACAAATGGAGAAAGCCGGCTATACACTGACAGCCCATTTCATTTTACCGGAGAACTGTTGGACAGAACATTTCTATGCTCCCCAGTTCCCGGCCCAGGAAGCTTTTTTGAAGGAATACTCGGGAAATGCCGCAGCCGCAGACCTCATTGCCGGGCAACGGCATGAGCAGAGTCTGTATGACAAGTATAAAGAATATTATGGTTATGTATTCTATATAGGACAAAAAAGATAATTGCCAGCTGCCGGAGAAGTTAGCAAAATAGGATAGTTCTCCGGCAATTATTATCCTTTACTTTGCAAAAAGATATGGAAACGAAAGAATTAAATAAGCAAGAATACCTGTTACGGATAAACAAAGTCACCGACTACATCCATAACAACATAGACCAGCCACTACCATTACAGAAAATGGCAGGCATCGCCTGTTTTTCACCTTTCCACTTCCATCGCGTATTTACTATTCTGACAGGAGAAACTCCCACAGATTATATCAAACGCACCCGGATTGAAAAAGCAGCACAATTATTAAAGAGGAACAAGGAACTTTCTGCCACCGAAATTGCCCGTCTATGCGGTTTTAGCAGCCTTTCACTATTAAGCCGCAACTTCAGACAATATTTCAATATGACCATTCGAGAGTTCCGTTCACATCAATAAAACTCTAAAAGACATGGAAAATAAGATTCTGATTTTTCGAACTTCTATCACCAGAAAATGCGACATCAAACGCATCGAGAAACTTCTGGCACAATATCCCCAAATCGACAAATGGAATGTAGACTTTGAGGATTGGGAAAAAATATTAAGAATCGAGTGCAGTGGCATCACCGCACTCGAAATTTCGGAAGTGCTCCGGAATAATCATATTTTTACCTCTGAACTGGAATAAAGACAGGAAAGGGTTTTAAACGCCCAACAACTGTTTCAACTCAGCCACTCCTTCAGAAGCTCCCTTCTGAATCACATGTACCGGACGAGAAGTATGTGTATCCACCGGCTTTGGGTCAATGAGATACACCGCTGCTTCCCGCGGTACATAATGAAGTAATCCCGCTGCAGGATACACGTTAAGCGAAGTGCCGATAATTACAAAAATGTCCGCTTTCTCCACATATTGAATAGCTGTCTCAATTTCGGGGACCGCCTCGCCGAACCAAACTATAAAAGGCCGCAACTGTGTTCCGTCTCCCGCCTTGTCTCCAAGTTTCACCTCGTATTCTTCAGGTTTTAATTCCTTTATATAATGGGGATTATAAGGATCACGACTGGAACATACTTTTGTCAGTTCACCATGCAGATGAATAATATGACTGCTTCCGGCTCTTTCGTGCAAATTATCAATGTTCTGCGTTACCACCGTTACTCTGAAATTCTTTTCCAGCTCCGCCAATAATTCATGCCCGCGATTCGGCGTCACATCCAACAACTGTTTCCGGCGTTCATTATAAAAGTTTATCACCAATGCAGGGTCGCGCTGATAGCCTTCCGGAGTAGCCACTTGCTCCACCGGATACCGGTCCCACAGACCGCCTGCATCACGAAACGTACTGATTCCACTCTCGGCACTCATACCGGCACCCGTCAATATTACCAGATTCTTCATAATCGTTCCTCCTTCTGTTCATTTTAAGATATACAAATGTAATCAGAATCATCGAATAAAAGAAAACTTTTGCACCTAATAATCTAGCTTCGAAAATGCGGGGATTTAAGTTGAAGTAGCCTAAAGACTAGCATCACATATACTATAATCTATACACAAATACTAGAATCAATGAGATTAAATCTCAGGAACAAAAGAATAAATAATCTAAAGAAAAGCAGTTAACTTTCACGGATATAAGAATTTTTAAATACCAAATGCTAAATGATTCAAATAAAACACGTACTTTTGCGATTCATAAATTTGCAATTGATTGAAAGCTAAAACCATGAAGGTGATACATTTCAATCGCCAACAAAAAACATTATATGGATAAATTCAGTTACTCTATTGGCCTCGGAATTGGTCAAAACTTATCAAGCATGGGAATCGAAAACCTTGCGGTAGATGATTTCGCACAAGCAATCAAAGATGTATTAGAAGGTAATCAGACGGCTATCAGCCACAATGAAGCCCGCGAAATAGTGAACAAATATTTCGAAGAATTGGAATCTAAGATGAGTGCCGTTGCTATTGAGCAGGGACAGGCATTCCTCGAAGAAAACAAAAAAGGACCGGGCGTAGTTGTCCTTCCCAGCGGACTACAATATGAAATCATCAAAGAAGGTACAGGTAAAAAGCCGAAAGCTACCGATCAGGTAAGATGCCACTATGAAGGTACATTGATCGACGGTACACTGTTCGACAGCTCTATCCAACGCGGAGAACCGGCTGTATTCGGCGTCAACCAAGTAATCCCGGGATGGGTGGAAGCTTTGCAGCTGATGCCGGAAGGTTCTAAATGGAAACTGTATATTCCGTCAGAACTCGCTTATGGCGCAAGAGGTGCCGGAGAAATGATTCCTCCTCACAGCACACTCATTTTTGAAGTAGAATTACTCGAAGTATTATAAATAAAAAATTTCAAAGCAAAATGAAAAAAGTTAGTATTTTTATGGCAATCGCCGCTGCAGCAAGCCTTGCTTCTTGTACAGCTCAAGCTCCTAAAGCAAATCTGAAAACAGACATCGACTCACTGTCGTATTCTATCGGTATGGCTCAGACTCAAGGTCTGAAAGGCTATCTGACAGGTCGTCTGGATGTTGATACTGCTTATATGGCAGAATTCATCAAAGGTTTGAATGAAGGCGCAAACAAGACTAGCAAAAAAGACATCGCTTACATGGCAGGTCTGCAAATCGGTCAGCAAATCAGCAACCAGATGATGAAAGGTATCAACCAAGAATTGTTTGGTACAGACTCTACTAAAACTATCAGCAAAGAAAACTTCATGGCAGGTTTCATCGCAGGTACTTTGGAAAAAGGCGGCGTAATGACTATGGAAGCAGCTCAAGAATATACTCGTACAGCTATGGAAACTATCAAAGCAAAAGCTTTGGAAGAAAAATATGCTGACTATAAAGCTGAAAACGAAAAGTTCCTTGCTGAAAACAAGACTAAAGACGGCGTAAAAACAACTGCAAGCGGTCTGCAATACAAAGTAATCACTGAAGGTAAAGGTGAAATTCCTGCTGACACTTGCAAAGTGAAAGTGAACTACAAAGGTACTTTGATTGACGGAACAGAATTCGACAGCTCTTACAAACGTAACGAACCGTCTACTTTCCGTGCTAACCAGGTAATCAAAGGTTGGACAGAAGCTTTGACTATGATGCCTGTAGGTTCTAAATGGGAACTTTATATCCCACAAGAACTTGCTTACGGTGCAAGAGAATCTGGCAACCAAATTAAACCGTTCTCTACTTTGATTTTCGAAGTTGAACTGTTGAGCATCGAAAAAGATAAGAAATAAGAAAGTTCTTTTCTAAATAGAAAAAGGAAAGAGGCGCAAAACGTTTGTGCCTCTTTTTTTTGCTTTTTCCTATTTTTTTTCTCCGAAAAGAAGAATAATTAAAATAAATCTCTATATTTGCTTACTATTTGATAACAACAGGAAATTACAATTTATTATTATGGAAAGAATAGACAACCTCGACAGGCAGATCCTAGAGATTATCTCCCAGAATGCCCGCATCCCTTTTAAAGACGTAGCAGCCGAATGTGGAGTATCACGCGCAGCTATCCATCAGCGCGTGCAAAGACTGATTGACCTAGGTGTCATTGTAGGCTCTGGTTACCATGTGAACCCGAAATCATTGGGCTACAGAACTTGTACATACGTGGGTATCAAGCTGGAAAAAGGCTCCATGTACAAATCTGTCGTAGCGGAATTACAAAAGATTCCCGAAATAGTGGAATGTCATTTCACTACAGGCCCGTACACAATGCTGACAAAACTTTATGCATGCGACAACGAACATCTGATGGATTTGCTGAATAACAAAATGCAAGAAATACCGGGTGTGGTAGCTACCGAGACATTGATTTCTCTGGAACAGAGTATCAAGAAAGAAATCCCCATCCGCGTTGAAAAATAATTGTGATGGAATTTCTAAATGAATATCACCTTGCGGGGTTATTCATCGGAATATGTACCTTTTTGATTATCGGCCTTTTTCACCCCGTCGTGGTAAAGGCCGAATACTATTGGGGTACAAAATGCTGGTGGATATTTCTGGTACTCGGCATAGCCGGTGTGGTCGCCTCATTAAGCATCGATAATGTGATTTTATCTTCTTTGCTTGGCGTGTTTGCATTTTCTTCCTTCTGGACGATTAAAGAGGTCTTCGAACAGGAAGAACGGGTACAAAAAGGATGGTTCCCCAAGAACCCGAAGCGCAAATATAAGTTCTAAAAATAAAGTATCGTAGTTTTTTATCAAAAGGATTTGCATAATTCGAGGGAAAATACTACTTTTGTCACCGCATCCAACAAAGGATACATCGGACTTGTAGCTCAGTTGGTTAGAGCAACAGACTCATAATCTGGAGGTCCTAGGTTCAAGCCCTAGCTGGTCCACATTAAAAATCAAGCAGTTACGAATTTCGTAGCTGCTTTTTTCTTGCTCTTGCGTAAACAATGCGTAAACAAACTGTTTGAGTTGGTTATGTTTACGCATAGAACTTCTGTGAAACTCCATGCAATCCTATATCATGTTTATCAAGGCAGGTAGTCAATGTGCTCATACATGACGGTTAAATAAATTCAAATATATCCTATTTGCATCTGATTTATAGAATAATATTGTAGTTTTGTACTGCATAATGCATTTGTGGCAAGCCATGACCATTATGGTGCTCTTTCTTGAAAAAGGAAAGTGAGTTTGCCTAACCATCGTGGGAGGGTTATCCCATTCCGATGAATCAATGCGTAGAGGGAATGCCAGTCGGAGGGTGTTCTACGACAAACGAAACGCGAGAGTTGCTTCAGGGGTTGAGACCGATAAGCATAAGCCCGGCTACCAGTCAGCGACAGAAGACAACGAGATTGCACCGCTGCATATAACAACAATGTTTTTATCCACCTAAGGATAGGGACTTAGTGGTTATATGCAGCGTTTTGTGTATGTATGCCTCACATTGCAAAGCGTCTGTGTTCAGAGGTTATGTTGAACATAAACAATGAATGCAATGGAAAAACTGACAAAGTCCATGTCCCTTTTCAAAGAACGGAATTGTTCTGTCTCTATCGTGTTGGATTCACGCACTCGCAGAAAGAATGCGTATGAGTTCCCTTTATCCCTACGTTTCACAATTGACCGCAAGTTCTTTTATCTTACAGTTGGAAGTTCTTTTACTGAGAAAAAGTTTTCGGACATCTGCAATGCGACTAAATGCAAGAGCGAGAACTACAAACTTCAAAAGGAATGGAAAGATACCATTACTCCCAAATACAAGGATATTCTGACGAACCTGAACAAGGGCGGTATCCTGACATTTGAAATGGTACGTCAATGTATCATGGGCGAAGGAGTGGTGCTTTTTAATGAGGACACAACAAAGGCTCAATCCTTTGTTAGTGTATGGGAGCAAGTCATTCACGAACTACGCACAGACGACGGTGGAGTGCGTTTTACCACAGCAGAGAGCTATGAGTGTTCGCTCAAATCATTCAGAAAGATACTCGGAACAGATGTGGTCAAGGGATTCTGTATCAGTGCCGCAGAAATCCAGAAATGGAAAGAGGGGATGCACAATGGAGTGAAAGATGAAAATGGGGCAATCATTGGAAAAATCAGCGATACTACGGCAGGAATCTATCTGCGCTGTTGCCGTGCTGTATGGAATCGGTGCATACACGAGGGCTTCCTTAAAGATGTTCCTTACCCTTTCTCTAATAAGAAGGAGAAGGGGCTTGTAAGCATACCCAAGAGTGCGAAGCGCAAACAGAGTTTCTTGAACGTTAGTCAGATGACGGAAATCTACAATCTTTTTGTCTCGAAGAAATACCCCGAACACTGGTCGGAAGACTATGTGAAACGCGCACATTATTCATTGGGACTTTTCCTTGCCCAGTACCTGTGCAATGGCTTCAATATGGCTGATGCCGGACGATTGACTTACGATAATTACTATTATCAGACAGATGGCAAGGCTTTTCGCTTCAACCGAAAGAAAACTTCCCGAAGAAGTGCTGACGGTTCCGAGGTAATAGTTCCCATCATCCCTCCTTTACAATATGTGTTAGACGAAGTGGCGGCACCTCCGACTCGGGGCGGTCTGGTTTTTCCCCATATATTAAAAGGTGCGGAAACAGAAGAACTGCGCCGTAAATACACCATGCAAGAAAACTCAAATGTAAAAGACCGCATCATCAAGATATGCCATGAAGCACTGCACTGGGACAAGTCCATCCGTCCGTCCGGTACATGGTGTCGTCACTCGTTTGCCACCAACCTGCATAATGCAGGGGTAGATATGGATTATATCTCTGAAAGTATGGGGCATTCATCTTCCGACCATGCAATCACCCAAATATACATTGAACATTACCCTCTGGAAATTCAGATGGAGAATAACTCAAAGCTGTTAAACTTGGAAGAATCTTCTGCAAGGGATGTGTTGTTGGCGAAACTGGCAAGTATGTCCACGGAAGAATTGGCCAAATTGTTTACACGATAATACGACTTTGAAGATGATAAATTTCATAGAGAAAATAAGTGACTACTTCAAGAGGAAAGATCACGCAGATATGGCTATTCATACATGGAAATCAGCTCATGAAGAGTCGTATGCCGATTTCTGTAAACGCATGGACGCTGTAGGCAAGGGGAACTTATCTGTTTTGATGGATATATACCAGATGATGCGGGATTGTACACCGTCCGAAGCCTTAATGCTGTATAACTGGCTTTCTGATTTCATGAATGGCAAAGATGTACAGAATATAACCGATCAACAGTGGGCTGGTAGATATACAGATATTATAGCCCAATGTATCACTAACAAACGGCTGTGGATAGGTATCAATGTAAAAACGGGCACAGTAGAGTTACTCACATCTCCAAAGTCAGAACTACTGATGGTTCGTTCTGAAACACCTATTGAAATTTGGAACCGTCTGCCACAGGAAACGAGAGCCTATTTGACAGGACAGTTGGATGTACTCATAAGGAATAGTAAAGGATGCTATCTGATGAGCAAACTGGAAAGAAAGATGGTGTACCAATCCCTGACGTACATCTTACGAATCATTATCCTTTCTCATGCTGTTTTTGTTGGTGGGCTAATGGCTAATCTGTATGATTATGTGATGGAAAAGAAAGAAACATTGGCTTATTGTATGTATTATTTCGTGGTATTTGACCATGGTCTTTCACGTATGGCCAAGTTACTTGACTGCCTGTTGAACAGTGGTGAGGTTGATAATGGCGACATGATTTTGATTAAATCATGCGTTGCTGCTCTTGTAACTCAAAGCATCGAAATGGGGACTGAAAGCAAAGCCGGATGGGAAGATGCTGTGGAAACCTGTAATCCAGAAATATGGAAAGAAGTGATGTTTGCCTTGCGAAAAGTAAAAGGCAGACGGGGAAATCGAAAGGTAGTACAATCACTGGATGATATTCTTACAGGAGATAAGGTGCATATCAAGCAGGGAATCCGTCTTTTTCTTGAAGAGAACACTGAGGACATAAGCCTTGCCTACCTGTTGAAAGCATTGGTAAAAGCAGGAATGGTGAAAGCCTCTATAAGATACATGACATTCCATCGTGCCATAGAGCAGTTCTCCCAACGACATTACGGACACGATATACCACAGAAACGATATGGTGAAATCAAGGATATGACTTTGAACTCGCCTCAGAGAGGAAGCAGTTATACCAAGGCAAAACGAATAATAGACCGATGGTCGGAGTATTTTATCAATAACGGGTAGTTGGAAAATCCAGCTATCCGTATTTTGTCCGCAAACATCTGTTGAAATACGGTCGGTAAAATTAAAGTGTAAATAAACCGACCGATACGCAGAGTTTCATACACCACCTTTGCTTGTGAAATCGGTTTCACAGAGTTGAACCGAGGCTTAAATTATTCAATAATCAAACAAGTAAAGACATGGAAGAAAACTTCAATCTCAACCAGCTACTTCAGAAGCCCATCGCCATGATGACGGGCGAAGAACTTTGTTTTCTTATCACCAAGAGTGTGGAAGCCAGCGAAAAGCCCACTATCCAAACAGCATCCAAAGGCAATTACTATGGGATAGAGGGGATTGCCCGTATTTTCGGATGTAGTGTCCCCACTGCCAACCGCATCAAAAAGAGCGGCATCATAGACAAGGCTATCACACAGATAGGACGAAAGATTGTGGTGGACGCAGACCTTGCGCTGTCTTTGGCAAAGGAATCAGGTGGAATCCGTATTAAAGAGCAGTAGTATGGATGGAATTTGGAAACAGCAGCTGACAACAGACAGCTACGGGAATCCTGTCCGTTCCATCAGTAACCTTAGACTCATTTTTACATCGGACGAAAATTTGAGGTTGATAAAGTACGATACCTTTTGTCAAGACGATGTATGTTTCAGCCCTTTGTTCCGAAATGTTAATGGGAATAAGGTTGATGAGGAATCAGCAGGAAAGATACAAGACTATTTGGAAAGGACATATAGACTGCGTCTGACACAGAATAAAGTCTTTGAGATACTGAAGACCACTTCTTCAGAACGAAGTTTTAATCCTGTACAGGAATTCATCACGCAAGAGACATGGGACGGACAGCCTCGTATAGCTACAACCATCATAGATTATCTCGGAGCTGAGAACAATCCGCTTGTCAGGGAACAGAAAAAACTGTGGTTTGTGGCGGCTGTGGCACGTGTATTCTGTCCCGGTTGCAAGTTTGACAACGTACTGACCTTGCCCGGTCCGCAGGGTATCGGGAAAAGCACCTTTTTCAAGACCATCAGTGGAAAGTGGTTTAACGACTCGTTCTCTTTCGCCAGTGGCGATAAGGAGAAAGTAGAAACCATAACCAATGGCTGGATTATTGAAATCAGTGAGTTGAATGGTTTGAAACGGGCGAATGATGCAGAGGCAGCCAAGGCTTTTCTGAGCCGTTGCAGCGACTATATGCGTCCTGCCTACGGACATAAAGTGGTGGAGTTTATGCGACATAATGTCTTTGCGGCTACTACCAATGAGACAAACTTCCTGCAAGGAGACAATGGAAACCGCCGCTGGTGGATAATTCCAGTCAAAGGCAATGGTCATGTATCCGAATGGCTGGATACTCTACAATGCGCTGTTCCCCAACTTTGGGCAGAAGCATACGCCTATTATCGGCAAGGGATGAAACTTTACTTGACAACAGACATGGAATTTAAAGCCAACGAGATACAGGTGCAACATTCCAGCATCCTTGTTGACCCCATCATGGAAGATTTGGAGATGTTCTTGGAGCGTGAGGTACCCATGCAGTATGCAAGTTGGACCATTCTTACCCGACTGGCTTATCAAAAAGGGGCATACTCAGAGCCAAACTCAACAATGACTTCACTCAACATGGTTTGCGCCCGGCAGATTATCGAGGAAATGCCTAATGATTTGGTCAGACGCAATCCGTCCAAATACACTTCGCTATATATCAACCGCCTGATGTCAATGATTCCAAACTGGAAACGGAGCACTCAGGAGAAGGTCAAGGGCTTGCATCCTGCCTATTGCGACAAGACGGGGCGGACAAAACACCCGTGGGTGAGAGTGGGTACACCTAGTGAAAAAGCCTGTACCACATTACCAAGTGAACCGGATTTACCATTCTAAATTTCAAAATAAGGGAAAAGAAAAATATCATGTCCCTTTGTCCCTCTTTCCTTTGAAAAAGAATAAAAACAAAAAAACAGAGAAAAGAGAAAGTTACAGGATATGCTTTGGGACATGGGACAAAATAATTGAAAGCATGAGAAAGGAAGAACTTATCAAACAACTGCAAGAATGTGCTCCGCTACTTGCAAATGCGGTCAGCCACATGGTAGAGTATATTCAAGACCGTTGCCCTGCGGCATATCCGAGCAAAGAACAGACCGAAGCTGTGAACGACTACCTGCACAGTGTACATGCTGATGGAGACGGTAGTATGTCAGAAAAGAATTGCGAACACCGCCGTATCGCCTCACAGAATATCACCATTGCCGCTATCCGCATATTGGACAGCCGACAACTTGACAGGCTGCAAAACGTGCTTGACCATATCGCATACGATAGGGAGTATTATATGCCGGAGAGAGGTTGCGGAATGCACCGTTGATTTTCTCTTTTGGCTGCACCATTTATAAAACACCTTCAAACAGACAGACGATGAAAACAAACTTGAATTATTGTATCGTGCTTTCGTCAGAGCAACTTTCGTATTTGGCAGGAAGCAAGTACGGCATTGACCGCATGAAGATTTTGCACCGACTTATTGAAGCGGCTGTATTGAAAGAAACAAAGTATGCCATCAAAGGTTTTTCCACGACCTTGCAAGTGGGGCAAGCCATCCTTTCTGAGGTGGATTTGTCCAGCAAGTTGGGCTATGACAAAAAGACCATATCCCGTGTGCTTGACAAGATGAACCAGTTGGGAATTGTCGCAACCACGCAGAGTAACCGAACAAGCGTCCACACGCTGAAATGTATATCAGCATGGATGCAAGAGGGCAACCGCATAGACAATCCTTTCTATGTCCGGCTGAAAGACTGACAAGATGAAAGAGAGAATGTGCCTGTTATACCAGAAGAAGGCGAACTGCTTTCCCTTTCTTCTTTCCCTTCTGTTTCAGTTCCTCCACAGCCTGCGGCAGAGGAAGAATCTGATGAGGGTATTCCGACAGATAATATGGCATAACCATATCGGGGAAGCTATGTGTCCGAAGTTGTTGTATATAGTATTGCAAGAAGTTCCTATGTCGCACAAATTCGCTACGCTCATCCGTACTACATAGGCTTATTCCGGCAGTCGCAAGCTCCCACCGTGCTGTCCCTTTTTAGATTGATGTCTCACCCATAACATAACAAAACATGAAGAAGAAAAAGATTATCAACAAGGATGTTGATGAAGAAAACGACAAGAAAGTTACGAGGCGCACCTTACGACTTGAAGCCAGAGTAACAGAGCAGGAATACACCCAAGCGAAAGAACTTGTCAAAACCTGCGGTTTGTCCATGAGCAACTATGTGCGCCGCACTGCGTTAGGGCAGCATCCACGGCAACGGCTGTCTGAGCGTGAAGTAGAAGCCCTATGCAGTCTAACGGATGCGAGAGGTGACCTTATCCGTATTGCGTCAGCCGTGAAATCCATCCAAGCGGATAAACGTGCAATTTATTTCAGCGATACCCGATTTGTGGAACAATGGATGAGGCCCGCTACTCAACTTATCAACCGCTGGATCCAGATAGAAAATTACCTTACTGAATAAAATTCCCCAACTATTATGATAGCAAAAGCCAGTACCATATCGCATGGCGCAAATGCCATAAGATATTCCGTCAATAAAGACAGAGCGGATATAGTCAAAGTGTAAAGTATCAATAGATACGCTACACTTTATTCCTAAAGCCGTAGCAATATGAGTCTTTCCCGTCCCCGGATTTCCATACAGGACTATGTTTCTTCCCTCCCTAATGAAGTCCAGTGTTTCCAATTCAGGTAATATTACCTGCGCCTCTTTGGGCATGTCTTCCATAACAAGCTCATGCAGATACTTCATTTGTGGGAATCCCGCAGATTTTATCCTTGATTTTCTTCTACATTCCCTTCTTCTGACACTTTCCTTTCCAAGCAATTCGGTCAAGAAATGCAGATGGCTCCAGTTTTCTCCGGCTGCCAATGAAAGGGTGTATTCCAGTTCCTCTTTAAAGGCCAGCAGCTTCAGTTCTGTCGCATAGTCATAAATGGTTTCTTTTTCTGATTTCATATATTATAAACTTAAATGGTTGGTATTATATCATGCACTTCATTGTATCCTGTCATGAGCGCCGTGATGCCTTCAAGCATATCCACAGCTTCTCTTTCTATATTCTCCTGTTGTGCCGGGAGAACAGGCGGTTCCATGGTTTCTTCTGTCTCTCCCTGTACGCTACCATGCAGCATGGCCTTTACCTGGTCCGGAGATATCTTTCTGACACCACGTCCGGTCAGCTCCTTGCATGCCGTGACAATGTCCGTTCCGGAAAATCCATTTTTTCGGGCATAGTCCAGCAACAGAACAAACGTCCTGTTGTCCTCCTTGAAATGGATGTCATACAGCCTTCTCAGTTCTTCCGGTGCTCTTTGCCAAACCACAGAGTGGGGCAATGCCCCCCGGTTTACGGGAAAGTGTACGCAAATAGTGCTCCAGCTTGATGCACCAGTCTCCACCGCAATAACTGCGTTGATGAGAGGCCACTTTCTCCTTCCCGTACAGGATGACGATTTTTTCACTATAAACCTTGACATGTACTTTTTCTCCCACAAGAGAATCAGGTACGGAATAATGAACATTTTTCATGCTGATAGTTGACCATTTATCCACAATGTACTCATAGACCTCAAAACAGCCCAGATTACCGGGAAAAGGCTTCAGCGATGACAGGTCAGCTTCCAGACGTGATGTTTTCTCCGCTGTTGAAAGACTGCCTTGCTCGTTGTTGACCTGCATACATACCCGGTTTAAATGCTCCTGGGCAGAATGTATATCACCAAAATGGTCTGTCAGGCAGAAAGCTTTCCTTCTGACATATTCCACGCTGCGCTCCACATGTCCTTTCTCCCATCCGGCCCGTACATTACAGAAACGGTACTCAAAACAATAGAAACCGGACATCTTCATCAAAGCTTCTGTAGGTTTCTTATCACCACCGACAAAGCTCTTGACGGCTACACGCATATTGTCATAGACCATCATGGCGGGGACACCATGTATATCCCTGAAAAAGTTACGGTGGGATTCCATGAAGGCAAGCGTATTCTGATGCCTGAAAAGATAGGCGTATCTGCCATTGCTATGCCCGAAAGTGAATACGGCCAGATAAAACTTGGTTTTGACGCCGTCAATAAAAAGAAGAACTTCACCCCAGTCAAACTCGGCAATGCATCCAGGCTCATAGAACAACCGGATAAAGGCTTCGCTCTTTTTCTTCTCTTTGTATGACTCTATATTTTTTATATAACTGCATACTGTGGCGTAACTGATGGTGTATCCTTGAGATAACAGAAACTGGTGGATATCCTTTTTCAACATGCGCTGTTTGCGAAGTCCGGTAGCTATCTTAACGGCATTCTTCTTCAGGCAAAATCCTATCTTATCCTTAATCTCTTGTGTGAGCCGGCGAGGACGGCGTCTGGAACTGTCATACCTGGGCTGGATGGTAAGCAAATCACTCAAAGCCTCTTCTGGATTGTCCGTGCGGATGGCTGATTCGTACTTTGAAAGAATATTGTCAACGGTATGACGGCTGACATGAAGTTCACGAGAGATACGCCGTTTGCTATAACCGCATACTCTATACATGTGTATTATTGATTGTCTTTCTACCATAGTCTTCATTTTACCTTTGTATTTGGATTATACAAAGGTCATTATACTTATCCTATGGTGGCGCACTTTTCAATTAGTATCTACAAGTTGCACACCATGACAGCCGGTTTTTCGCTGAGTATCCCGGCATCGGCAAGCCCGCTGAGTGTACCTTTGGCAGCCTTGAAATTTACAAAGCAGCCTAGACTCATGGTACGGTCTGTGGAGAATATCTCTACCATGTTGAAATATATTATAAGTTATCTGTTTTCAGTGTTTCCTTTTACCTCACGTTCCAAACTGGGGATAACAGCGGGACGTAGCTCACCCAGTGAAGGGTGATTTGAAGGCAGCCCTGCTGCACTACGTCAACCGTGTTATGTCGGGGGTGGGAACGGCATCTCACGACGCAAAGAAGTAAATTGTGGAAGTTAAATTGGAAGTGTGGGTGTACGGGAATCGAACCCGTTTTCAGCCAAGACCTGAAACACCCGTGAATTTAATCCGGCATCTCCCTGTAAAACGGGAATTATGCTGATGGCGGCATTTTGACCGCAAGTGTTTGCCCAGATGTGGCGGGCTGTATAACAATGGCGGTGATACGGCAAATAGCAACATCTTTACTCTCACAAACCACTTTGTTGCAGGATATACCATTGGCATACAGTGATATGTAGACAGTTGGACGGAAAAAGCCCGCAAAGTCGGCACACTGCCATACAATGCGGGCATGTTACCTGCAATTCACCGGAAATTCCAATGAATCAGGCGGCAGTTTTCATATCAGTGGCAGGTTGTTGTCCTGCCGCCTGTTCGGAAACAGCTCCGGCGGTTGTTTCAGCGGTTACTTCAGCAGGCTGTTCTTGGGACTGTCCGGTAGCCGGTTGTTCGGTTGCTTTGTTTCTGCCTTTGCCCTTGCTTTTGGTGCCCGCCTGTTCCGTCACGGTTCCGGCAGTCGTTTCTACGGTCACTGCTGCCGGGACTTCGGCAGGTTGTGGTACCGGTTGTTCCGCTTCTCTTGGCAGCGCCACACGGAAACCAAGCGCATCAAAGGACGCTTTTGCGGCGGCGTGGATAGCTTTCTTGTAGTCACGTGCCGTGCGTTCAAAGTCCTTTTTGGTCGGTACAAGACCGATTTTTGCCCATACGGACTCTTCCAAGTCGAAGCGTTTCACCGTTTCACCCTTTTCGGTGCGGAAGATGACGGCACACGGAGTTGTGGCACGGAGTTTCGAGCGGATGCCGTCGTTCGCCTCACGCAATTTGATTTCTTCGGCTTTGACAGCCCAGAAAGTCATCACCACATTTTTCCACACACGGAAAATTTCATCCTGCGTCTTATCTTTCGGTTCATAATCCGCACCGAAGAACTGTTGGGCGGTTTCTTTTTCATTGCCGTCACGGTCTGTATTTTTGTACACAAGGATCACGCCTTTCAACCCATTCACCAAATTTACAAACTGTTCTGAATTTAATCTGCTTGTTGCCATAATGATAAAGTATTAGTTACTACGCAAAAGTGCGTATTGCGAGCACTTCCGGAATCGAACCGGAAATCTCACATTGCTGCGAAATGTGGTAGCCATTGCCACGTGCCCATAACCCGCCCATGTATTTCACCCTACATGCGCGGGTTTTAATTCATTTCCGCAACTTTCTTAACGTACCCTATAGTTTGCTCGCAAAAAGATACTATATTTGCAATGTTAAATGACAAATATCTGTAACTTCGCATCATGGCAAACGCTCGCTTACTCCAATTTCGACAAGACATTTCTTTGGCACGTCCCTGATCTTTTCCAATCCGGCAGATAACTTTAAGGTGAGGCATTTAGGCGTTTTGCCGAGCCGGGTATTGCGCATAACATTGGCATATACATTTACCGGCGTCCCCTATACGGATAGTTTTTTACCGTTACCGTGCATTTTATTCCGAGCGCACTGGGCGCAATTATGGCATTATTCTTACACGTCCTTTTTCATACAACTTGCACTCCCAAATTTGCGTGTTTTGTGTATGCGGTCTAAAAACACGTTTTTAGCCGTTCCAACTTGCTACATTGGTTTGTAGTCTTGCTCGGTGTGGTTATTTAACACCCTATTTAATCGCTCCAAAGCGAACAAGCGATTTTTTGATTTTCCAAGCCTCAAAAATAGGTTTCCCACAAAAAAGGCTTTTTGTTTCTCGCTCTTGGCGGTCTTTGTTTTTCTGTTTTTTAAATCAGTTTTTTAGTTATCTATTTTTTTCTCCGTACTTGTTTTCCGTTTGTTTGGCTTTCGAGTACATGACTATTATAAAACTGTTTTTCAGAACTGCAAAACTTTTTGAGTTTTTTTTTAGATTGTTTCAAAACACCCCTTTTGCAAATATGCTACGCATACGCGCGAAGGTAAGCATTAAATCATTGAATATCAACAATATATAGAATAATAGCTTTTGCGAAAAAAAATTTCTCATTGCAAAAAACGAAAAAAGCCCGTTTCTATATGTATATTAAAATGAAAGTTTTACTATATATTTAATTATCAATGGCATAGGTCTGAATAAATATCCAAATTAGATAAAAACAGAATGAAAAAATACATATTGCTTTCATTTTGTAACTAATAATAACAAAGTCTGTTTTATGTTTACTTTATATAAAAGCAAAACAAGTAACTTATTGTAAATCAATATAGTAATAATTTTAAAAAGAACCGGGTGGGTGTACTCCAAGGTGCGGATTCGATTTCTATCCTCGGGGCATTTTTTCAAATCCCGTTTTTTTAAACGGCCCAATATGGGAGCCTGTCATAAAATTGTAAGCAGACGTCAAAAAATATATAATAACGGGACATGGACGTACAGCGGATTTAAATACAACCATAACTGTTATTCAGGTATTTATAAGACATGCCAAGCCACAGATACAAATACTTCCGGTTTTCATGGATATATAGACTTTCAGAAGATTTTCGTTTCTTGTGGGTAAGGCCGATTTTGGGGAATACCGGAAATGGGGGCATAAATATATAGTGCCAAAGTACTCCGGCTCTTGGTGTATATTCTTGATTGTACCGGTAAAAAACGGCTTGTTGAATTCTGTAAAACAGCATGTTCAAATGGAATTTTCACCGGTAGGGATTACGATGTAATAACCTATTTATTAACCATATAGAATATATACAGTAATGCATGTGTATGAGTTTTGACTTTTTTGTATGTTTTTTGTGATTTTGTATAAGAATCCTGAGAATTGGTATTTAAACGCCTGTCTTTTTGCTGAATAATGTATATATTTGCCATAATGTTTCTCTTATGTATGAAACATGGCTTTTGAGTATTAAAGGAAGGAAGCGAAGAAAAGGATGAATAATGAAATCATATCGTAGAAAGGATATTAGGAATATTCCGGGCGAATTCTCCATAAGCAAGGGGCTGGTCGTGTTCAATGAGGTAACATTGGAGACGGGACTTGTGGGTGATGTTTCCGGCGGGTGCATTTCAGTCGCGGTCAGGGTGACTGCGGACAGACAACTTCTTACGGACAATGTCGTAATGCCCTTGAAAGATTGCCGGGAGGCGAATACGGAACAGAAGATTACGGTACAGCGTTTGTTGAACAAACAGCATCTGGTATGGGACAGGCGCAAAGGCACATTGTCGGAATCCATGTACATACCCAAAGCCGGACAGCAGGTGAAAGTGAGTCTCTTGGACGAGCATGTCATATTGGGAGCATTCAAGGAGATTGACAGGAAAGGGAATCTTGTGCTGTATTGCCTGATGGAGGAGAACGGTACCCTGCGTCATTCGTTGCATGAGGAAATCGGCGTTACGGAGAATTGGCAGATAACCCCGATAGGAACCAGTGCCCGCAGCCGGTTTGTCAATGCGCTGCACCGGGAAGGGATTGTGTGGAACGGACGGCTGAAACGCCTTGAACCGCTGGAAATACGTATTAACCGTGGCGGGAACTACTATTACCTGAATGACGTCCTGGAAATCTGTGAATGCAGGGACAGCAGCCGGCCGTCAGACAGAAAGCGCCTGGAATGCGGAAACTATTTCAAAGAACGTAAGGATGCCGAATTGGTGCAGCTTATCTAAAGATTTTGATAATGTTGCTTATCTAAAGAATAGTATTATCCAAAGTAGCCAGTTAAAGATGTTGTTAATCATATTATTAACTGACTACTTTAAGATCCATCTTCGGATAATATTATACTAAACTTTTCAAGAATGCTTTAAGTTTAGAATCCTTGTCCCAAGATTTTATTTCAGGCTCTATAATACCAATATCTTCATATGCCTTTTGCAAGGCTTCTCTTTTGGCTTTAGAATCGGTTCTCGCATAGATTTCCGTTGTTTGGACTGAAACATGTCCTAATATATCTCGTATATATATCAAAGGAACACCTACCTGAAGGAGGTGCATGGCTCTTGAATGTCTAAACACATGAGGTGTGATGTTTATATTGCACATTTCAGCGTTTTGTGCTTTCAATAAACTGACATACTTATTTATTATGTATGATATGCCAGGATTAGTTAGTTTACTGCCTTGCGAATTGAAAAAGAGCGGATGATGGGCGTTGAAGGCACTTGACAAGCCTTGTTCTCTCATATAGCCTTGCAGTAGTTTCGCAATAGGTTCATCAAGTGGGACAATTCTTTTCTTTCGACCTTTCCCGTATAGTTCAACAATCGCCGGTTTCTCAAGCCTAAAGTTTGAAGGTGTGAGATCAATCACTTCTTGTACTCTTGCTCCTGTGTTATAAAGTAAAGATAACAATGTCAAATCTCGTCGGCCTGATTTTGTCCGAGTATCAATTTGCGATAATAAGGCTGTTACTTCTTCTATGGTCATATACTTAACAGTATCTTTGACTGCTTTTTTATACTTTATTGAGCGTATTTCAGAACAGTTGTGTACATATTCTGGACAAATAAAAATTACTAAATTACAAAATGAACGAATGGCGGCCAAACGTTGGTTCCTTGTACTGACGCTATTACCTTTGATTTCTTCCAGCCATTTTAAGAAAAGCAATATCTCTTCTTTCTTGAAATGAGAAAGACTGATTTTATCAGGTTTTACTTTGTTTGTCCTATCCATATATTCAAAGAATAGTACAAAGGTATCCCGATATGAACGAATGGAATTACTGCTTACTCCTACTTCGCCGGGCAAATATGTTTTGAAGAATTTCTCCAAAAGTTCAGAAAATGTAAAATTATAGTTCATATCTATCTTCAAAATTAAAATTGTCATATACAGAATCATCAAAAAGTTTATCTATTGCTTTAGTTGCTTTGATAATATCAGGGTGTATTTCTTGGGTTAATCGCAAATAATTATTTGTGGATTCAAGCCTCTTGTGTCCCATATAAGCTGCTATGTATGGCATTACACAGTAAATATCCTTACCTTCTTTAACCAATTTTACCATTGTGTGAACGCAGGCTGTATGTCGGATGTCATGTAGCCTTGGACCTTGATGATGTCCTTTGTATGGAATACCAGCGTTTTGCAAAATTTCAATGAACCTTGCTGACACAGAGTGTTGGCTACAAGATTTTCCAGACAGATTCACGAAGAATGGAGAAGAGGCATTCTCTATTCCCTTTATGGGTATTTGATTCCTGTATGAGATGTACTGTTTCAATACAACCCCAAGCGATGGATTAATTGGTGCAATTCGTTGGCATCTATTTTTAGTATTTTTGATAGTTATGGTCTGACAGTCCAAATCTACATCTTCATTTTTTAATGCGAGAGCTTCCCCTATACGCATAGCTGTGCTATATAACAATCGTAATATAGCAGGCATGATTATAACTACACTGCGGCTGTATGGTTTAGGCAATCGCAATTGGTCTGCCGCGTTGAAAATTCTACATAACTCTTCATGGGTAAAAATATGCGGTATAAAATTGTTTTTGGGAATCTTACCTACTCTGGGTATATATACAGGTACACCCAGACGGGACATATATTTCATTAACATGGAAAATTTAGAAGCATACCTATATCGGTTTCGTCCGTTTTCATTGGTCAAGAAATCCATCATGTTATTATAAATTGATTCTGTGACAAATACAATATCAATCCCTTTGTTATAGAAATAGCTGTCAAACACCTTGAAGAATAGGCGCATTTCAACATCTGAATATCCCAACTTAACCCGTTGTTCGCAAAAAGAATTGAAATAATCAGAAAACACTGATTTGTAGATCACTTTAGACATAGAATACACCTCCTTCCTGTTCGTAGAAATTATCTTCCACCGATGGCACATCGTGGCTGCAATTCAACAATGATGACAAATTTATAGTCAAGTATTTTTTCGTGCTTTCCGTGGTGCTGTGTCCTAATATTGATGAAATGGTTGGAACTGAAACGTTGCTCCCCAACAGGTTGGTAGCCAAACTATGTCTAAGGGAATGGCTGCCATGATGTTTTCCATCACATTTGATACCAGATTTAAAGACATATTTGGCTATCATTGTGGAAAAGGTTGCGGATGTAATGACCCGGTAAGGAGGTGTAAACGAGACAAAGATTTCCTTTAATGAAGTTTGTGGTTTTGCATTCCTTATGTAATCAATCAGTGAAACTCCAACATCTTCCAGCAATGGCAATATTACCTCCTTCTGTGTTTTTATTTGTCGTATATGTATTTCATTCCTGTCCCAATCAATATCTGAAAACTTGAGATTTCTAATATCGGCAGAACGAAGTCCCAACCTTGATGCCAACAGCAACATTGCGTAATCCCTTTTTCCCTCTGTAGAATGTCTGTTCACACTATTTTCGATTCGTAGGACTTCCTCCTTTGCGTAGTAGGATGGGACTTTCTCCTTCATGTAACGAGTAGGTCGAATATAGTCAAGCAATAAATCATGTTTAATAATGCCATGATCTTTCATGTAGCGAAGAAAGTTTTTCACATTCTTCACGTTCTCTTGTTTCATGTATTGAAGAGATGAAAAGAAATTCAATAAATGTTCCAATGATATGGTCTCTAAATCTACTCCTGCATGGTGCATCTTCTGACTGAACATGCTTAGCGAATGTTCATATATCTTAATTGAGGACATTTTAAGATTTGTCTCTGTCTTGAGATATTCTATGTATTCTATGACATACTGTCCAAAAATTCCGGGAAAATACTTTGGAGTTTGTTTTTGAAATACGAATAGTTTGCTGTCTATAAAAGAGTTGAGCATATCAACGACACGGCTGATTTCATCAGCATACTTTTTTGTTCGGATTCCATGTACATATATCCTAAATTCCAAACCTACATCAGGGGTGTAGTCATTTGCATTCTTTTCTTGCATGAATTTAACAAGAGAACGACCGCCTTGAAGTAGCATTGATGTGTAATTAGAGCTTAATTTATACCTTAAGCACTCCTTCTTACAAATCTTGATGATGTCTCTTCGTAATAAATGTTTTTGAGTCATAACTTCTATAATTTAAAGGTTCGCTTAATATTACTCAAAAACTATCATCCCTCCATTCAATATTATCAAAACATCTACATATAAAGTTTGTCTAATATACAACAGGTTAACTTTTCTAAAATATTTGTACTTTGGATAATACTATTCTTTATATAATGCGTGACTGTGTGTGTTCCATCGTCAAGCTGAACCGGGGCAAGGATGTCAGGCGATAAATACGACAGCAGGGGTAAAATATAATTCTATCATTCTCTCCTTTAAAAATCTGAAGGGGAAGTAGTCCTTTCTTTTTTTGTTCTTTCCCCTGTAAAAAATGAAAACAGACGGCGATGCCGTCTGCTATCTATTCGTTTCTTTTTTGGTATCTTTTTTCTTTGCTCCAAAGAAAAAAGTATATCTACCATCTTCTTGTATAATACTACTTATAGTATTGTTGCTACATTTGTAACACTTCTTGTGTCAGTTATCCGGTACATTTGTATCATCTTCAAGGTGAAAAACGGGATGTTCGGGACGTTCCCTTCCGGTGCCATATTGGTTTCAATTTAGATATCTGTTGTCAACCGTATATACCTACGGACATAAAAAAGAGGAGTGCACTTTAATTGAAGTGATAGTCTCTTTTCCATTTACTATGCTTATTGAGCAGCTGTTTCAGGAAGCTAATGAAATAGTTTTGCAATATTAATGACAATATATCTTAACCTTCCGGTAATAGAAGTATAATAATCATCCTAGATCTTTGCACCAAAAATATTAGATATAAAAAAATAAACCATTTCTAAACAGGTATGAAAAGATTATTTATTGGTACAGTATTCGTGTTAGGAACTTTGTGGCAACTCCAAGCACAAGTGCGTAATGAAATTGTAATTCCACAAGTAGGAGAGTATAAAACCTTGAAATGTGACTTCCACATCCATACGGTTTATTCTGATGGATTGGTATGGCCTACCGTACGTGTAGACGAAGCCTACCGCGAGGGTCTGGATTGCATTGCTCTGACCGAGCATCTGGAGTATCGCCCACACAAAGATATTAAAGCTGGACACGGCCGCTCGTGGGAAGTAGCTTCAAAAAGTGCCAAGACTAATGATATCCTGCTGATTCGTGGTAGCGAGATAACCCGTCCCATGGCTCCCGGACACTTCAATGCTATCTTTGTGAAACAATGCGACTCGTTGGTACAAACCGGGTGGCGCGAATCTTTCAAACAAGCCAAAGCACAAAACGCCTTCTTTTTTTGGAATCATCCAGGCTGGGATCGCCAGCAATCTGACACCACCCTTTGGTGGCCCGAACACACCGAATTGCTGGATAAGGGCTGTATGCAAGGTATTGAGGTGGCTAACGGAAAGGCTTACTATCCTGAAGCCCATCGCTGGTGCATAGAAAAGAAGCTCACCATGATTGGCAATAGCGATATACATCAACCCATTCAAACCGACATTGATTTCTCTCGTGGCGAGCATCGTACCATGACCTTGGTGCTTGCCAAAGAGCGTAGTCTACAGGGCATACGCGAAGCCCTCGAAAACCGTCGTACCATCGTTTGGATAGATCATCTTCTTGTAGGCGATGAAGCCTATCTGCGCGAAATCTTCAATAAGAGTGTGGAGATTGTAAATATCAACCGCAAAGCCAAGTATTGTGATATCACTGTACACAACCACTCTGATTTGACCTTCGAGCTCAAGAAAACCACCCATAAAAAGGAGTTGGAATACTTCCGCGAATACACCATCGCCCCACAAAGCCGTCATGACATCCGTATCTACTATCCAGAAGGTACCTCAAAAGGACAGATCAACTTCGAGGTGAGTAACCTCTTGATAGCTCCTGCCCAAGGCTTGCAGTGCAGCTATGCATTCTAAACAGATGAAGAGGTCTGAATCCAGACAAGCCCTTTACAACAAACTCCATTATATATGAATTTCCTTTCTAAGTATTATTGGTTGGGAGTATGTTTACTCATACTACCTTTGTCCGCATGTAGTGGCGATAGCAATGGTAGTGATACCTTGGCAGATGATCTCAATCTGCAAATAATCCTTCCTGACAATGTAGATATAATGGCAGGTGGCGAGTTTAAATTCCGACTATCGGGTGATGGGACTCTGCAAACTTCTGATCGTATCATCCTTGAATCTGCCGAAGGAATCTCTTATGTATGTCCCCCCTTGCATATCACTACCGAGAGTTTCGGTGTGGTACTTCCATCAGAATGTATCACGGCCTGCTATAAGGTCTATGTAAAACGGGCTGACCGAAAGAAACAGCTAGGTAGCTGCCATATCAATGTAGTAGCTTCTAACATCGACTTTAAGCCACAAGCTACCAGTACCATATATGGCACCGTGACCGCCGGAGATGTAGGCATAGCCGGCGTAGTAGTGTCGGATGGTGTAGAAGTGGCTGTCACCAACGAGGTTGGTATCTATGAGTTGGCTTCACAGAAAAAGAATGGAGTGGTGTTCGTCTCCATTCCATCGGGATATGAGGTAGAGAGCGATGGAATCTTGCCCCTCTTCTTTCAAAAGCTGAGAAGTGATGCCGGCACCTTAGAACGAACCGACTTTAAGTTGACCAAGGTGGAAGGACAGGATAACTTCAATCTGTTTGTGCTGGGTGATATGCACCTGGCCAACCGTACCAAAGATGACGATCAGTTTCTGGACTTCTGCAAAGACTTGAATGCCATGCGTCAATCCATGACAGACCAACGTACGTATGCCCTCACCTTAGGGGATATGACTTGGGATTTATATTGGTATAAAAATCATTATGCCTTGCCCGAATATCTCAGTACCATGAATGCTCAATTCAAAAATCTGCAGGTGTTTCACACCATAGGCAATCATGACAACGATTATAAAACTACAAGTGATGCTGAAGCTGAGGGAATCTACCGCAGTCTGATAGCTCCTACTTACTATTCTTTTAATATCGGGAAAGTACACTTCGTTGTGTTGGACAATATCGATTGCGATGCTTATGATGGTACTACCGACCGCAACTACAAGAAAAGCCTCAGTGCCCAGCAACTGACTTGGCTCGAAAAAGACTTGAAGTATGTGTCGATAAATACTCCCATCATCATGGCTATGCATGCACAGGTATATTATCCACAAGCCAATGGTTCATACAAGATCGACCACGATGCGGTGAGCAGCAACCAACTCTTCAGTCTGCTCAAGGGGCGTCAGGTGCATTTTGTAACGGGGCACACCCACCTTAGCTTCAACGTAACTCCCGAAGCTGACATCACGAATGGAGAAGAATTTTATGAGCACAATAGCGGTGCTGTATGCGGTTCATGGTGGTGGTCGGGCTATCTCACCCCTGGTATTCACATCAGCCCCGACGGTACACCGGGTGGCTATGGTATTTGGGCGGTGAATCAGAAGCAGATAAGCTATCAATATAAAGCTATCGGACGAGATATCAACCATCAGTTCCGTACTTATGATCTCAATCGAGTGCACTTCTCGAATGCTGATGTACCTTTGATGACAAGTGCGAGCAGTACGGTACAGGACAAGTTTGCCGAATACACCAGCGCTTATCCTATCAGTACCAACAACGAGGTGCTTATCAATATCTGGAACTGGAATCCCCGCTGGACCCTCACGGTGACTGATACCAATGGGAAGAAGTTGGACTACACTGAGACATGGGCCTACGACCCCTTGCACATAGCTGCCCTCAGCGTAAAGCGCTTTAATGCGGCCGCTTTGCAAAGTATCCCCAGTTTCGTGACCGAAAAGTTTACCCATTTCTTTAAGGTAAAGGCCGACGATGCCAAGATTGATCTCCGCATACAAGTGACCGATGAGTTCGGACATACCTACACCCAGGAGATGGAGCGCCCGCAAGCCTTCAGTACCGATGTTTATCAGAATTAAATCATTATCTTTATAAACATGAAAATGAAAGTAAAACAACTCCTGCTGTTGCTTCTCGTCTTGAGCAGTGTATATACACTAAAAGCACAGCAACAAAACGTTACGGGCCGAGTGCTCGAAGCCAACGACGAACCGTTGGCGGGTGTTACCGTCATGATAGATGGTACCACCCGTGGTACCATCACCGATGCTGATGGTAAGTTCACGCTGATGATTGATGGCAACCAGACCGATATCAATCTATCGTATGTGGGATACCTCACAAAGAAAATAAAGGTTAGAGCCCGACAGGCAAACCTGGTAATCTACATGCAAGAAGATGCCATCCTGCTTGATGAAGCGGTTGTGATAGGATACGGTACACAGAAGAAAGTGAACCTGACTGGTGCCGTGGCCACTATCGACAACAAGTCCCTTGAGAACCGTGTGGCGCACTCTGTCAGCAACATGCTCCAAGGAGCGGTGGCGGGCCTTAATGTGAGTACCTCTTCGGGGGTACCGGGCAGTTCGGCCAGTATCAATGTGCGTGGTGTGACCAGTATCAACGGTGCCTCTCCCCTGGTTCTGATTGATGGGGCCGTAGGCGATATCAACCGGGTGAATCCGATGGATGTAGAGAGTGTATCTGTCATCAAGGATGCTTCGGCCGCTGCTGTATATGGGGCCCGTGCTGCCTTTGGTGTTATCCTGGTAACTACCAAAAACGGTAGTGAGAAACAGGGCAAAGCAACCGTACACTATAGTGGACGCATGGGTTGGGAAGCACCCACCACTTCGACCGATTACGAAAGCACTGGTTACTGGTCGGTTCATACTGTAAACACTTTCCTCAAGGCCAGCTCGGGCAATAACTACGTGAACTACAACGACCATGACATGCAGCAGTTGCTGGCTCGTGTGAATGACAAGACCGAACACCCTGATCGTCCCTGGGCAGTGACCGAAGAACGTAATGGACGTAATCTGTGGCTTTACTATGGTAACTACGATTGGTGGCACATGATGTATAACGACAACCGTCCGGTACAGCAACACAGCGTGTCCTTGAGTGGTGGAAACAAAGATGTGAAATACCTCGTATCAGGGTCGTACGACTATCAAAAGGGTATGCTGAAAGAGAACCCCGATGTATTCCGTAAGTATAACCTGCGCTCTAAAATCGACTTCCGCATCAACAAATATGCTACAATGACCAATAATACCTCTTTCTATGCTTCACAATACACCTTCCAAGGCGATGGCAGCGTAGAAAATACCATCGCTTACAACAATGCCCACGCCTTGGCCTGCTTCCCCATGAAGAATCCTGATGGCTCGTGGCTCTACAAAACACCCCTTATCGCCAACGGATACGGTGTGGGTAATGGCCGTCACATTTTGGTAGGCGAAGGATCGCACCGCAATGTAAACCGCAATAGCGACTTCTCGAACACCACTCGTTTGGTCATTACCCCCATCAAACAGCTCAAACTGACGGTCGATTTTACTTATCGTCAATACCAGGCACGCAATACCAGCCGCTCTAATAATCTTTGGTATCGCGAGTATCCCGATGCGGAGCTCACCTCGTATGCCACAGGTGCCGGTGCTAATCGCTTGGATGAAACGGTGAATACCAGCCAATACTACTCGGCCAACGCCTTTGCCAATTACGAGGATACCTTTGCCAACAAGCATCACCTCAGTGCCACCGCTGGCTTCAACTACGAAACCTGGCGCAGCAAGAATGTGTCGGGTTATGGCGAGAATCTGCTCTCAACCATTCTCGACGACTTGAACCTGGTAGGGCAGAACTCGTCTGGCGAAGTTATCACCGGTGTGGCCGGTGGACAAAACCAATACGCCCTGGCCGGTGTGTTTGCCCGGGTAAACTACGACTACAAAGGACGTTATCTGGCTGAAGTTAGTGGCCGCTACGATGGCACTTCACGCTTTGCCTCGAATAGTCGTTGGGGCATATTCCCTTCAGGATCTATTGGTTGGCGTATCTCCGAAGAAAGTTTTTTTGCACCTCTGCGTTCGGTGGTAGATAACTTGAAGTTACGTGGCTCCTTTGGCAGTTTGGGCAATCAGAACGTATCTTCTTACTATACCTTCTTGCGTTTGGTTTCTGTAAGCAACTTTGCAGGCTATTCTTTTGGCGAGGGCAGTGCCATGGCAAAATACTCTTCGCTCAGTTCGCCTATCGCCAGCGACCTCACTTGGGAGACCTCTCAGCAATGGGATTTTGGTGCCGACATCACCCTCTTCAACAATCGCTTGGATATAACCGTAGATGGCTACGTACGTAATACTCTAGACATGTTGACCGATGGCATACAGCTTCCTGCTGTATATGGTGCCACTGTACCTCAAATGAATACAGCCGATCTCCGTACTAAGGGTTATGAACTGTCTGCTACCTGGCACGACCAGTTTATGCTTGGCAAACGTCCCTTGGAGTACAGTATCGGCTTCAACCTGAGTGACTATCACAGCTGCATCACCAAATATGACAACAAAGACAAGACCTTTGCCAAAGACTACTACGAAGGCATGCGTCTGGGAGAGATCTGGGGCTTTGAAATCGACGGCCTCTTCCAAAGCAACGAAGAAGCCGCTGCTTATGCTGGACAAGTAGACTTAAGCTATGTAAACAAAGGCTTGACAGGTGGATGGCAAGCCGGTGACGTGAGGTTTGTCGACCTTGATGGAGACGGTAAGATTGGCATAGGTGCCAATACCGTTGACAACCCTGGTGACCGCAAGGTGCTGGGTAACTCATTGGCCAGTCTGCAATATGGTATCAAGGGCAGCCTTCGTTGGAATGGTGTCGATGCCAGTGTATTCTTCCAAGGTACAGGCAACCATTATTGGTATCCCGGTACTGAGAACATGACATTCTGGGGTCCCTTCTCTCGTCCTTATTGTACTTACATGCCCGATGATATCATGGACCGTGTGTGGAGCGAAGACAATACAAATGCCTACTTCACACGTCCTATGGCCTACTCGGCTTATAGCGGTCCGCTCAGCAAGGTAAACAACCGCTATTTGCAAAACCTGCGCTACCTGCGTTTCAAGAATCTCACCGTAGGCTACACCATCCCTGAAAGCCTGACACGCCGTGCAGGCATCGACCAAGTACGCTTCTACTTTTCAGGCGAGAACCTCTGCTACTGGTCACCCTTGAAAAAGAACAGTAAATACATCGATCCCGAAGCCGCCTTCAGCCGTAATGGGCGTTACAATAACGCCTACTATCCTTGGTCTAAAACCTACATGTTTGGTGTGGATGTAACGTTCTAAATCTTAACATACAATATTTTCAAAAAAAACTAAAACTCATGAAACGATATATCTTATTGGTAGCAGCCACTTCGATGCTCACTTTTAGTGCCTGCAACGACCTGCTCGACTTGGAACCGCTTGATAAAATCACCCAGAGCAACTACTTCAAGACCGAAAGTGACCTTCAGCTCTTTACCAACCCCTTCTACAACAATCTGCTTGATAAGGCACCCTTCGATGACCAGAATGACCTCTATGTGCAGCAAACCCTCTCTGATGTGATGATTGGTGGTAATAAACGCCTCGTACCCGCCAGTGGTGGAGGATGGACTTGGACCGACCTTCGCCGCATGAATACCCTGCTGGCTAATGCCGACCAATGCACCGATGCCGATGCGGCCCTGCACTACAAGGCCCTCACCCGCTTTTTCCGTGCTTTCTTCTATTTTGAAAAGGTGAAGCGATTTGGTGACGTGCCCTGGTATGATACTGAACTAGGTTCAGCCGATGCTGCCCTTTACAATCCACGCGATTCGCGCGAGCTGGTGATGACCAAGATGATAGAAGATGTTGACTTTGCCATCAAGAACCTACCTGATGAGAAAGAAGAAAAGAGTGCCCCCTATCGTGCTACACGATGGGCAGCCATGGCCCTCAAAGCCCAATTCTGCCTTTATGAAGGAACTTACCGCAAGTATCAAGGCCTAACCCTCGAGGGACACGATTATACCTATTATCTAGAGCAGAGCGCAACGACTGCCAAGGAGCTGATGGAAACGGGTCCCTACAAACTGTATGACAACAATAAGCCCGAGAGCGACTACTTGAATCTTTTTTGTGCCGAAGATGCCAACCAAGATGAGTATATCCTGGCCATCAAGTTCAGCTACGACCTCAAGATATACCACAATGCTACCGCCCACGCCCTGATGTCAACCCAAGGCCGCCCCGGACTTACCCGCAAGTTTGTTAACACCTACTTGATGAAAGATGGTACCGCCTTTACCGACCAAGCAGGCTGGCAAACCATGTCTTTCATCGATGAGATGAAGAACCGTGACCCACGCTTGGCGCAGACCATCCGTACCCAAGGATACAAACGTATCGGTACCACCACCGTATTACCACCCGATTTGATGACTAGCGTAACCGGTTACCAACCCATCAAATACGTGCAGGATCCTAAAGCTGCAGGCGGACAAGTAGACCGTGCCGGTTTTTCTACCTGCGACCTGCCTGTATATCGTTTTGCCGAAGTCTTGTTGAACTATGCTGAGGCTAAAGCTGAGTTAGGAACCTTGACACAAGCTGACCTGGATGCCAGTATCAACCTTCTGCGTGACCGTGCAGGCATGCCCGACCTCAACCTAGTCAATGCCAATGCCCACCCCGACCGCTACTTGTCTTCGGCAGAAACAGGTTATCCCAACGTAACAGGCAATAATCAAGGTGTAATTTTGGAAATCCGTCGCGAACGTGCCATCGAGCTCACCGAAGAGGGTTTCCGCTTTGACGATCTCGTGCGCTGGAAAGCAGGTTATTGTATCGACCAACCCATTACTGGTATGTATTTCGAGGGTCCTGGCAGCTACGATCTCACTGGCAATGGGCAAGCCGATGTCGTGCTTTATGCCAAAGGCACAACCAGACCCAGCACTACAGTAACTCAGGTTTATGAGATAGGCAAGGAACTCTTCTTGACCGAGGGTACCCACGGCTATATCGACTATCACCACAACATAAATCGTACCTCCTTCAATGAAAGCCGCGATTACCTCTATCCCATCCCCACGGATGAGCGCTCGCTCAACCACAACCTGACACAAAACCCAGGTTGGGCCGATGGCTTGGATTTCTAATATAACAGAAAGTAGTAAACTTTAGTATATCAAATTATGAATATTCAATCAAAAAAATACACATTCATTATCCTTTACCTGATTCTGCTATTAGGGGTAAACACGCTAGTTGGTTGTAGCGACGAGGATACTCCCACGGCCAAGGCTGTACTGGCTAGTGCCAACCTACTGAATTTTAATGGCACCAGCGCCAGCGAAAAGCTTGTCACCGTATATAGTGATGCCGCGTGGACGGTTGATACCCCCGATTGGGTACATGTGGAGCCTGCCACTGGCAGTGGTATTACCGATGTGACTGTCAGTGTAGATGATAACCTGCGCGATGGTACACTCGGCAATCCCCGTAAAGCTTCTGTCGTGTTTCATGGTTCTACCATAGCCAGCCGTGCCGAAGTGGTGATTAACCAAGACGGTGATAAATACCGCGATTGTACCAACTATACTGTGGTCCAGCTGGATGCACTGGCTGATGAAACTGTGGTATTGGTATCCAAAGCCATTGTGATGACAACTGCCAAGGAAGGCTTCATCGCTGCTGATGTTACAAACAATGGCAGCTATGTGTGGATGCAAAGTAGCACTCCTGTAAGTGCAGGTAATGAGGTAACCATCAAAGGAACCAAATTGACGGATGCCCAGCAGTTGAGTTATGTAGCTTGCGATGAAGTAACCATCAAAGCACCGGGCACTCCTCCCGCCACTCCGCAGGCTACAGATATCACCCGACAGATTGACAGCTATAAAGCCAGCATGCGTACCTATATAAGTGCTACCGGTGTACTTAATGGAAACAGCCTCAGCATTGATGGTGCCTCCTGTACTCTGAGCTTGATCAGTATCCCTGCCCATATCGACCTGACATCGCTCAACGGTCATAAACTGAAGGCTGAAGGATATTATGCAGGTACTGCCGTCCCTGTCATAAAGCTGATGTTGAATCAAGTAACCGACCTGGGGGTGGATGAAGTAATATACTATAGCGAAGACTTTGAGTGGTTGAGTCCATGGGTGGAACAGAGTGGTGCCGGTAGCCAGGTGGACGACGGCAAAACGGGTACTCCTGCGGCAACCGCTCCTCAAATCTACGGCGGGACCAACCTGATTGACGGCCAACGCGCTATTGACACACTGGAAGCTCGAGGCTATAGTTTCGAACTTACTCCCACGGCTGCCGGACAGGTTTATCTGCAAAAGAATTATCTGAAGTTTGGCAAGACAAGCTACCAAGGTGGCATCAATCTGCCGGCTTTGAAAGAGGTACCCCTGGGGGAAAAAGGAACCCTTACCTTTGATTGGACCCCCATGGTAGGCGGATCACACAAATTCGACCCCGTGTCGGTAACCGTAACCGTAACAAATGGAGATGAAACCATAACCTACGGTCCCTTTACCCACTCATTCGTAGATATGGAAAGCGATCTTGAATGGCTGCATGTAGAAATCAAAGACATCGATATCAATAACACTACACGCATCAACATTAAAGGTGAATCAACCAGTAAATACCCCCGTTGGTTCCTTGACAATTTGAAATTAGTGAAGGCTCGGTAATCTTGCTTATCCGATACCACACAGCCCCACTTTTCTGACGATGGGAAGTGGGGCTTTCTATATCTTGCCGATCACTAAAAGTATTAGGTAATGAAGCTGTAATTTAGACACAAAATATATCTTGAAACAAAATAGGAAAATTTTATTCCCTTGTTCAAAACAATAGGAAAAAGAATCGGATATTGCGGTTAGACCTCAAAGAGCATATTTTTTATGATATAGCGGAGTGTGTGATTTATGAAGTTTGTAAGAGTAATTGAAGTTTATGAACATTTATGGGGTGTCAAGGAGCTGGATAAAGAGTTTGATGAGTTAACTTCATCGTTTAAGAAATGGAACGATGTGGATTAGAAGATCTCGGAGGTCCGAGATACATTTGTGGATGTGGATGAGTTAAAAGAATTAATTTTTAGGATTTTCCTATACGAAAAATTTGGATGACTTGATTCTTTATACAGGGAGTAAAAGGGGAACATTACCTTCCCCTTTTACCATTTTAAATACAAACTTCCTTTCATTATCAAGACCACAGTTTTACTTCCGTTTTTGGACAGGCTCTTATTTTTCCATATGACTCTTTTTTAGGTCAGACATGTTCTGTACTTTTGCCCGTCCTCCTTCCAGCGGTAAACCTCCTTGTCAGAGACGGACATCACAGTTCTTTTTTCCACATCAAACACCTGCCGGCAGAATGCCTTGGTACAAAGGGATGTTTTCAGTTCCGCCAGTATTCTCACGAGTCTGTCATAAGCGCACATATCCCAGAGATAGTCGTACATTCCACCAAGCGGAACGCGTTTAAGCAACCCCATGCATGTTGCCTTCTCCACGCATTTATCAAAAAGGCGCGAACCGATCTCCATACTCTCCATATGATATCGTTTACTACGCAAAGTATCATATCCCTTCTCCCGCAGACGTGTACGGTCCGCCATGTACATCATGAATATGACCTCTTCCGGTGAAAACGCTCCCACCAGTCCGCTGAAGCATTTCAGGAACGGTATCACGGCCATTTTTTTCATTATCTTCTTTCATGGCGTTCTATTTCCCGGAATGTCTGTTTGTAATTTTTCCGCTTCATCATCCCTTATTGCGGGATTGACATAGAAGTGGCATATTTTACCATTTCGCATCGGTTTATACACGGAGTAACCCAGTTTCCTGGCATAACGTCCCACAGAAACCCGGTTGGCGAACTTGCCGGTATGTTCCGTCAGGTGTGCCGCCATCTCCTCGACGGTCATTCTGTTTTTTAATTCCATATCATTGCTTTTATTTGGTTTCATGGTAAGGATAGTCATGACTGGTGCAAATTGTTTTCAATTGATATGAATTAATAAGAGACGGCCATGAAATCGGCGTGGAGGAATTAACGGATTATATTTAGCCTCATTCACTGAGCCGTCTCCTGACTATTTCTCCATCAGCCGGCAGATCTCCCGTATCGTACCGGCATTCCGTTCGTCCAGCCACTCCTTGCCCACATTCCAGAAGAGTGATTTGCTGAATTTCAGGTTTTCCCTTGTGATGGTGTGATATGACAGTCTTCCTTCCGTAGGTTTGAGTCCGATAGGGTGCAGCCCGCATAAGCCGTCCCGGAAAAATGTACATCTTCTGGCTTCCTGCCTGGCCTGTACCATTGGTACAATACCCGGAGTTTTTCCATGTTACAATTCCACAGCCCATCCGGTGGGTGCCAGCCTCTCTTTATATCCGGCTTTCAGTAGCCGCAGGATATCTTCCGGCGTACCAAGGCACGGGGTGTGGCATTGCCGCCTGCATAGCGGACAGCGGCATTCCACCGGACGCCTTCCTGTCTTGCGGATTATCCGCTGTAATGCTGTCTCCATCGTTATGCGCCCGGTAAATGGTATTCCGGATTCTTTTTCCGCCATAACTCTATGATGCATTCACGGCCGGCCTGCGTCCAACGTTTTGTCGAACCGAAGGTATATACCTTTCCCCGACTGTTCTCCCATGTGTAGGGGACATCACATTGCCATGCCCAGCAGGAGTGGAAGACCACCCACTGCCGTTTTTCGTACTTGCAGATTCCTTCCTCGGCAAGGAACTGATGCAGCTGTCGCGGGGAGATACCGAGCTCGTCGGCGATACGTGTACTCTTGAACCAGTCCCTGTTCTCGATGAACTCCTCGTAGAAGACAATTTTGGGCATGGAGTCGCACACCACTTTCCGTAGTTCCCGGATCAGTTCCTTTGCCGCCTCCATATCTTGCGGCATGGGACAATCCAGGCAAGGCATATTGGAGGGCGCCGGCTTCGGATGTTCACGAATGGCAGTCGTCGGGCGTTTCATGGACAGTTTTTCGATAGCTTCACCACACCATTCCGCCAGGGACAGGTCTTCCGGTGCGACTCACCGGGCCAACGGTATGATAAGGGGGGGGATTCCAGCCAGGTCGCCCCATGTCCACGTCCACGCGTGGTGAAGATTTGCGACTCATACTTTCCGGTACGTCCGTTACCCGCCATCTCCCTGCGGAGCATATCTGTAGAGGCAATGGGGAGCCACTCGGATGGAATCTTCCCGAAATGCATCGTGATCTGTGTGGCGTTGACCATCAGCTTGTCACCGATACGCCGGAATGTGACAGGAAACCCTTCCATGAAATGAAGGATTATGTCATTCTGGGCTGCGGCGTGCAGATCATCAGACTCCAGTTCCAGAAGCTGGTTGCCCCATGCCTCCAGCTCGTTGAGCATGTCGCGGGGTATAATAGTCTCCTTGCGCACCATCCGCAAAAGCCTGCGCATATCAATGGGCCGGAAACTCCACTGCTCCCGTCCGTTCTTCCGAAAACTGATCCTCAATGCCGTCGGGCAGATACGGGCGATAGCCCCGTCTTCAAGCAGCTCGCTCCGTTTAAGTATGTTACATACGTCCATGGCACAGATGTGCAGATGGCCGCTGTGGTTTCGGGAAACCCGTATGTTCCAGTCCCGAAACGGAATGTTCCTATTCTCTCTCATAATCATTTCCTCCTTTCTTTTTGTTGTCAGATTTATGTTTATTCTCAAGCAAGGCCCGCTTGTGGGCCATTTTGCGCACCGGATAGTATGTACGTTTCTCACCGCAAAGGGCATCATAATCCTTCAGCATCAGCGTGCCAAGGTCGGACAGTTCGATCTCGACATCCGGATGCAGATGTCTGAAATAGAGCCCACCGCTGCATACGTACTTGCCCGTACAACAAAATGAAATGGCCTGCAAGTTGCCTTTTGTCAGTTCCGCCGCACTATGCAGCGAGCGCGTAATGACGACAAGAACCTGTGCTCCGTTGAAAATGAGCACCATTTTCGGCCGTTTAAATGTACTACGTCTCATGTTGTCCTAATATTTGCGTTAATTCCTCCTTTGTAAATCGAAGGCCGGCAGTCTGTACCAGCCAAGTGTCTGAAACGGTAAATCCACCGGACAGCAATTCGGACATGCGCTCCAGAAGGTATGTACCGAATGCAGGATCGATGTAAACGACAAATAATAGAGCCAGACATTCATCAATTAACAGATGTCCCGACGCCTCGTCACGGATAATCATGTTTTCCTTGTCTATTCCGTAAACATCCGTCAGCGCTGTTATCCAATGATGGAAAGAGGCGCGGAAGTCACGAACGTTGTGCCGGTGTGAGTCTCCTCGGGCCCGGATAAAATGTGTTGCGTCGAAATAGACCGGTCCGTCCTCCTGTGACGTTCCAAAAAGCAAATCGGGGAATTCCCTGTACCGGACTGTCCGGCAGGGAATCTTTTCTTCTTTCATGTTCTTTTTTCCATTGTTTTCAAATTTGTATTCAATATTGTGCAAATATATATCTTTTTATGGTGAAATATCACAAAAATAAGACTGTTTTTTCGTTTCTATTTAATTGATTATAGTTGATAATAAGTGATTTACAAAAAAATAAATCGAAATATCTATATGTTTGATTGTGTTATTTCGTTTTGCAAATCAAGCATTAAGAAGCCTGTTTTTCATTTACTTTTTCTCATAAAAAGAAGTGATTAACAGGCTGAAGATTGTGCTTGCCGAAGAGCAAAAAAGTAGTAAGTGGCTGGCAAAACAATTAGGAAAAGACAGGGCTACAGTTTCCAAATGGGTGACGAATACCCTGCAGCCAGACGCAAGAAATCTTCTACGTATAGCAGAGGCTTTGAATATTGATGCAGGTAGACTACTCAACCAAAAACATTTGAATAATGAAGGAAATAGATATTATCCAACAGATAAAACTTGGCGAGGTCAGTAAGGTGCAATTCAAAGAACGGCTCCTTGACAACTACGACATCGGCTGTGAATTGGTGGCCTTCAGCAATGCACGTGGCGGTACGTTGGTTGTTGGCGTAAAGGACAAAACTGGCAATGTCAATCCTTTGTCGTATCTGAAAGTACAGGAAACTACTAGTACGCTTGACAACATTGCATCAGAAAATGTTGTTCCCACTATCCTTATTGAAGTGGAAACAGTCCCTGTGGATGGCGGCAGTCTTGTTGTGGCTCACATCAAGGAAGGAGTGAACAAGCCCTATCATGACAATCGTGGCATTGTGTGGGTGAAGAACGGTGCCGACAAGCGCAAAGTGTTCGATAATGCCGAGCTTGCCGAGATGATGACTGATTGCGGTAGTTTCTCGCCAGATGAAGCAGGAGTGAGAGATGCTGCCATCAAAGATTTGGACGAAAGTACCATCAAAACCTTCCTAGGCAACAAGTTTGAAAAAGTATTAGTGAGAAAAGGACTCGTGAGCGATGCTTTACGCGAAGTCTCTTTAGATACTGTCTGCTCCGCTATCGCCAGTGGCCACGATGGAGAGAAACTGCTACGTAACCTACGCTTCATTCGTCCCGACGGAAAAATCACAGTGGCGGCAATGTTATTGTTTGGAAAGTACACTCAGCGTTGGCTTCCAGTAATGACGGCAAAGTGTATTTGCTTTGTGGGTAACAATCTTGGAGGTACATAATTTCGTGATAGAGTGAATGATGCCGACATTGAAGGCAATCTGCTTCATCAGTTTGAGACTATTATGGATCTCTTCATCCGAAACTTGCGTCATATACAAGTTGGGGATGAATTCAATTCGAAGGGAGTGTTGGAGATACCCTACACCAGTCTTGTTGAGTTCACCGTAAATGCTTTGGTACATCGCTCGCTGAATGCGAAAGCCCCTATCCGCATCCTCATCTTTGATGATAGGGTGGAGATACACACCCCTGGAACTCGCCCCAATGGACTTACTGTGGATGATATTGTTGTGGGAACCTCCATGCCGCGCAATACGTTTCTTTTCACAAATGCCATTCATTTGCTTCCCTACACAGGAGCGATAGTGGTATGCTTCGTACCTTGTCTGAGGACGTAAAAGTCTCGTTCACCAACAATGACAGGACCAATGAGTTCGTGATAACTATAAATAGGCCGGAAAGTAATCAACCCAATGCAGACTCTGACACCAAACTTAGATACTCTGACACTATACGTCCTAAAATAACAAATAAGCAGAGGGATATAGTAAACTTCTGCAGTGTGCCACGTAGTAGCAAAGAGATTCTTGAAAGGGTAGGTATGACATACCATAGCAAGAATATTCAGACATACATCATGTCACTTATCGAGGCGGGCTATCTCGAAATGACCAATCCAGAGCATCCCAATGCCAGTAATCAAAAATATAGGAGAAGTAAAAATGAACTCATATATATTCACTAACAAGAACGGCAACATACCGATGTGCGAATTTGAAAGAGTTCTTGATTTCATTACAAACAAAGACAAACTGTACAATAGTCTCTAAAAACACAACGATATGGAACACGGAATAGTTTATCTTCTGACAAACCCTGTGGCCAGGACTTGTAAAAATAGGCATGACCACACAGGAAGGCATTGATAAACGGATGAAGGAACTATATACCACAGGAGTTCCCGTCCGTTTGAGTGTAAATTTGCGTGCAAGGTCAAAAAAAGTGATTGTCTCAAAATTGAAAAATCCCTTCATAAAGCCTTTGACCCTCAGCGCATCAACCAGAACCGTGAGTTCTTCCGTATCAACGTGGAGCAGGCACAAGCCATCCTCGAGCTTTTTCATCATGAAGAAGTGACGGATGAGATACAGAATGACCTCACCGATGAGGACAAAGCTGCCAGCACAAAAGCACAAGCCAAACGTCCACCATTCAACTTCTATGAGAGGGGGTTGCAGAAAGGCGATATTCTCATATGGAAAGATGCCCCATCAATTTCTGTTACTATTCTTTCAGAGCATAAAGTATGTTATGAAGGAGAAGAAACTTCTATTAGTGCGCTTTCTGCTAAGCTAAAAGGATATAAGGTCAAGCATATACAGCCCACACCGCACTGTTTTTTCAACGATCGTTCTCTAAGTGAAATCTACGACGAAACGTATCCATTTGAAGAGTGAAGGCATATATAAGCTGCCTCTAAGTTTACTCATGAGTGTGGCAAGGATATGCCAAGAACAGGAGAAAAACGAAACAAAAAAGATAAACGAAATATTCAAAAGATTCTAATGTATTATGGCAACGTGGCAACATACAGACATCATCGTTGATGGGTTGCCTGTGAAAGCACAGGCTCCCCTCATCGTTTCTGCAAGTAGGAGTACCGACATTCCGGCATTTTATGCTGATTGGTTATTCCATCGTTTACAGAAGGGGGATTCCGCATGGACGAATCCGTTCAATGGCGTAAAGTCGTATGTTTCATATGAGAAAACTCGCTTCATTGTGTTTTGGTCAAAGAATCCACGACCATTGTTGCCATATTTACATATTCTTAAAGAGCGTAGCATCAAATGCTATGTTCAATATACCCTGAATGACTATGAACAGGAGAAGTTAGAAAAAGTGCCTTCTCTTGTTAAACGCATAGAAACATTCAAGTTGCTTGTTGAACAACTTGGCAAAGGTGCTGTCATCTGGCGGTTTGACCCCATAATGCTGACATTGCCATGTATAGGAAGGTAAAACATAATCTCGAAGTCAGCGGCATATCATACCATGAGTGTGATACAGAGCAAATGGAAGAGTTTGCCGACAAGTTATCTACTATGAATCGTGAACGCAGTTGGAACTTCCAACTTGCTACTTGTGGTGAAAAGATTGACATCTCAAAATATGGCATTCTGCATAATCGCGGTATAGATGGAGACCTCATCACTCGTTTGGCTTGGGACGACGAGGAACTGATGGACTTCATGAAAGTAAAGATAGAGAAAGTTCCTGCACCAACGCTGTTTGGCGAGTCCCAATTGCCCAAAGGAGCAATACTCCTGCCTCATAACCATTACTTCATCAGTAAGCACAAGAAAGACCAAGGCCAGCGGCAATTCTGTGAGTGCATGGCCTCTAAGGACATTGGTGAGTATAACACCTGTCCACATCTTTGCGAGTACTGTTATGCTAACACCACCAAACAATTGGCATTGCAAAATTGGAAGCAACATCAGGAGAATAAATTTGCAGAAACAATTATAGGAAGATAATTATGCCATACGCAGAAGACACAAAACAATGTAATAATATTGATGACATTATTGATTATTGTCACAATGTCTTGCCAATAGAATACAAAGGAAGACCCTGGACACATCCAGAGTTGAATCATGGTATAAATTGTGCTATAACAACAGATTCGCTACATTAGCTTACTGGATTTTTACGCTCGTCGGGACGGGTGGTCCCGCCCCTTGGCGCTGGCCGTTCCCCGACCGATGAGTTTAAAAACGTAAAATAATCTGCGATATATTTTGATTCTCAACGGATTATCGAATAACAGTTTTCTTATTTCGATGTTTTATGAATTTAAGATACTTGTAATTACGTGGAAGAATTTCTTCGTTTGACTCCCAGAATTTTTCACTCACATCGGGCTGGATCGGAACAAGGTGCTCGACAGACTTGAATTTTTGCATCGGAGTCTTGCCGTTCAGTGAGGAATGTGGTCGTTTCTTATTGTAGAACTCCTGCCATTCCATAGCCATCATATTCAAATCAAGTGTCTTGTCCGACAAATCTATAAGATTCCAAAACTCTGTCTTATCGGTCTGCTGAGACCTTTCGACTTTGCCATTCAGATGCGGAGTCCTTGGTTTGATTGGTCTGAATTTGATAAAATGGTCATGCAGTTCATATTGGAAGTCATAATTGAAAAATTCTGTTCCCCAATCAGTTTGTATCCGCTGAACGGGAAAAGGAAAGGTGTTCAGTATCTCTCCTAAAAAATGAATTGTACTTTCCGCTTTTTTATTGGGATATATACGAATGGTTCTCAAACGGGTACAATCATCTATGGCCGTGAACTGGTATGCTCCGTTTCGTACTTTCATTACATCCAGCTGAACCCTTTCCCCGGGAACTTCTTTACTATATCGGATATAGTCTGACTTTTTACGCTGTTTCACAACAGCTTTGACCTGATGCTTTTTCAACACACGCCACACCGTCATGGCTGAGAGCTTTATTCTCTTCCTAAGCAGATAGTTGGCAATCCGTTGCGCCCCCCATCTTCTCGTCTCACGCAGATTAAGGATAACGGTTTCAATTTCAGGTGTTATCTTCATATTGGCAAGTCTTGATGGACGTTTAGACTTATCGGACAATTCCGACTTGCCTTGTTCTTTCTCGCGATTTATCCAACGGTATAACGTGGAACGGGCAATCCCGCACCGAAGGACAGTTTTTGTCACAGAACCCGTTTCGGCGTATAGTTCAAGCCATTTTTGGCGCATCCGTATTTTCCGTATATCTTCTTTCATGCTACGAAGATACGGATTAAGATTTGCCTACGAAAAGAAAAAGTGTAGCGTATCTATTGATACTTTACAAATAAAGGCCTGCCAGCAGGATTTTACCGTATTGTTTACTTCAGTCCCTCTCTTGCTTACCCAAATAAGGGAAGCCAAATCTGCAAAGACACTGCGGGCGCTGCAATTACGGTTTGAAAAATACGATCTGGTTATCTGTGATGAATTCGGATATGTCAGTTGTGACAAGGAAGGAGGAGAACTGCTTTTTAACCACTTGTCCTTAAGGGCCGGGAAAAAGGCTACAATCATTACTACTAATTTGGCTTTTAACAGATGGAATGAAATCATAAAGGACAAGGTACTTGTAGCGGCAATGGTCGACAGGCTTACACATAAAGCCTATCTGGTAAATATGACCGGACTGTCTTATAGGCTCAAAGAAACACAAAAAATGAGACAAGATAAATGAAGATTTTAAACTTATATGTAATTTTGTAACAAGTATGGATGGAACTCTTTTCAATTAAAATACGGCGCACTTTTCAATTAGTATCTACATATATACAATAACGGTTACTTTTTATCTCTCTGTTAAAATAGCCTCTTTCTGCTTGATTTTTACTTGATTATTGCTACTTTTGTACGTAAGTGTCGGGAAGGTTTATTGAGGCATTTTAAACAGTCTCTCATGTTGTTGGTTATATAATAGGGCATTTCCGCGATTTGATTTTGAAATTATAAAAATAGAAAGCACATGGGAACAGAAGGAATTCAGGATAAATACGTAAATCCATATACCGATTTTGGATTTAAACTACTTTTTGGTACGGCAATGAATAAGGAATTGTTGATTAGCTTTTTGAATGCACTCTTATTCAAGGAGGAGGTAATCAAGGATGTCACTTATCTTAATGCTGAACATCTTGGAACGCAGGAATATGACCGTCGGGCCGTATTTGATGTTTATTGTGAGAATGAGAAGGGTGAGAAGTTCCTAGTTGAGATGCAGCGTGGCGAGCAGCAGTTCTTCAAAGACTGTAGCGTCTTTTATTCTACTTTTCCTATTCGTGAGCAGGCTAAACGTGTGGAATGGGATTATGGGTTGAAGGCTGTCTATGTAGTGGGTATTCTGAATTTCTCTTTTGACAATTCTGATGAGGAGTATTTTCATCATGAGGTGAAACTTGTGGATCTTTATACGCACAAGGTATTCTATGATAAACTTACCTTTGTCTATCTTGAGATGCCCAAATTCAATAAGACTGAAGATGAGTTGAAGAGTATGTTTGACAAGTGGCTTTTTGTCCTGCGTAACCTTGCCTCTCTGCTTGAACGTCCCAGAGCATTGCAGAACAGAGTTTTTGACCGCCTCTTTGAAACTGCCGAGATAGCTAAGTTTACCAAGAGTGAATTGAGTGAGTATTGGGACAGTCTGAAAAATTTTCGTGACTGGTATAGTGTTATATCTACGGTGGAAAAAGAAAGGTATAGAGAAAGGAAGAGAAGAAGGATTGAAAGAAGCTAATTTGAATAACGCTCGTAACCTTAAAAAATAGGTGTAGCTATTGATGTTATATCGCAGGTAACAGGATTATCCAAAGAGGAAATAGAAAAGTTATAGTGTAAACTTGAATATGTTTATTGATGAAGGGGATATGCGGATGATTACTGTGTGTTCCCTTTTTTGCTATTCGGAATAGATATGACGAGAACGGAAAAAGAAATTTTAGTTTAAACTTGTAGGGAAACGGGAATAAATTATGTTAAAGTAATATAAATGTAGCGATCTTTTAATGGGGAGTAGGATGGGGGAGTAAGACTGTTAGTAAAAAGATAAAGTTTTAGAAATCAGATGTTTAAATGCTATGTCTATGGGGCGCATCGCACCAGTCTTTATCAGATGTGATAGTCGAGTCTTCACAGTTCGTTTCTATTTTTATGTTTTCCCTTTGAACGTCTTTCAAGTAATGTAGAGATTGGGCTAGCTCCGGTATTCGGAGATAGGGGGCTGTTTCACTTCTTTCATTGTCATCGGAGCAGGCAGTGAAAAGAAAGAGGGAGCATAAAAGAATGAAATAAAAGGCATTGTCCATCATTTTGTGTAAATAGAAAACTTCAGGATTTAGGTTTTATACTTGAATCCTGTTTTCAAATATAGTTATAAATTGGTTAAAAATCAACGCCCAATTCCAAATAGGTTGATACCATTTCTTTTCTATTTCGTTAATTGCCGGATAAACAGACTTTTTTAAGGCATCGTCATTTGAGAATGATAGCTTATTTTTAGTGTACTTTCTAATTTTCCCATTCAGGTTTTCAATGAGATTAGTGGTATAGATAATCTTTCTAATCTCAACAGGGAAATCAAAGAATACGGTTAGTTCTTCCCAGTTATTTCTCCATGAGCGTATCGCATATGGATATTTAGTGCCCCTTTTTTGCTCAAAGTTATCCAACCTATCTTAGCCGCTTCTTTAATAGGTGCATTATAGATGTTCTTTAAATCAGAAGTGAACTCCTTTTTTTCTTTCCAAACCACATAGCGACAGGAATTCCTAATTTGATGTACCACACATATTTGAGTGGTAGAGGCAGGAAATACACTCTTGATGGTTTCTGTAAATCCATTCAGGTTGTCAGTAACTGTAATCAGTATATCTTCTATGCCACGGACTTTGAGATCCGTTAAAACGCCCATCCAGAAAGCGGCACTTTCATTTTTACCAACCCACATACCCAGTACCTCTTTTAAACCGTCCTTATTCAGACTCACACAGAGATAAACAGTCTTGTTGATAACTTTACCATTTTCCCTAACCTTGAAGACGACACCATCCAGACAATCATGTATAAGCTCTCCAAAGGACGATTCTGCCACTCTGAAGCAGCCTGGCTGACTTTAT
>OCAT01000073.1_pt1 | contig 96943 bp, 78 predicted proteins | sample 1538311 | NCBI WGS metagenome assembly OCAT01 (sample SAMEA2580287, study PRJEB22360) | human gut metagenome | biome: human gut; feature: human-associated habitat; material: faeces | place: Denmark | collected 2008/2010
TAGAACGGGTAATGCAAGCCAACGGATTCTCATTCGAAGTGATTTTCGTTAACGACGGAAGTACAGACCGCTCATGGGAAGTGATAGAAAAACTCAAAGCCCAATCGGACTGTGTGAAAGGTATCAAGTTCCGCCGTAACTATGGTAAATCACCTGCACTCTATTGCGGATTTGCAGAGGCACAGGGTGATGTGGTTATCACTATGGACGCCGATTTGCAAGATAGTCCGGACGAGATCCCCGAACTATACCGGATGATTACGGAAGACGGCTACGATTTGGTTTCGGGCTGGAAACAGAAAAGATATGATCCAATATCAAAGACATTGCCGACCAAGCTATTCAACGCCACTGCACGCAAAGTCTCGGGCATCAAGAATCTGCACGATTTTAACTGCGGGCTGAAGGCCTATCGCAAAGAGGTCATCAAACATATTGAAGTCTATGGTGAGATGCACCGTTATATCCCTTATCTGGCAAAGAATGCCGGATTCAAGAAAATCGGTGAAAAGGTGGTACACCACCAGGCACGCAAATACGGAACAACCAAATTCGGACTGAACCGCTTTGTTAACGGATACTTGGACTTGCTTTCTCTTTGGTTCCTTTCCAAGTTCGGAATCAAGCCCATGCATTTTTTCGGTCTGCTAGGTTCACTGATGTTTCTCATCGGAATGATATCCGTTATCATTGTAGGTGTAAGCAAGCTATACGCCATGTACAACGGTCTCCCCTATAGACTGGTGACCGATTCTCCCTATTTTTATTTGTCACTCACGGCTATGATTATAGGTACACAACTGTTCCTCGCCGGATTCTTAGGCGAACTGATCTCGCGTAACGCACCGGAACGGAATAACTATCAGATAGAAAAGAAAATTTAATTCACATTCAACCATTGATTATGAAGAATTTAATTCGTATCTTTCTCATATTACTAATTGTCGGTGGTGCTATCAGTATCCACAGTTCGTGCTCGGACGAAAACGACTGTTCGTTGGCAGGACGACCGATGATGTATTGCACATTCAAGTCCATTGACAAAACTCTCGTTCCAAACGTTATAGCAAATGACACACTCGATTCATTAACTATTACAGCATTAGGAACTGACTCTATTATTCTAAATAATGAGAAGAAAGTTCACAAAGTGATGTTACCATTACGATATACCAGCGATTCTACTATATTTATTCTCCGGTATGACCCTGTACGTAATTGGGATAACGCAGACACTTTATACATTGTGCAACAGAACACTCCCTATTTCCAGTCTATGGAATGCGGATATATGATGAAACAGAACATCATCAGCGCCAAGTTTGGGAATAAAAGAAACAGTGCGGAAACAATAGATTCTATCTATTTACGAAATAAAGAAGCCAATACAAATGAAATTGAGAATCTACAAATATTCTTTATATACCGAGAGCGGACACCTGACGAAGAGACTAATTAGTCTGCTTCTGCTCTTTTGTATTGGGCTTCCGTTGATAGCACAGCAGCAACGCCCGGTCCATACACCCAAAAGAGATCAGAAGAAAAAGGAAGTTACCGAGATAGATACAATTCCGTTCTATAACGGGACGTATGTAGGTGTAGACTTATACGGCATCGGAAGTAAACTTCTGGGTGGTGACTTTATGAGTTCTGAAGTAAGTATAGCAGTCAACCTCAAGAACAAATTCATCCCGACAGTTGAGTTTGGTATGGGAGGTACAGACACATGGAGCGAAACAGGTATACACTATAAAAGTAAAGCAGCTCCTTTCTTCCGCATCGGTGTGGATTACAACACAATGGCAAAGAAGAAAGAGAAAAACAGTTATCTGTATGCAGGTATCCGTTATGCGTTCAGTTCATTCAAATACGATGTATCGACCCTGCCGGCAGATGATCCGATATGGGGGGACAACATCGGTAATCCCAGTCTCGGAGACGACTACTGGGGAGGAAGTATCCCGTTCAATCATCCGGGAATGAAAGCCTCCGTACAATGGTTGGAAATCGTATTAGGAGTTAAAGTACGCATTTACAAGAACTTCAACATGGGCTGGTCGGTACGCATGAAATATAAAACCAGCGCTTCTACGGGAGAATACGGAGATCCTTGGTATGTGCCCGGCTACGGAAAATATAAATCGAACAATATGGGAATCACTTATTCCCTCATTTATAAACTACCTCTTTAGAATATAATGACAGGACTAGAGATTTGGCTGCTTGCAATAGGTTTGGCGATGGACTGTTTCGCTGTTTCGATTGCAAGCGGTATTATTTTAAAACGTACCCAATGGAGACCGATGCTAGTCATGGCTTTCGCCTTCGGATTTTTTCAGGCTCTCATGCCTTTCATCGGCTGGATGTTCGCCAAGAGTTTCAGTCACCTGATAGAAAGCGTAGACCATTGGATCGCTTTTGCTATTCTTGCCTTTCTAGGCGGCAGAATGATTTTCGAATCTTTCAAGGAAGAAGAATGTTGCCAGCTATTTAATCCCACCAAGCTGAAAGTAGTATTCACAATGGCGATAGCGACAAGTATTGACGCACTGGCAATCGGCATTTCCTTCGCCTTTCTGGGAGTTCAAGATTATACTCAAATCCTCTCTCCTATTTGTATCATCGGACTTGTTTCGTTTGTCATGTCGCTCATCGGGCTGATCTTTGGTATCCAATGCGGCTGCGGGATTGCCCGCAAGTTAAAAGCAGAACTATGGGGAGGTATCATTTTAGTCATCATCGGACTAAAAATATTGGTTGAACATTTATTCTTTCAATAAAAAGAAAAAGTTTCTCATCAAAATATAGAAAAGCGTATGAAAACAAAGAAAAGTTTCCTTTGGCTGGCGTTCCTGATTCTGGCAACCATTTGGATATTAGCCAGACACAATCAGCAAGCAAACTATTACAATATCAAAGGGCTTGTATTCGGAACAGTATACAACATCACCTACCAATATGACAGTGACTTGAAACCGGAGATCGAAGCAGAACTGAAACGTTTCGACTTTTCATTATCTCCGTTCAATGACAGTTCCGTAATCAGTCGTGTAAATCGTAATGAAGAATTAGTGACAGACAGTTTCTTTCAAAAATGCTTCAACCGTTCCATGGAAATCTCCCGTGAAACCAAAGGTGCTTTCGACATAACCATAGCCCCACTGGCCAACGCCTGGGGATTCGGATTCAAGAAAGGAGCTTTCCCGGACTCATTAATGATAGATAGCCTGCTGCAAATCACCGATTATGAAAAGGTGAAACTAGAAAATGGGAGAGTTATCAAACAAGATCCCCGCATCATGTTAAGTTGCAGTGCGGTTGCCAAAGGGTATTCGGTGGATGTCATCGCCCAACTGCTCGATCGGAAAGGAATAAAGAATTATATGGTAGACATAGGCGGAGAAGTGGTAGTAAAAGGGGTTAACCCCAAAAACAACTTATGGCGTATCGGCATCAACAAACCGATTGACGACTCCCTATCCGTGAGACAAGACTTACAAACGGTACTCGACCTCACCGACCTCGGTATGGCTACCTCCGGCAACTATCGTAACTTTTACTATAAAGACGGAAAAAAATACGCTCATACGATTGACCCCAGAACAGGTTATCCGGTGCAACACAATATCTTATCTGCCACAGTAATCGCAGAAGACTGTATGACCGCCGATGCGCTGGCTACCGCCTTTATGGTAATGGGACTGGAAGAAGCCGAAACATTCTGCAAAGCAAACCCCAAGATTGACGCGTACTTTATTTATAGTGGAGACAACGGAGAATTTAAGACTTACTATACGGAAGGGATGAAAAAATACATAACTACTCCCCAATAAAAAGACAACGAAAATATACGAATAAATTAGAGGCTCTATTTTATGCAAATAGAGCCTCTATTTATATAAAACAGACGCTCTGTTTGGGTAAAACAGAGCGTCTAATTTTCAAACATTCATATAGGATTTGACAAACAATATCTTTTCACTTCATAAACACAAAATACACTGCCGCTATCAGGCAAACGAATGCAGCCAAATGATTCCAGTGCAGTGACTCTCCTTTAAAAAAAACAGTAGTAAACACCGTAAAGATGACAAGAGTTATCACTTCCTGAATCACCTTTAACTGCATCAATGTAAACGGGCCTCCATTACCGATAAACCCGATACGATTCGCCGGTATTTGACACGAATACTCAAAGAAAGCAATTGCCCAGCTAAAAGCAATTACACCTATCAACGGAAGAGAAGCAAACCAAGTATATTCCTGTTTCATCTTCAAATGACCATACCAAGCAAAAGTCATAAAGACATTGGATACGATAAGCAACAAAATTGTATATATTCCTTTCATAACAACCGATTTTAATTAATCTATTTTATCCGGTAATAATTCTTCCTGTACATTCGTCATGCTTCCCCAAAGACTGTAACGGGCCTCCGGATTCATCTCCTCCAGTTGCCGCAAAATCCCTTTCATATCGCTCCGGCTGGATTGTGATTCGTAAGGGCAATTCTTTACTTGCTTCTGATAACTGTGTAAAGCCGCCAACTCTACCAAGTCAGCTTCGTGGACCAAACACATCGGACGGATAATCGTCATATCAAACTTCTTCATCACCAAACGGGGAGGCATGGTGCTAAATGCTCCCTGATAAGTGATATTCATCAGCAATGTTTCCAGAATATCATCCATGTGATGCCCCAAGGCTATCTTATTACATCCATGCTCTTTGGCAACTGTAAACAAAGCTTTCCGGCGATTCCACGAACAAAGGAAACAGGGAGACTTACGTGTATCGGTAGCCGGATCGAAGGCTGTCTCATATTGTACAAAAGGTACTCCATACGCTTCACAATGCGCTTTCAAATATGCCGTATCACTCTGATAAGGGATATTTTTCATCACCACATGAACTGCGACAACCGAAAAGCGAGGTTTATAGATACGTACACGCTTACCCAGCAATTCGACAAGCGCCAACGAATCTTTCCCTCCCGACAGTCCGATAAGGATTTTGTCTCCTTCTTCTATCAGTCCATATTGCACCACTCCTTTACTGAACCGCCTTTCAACGCGGCGAATGGTTTTCTCTTCTTCCGTAAATTGTGTCATATCTTCAAAAATCGGCTGCAAAAGTAAGCGAAAAGAATGATTTAAAGAAGAATTAACATAATAGAATCACTGAAAAAGGGTTTATTTCTAATAAATTTGTACTTTTGAACAATTGATAAATGGACCGGTGCCCGAAAGCAGCGATGTTTTCAATCTACCCGTCACTCATAAACGCTCAAAACGATGAAAGGAAAATATATTCTATTTTTAATTTGCAGCCTCTTCCTTTGCGAAGTCTCTGCACAAACGTTGGAACAGGCACGCACCTTATTTACCAAAGGTGAGTACGAACAAGCCAAACCAGTTTTTAAGAAGTATACTAAATCACAACCGTCGAACGGGAATTATAATTATTGGTATGGCGTATGTTGCCTGAAAACCGGAGAGGCGGAAGAGGCGGTGAAACCTCTTGAAATAGCGGTAAAGAAACGTATCACCGGTGGACAACTCTATTTGGGACAAGCATATAATGAGACGTACCGCTTTGAAGACGCAGTGAACTGCTTTGAAGAATACATCGCAGACTTAAGTAAACGCAAGAAACCGACGGAAGAAGCGGAGAAACTTCTGGAGAAAAGCAAATCTGACCTTCGTATGTTGAAGGGGGTTGAGGAAGTATGTATCATCGACAGTTTCGTTGTGGACAAAGCAACTTTCCTGAACGCTTACAAGATCAGCGAAGAATCGGGCAAACTGTTTACTTTCAATGAATTCTTCAAGACAGAAGGAGATCATCCGGGAACTGTTTATGAAACAGAAATCGGAAATAAAATTTATTATAGCGAAAAGGGCGAGAAAGGTAATCTTGATATCTTTTCAAAGAACAAGTTGTTGAATGAATGGAGTGACGGACGTCCGTTACCGGGTAGTATCAATGCTTCCGGGAATGCGAATTATCCGTTTGTTCTATCGGATGGAGTCACCGTTTATTACGCCAGCGATGGCGAGGGATTGGGTGGCTATGATATTTTTGTCACTCGCTACAACACGAATACCGACACTTATCTTGTTCCGGAAAATGTGGGTATGCCGTTCAACTCGCCGTACAACGATTATATGTACGTCATCGATGAATACAACAACCTCGGATGGTTTGCTTCCGACCGTTTCCAACCGGAAGGAAAGATATGTATTTATGTATTCATCCCTAACACTTCCAAACAGACTTATAATTATGAAGCAATGGAGCAGCAAGAGATCATTCGTCTGGCACAGATTCATTCGCTGAAAGAAACCTGGAAGGATAAACAAGCGGTTACCGAAGCACTGCAACGATTGAAAGCTGCTATCAGTCATAAGCCCAAAGAACGCCGTGCCATGGACTTTGAGTTTGTCATTGACGACCATACGACTTACTATCTGATGAGCGACTTTAAATCCGCAAAAGCCAAGACACTTTTCCAACGCTATCAGCAGATGGAAAAAGACTATTATCAACAAGAAGAAAAGCTGAACGGCCTTCGTCAACAATATGCCGGTGCCAACCAACAGGGAAAAGCCAAAATGGCTCCTGCCATTCTCGACCTCGAAAAGCGGATACTGCAAATGTCCGAAGAACTCGATGCTCTCGAAGTGAATGTACGTAATGCAGAAAAAACAAAATAAATAATAACTCTGAACTATGGATATACTCATTATCGCCGTTCTCATTATTGCCGCAGTCATACTGTTTCTGGTAGAACTGTTCGTCATCCCGGGCATTAGTCTGGCCGGAATTTCTGCATTGGTTTGCATCCTGTATGCCAACTACTATGCATTCACCAATTTAGGTATGGCAGGAGGATTTGTCACTCTTGGCATATCAGCGGTTGCCTGTATCGGATCACTGATTTGGTTTATGCGATCGAAAATGCTGGACAAACTGGCGTTGAAAAAAGATATCGATTCAAAAGTAGACCGTAGCGCAGAAGATAGCGTCAAAGTGGGTGATATAGGAATCAGTACTACCCGCCTGGCACAAATCGGTTATGCCGAGATTAACGGAAAAATTGTAGAGGTAAAGTCAATAGACGGGTTCCTCAATGAGAAGACTCCGATAATCGTAAGCCGGATCACCGACGGTACAATCATGGTTGAGAAACACAAAGAATAATATTCACTTAATAAAAACATCAATGGAATCATCTTTCTACTTGCCTATCTTTCTGATAGCCGGAGGTATTATCTTCCTGATAATATTTTTCCATTACGTGCCGTTCTTCCTTTGGTTGTCGGCAAAAGTATCGGGAGTCAACATCTCACTGATACAACTATTTCTAATGCGTATACGTAACGTTCCGCCGTATATCATCGTGCCGGGAATGATTGAAGCCCACAAAGCGGGATTGAAAAACATCACCCGCGATGAGTTGGAAGCCCACTATTTGGCCGGAGGACACGTTGAAAAGGTTGTTCATGCGCTGGTATCCGCATCGAAAGCGAATATCGAGCTACCTTTCCAAATGGCTACCGCTATCGACCTTGCAGGTCGTGACGTATTCGAAGCCGTGCAAATGTCTGTAAACCCGAAAGTTATCGACACACCTCCCGTTACGGCTGTTGCTAAAGACGGTATCCAGTTGATAGCCAAAGCACGTGTTACCGTACGTGCCAATATCCGCCAGTTGGTCGGTGGTGCAGGTGAAGATACGATTCTTGCCCGTGTAGGCGAAGGTATTGTTTCGTCTATCGGTTCTTCCGAAAATCATAAGTCAGTACTCGAAAATCCGGATTCTATCTCCAAACTCGTGCTTCGCAAGGGATTGGATGCAGGAACGGCTTTCGAAATCCTGTCTATCGATATTGCGGATATTGACATAGGTAAGAACATCGGCGCCGCTTTGCAGATTGATCAGGCTAATGCGGACAAGAATATTGCGCAGGCAAAAGCAGAGGAACGCCGTGCAATGGCAGTCGCTTCCGAACAGGAAATGAAAGCCAAAGCGCAGGAAGCTCGTGCGAAAGTAATAGAAGCAGAAGCAGAAGTACCGAAAGCTATGGCAGAAGCCTTCCGTAGCGGTAATCTGGGTATCATGGATTATTACCGGATGAAAAATATCGAAGCTGATACTTCCATGCGTGAAAATATTGCCAAACCGGTAACAGGAAACACCGGTAATCAGCCGTTGAGCAAATAATTTATTATAAACGCCGGAACCCGGTTTCAATTCTGTTCCAAGATGTATGCTCTTTTTTCTGCGGAAAAAGAAAGATACCTCTTCCGAACTTAAATCCGGTTCCGGCGTTTGTATTTATAGATACAGTCTTATTGTAAAACTAAAACCTTTCAATAACATGAAAAAGTACTTTCCATCCTCTGAATTGATTATCAACGAAGACGGCTCTGTATTCCATCTTCACGTAAAACCTGAATGGTTGGCAGACAAAGTTATCCTGGTTGGTGATCCCGGACGTGTGGCACTCGTAGCTTCTCATTTCGAAAACAAAGAATGCGAAGTGGAAAGCCGCGAATTCAAGACAATCACGGGTACATATAAAGGTAAACGAATTACTGTCGTTTCTACCGGAATCGGTTGCGATAATATCGATATCGTAATGAATGAACTGGATGCATTAGCCAATATCGACTTCGAGACACGAGAAGAAAAAGAACAGTTCCGGCAGTTAGAGTTAGTACGTATCGGTACGTGCGGCGGTTTACAGCCAAATACACCGGTGGGAACATTCGTATGTTCGCAGAAGTCTATCGGTTTCGACGGATTATTGAATTTCTATGCCGGACGCAATGCTGTATGCGACTTGGCTTTCGAACGTGCTTTCCTCAACCACATGGGGTGGTCGGGAAATATGTGTGCTCCTGCGCCCTATGTTATTGATGCCAGCGAAGAATTAATTGACCGGGTTGCGAAGGATGATATGGTACGTGGCGTGACAATTGCCGCCGGAGGTTTCTTCGGTCCGCAGGGACGTGAGCTCCGTATTCCGTTGGCAGATCCGAAACAGAATGATAAGATTGAAGCGTTTGAATACAAAGGTTTCAAGATAACCAATTTCGAAATGGAGAGTTCCGCTTTGGCAGGACTTAGCCGGTTAATGGGACACAAGGCCATGACTGTCTGCATGGTAATAGCCAACCGCCTTATCAAAGAGGCGAATACCGGATATAAAAATACGATTGATACGTTGCTTCAAACGGTGCTCGACAGAATATAAAAAACAACAAGATAATAACCACTTAATAAGAAATGGCTTGAATTATACATTGTGATATATATTCAAGCCATTCTTCTTCACTTATTGATTCACTTATATAATTTCCGACTGTTTACCGATTCGCTCCTTTCTTTAATCAATAACCAATCGTAAATCTCTCTTGATGATGTTGCGGATGTTCCAGTTCATCAATCATGGCGGCCGCATAATCCTCTACAGAAATATGACTGTTCCCCACAATGTCCACAATCATGTCATCCTTTCCCAGACGATAACGTCCCGTACGTACTCCCGGTCGCATATCCGCTGCCGGAGAGAAAAACACCCAGTCCACTTCTTTCTCTTTCGTCAGGAACTTCAGATAAAACTCTCCCAAAGCTTTTACTCCGGGCAAAAGATTCTCGGGTACTTCACCGGAATCCATTAATCGCAAGCCGGGCGCAATAAACAATGAACCTGCACCGCCTACCATAAGAAAACGGTTGACTCCTGCTTTCTTCACTCCGTCAATAATAGTCAGATAGACTTTAATTGTCTCATCATATATATCGGGATTATTCCATCCCGGATTAAACGCACTGATAACGGCATCCGCCCCTTTACAAACTTCGTATACTTCTTCAAGAGAAGACACATCCGCCTTCGTCACTTTCAGACTCTCATTTTCTATCTTTATCTTTTCAGGGTGCCGAACCACGGCTGTCACTTCAAAGCCACGGTTCAAAGTCTCATTCAAAAGAGCTGAGCCAACAAAACCACTCGCTCCGATGAGTACAACCTTCTTTACTTCCTTCATATTCCAACAAAATTAGAGTGTTATTATTATCTTAATAACACTACAATTTCCGGAATGTTGATTCCCTTTCAGAAAATTAATCAACCAATATAGGATTCTATCGTTTCTCTCAGTTTTTCCACGGAATAAGGTTTCGATATGACAGCGTTGCATCCTGCCTGAATAGCCTGCTGCTCTGTATAAAATGCATAAGCCATTACAGCGATAATGGGTACCGCAAAAGACATAGTACAAATCTTTTCCATAGCCTGAATGCCGTCCATTACAGGCATACGAATATCCATTAATATCAAGTCGGGCTTTTCACGGATAAAGAATCTCGTGACTCATATTTGCTAGAAAAACAGACTTTAGCTTATCGGCGTCTTCTGCCACCGTTTCGTCTCAATCAATTCCCTCGAGCGACAAATCCGATCACTGATATCATGAATCAGGGCCAGCACTTTATTCCCTTCAAAAGGAGCGATACTCATGGATATTGTGAATAAACAAATCATATACTTCCTTGGAATAGTTACGTTCACAGTATATGCCAGAAGTTTATCCGGATGTGTTTCATCATTTCCTTTATAAGAGAGAAAATGGTCTTCGAGCCAAATAACTTCCTTATGTTCTCCGATACAACGAACCCGTATCTGTGAAGTCTTTGATTCCGAGGTAAGCATTGCTGCAAAAGACTTTTGGCAAGCATCCATATCATCAGGATGAGCAAACCGATAGAAGTCATTAATATCCTTAAAAACAATTCCGGTTTCTTTTAATCCAAGTGTACGAAAATAATCATCCGTAAAACTGCATTTTCCCGTAAGGATATCATATTCCCACAAAATTATTTGATGCGCAGCAAGTACAGAAAGTATCTTTTGCAAATTTTCTCTTACGATCTCACCATTTTCATTTAGTGAATATAAATTTGTACTGACTCCATAGTCATGGTTATTTGTTTTGCATATTTTGTTGTGTACACTGCTGAACGCTGACAAATATGAACAAATAAAGTACAACTTGTCCCTAATCTTCTGTTTTTTACATAGAAACCCTTATCTTTGCCCATTCAAAAAGAAAATATAATGAACCAAGATACTATTTGTGCCATCGCTACTGCCCAGGGAGGAGCTATCGGAAGCATCCGTGTTTCCGGTCCGGAAGCCATTTCTATCACTAGCCGTATCTTCAAACCTGCAAAAGCCGGCAAACTATTTAATGATCAAAAGCCATACACGCTGACTTTCGGATGTATCTATGACGGAGAAGAAATCATTGATGAAGTACTCGTTAGTCTTTTCCGTGCTCCTCATTCTTACACGGGAGAAAATAGTACGGAAATTACGTGTCATGGTTCTTCTTATATCCTCCAGCAAGTAATGCAACTACTCATCAAGAACGGCTGCCGTATGGCTCAACCGGGAGAATACACACAACGTGCTTTCCTCAATGGGAAAATGGATTTAAGTCAGGCAGAAGCTGTTGCCGACCTGATTGCTTCTTCATCTGCCGCGACCCACCGTTTGGCAATGAGTCAAATGCGGGGAGGTTTTAGCAAAGAACTGACAGACTTGCGTAGCAAGTTGCTGAACTTCACGTCCATGATTGAACTGGAACTGGATTTCAGTGAGGAAGATGTGGAATTTGCCGACCGTTCGGCATTACGGAAGTTGGCCGATGAAATTGAGCAAGTTATTTCCCGACTAGTCCATTCGTTTAGTGTAGGCAATGCTATCAAAAATGGTGTTCCTGTTGCCATTATCGGTGAGACAAATGCTGGAAAATCGACCCTGTTGAATGTACTATTGAATGAGGAGAGGGCAATTGTCAGTGATATTCACGGAACAACGCGCGATGTCATCGAAGATACGATTAATATAGGAGGCGTCACCTTTCGATTCATCGATACTGCCGGAATCCGTGAAACAAATGATACAATTGAAAGTTTGGGCATTGAACGTACTTTCCAGAAACTGGATCAGGCAGAGATTGTTCTTTGGATGATAGATTCTGTGAATGCTGCTTCTCAAATAGAACAATTATCTGAAAAAATTATTCCTCGTTGCGAAGGAAAACATCTGATTGCAGTATTCAACAAAGCTGATTTGATTGAAGAAAAGCAAAAGGAGGATTTACTAACTTTACTAAAAGACTCCTCAAAAGAATATACAGAGTCCATTTTCATATCAGCCAAACAACGGGGGAACACGGAAGAACTTCAAAAAATGCTCATTAATGCAGCTCACTTACCCACAGTAACGCAAAACGACATTATTGTAACAAACGTAAGACATTATGAGGCATTAAGCAAAGCACTTGAAGCAATCCATAGAGTACAAGACGGACTTGATTCTCAAATCTCCGGAGACTTCCTTTCGCAAGATATACGGGAGTGCATTTTCTTCATTTCAGACATAGCCGGTGAGGTCACAAATGACATGGTACTTCAAAATATCTTTCAGCATTTTTGCATCGGCAAGTAGGATATTGTAATCAACTGCAACGAATTAGAACCAACTATAATGAAGTCGCTGATTTTCAGCGGCTTTTTTATTTACCAAAAATCCAGTTATAAACAGTTGGATACTGTTGTTCACCATATTTTTCTACCGTATTTCTACCGCGGAACAATTAAGGGCTTTTGCCCGATGTCACACTGACGCATTTGTTGACGTGTGTTGACAATGGTTTACGTGAGTAGACAAAAAGGGAAATTATCCGAGCTGTAAAAAGCTCATGTTTCACTAAAATATGGAGAATAACAAAAATGGAAGTAAAAAGAATCTGCCAGTGGTGCGGCAAGCCTTTCATGGCAAAAAAGACCACTACTAATTATTGTAGTCCGCAATGTTCCAAAAGAGGTTATAAACACCGGATGAAGGAACGTAGAATGGAAATGCGCGAATTTCAGGAAATGATGGAGGTAAAAAACAAACTGGAGAGTCAGGAATACTTTACCTTTTCTCAAGCAGCCAGACTAATGGGCGTTTCTCGCCAGTATGTCTATAAACTGGTAAAGGAGGACAAACTTCGTGCATCAAGGCTGAGTTCAAGAATGTCGCTCATCAGAAGAACCGACATCGAATTTATGCTGAAAACAAAACCTTATGAAGTTCTCAGACCAAAAGATGAATTTGACGTTACCGAGTATTATACCGCTGAACAGATTGCGGAAAAGTACAAAGTCAACGCCAAATGGGTGTGGACCTATACCCGGCAAAACAATGTTCCCAAAGTCAGAATCCGCCAGTTCAATTATTACAGTAAAAAGCACATAGATGCGGCATTTGCCAAATATAAGACGGATAATGCCTTGACCGAATGGTACACTCCGGAAGAAATCGAGAAAAACTATGGGATGACACGTGTAGCCATCCGTTCACATGTTTACCGCAACAACATCCCTTCAAAGAAAGAGCACGGCCAGATATTCTACTCAAAACTTCACTTCGATCTGTCCAAGAAGACAACCGAAGATGATTCTTCAGAATACTATACCGTGCAGGAAGCCATGAAGAAGTATAGTCTCACACGGGATTCTGTTTACGGCATTCTGCAATTCCACGAAATAAAACGGGAGAAGAAAGGACGCTTTGTGAGATTCCTGAAAGTGGAATTTGATCACATTATGGGCGCCAGATAATGAATCTGTACAGACAGATATACAGACTGGAAAATGATTTTATGCTGAATGCGGTCTGCATAAAGTCATTGTGCATCTTCACCGCAAAATTTAAGTCAACTAATAACATTTGTAACTATGTCAGAATGTAAAACTGTAACTTTGAGAACCCGCCCGTTAAAAAATGGTATGCTTTCCTTCTATCTGGACTATTATCCGGGCTACCGTGACCAGGAAACGATGAAGACTATCCGTCACGAAGGTTTGAACATTTATATCTATGCAAATCCGAAGAATCAGCGGGAACGTGACTTCAATGCAACCATGTCAGAGAAAGCAGAAGCCATCCGATGCCGTCGCTTTGAAGCTATCGTAAACGAACGATATGATTTCTTCGACAAGAGGAAATATAAGGCAGATTTTCTGGAATACTACCGTAAGCAACTTCCCAAGCACGACCAGAAATGGGAATTCGTTTATCAGCACTTCTATAACTTCGTACATGGCAAATGTACTTTCGAAGAAATTGATGTGGAGCTGTGCAACAAGTTTCGTGAATATCTGCTCAATGCCAGACAGCTAAAACGGGATGGATATATTACACGAAACTCTGCGTCCGGCTACTGGTCCACATTCAGAGGATTCCTGAAAATTCTCTATCGCAATCGGCTGATCAAGGCAAACATAAATGATTTTCTGGAAAAGATTGAACCGGAAGATGTGGTAAAGGACTATTTGAGTGTAGAGGAATTGTACTGTCTGGCCGAAACACCATGCAAGATACCAGTTCTAAAAACCGCTTCCCTCTTTTCGTGCCTGACTAGTTTGAGACTCAGTGACATACTTACTCTCTGCTGGGAGGAAATCGTTGATTTTGCAGCAGGAGGAAAATGTGTACACACCATCACACAGAAAACAAAGACGGAAGACATCATCCCCATTAGTGATGAAGCCCTGAAGCTGATAGAATACTCACCTGAGAAGAAGGGTTTGGTATTCAAAGGTTTGAAAAGGTGCTGGACCCAGGTTCCCATGAAGGAATGGATTCGTTCTGCCGGAATCACAAAGAATATAACATTCCATTCGTATCGTAGAACATTCGCAACCCTGCAGGGAGCTGCAGGAACCGATATCCGTACCATACAAAGTATGATGGCTCACAAGAGCATAACCACGACTCAAAGATACATGAAAGTAGTGGACAGCAACAAGCGTGAAGCGAGCAATAAGATTACCCTAAAAAGGAAAGAATAGCAGTCTGTAGCCTATATAAATAATATGCCTAAAGTATGATTATAGTATGATTTAGAGTATGATTTTCGTACTTTAGGCTTATTTTTCTTAAAATCTCAACGATTATCTGTCACTAATTACAACTATTTGGAAATAGAAAATATATTTGCCATAAAAACTAATACATATAATTACAGAACATGACAAACAATATTAAATTATCGGCACGAAAGACAAGTTTCATACTTGCAGTAAGTTGTATCCTTTTTTCAGTAATTGCAACATATCTGTACATTAATCACCAGATAGATCTGACCAGGTATACAACACCTATAATATTAGGAACCTTTGTAATAATCATAACGTGCGGAGGATTACAACGTGTATTCTATATATTCCTTACGGATGAATGTCCGCAGATCTTTTCTGATAATCAAAGAAATTCTATACCTGACAAGGTTATTCCCAAACCAGATATGATGATTGAAGAATGCAGTGAACCAACTGTAGAAGTTTCAGATATAGAAATGATTGAAGTTAGCAATACAACAGAAGTTATTTCAATGATTGAGTTACCGGAAAAGACAAAAAATACTGATACGACAGAAAATAAAGCTGTCAGCTCTGAAATCGTTACATCCATTACAATATCAGAGCAGCATGATGATTCGAAAGAAATAAAAGTTTTGGAGCAACAACCTACCTCAGAAGTTAAACCCGAAGCTTTTTCATATCTCCAGGGATTCGAAAGCCGTATGGAAGAAATTCAGAAGAAAGAATTAGAGAGAAAAATAATGATTATAAATGCTATTCATGAATATACCACCTATTCTACCGCAAAATTTCTTACCAAAGAGAATCTGCTTATACTACATGAAAACATAGACCATTTGGCAAGTGGGCAATCAGATTTGTATAAACCCATTCGTTCAAAAATGGAAACTCCTCTTACATCACCTTCATTACGACATTTTGTCTGGAATATAGGCGAACGGTTAGGCATATCATTATCAGAAAGAGCCAATTTCATAAAAACCATATTTCCTAATGAATTAAAAAATGCAACCTTGGGATACCTTGTCAAGAATCTCAAAGATACCATACACAGTCAGATTCCTATTGACAGTCCAAAATATGATGATTTTAAATTTGATTATACTCTTATAAACAAAGCGCAGTGTGAGAAAAAATGAATTAATACAGACCGGAAACTGATTCTCTTCTCCTATTTCTCTGCATAATGTCATTGATTTAGTTTGTGGCATATTCAAACACAACAAATAAAGACATTATGCATTTCAGAAATTTAACCTTTAACGATTTACCTACAGTTGTAGGTGAATTATGTAAGAGAATTGAAAGTTTGGAAACTGTATTGAAAAACAGTCTGGCAGTCCAAAACAAAGTCAAAGAGAACCATCACGTTCCTATGACAGTGGATGAAGTATGTACCTACCTTGGCATATCCAAATCCTCATTTTATTATAAGGTCAAGCATGGTGGCATTCCTGTAATCAAACAAGGCAAACATCTTTTTGTTTATCGTGATGAACTGGATAAATGGCTTGAGACCGGAAGAAAGGTACAGGTTCCACTGACTTTTGAAGAAGAACAGGCAAAGATGCTTGCTGCCACCCGTCGTAAGGCTAACCCTAAAAACGTGTAAAGCCTATGGACAAGACAGACATTAGAATTCCTACTGACGAGGAATTGACCGCTTATATGGAGAAGTCTGCTGTAAGTGCAAACGGAGCTTATGGACAGTCACCGGTTGTATTGATGGTAGATGATGCCGCAATCGGTACACTGGGGAACTTCAGTGCCTCTATAGGCAAAGCCAAAAGTAAGAAAACTTTTAACGTTACAGCCATTGCAGCGTCAGCATTGAAAAACGGAACAGTGCTGAAATACCGTTCATCATTTCCAGAGGATAAGCGAACTGTTCTGTACATTGATACAGAACAGGGACGCCATCATTGCCAGAAGGTATTGAAAAGAATCCTGCGCCTTGCCGGACTCCCGGAGGACAAGAATCCAGATAATTTGATTATGCTGGCTTTGCGCAAGTATGCCCCTCCGATACGTCTGGCTATAGTCGAACAGGCTATCGGCACAATCCCCGATCTCGGACTGGTGATTATAGATGGCATCCGAGACTTTCTTTATGATATCAATTCCCCCAGTGAAGCGACCGATATTATTTCCAGATTCATGCAATGGACGGATGACCGCCAGATTCACATTCATACCATTCTCCATCAGAACAAGAATGACGAGAATGCCCGTGGTCACATCGGCACGGAACTGAATAACAAGGCAGAAACAGTCATGCAGGTAGAAGTGGACAAAATGGACAGAACAGTGAGCGTAGTAGAAGCCATTCATATCCGTGACCGGGCATTTGAACCGTTTGCTTTCCGTATAAACGATGAAGTCTTACCTGAACTGCTGGATTCCTATCAACCCCAGGAAAAGAAAATCGGAAGACCTGTAAAAGAACCGTTTGATCCGTACAAGGAAATTTCCGAGAGCGTGCATCGGGCAGCTCTGGACGCAGCTTTTACAAACGTCTGTATTACCAGTTATGACGATTATCTGGAACGGCTGAAGGAAGGATATGCACTGCAGGACATTAAGCTGGGACATAACAAAGCAGTTAAAGTTGCCACCTTCCTCAGTAACAAAAGGATGGTCATAAAAGAGGGAAAGGAATATAAAATCAACCCGGACAGCCATTATTGAATCCGGCTTTACTTTATTGGCAGGGTGTACATATTAGAATAAAGCAAAGTCATAAAGACGTTATAGGGAATATTCATCTTCTCCCCTTTTATTGGATAACCAGAATACTTATATCGCTTATGGTAGCAGTCGAAATGCCAATTTCATTTGTATATACGACACGGCTTGCCGTGCAGTTTCAACAGGTATCTGTTGCGAGATATGCCAAGGTATAACCTCCACTCCGTTATGGTTGTACATTGGCGCTCTCACCGGCTTTGCCACTTCGCCGGTGCGGTACTCGCAGGCTCGCACCTTAACCCGTTATAATATTAGATTTTCATGGAAAAAGAAATAATAAAACAAACAGAACAGAACGAGACTCCGGACAACAGGAGAACCGTATTTATCGGGGCCAAAGTCAGCCCCCGACAGAAAGAACATATCAAGTCACTGGCCGAACAATGCGGAATGACCGTAAGCGATTATCTGCTTGCGCGGGCATATAATTATAAGCCAAAGGCAAGACTCACCAAAGAGGAAGTTGCACTTCTGCAGAATCTGGACAACTGCCGTGCTAACCTGGTGAAATACACATCAGCCCTTCATGGAATGAGTGCAAGCCAACGGCACATGATGTTCAACCAGATTCCATTTATGGTGAACTGGCTGAAGGAGCTTGGCTATGTGGCAGAAAATGTCTGCCAGTTCCTAAATTCCGTAAAAGAGCCGAACAGTATTCCAACCAATAATAAAACTGAAGAATCATGATCGCAAAGGCTAAAGCAATATCGCATGGCATAAACGACATCCGTTATATAACCGGCGAATCACATAATAAAAAACATCCGGAAAAAATCTACCGGATATTGGACAATATGATGCCATCGGAGCCAGATGCAATGGGTGTTTGGAATTCAATGCAACTTACTCTTTCCCGCTTCCGCCCGGTGAAGAACTCAGTCATCAGAATTGAACTTAGTCCGTCACCCGAACATACCAAGGACTTTACCATTGAAGACTGGCAAAAACTTTGGCAGGATTTCGCTAAAGAGTTTGACAAACAGGCGTTCAAAGACAAGGACGGGAAAGTACGAAACAGTCCGACCAATCTGGCCAACAGCAAATACACAGTCTGGCTCCATATGGAATCCAATAGCGGAGTTCCTCATCTTCATGCTGCTGTCTGCAGGATGGATGAAGACGGAAAGATTAACAACGACCACAATATACACCTTCGTGCCCAGTGGGCAGCAGAAAGAGTAGCAAAGAAACGTGGATGGATAACAGCAAAACAGGTAAGAAATGTCAACATACCATTGGTTACACGGGATTGTATGAATGTCCTTAAATCCATGTCATCATGGTCATGGGATGAATACAAAGCAGCATTGACAAAGAAAGGATACACCATACATGAGCGAAAGGACGATGATGGTATTCTTCACGGATATGCAATCATGAAAGGAAGGACGAAATACAAAGCTTCCGATCTGGGTATTGGTAGAAACTTGATGGTTTCAAAACTTCCTGTCACATGGGAGAAACTTCATTATAGGTCAGGTATTGCAGCGAATAACAAACCTAAAGATACTGATTCGAGACAGATTCAGAAGCCATCGGCATCCGCTGACTATACCAAATATAAGATCTACAATCCGAATACGGTTCCCTATACATTGAGTCACGAAGGTCAGGAACATCGGTTCTACATTCCAGAAAAGGTACTCAACCATTTTAACGATGAATTTGATTATCGTTTCGTCTCCAATTCACAGGAGTTAACCGATATGGCAGTAGTAATATTTGTCGGATTGCTGGAAGTCCCCAATGCACCAACCGGAGGTGGCGGTGGTTCACAAAGCGAATTACCATGGAGAGATAAGGACGAGGATGATCTCTTATGGGCAAAAAGATGTGCCCGTGCTGCCATTCGTACCTTAGGAAAGAAACCGAAAACTGGATTAAAACGATGAGCTTATGAAAAAGAAATTTGATTTTACCGCTGAAATGAAGGAAGTGCAGGTTACCAAAAGTACTCCTCAAAATGAATATCTTGAGGAGGAAAAACGTCTGCTTGGTATAAACGTAAAAGAACTTGCCGAGTTGAATGGCAATGTGTATGGATTGAGGACGGATCTTACCGCATTGGTAGATTTATTAGGAAAATACAAACTGTCTATTACTCAGGATACGCAAGATCAGGCTGTTAAATTTGGTAATACCGTTCTTGGCCGGTTTATTGACCAAATTGAGATCAAATGCACTGAGGCAGAACAAAGGATTGCTCAAATGGATAATCGCATTTATTTATCATATAAGGCATTTTATATTTTGATTGTCATTCTAATTACCCTATCCTCTTTTTTGATCTGTATGATCGTGGCGAATGTAGAATTTTTGCATTCCTGGTTAATTTGGAGGATGGTTGCTGCATGTGGGCTTATAGCGATCTTGGGAATTACGATGGTGATAGTAGTTCATAAGTTACTTGGAAATAAAACCTGATGAAAAAATATTAAACAATAGCTTTCTGTTCTAAAAAAATGTGACAAGAATTATAGTTTTCAAGCTGTAACTCTTGTCACACATTTTATTTATTATTTATTTTTAACTCTTCATTTCAAGCATAGCAAGCATTAACAAAATTTTAAATCGAGTACTTTATTAATTATAAATACTTTATGCCTACATTAGAATTATAATGAACTAAATCCTACACGAAAAATTCAAATTAGCGGGAAAAGAAAAGTTTTGACTTGCAGATAATATTATGTGGTTGGAAATTATTCAAGCTCGGTATATTCCCTATTATTCAAAGAATCAAAATGTTCAAGTTCCCTATTCATTTCATCTTGATTTATCAAGAAAGAAGGACAAGATTTTGCTCTTGCAGTATCATGTTGCTCAAACCGGTCTATTCCTAAATATTTATACAAGCGGCATAGTTTTCCTGAGCCGTCATAGCTGTCAACAAAATTTTTACAGTATAAACAATTCTTAATACCAAATCTTTTATATCCTTGATATTTAACCATTTCATATACTCCAAAAGCAACAGGTGTATGAATGCATATTTCCAAAAGAGATTGTTTCCTAACTTTAGCTATATTCTTACACAAAGATGTGTCTTGATAACATTGTGACTTACCGGATGCATATAGAATATAACGAGAAAATTCTATCTCTTGTGTAATATTTTTAGCATCATAGTCCTCCAACTTGAATCCCCAAAACGTTGTTTCACTTATATTTTCAGATTCTATTCCTTCTAGGAGCCTGCTATCACATTTAGAGGATTCAATGAAACCATCATCGACAATTCTTTGAATGTCATTTTCAGATTCAATCTTAACTTCAATAATTTTACCACCATTATGCAATTTAGATACATCACTTGCATGAGTAACAAAAAATTCAATATATATAGGCGCCAATTGAGGCTTCTTAGACGAAAATATTTTCAAATCAGAGCGTCTGTTAATTGAATCATACTGTATTTCTTGTTCACATGAGTCATAAAACTCTTTTAAATTGAATCTTTTATGAGTTGATATATAACAATTTCCATATCTAACGAATGCACATGTCTTTACATGTGGGCAATATGAACGATACTCAAAACCAACATTAAATACTTCTTTAGATAGAAATGCCTCTTGAACTCTTAATTTTGCCAACTGATGCAACATAGTCTCATATGCATTTTCACAATCTACTCCAGAAGCATGAGCAAAATGATGGACACGTTTCATTCCACCATTTTTCGCTACCAATTTTTCCTTACATGATGGACAATAACAATTGCAAAGCTGCCCTGTGTCAACTTCGTCTATATAGACAAGATTACCAATTGAGTTTAATGCGTATGTTAGTAAACCTTTCTGATGCATAAGCAGTACTTCCTCTAAACCTTTTATTAAATTATTATGCTAATAATTGTATAGGTAATCACAGATTTTAATGAATATTTTGTGATCGTTAATTATATAGATGGAGTTCTTTATTTTATACCTTCATAATAAATATTTAGTGGCTATTCTAATCCCCAAAAGTAGTATAAAGTTTGAATATATTCCTTATCATAAGATATCGCTACTTTTTCTTACTATCTGGTATCATAGAGTTCAACTCGCAAGCATTACTCACGAGTTGGACTACATAAATTTTCAACTTGTGTTTTAGCCAACATCAAGAGTTTCATGTTTCAATCATTATTAATTCTTTTCTCTGTATCTATAGCCGTTAAATTTCATTTAGAACATTCTACTACTCAAACAATATACACTTGTAGGATTTTATTAATATTTTTACTTATAATACCCTTACTGCACTATCCGTTTTTATATAATATAGCCAATAAAGCATTTTAATAAATCATTATTATATACTATCTAGTCCTACTAGATTCTTAAAGAATCCGTATTCTTCATCTACTAGAGCTCGTCTGTCTAGTCCCATATTCTGATATTCACACGAAGTCTCAGAAACCATGGTACAACCAAAACATGATGCTCTATTTAAGCTATCTTCATTTTCCCAACATAAAGGATCTGAAGAACAATTTACTGCACGTTTCATTGCAGATTCAATAATACTACTAATAAGTCGAGGCTGTCCTTGCCATACAAGGCCTCCCATACTGCCTTCTGCTCCATCTGCTGTATAAATAAGCACGCCACACATTTTGTCTGAGTAATATAGCCGCTCACTCAAACTTGCAGTAGGGTAACCACAAGTAAATTCAAGTTCTTTCATTAACACATGGCTAAATGTATGAAGTAGATAAAATTTAGCTCTTCCGTAAAGAGAAATCTCCTGATATAAAAATTCTCCTAATGCCCCATTATCAAGTTGACATTTATAATGATCATTTAAATCATTTTCTTCAGCCCACCTTTCAATAGTAGCCATATCAAATGCAAAAAACAAGCCTTCACCATATATTTGATTAGCAGGTAATACATATATGTCAGACGGTATTCCATCAAAAATGGGCTTCATCTCATCACCTGGTGCCACAATCTTCCCACTATCATCAAGTTTAGATGTTGGCATGTTTACTCGACCAAAGCCTAACTGTGTATTTGTAAGAGAAACTGTATTCACCTGTTTAATTGTTTTAAAATATGGCTGTAAAGAGTTAGGAATAATAATTTCATTAAACTCTAATCCTTTAGATTTTCGATTGGGTTCATGAATATCAGTGAGAACTTCAAATTCTGTTAATCGATATGTTGCAACAGGATCATTATCTTCGTCTTCTACAATTAATCCAAGAAACATATTTTTGATATTTTCATAATCAAAATCTGTCAGACTACACTGCCAGTTAAGATTTGCATCCTCAATAAATTCATCACAATCATTATACTTTTTTTTCCAAAATTCTTCTTGAGTCATTTCTGGCCTTCTAGTAACCATTGTATTATATTTCTCAGTTACTTTACTTAACACCATACGAGCCTGATCATTCAACTGCCCAGGCTTTAATGGAATAAAATCTTTAGGAATATATAAACTACTAAAACCACTTGCATAGTATATGCTATTACTAGTTACCATTGCTACTTGCATCTTAGTCTTTTGGCCAGTAGACAAGCATCGTTCATATGCATTATCTTTGTTAACCCATGGACGTTCACCTCGACAATAAGGTTTAATATTCATTATACCAGCTAATGAAACAGAATAACCGCATTTTGAACATTTTAGTGTGCCCCACGATTCTGCTTGGTTACGAGAATTAAGCCATTTAATATTATGCTTACCTCCACAACTACAATCTTCACAGTCGTAACCAAACAATTCGAAACCTGCATCATCATCCATTTTCTCATGTTTAAGAGACGCACAGAAGAACTTATACCATGGGATATCTGATATATGGCCATTTGGGCAAATAAGAATAAGTGGAACTGGTTTTAATAGACCATATTCTACATCATCATGTAAAACTTCAGCCTTTATTTTTCTATAAGTTTTCTTATTAGGATCGCGTGGAGGAACAAAATATGTCATTTTCCCATCATTACATTTACGAATTTGCCATTCTTTACGCCACTCATTAAGAGGTTTGATTTCAGAATTAGCAGAAATAAACCACTGAGGAAAATTAATAGCAGGGATATAAAACATATCTTCGCCTAATTCAGTTCCAAATCGCGCTTTAATAGATTCATAAAGTGGATTACCTTTACGTTGTATTTGATTAAATGAATTCAGTTGAATATGAGGTATTGCAACAAAACATTTTAATTGGGTAAACCCTTTTTTCACATTAAAAAAATCCACAAAACGCGGATCTTCAATCAATTCAACACCACATTCTTCTTGAATTTTTGGGATATTTAATGTTTGTGATTGTATCTCCTTTATTTTATTTGATACTACCTCCACAAATTTCCAGTTATTAATACTTAATGGCATAATAAAACCACCCCACTTGGTAGTAATAATAGATCCTACACCTGCAGCAGTAGACAAGATTTTATACTTGCCCATAGATTGATTATATTGATTCTCTTTACGTATATCCATAATATTATTTATTTAAAATGTGAAGGACAGCTTCAGGTTCAACTAATCTTAATGCGGATGGTACTATCCACTTGCTAGCAGCTTTTTGCTCCGAATAATCATCTGTAGAAACTAACAAAGATACCTCTTCAGCACCTTTTCGCCCAGCTGCATAATAGACTAGAGAATCACCATATTGTTCTGCTTTATTTACCCATTGGTCAAGACTTACATCTATCCATTCATATATGTAAGATAATTGCTCTTTTGTTATGATTTCGCGCTCTAGTGCATGTAATGTAGAATCAAGAGCCTGAGTCCTTGCGTAACGATTCTCAAAATACTTTTTCAGCTCAGATTTTAATTCTGTTGCGATTGGAATGGACATTTTATTTGCATCTTTGCGATCAGCAAGATTCTTGTATAAATGTCTAATTATAGTAGCCATATATAAAGGCATATACTTTTCTACAGCCTTTGGTGAAAAAGGAGTAATGGAGATTGGCTCAACATAATAATATAACTTTTCATGAAATTCTCTAAACCTTTCAAAATGAGACATATCTCGAGAACGAAAAGGATTATGTAACGTTAAGACTAATCCTTCTTTATCACGTGCGACACGAGAGCTTGCTTGAATGTACTCAGCGATATTTCTAGGCATAGAATTAATTATGATTGTATTAAAACGGCTTACATCAAGTCCCACTGATATCATATTTGTTGCTAAAATATAATCAGCTGGAAGAATTGCACTATTATATATATTTGTTTCACCTTCTTTTAAATATGGCAATCGTTTATTAGGATCCCATTTTATTGTTTGTACTTTTGTTAATTCTTTTACTGCATCACCACCAGATAAACGACCAGTCAACTCAGTCTTAGAGAATACTTCGTTATATGCATAAAAACATTCCAACATATCAGTAAATCGAAGTACTCGTTTAAATAAACGACGAGTATACTTAGTAAATTCAAGATAGAATTGAGCATCAGTTTTTCCTACCTCTTTTAATGAGTTGAAATAAGAAATTATCGAATAATAATAGTCTGCAGCCTCTATAAATGACTTATCATTAATCTCTAACAATGCTTTATTTTTACGTTCATACAGTGCTCGATGTACAAATAAAATTGCAGCTAAACGCATTTGAGTAGTCATCTGAGTACGTCCAGTAGGCATTATACCAATATATTTGCGTTTAGAAACGTATGACCAATTATCATTTTCTCCTTGTTTATCCCTTTTATAGAAAGCAAAAAACGAGTCATCATAATCTGTTCCATTTTTAGGAAAGATACAAATATCCCGATCATATAGAGCTCGCACTTGAAAACTGGTATTACGTGTGGTAGCTGTTGATGATATAATCTTAGGACGAATCACAAGCCCATCCTGCCTTTTGTATGAACACAACTGATCAATAGCTGCTTCAAACAAACTTACTGCAGAACCCAATGGACCTAATAACAAATGTAATTCATCTTGAATAATCAAATCTGGTGGATTGCATCCTGTACCATTTCCAAATAAACGTCTAGAATCTGCACACGCTTCATTTACATTAACTCGGCGTGCAAGTTGAGCAAATTTATCTACAGTCCCAAATAGTAATGTTGGCGGCTCTTCATATACATGGTCATCACAAAGTCTGATAGGCAGATAGTTTCGTTTTCCATATGTACATTTTTTGTTACTACATCCAAAATAATAATGATCAACAGATACTTCTTTCTCTCTAAGCAAAGAACCACACCAAGGACAACGATCTAGTGGTATTTGTCCATGTCCTCCATCAGAAACCCAGTTTTTTCGAATTTCTTCAGCTAGATTTTTATAATGATTAGGCAATGAACTTTCTCCAACAAATAGGCCAATAGAAATTTCTTTATCTCCTAAATTGTATTTATCCCATTTCCTAATCTGTTCTAATGCAAGAATAAGTCGTAACGCACGTTGAAATTGTTGAGTTGTAAGTAAGCGTAATGTATAGCGCATTATTGCAGCAACGCCATCGCCAGCTCCATTTTTAAGCAACAATCTACGATTTATTATGACTAATGCAATTATACCCAAATAAGACTCAGTCTTACCTCCACCGGTTGGAAACCATACAAGATCTACTAATTCATTGCGTTTTTCCCATTTTGGATCACACTTACTTTGGAAAATTCCATCAAGATTAAGCAAAATAAACGCAAGCTGGAAAGGTCGCCATGCAGCTACAACTCCAGGAAAAATTGTAGTATCTAGCGCTTTATCTTTATAATATTCAAAACTTAAATTTTTTTCATCCTTTAATACTTGTTCTTGATTATTACTTTTACTATGCCAAAGCTGCATAAACATAGCAGTATTCATTAATCGAAAAATCTTCATCTTATCAGGATTTGTCAAGAATTCATCAATATTATTCTTTATTCTCTGATAGTCCTTCTCACATTTAGTAATATTCTCTCGTCCAATCGAGTTGCCAGCAGCATCTAATTGCTTTATCCATATTTGATATGAATCAGCAAATTTACGAAGGCCTTCAACAATCTCAGTATCTGTATTAGAAGAAAGGACAGAAAGCCACTTAAATTGAAGATATTGATTATCTTCTACATATTTCTTTGGTAAGAATTTGTTAGTCTTTTCATCAAAAATGTGTTTAGTCTTATCTCGTGGTTCTGGTTCTACATCAGGTGTTTCAACAGACGGCATAAACTCTGAACAAACGTGTATAATTCCATTATTATCATAGTACCAATTTGCAGAACAGATGTGGCCAATAGCATAATCTTCAATATTACGATAAAGATACTGCAAACTGCTTACTTCACAATCATCAAGTTCTGGATTTATTTCGTTTCTATATGGTATAATTTCAGAACTTGAGACGTCAATTTTAACTCCAAAAAATGTTAACTCATTAATCTTCTCTGCAACAATAGAATAGTAATGCTTAGTATTAACCTTAGTAGAGTCATTAGCAAGCATTACTTTTAAATATGTCTTACCATTGATTCCCTTATAAATCTGTAACCATATGGACAAAGAAGCTTCGACTTCAGGAGTAAGAGTATACTTTACTATTCCTTTTGTAACACCTTCTTTAGGGGGGATTATGATCTTTCTCTTCCCTGATTCAAAATCAAAAGCAAATGCTGATAAATCAATTTCTTTACAAAAGTTTGTTCCTACCCAGAACCCGAATCCTTTAGAATCACATATGGATAGTATATCTTCAAAATAAGATAAAAAAGTTTCATATTGTTCTATTTTTGCAATACGAACTTTATGTTCTGCAACCTTATCCGGACTCAAATATTCACCTTCTCTGTTTACGTATTTTAGGGATTTAAATAGTCGTTCTTTATATGCACTTAAAAATTTGTTTTTATCTTGGAAAGAGCTATCTGTATAAATTGAATCATATTCTCCATTAGGATTTTTAGCTATAATTGAACAAAAATATTTATTAAGTTCTCGCATTTTATCGCGAAAATCCTTCAAGTCCTGTGCTTTATTTATAACTTTTAACAAACTTAGTTTTTTGTCTTGGTATCTGAAATACTGAGAAAATAAATCTTTACATTTTTCTATAGAATATACTTTCTCAAAAAAATCATAATCTTCTATATTTACATATAAACGTGTTTTCTCAGATAATTTTTTATAATAACGTCCTGAAATTGTTATTTTAGTACTCGAAGTTAAAGATTTAATGTTTTTAACACAACAAGATATACCTATTCTATCAGGGAATCTACGACTTAGCGAATTAATATCTTCATCCTCTTCTTGATTTCCTAAATCCCTCATGTCATCTCCTTGTTCGTCCGAATCCTCATCTGATAAATTTTCATCACCAATATTTTCATCGTCGTTCATTTCGTATTTTAGATCGGACATAAATAATGACTGATTATCTTTTCGTGGGAAAAGAATACCTGTACTATAAATAGAGCCTGGCGTTGTATTAAGTACTTCACATACAAGTTCTTTCTCATTTTCATTAGAAACATATACTCCAAAATTATTTCCGCAACCACCTGGACCTATTAACTGTTCCTTAATGAAAGATTCCAATGAATTTCTTTTATCTTTGATCATAACTTATGGATTTAATTAGTCTAAAATTTATAGTGCCGTCTTTTATAAGATCTAAAATAATCTTAATATCATTTTCACTACCAATATTAAGATAATCAAGAACTTCATTACTTAACTCTTTATAGGCTTTCTTCATGTCTGTTTCAAGTAAACAGTGAATTAAAAATGTCCTGAAAATTATATTTTTACCTTCAGTATTTGTACTTATTCTTGACTTTCTATGTCTTAACATTCGAGTATATAATCCCTCTATTTGAAGATATTCTTCAATCACTCTCTTTTGCATACGTCTACTACGAGGAAGTACTGAATTTTCAGATGTGTCTAACCATCGTTTAAATGAAATAAATTGTATCCTTTCAGCTGGAAGAAGTGGTTTCATTATATCATTATAAACAACTTGTTCTCCATATTGTGCTACTCGATGCCCTAAAAGGATCTTCCACATTTCTCGGCTTGATAGTTTCTCTTCATCAGTTAAGCAATACTTTGGATTATTTCGTATCATTAATTCACCTTCACCTGCTCTACGCTCCTCATTATCAAGAAGATCTTCAAGTGGTTGATAAAAATCTGTCAATGGTTGAATTGAAATAACTGTTGGGTCTTCAAAATCACGTAAAACATCTAGAATTGTACAAATTGAAATTTCATCCATATATTTACATAAAACAAAATCATATTCATCTAACACTTTATGCTGACGTGGTCCAAATGAAACTTTCACTCTGTTTTGTTCAACTCCTGATTGCCTGTCACGAACATTTTGTTCATCTTCATCTTCTTTGGGCTCAATACCTATTTTTATCGGTTTATCAGGAAGCTGTATACCGTTTTTCACGTATCTAACACGATAGTTTGAATTTAGAAGTAATCTTAATTGTTCTTCATAGCGATAAGAATACCAACTATAACGAGGATCAAATACAATCTTATTATTTATTTGTAGAACACTTTGTCCAGGATTAAGATGATACTGATCAAAAGAGTTTGGATATATTGCCCAACTCCGTCCCGTACAATGATTAAGCATTGATAGAACAAGGATCTTTTGTTCATGTATTGAATTTAAGAAAACTAAGCCATCTTTATGAGCTTTAAAATTCTTAAATGTATAAAAATTAACCGAAGATGCACCACATTTAGACTGTAAGAAGAATTTTAATTGTTTTTTATAATACACATCTATGTTGTAATCCAAAACTACTGCAATCTCATGGAATTTTATCCAGTTATATAAGATTTCTGTAAGTTCTGTTTTGTATTTATTATGAATAAGTTGTAAAAAATAATCTGTATACTCTTCATTTACCTCAGAATTAAGGTTTAGAATCTCCTCTTTTATCTTTGATAAACTTTGATCTGTAAAACAAATCGCCAATTCATTCCGTAGTTTTACTTCATGAGCAATATCTTGAATCATAAAATCAAATGTATTCTTTATTTGGTATTCTTCTGCATTTATTTCACATCCTAATTCATAGAAATCAATACATGGTTCTTGACGTTCAAATAAGTAATCCATTTCTGCTTTTGTGAATGATATAAAATCACGCGTTTCAGCAAATTTTTCACGTTGCCAGCGTTCTACTAAACTGTGTTTATTTTCGTATATCCTCTGTAGTCTATAAGGTTTTTGCGAAAATAAAAATGCTATAACATTATGAATACCAGCATCATAGTCTTCATTATATTCTTTAATTGTTGAGCGTTGCATTTTCATACATAATTGAATGTTACGCCCATCAATATTTTTCTGAAGAAAAAGGAATATATGGGGGATTTTAAACCTCCCATCATTTTGTTCTATTTTTTTATATACTTCATCCTCATCTCCATTTAAAATGATTAGAGATTTTTCTGTTGAAAAAGAATCTCCAACTACATCTTGAATAAAATGATAATGTCCTTTAGTCTTTAATGAGAGATTATATTCATCAGATAAAGTACGACTATAAAAGAAACATTTCTCATTTGCGTTGGAAGGCATATCTAAAATGTCATCTGTTAAGTATTTTGCAACATCCCGTTTAAATCTAAAATGTTTAGAACATGCTTCACGCTCCTTTTTATTAACTTTTTCTGGCAAATATATAAATGGCTTTGACTTATATGAGGAAAGTATATTTGTACGAGTGCTTTTACCCCAAAGTAACGACATCTTTAATGCAACAAATTCCTCACATAACATCTGAGCCCAATCTTCACATAATGGGAAATATACTATAGGCATTTTGACATCATCACTATATTCCACTTCTCTGTTAATGTAATAATCAATAATATTATTCAGAACACACAACAACTTTCTACCTTCTTTAGTATGTAAATTAAGAGAAGATAGTATATTCAAAAGAGCCTTGAATTCATGGCTTTCCTGTTTTGCTGTTTTTATAAAGTTGTCGTGTAACATATTAATTAGATTTAAGAATAATAATGTCCAAATTCATGATTGCCCGTGTCATACCGACATAAATTTCGAATAGAAAATTATCCCATGAACTCTTGATCTTTGAAGCTGGGATGACAAGTATTATATTGTTATCCTCTAAACCCTTATATTTAAGTATCGTTGTAAAGGCTAACAATTCCTTAGACTTCCTTTCTATAGTTTTTTCAGATAAAACTTCAAGAAATGACTCCATTTCTGCTATTATATCATATACTGAATCATCATCTTCATTTTCTTTATATTTAAAATCAGAATGTATCAGCAATGTTGTAGAAGAAATTTCTCCGCAATATTGAAATAGATGTTTGGCGTGTTCTTTAATAGTTTTTTTTACTTCTCTTACATTATCATGGAAAGATATTGTAAGTCCTGCTATATCATTTCCTTTAAGAGAATCTAAATATAACTCAAAAGCTTCCTGGCAATGTTCAACTGACAATACTTTATTGGCATATTCTACAATAAGTTTATTTGTAGGAACACGTTTGTTCTCATCAAGTATGAAGCATGCTGCGTATTTTGCTATTTTATTAATATTTTCATTCAAATTTCGACTAACATTATTATATCCTTGTTCAAGATCATAAAATACTAGATATCGTCCTTGTTTAAGACCATTGTGTTGTGAACTTAATAGTTCATTGAGCACAATATCAACACCTTTATCAATGACATCTTGTGCTTCATCAATAATAATATAGTCATAATCTACCTTAGTAATTTTACTGAGTTCTTTGCTTAAAAGTTTGTAAACATCATATTGACTATTATCACTTTTAATATTAAGTTCTATATTTGTTATTTCCTTGATATAATTATTGAATGTTTTGACAGTACATGAACTTAATCGTTCTTTATCTAAATCAAGCCGAACCTTACTTGCTAGCAGTCCTGTCCAACATAGATATAACCCCTTAAGACCACTATGTCTTTTAATAAATGCTTTAGCCATAGTGGTTTTTCCTGTTCCTGGTCCACCCTCAATTAATATTCTAGGATTTTTTCTCAAACCTTCTAGAATACTTAGATTGTCAATCTGTAACCAATCCAAAACTTCGCGAAGCGAAGTTAGTGAATATTTATAACGATCTTCAATTGATGGAGCAAGTGAGTTTACAATAGACTGTAATTCTGTCTTTGATATTATACGTTTAGAGCGTTTATTTTTACGAATTACACTTAAACAGAAGTCTGCAAAAGAATTATCACTATCTTGATCTAACTTATTCCAAAGTTTATGAGAAAGGTTGATTTGAGAAGAGTCACGTGATATGTCAAGAGTACTATGAGGGAAAGCACATACATAATCAACAAATATTTGATCCTTATTTAATATCCCATTATTTAACAATGCCCATTTATAATCATGAGCTTGCTTAAATGGTGTTCTACTCATTTCCCTTAAGACCCCTTTATAGCTATAATAAAAGAACCCCCTTATCAACTCAATTATACCACCTTTAACTTCAACAATAATTGCACCTTCTTGGCATATAAGGAGAAAATCAATCTGTATTTCATTTTGACCTCCATATGGTATGTTGAAAGTTTTATCATACCACATATACCATGTCAAAGAACTTGCTTCACAATCTCGTACAATACGTTCATACATATCTTTTTCTCCCTGAAGTACATTACCACTATTGTAATTAATACCAATAGTAGAGTCAATTAGAAGAGTATCTTTATGAGATTTAATAATGATTGCCATATTGTTGTGAGTTATTTATAATTTGATTACTTCCAAAGATTTTCGTCTACAAGTTCGGACATTGAATAGTTAAACATGTCTATCAATTCTGCCCTATGATTAGGAAACATTTCTAGAACTTTTATTAGAGACTTTAATGATAAACACATTTTGACTCTATCGTAATATCCATCTCTTATATCTTGTTCAAATTCATCGAATGTTTTTAGCTTTGGCCGTGTAGTTATTTTTAATGTCTTTTCTTCCCAATAAGATTGATTTCTATAACAAAATTGCCAAAAAGACATTTTTTTGTAAAACTGCTGCTGGTTACACCATCTGGCAATTTGTACATAAAAATTTGATACTGGGGCATTATGATAGTCTTCATGCCTCATCACATATCCAACACATCCATATTGCATGAGTATTTTAATTCTTTGAAATAATTCCCAAATGTCTTTATAAAATATATCTACTTTTGTTGGAGACTGTTTAAAACCACAAAACAAATAGAACTTTGTACCTTTCTTTGGATTGTAACGTTTCCAGATTTTAAGTGATTTTTCAATTATATCATGATCTTTCCAATTATCAAAAGCAAAAATAAAATCACCATGATAACGCGACCGTGATAACATTTCTGCCATTTCTTCGCCATAAGGACTTTCTGCTAACATGCGTTCATCAAGACCTTGCCGGAATTGAAATGGGCGTTTAGTCTCTATAAGTTGCTTCAGTAGTGGTCTCCAAATAGATGGGTCAGAAGCAAGAAAATTGTCATCCCATAAATAGATATATGGCCGAACAAGTTTTCCGTTTTTATCTTTCTCATCATCCAAGAACCATTGTAATTTAGAATATGGTAATATACAATTCTCTAGTTTATTAACACAGAATGGACAATGTCTTACACAACCACGGGTTAAAAAACCTATTGAATATTTTTGATAATCTTTAAATTTTTCTCGTTTAAAACCTTTCTTAACTTGTTGATTAATAAATTGATCATATAAATGATAATAAGGCATCTGACGAGACATGCTAATCCCATACTCTTTACCTCCATGAAAGTTTCTAAGAGTATTTAGGAATTCATCATGTTCTAATTGGTTCATATCTTGTTCACGTTTTCTACGATATTCCATTACACTTACTTCATTGGCATAAAATCCAGTTCCTCCACATTTAAACTTCTTTTCTTCCGGTGTTCCTTTTGATCGTATATATAGTTCTGGTAATTTGGTAAACGTAAAGACACAAGACAAATATATTCTTGTATAATGTAAAGTATTTGCCTGAGGATCAAGAATTAATTCAAATGGAATTCCATTATCATGGAAAAATCCTGCCAATTTTAGTAATACAAGATTTGGGTGACGCGTACCATTATCAAGTAGATCCGCATCAATTAGTCCTATTATTTCTTGTTTTTTTGACATATTATTCATTCACTGATTTTATAAAGGCTTTGCCTTTCTCTGTCAATACATAACCGCCTGTTTTACGCGAACCTTGATACTCAATCAAATTAAGATCTTCTGAAATAAGTTGCTTAAGGATTCTATCAATAGTAGGCATTGATATTTTTATTGCATCATGCAAGTCTTTTCTTTTAGCTATTCCTAGTTCTGAAATCTTTAACAGGACACTTTTTATCTTATCATTTATCTTATCATTTATCTTATCACCATCTGAGGAAATAAAATCATCCCCAATCAAGACTCTATCACCAAAACCTTCTCTACAAGGAATCTCAATCAAGAAATAACTTCTCTCTTCATTTGTCTCAATCACAGCAGGAGCAGAGCCATTTCTTCTTAATTCGTCTTGTATGGTTGGGATACCGGTTCCTCTACCTTCGGACAACTGAAGTTCTTTGAGATAATCGCCCAAACGACGATTACGGTAGCGGCGTGACTTCAGACGTTCAGCCTTTTGGATAGCATCAATGCTGATGGAACGGTCCGGACCGGCATAACTAAGAATGGAAATCTTTTCTGGCTCAATCGTAATCTCAACCGGTTCTCGTTCTTGATAATCTCTATGATACAAAGCATTAACGACTGCCTCTTCAATTGCTTGATAAGGATAGTTGAAGAAGATTATAGATTCAGCCTTGTCTTTCTGCTTAATGATACGTTTCTTGATAACATTCGTTTTGATATAGTCCAATGCCTGTTTTATCATATCGGGAACAGGGCCAACAATCTTTGGAACCTCAATCATGTTATTGGGATTCTTAATGCAGCCCTCGGGAAAGATAACAATATCTACTTGTGTTGTCGGGAAAAATTTGGCAGGATTCTTACAGAACATCATAGCGGCCACATTCTTGACTAGTTGACGTTCAACGGGCCCTACCAGCAGGTCCATTTGCGACAACAACTCGAACAGGGACAGCTTTTCGAAATCAGCAACCAAACGACTGTTGACTGTTTGCAAGTAATCCAGAACCAAGGCTCTTGAAATATCTGTTATCTCTATACTCTCATTACCCCTTTCATCAAATGGAGTACGATTCGCCATCTCACGCAATTCATCCAAGACTTCACCTCTCGCCTCAATAGTATTGGTTCCACTACGAACATACCACTTACATGGCGACTGATTACTTGCTGTAACTCGTTCACGTACATTATAAGGACGGTTCACTCCAGCTGGCACCCAAATAAGCAAAACGTATTTCCCGTCAATCTCCTGCATGTCGATTCGTGGCAAATAGAATGGCTCAATCTTATGATTGAACCCAACCATATCACGTTGTATCTTATCAAGTTCCTTTATAGGAATACCTGTCACTGGCCGTTTTGCGATACCTGTGTTTTCTTCTTCTTGAACACCTACGATGATGTATCCTCCGCCAATGTTATCAAAATCATTAGCGAAAGCACAAATGGTGCGATAAATTTTATCTGGATTCCATCCTGTTTTAAACTCAATACGGGTGGATTCTATTTTACGCTTATGAAGCAAGTCTTCTATGTTTACCGGAATAGCCATCTTGATATACTTATTTAGATTTATCCTTTTCTACATGAAGCAATTCTCTTACATCAACATCCAAAAGTTCCGCTATGCGAAATAATGTTTCCAAATCTGGTTGTGAAGCATTAGTACACCAACGAGAAACAGATGTCACATTCCTACCAACTTGCTCAGAGAGCCATTTAGCCGTTTTATTCTTTTCAACAAGGACTATTTTAATCCTATTCAATTGCTTCATAATTGAAATAATTTGTAGTTTAATGCAAATATATCAAAATTCAATGTGAAAAGCTAATATTGTTCAATTTATTTTGGTAAAATATCTTTCAATGATAATTTTATTCAAAAATTAACCACCATACCATTAGCCTTGTCAAGTTCATTCCAGCGAGTACAGAACAAATGTGAGTGGCGAACAGGAGGATAGTCTGCGAGCAGAGCACCAGTATTAATCAGTTCACACTTCTCGTTGATAATGCCGAATGATTCATAGTCGCTATTCTCAAACAAACGTTTAGTGCGCTTAAAGTATGTGGCACGAAGCACGGTAAATACCATATCCACGAACTTCCAACAATACACAAGGCTCATACGACATGTTACTACCCTTTTCAGCACCAGTTCTTTGTGCTTCAAGATACTAGCTACTACACTCTAGTTACCAACACGAACAAATGCCTACATCGGTCCAACATCTATGTTATAATAAGATATCTGAGCACCAGGCATCACTGTGAGTACAACGAACTCCTTGTCTTCAGCCTTTGCGAACGAGAGGTTGAATCAGGTATTGGATCAATGTGAGACTTGATAGCTTCGCTGATCTTCTCCGCATCATCTTTTACGTCATCAAGACCGACCGATAGTTTTATCATTAGCAATACCCCAAATGAGTCTGCCACCAATACCATTGGCAAAGGTGCTCACACTCTTGCACCAACTTTTCGGTTTCTTCACCTCCAGAGCCACCTTCTTATCATATTTTGTTACCCCGCCTATCAGTTGGTGAATGTCTAGTACTTCCATTTTATATATAACGTATTGACCTACTATTTATTTAAATGTTTAGAGTTCTATCGAACATAACGATTCCCCTTTATATTTTATAATATGTAGCATCTGACTCACAGAAACAACAGATGATTACTTTACCATCAAAGTCACTCTCATGGATTGCCTTCAACGCAATCTAAGCAGCCTCTGCCTTTGGATAGCCATACACACCAGTACTAATACAAGGGAAAGCGATACTCTTAATGCTCTTTTCCTTAGCAATGTCAAGTGCAGTCTTATAGCATGAAACCAGCAACTGAGACTCGTCACCATTACCATAAAAACAGGTCCGACGGTATGGATTACATACTTGCAAGGCAAGTTATATGCCCCTGTTATCTTACTCTGACCAGTCTCGCAACCGCAAGAGTCATGCACTCCTTCAAGAGTTCGCGACCTGCAGCACGATGAATAGCACCATCCACTCCTCCACCATCTAACAACGAGCGGTTAGCTGCATTAACGATTGCATCAACTGCCAGCTTGGTTATGCCACCAACGACGAGTTCTATCTGTTTCATATACTTACCTCTTATTCCATATCGGTTAGAACCATATCGCAAAATTCGTTTGCATTATTTGCATTATAAATTTTAGCGCCAATATTCTTTAATGGTTCATAGCTATGTAGAGATTTTGAACCACCAAGTAAAAATATATATAACTTATTATCATCATTCAAATAATCACGGAAATAGCTTACAGATTCATTGATATTGCCTAAGTCACCATCTGTAATCAACACGGTAACTAGATCTCTAGATCTTACGTCTAACGTTGATTTAATTCTTGAAATTGGAAACTTAGTTCCACCGTGACCATTTGTTAATAGACGCTCCCTTACGTCATCATATTTATCACTCCAATCAACGTATGCATCAATTTTATCACTAAATCCTATAAATGCAACCTTGCTTTTTGTTGATTCAAAGTATGATAAAATACCATATGATGCAAGAACAGCCTGATGCATATTAGCAGATTCCTTCATCGCAGACCCCATACTACCGGATGTATCAACGACCAACAACAAATCCATTTGTTTGCTTTCAGTACCATTATCATCATTAGATACATATTCCCACTTTTTTGTAGTCATTCCAGGAATAAGTCGTGGAGATGTCATATATGTTAACATTAAATCCAGCTCCTCTATTGGGTCACCAATTCTCCATACAGAGGGATATGTATATGAAGACTTGTTTCCTGTATTCGAAAATTCAACAATTGGTATGATATTAGCACTTTGAACATTAAACCAAAGAACTCCCTTCTGCTTATCAGACATACCTATAATACCAGCAATTGCTAATAGGTCGATGAACTCTTCTACAGAGGTTTCTTCTGCGAGTACTTCTATTGCTTCTTTGACTTTATCAGGATCCGCAAAAACAAAAGCATTTCCGTGTTCATCGCCATCTTTAGGTCTACCAACACCCCATTGACCGCTCTGTTGCTGTGATCCCTGCTGACCGCTCTGTTGCTGTGATCCCTGTTGACCGTTCTGTTGCTGAGGTCCCTGCTGACCGCTCTGTTGCTGAGATCCCTGCTGACCGCTCTGTTGCTGAGATCCTTGTTGACTACTCTGCTGGGGATTCTTTTGGTCTTCAACATATAGTTTAAAGAATATTTCTGCATATTCTTCAACTTTATCTAAAAATGACGATTTATCTTCTATGCCGTTTTTCGTGAATGAATCAGCTAATTGATGGACAATTTTTAAAAATTCAGGATCAGTTTCATTTATACCAAGATCTTCTTTCCAAATTGCCTCTTTTGTTAGAAACATTAATTTGCAATGCCTTGGACAAGCACTGATATTTGCACCTATTTTTATCCAATCGATTTCACTCTTTAAAGTTTCTTTACTATGTCTATAATAGTTTTTTGTATCAACAATAATATCAGCTGCTTGATTTGAAATTGCTCCACACGCATACTCGATATTTATACCAAGATGAGAGAAATGCTTATAATAAACATCTCTAATTCTTTTTAGCATTCTAAAATGAGTAATTACATCAAATGGGCAACACATATAGTGCTCTATTTCATGTCTTGTAAGTACTTTTACTTCATTCTGAAACTCATGATAACTTATAGGAAGTTTTCCGAAATTAAGATGAATCTGCCAAGTCTTATCTATAGTAATATAGTATTGCCCAGTTGAATAATTAGCATCATCCGGCAAAAGCATTTTGACAATAGGCATAGGAATCCCCAAGGAATTGTGATACTCCTTGACGAATACATACTCAATTGCTTCTTGGGCTTTCAATCTATATGTTTCAATATCAATTGACATTGTTTGCTTGTAAGTATTTGAATAATTCAGAATCTTCGTCCCCTTGGTAGGTAAAGATATATTTTTTCAATCTCTTAACTGACAAGTCGCATGCATCTCGTGTAATATCCAACAACTTAAATGGTTTTACTTTTTGTATGTCACCATTTGCAAGATCGGTACCAGGAATAACCGCTTGAATAAGAGATGACAGTTGAGGATTCGATATTATTGAATCTTTTTCGAGCTTAAATGTATATTCCTTTATTTCTATCTTTTTGATAGAACGGTTAACTCGCTCTGAAATGTACTGTCGATTGGGAATATCATATCTAAATGCTAATTCTGATTTTATAGCCTTAAGCTTCGAAATGTCACCTTTTGAGTTATCTATCTGGTTGTTATAGGACACAATCTTATCATAAACTGGAGCATATTTTTCATTTAAGACTGGAACAATCTCTGCAGATATTACAAGAGAATTATATGATGAGTCTCTTATTTCTTTAAGATACCCATTGAATTCTGGAACTGAAAGTGTTCCTGTCTTAACTCTTTCAAAACCCATAAGAAGATCTTTAATACCATCAAACTCATTTTTGATCATTTGTATGATATTTCGAGTTCCATCTAAATCAATATTTGTTATAAAAATGGATGTTTGCTTCCCTGAATTTGTATTTTTCCAATGTTCAGTTAAAGTTGACACATACTTTTTGCTCAGAACAGCTCTATGCCAAATCATATATGGGGCTAAAACCTCAATATGATTTACATTGACTTCTCTGTCTCCAAGGAACCATGCAAGAGCTTTTCCATATCTGTACAGGTCTTCTTTTACTCTGACGCTTAGTGGTAACTTGATTTTTGAGCACACTTTTTCTGGTGCACACATATGACAATTCTCACAAAGACTCTTGTCAACAGACAAGTTATCATTAGACTCCTTAAAGGCTCTTTCACATAGGCGATATGAAGCAATTATGTAGTTGATAAACAATTCAGCTTCTTCTGTATATGGAATATTCTTAACAATTTCTTGAAGTTCTTCTAGATTAACATCCTGAAGATATTCCTCAATACGATCATTATAAGATGATTTATCTCGTTTTCCAATAGTACTGAAACTGTCATAATCAGGCATGGTTATCGGAAGTGCAAGAGCAAATCTATCCTTGAATGGCAAAGACAATTCTGTGTTCGCATTGTCCTTTGGGTTCAAGGTTGCAAACAGGGTGAAAGCAGGAACAATCATACTCTGATCATGATATTTTACTGACCCTTCTGCGAGCAATGACAATAGAATATTTTGTGCGTATGGAGATAAACGATTTATCTCATCAATGATTTTCCATCTTGATGTGACAAATTCGTTCCAGACCACTGACAACTTACCATTATCAAGTGGTTTGTTTCCTGTCATTTGAGCAAAATCTAAACTACCAAGGATTTTTTCTTCTGTCAATTGTGGATGTCCTCTCAATATACAATCTTCAATCTTTTCCTTGGTAAGATGGCAAAACAACTGACCTAAATACTTAGACAAGGTGGTTTTTCCTCCGCCATGTCCTCCATACAACATCATTGTGCCACGCTCAACAAGTGCATTGATTACAGCAAGCGTTTCTACCAAATACACTTTTCGATCTTTCAACTTCTCGTTCGAGAACTTTGCACCTTCAAGTTCTGAATTGTGCACATACAAATTGTTTATTCGTATGTTATCCAATGCCTGAATTATATCAATATTTGTCATTATTAGTATTCTTTTGTATATGATAATTTAATAAGTCCACTCTCCAATAGTTTTCGGAGATAGTCATGATCTAAATCAGATGGCGTTAACTCTAAAGACTCTTTTTGTTGAAGCCAGTTTATCTCTGTTTCCAATCCAGATTTTTTCATGATGTCTTCAAATATCTGCTGAGTTTTATTCTTATCCTCAAGCATTGTATCTAAAGTTTCATCAGAAATAGAATTCATAAAATCAGAGAGTGGCCCTAAACCATTCACAATTGTTGCCAGAGTTCCATTTTCAGAATCATATATTGAGTCAATATCATTTTGTAATTCTGGATGAGTTTTTGCAATCTTTTCCAACATAGCTTTTTTGGTCTTGTTATAGTTTGCCAAGAATTCATCAAAGCAGTCTTTTACTTCGTCAAAAATCTTTATTTCTGAACTATGGAGCTTTGCAATTTCATTATGACATTTGTTTAGTTTTGGAACGATTTCCTCAAATTTCACAGTAAGTATCTGTGGTAGTACATTAGCGTTTCTTACTGTCTTGTAATTCTTTATGAGCAGATCTATCTCACCTTCTTTTTCGAATCCATCCCAAGTTTTATTAAACGACAATTCATCTTCTGCATAGAATTCTTTTATGTCAATGTACTTGGCTTCAATATCATTCCAAGTATTCTTAATAAAATTATTCAAGCATTCAGCTACATCTCCTTTTGTTGCCAACATGGTGTCATCGAACTTCTTGAAAAGTTGCTTAAGTGTATCATCCGAATTACTTGAGATGCCAGTATCAGAAAGTATGGTTATTACTTTCTTAATAGACGCGATTCTGTTTCTTACTCGCAAGTATAGTTTTGACTTATTTTCGGACTCATTAAGTGCTGTAAGATTCTGTCCATTTTTTATAGACTGCTTAATTATTTCGGAATAGAATGATATTGTCTCATCATTCTTTTGTTCTTCCGTATATAGATCTTCTACCTTTGTATAAGCCAATTCAGAAATGTCTGCTAAACCAACAAATTCATCCTCTAAATCTGTCAAGAATCCATCAATATTATTCTCAAATTCATCTGGCTTATTAACAAATGCTGAGACATCTGATTTCAACTTTTTATTAAATTCAGAGATGATTTTATCAAATATACACTTGTCATCATCAAAAGAAATGTTTTCAAGTGTACTTAATATTGAATCAATTCTAGAAGAATATGTTTCATAATTACCTTTTAGGAAATCTCGCAATTTAGCAATATTATTTTCGTTATTCTTTGTATGTTCCTCAACCCATGACACAAATGCATCTAACCCTGGAGCTGTCATTTTTTCATACAAAGAATCAAATAACTGTTCAAGTTGCTTTGTGCATTTTTCAAAATCTTTTTTGGTAAGGATGTTTGAAATCCTTTCCTCAATTGCGTTAAGCTCATCTTGCCACTCTTGCTTGCTAAGCTCTAATTTAAGAGTTTCGGCATATTTATCACCTTTTTTTATCTCAAGAGCCTTATTGTATTGCTTTGTAATTTTATCAATATTCATATGGTTACTCTTTTAATAAATCTTTGATATATTCATAAACCTTGGTATAACTCAATGCTTCTGCCTGACAATCTCTACAGAACTTTAAGGTTTCGTCCATTCGAACTTTATATGTAGAATTAGTCAAACTTGTTTGAAGAAAGGCCTTGAACTTATGAATATCAGACTCGTCAATTGAAGTTTCTTTTGCAGGATGCAATTTTGCATCAATGACATTTTGAACTTCTGATCTTGGCGTCAAATATCTAGCATACTGTGTCCAACACCAATCACCATCATATCTTTGTGGCTGACCATTAGGCTTAAGATCAGAAAGGTTAATAAGTTTTGATGTCAATGAATCCTGATATATTGTATTGATAGGTAACTGATATTCTTTCTCGATAAGTTCCTTCTTATTCTTTAAGGATATCAAAATACCATTAATTTGATGTTCAACAACTTTGGCTTGTGAAACTATATTTGAGATTCTCCATACGATTGATGAAATTATTGCAAATATTGATACACCATCCTTGTCTTCTAATACGATTCTCTTACAGTTTGACAGTAATCTAGATACCAATTGTAATTCAGATACATATCCTTGGAAAGGCATTTTCTCTGGATTCGCTTTCGCATAATTCTTAGAATACAACAAATCTGTTATAGCTGCTATGTGTTGAGTTGAATTCGATATTGTTGAAACAAGCTCTGTTTGCTTTTCTTCAATTCTTGTATTCAACTGACTACGCAACAAAGAGAAATCAATCTTTTCGATATACGCTTTAAGATATAGCAATTTTATCAATGTACGCCCCTTGCTAAATCCATAAGACATATCATTATTATATGAAGCTATCCAATGATCATTTAGAGAATCCTTCATAAAAGTCAGCAGTTCGTCCAACTTACTTACAGATCTCTCATTATTCATCATAGCTGTGAAAGAACACAGATGTTTAATGATGTAGTCTTCATTATCATAAGAACTCATCAATTTACTGGCAGTTTCTCTTGATAAAATATTTAATATTTGATCAAAGAATAAGGATTCGTTAATCCTATCTTCAATTGGGGGCAGATACAAAGCATTTCTAAAGTTTCCTACTTCTTGAAGGATCTTTAATAATGATTGATAACTTGATGTAGGCTTCTTTGCATTCTCCAATATATAGTACATTGCAAGATACTTACTTTTTGTATCAGTTATATCTGCAGATTCAAGACTGGTAAAATCCCAAAGAATATTGTCTTCATAATCCCTCTTTTCGCAGATTAGGTTTTCCATTGCTGACTCATGGTCTTTTTTCTGCGCAAGAGAAATTGTGTTAATAACACAACTATCCCCTTCCAATACAAGTCTGGAATAGTGTTCAATTGTTCTAATAGCCTCCTTTTGCTTTGTCCATTCTCTATTTTTAATAACGTCAATGGCTGTATGGAAGTCGTATGTACGATTGTCGTCAATCAAAACAATATCATTGCAAGATCCAGCTACTATGACAATTTTTGCCACAGAGTCAATAAAATCTGCTATTTGTCCCCCAAAATTGAACTGATAGTGATTGTAATCCTCAAAAACCAACTTTTTCATTTTACAGATTGGCAGAAGGTTACCTGAACCATCCTTACATACTTCTTCTTTCAGTTGGCTTATATATTCATGTTCTTGGAGATATACTATTCTAATAGTTTTACTTGCATTGGTATGCAAGTCATTCTTTTGTGATTTGATATAGTCTTTAAGCCTGAGGATATACTTTTTTAAAGGTTCATCCTCTAAAATAGGTACAAAGATAATTGTATTGTCACTACTACGAGAAGTCAAAAGGACACTCTGTCTGAAATTTGAGGATTCAAGTTTTTTATCCAAACTCATATCCTTATATTTCAACTTCGGAGAGCCAATAGGCTGTTCAATGATTTCCCTAATGGCACGTAATGAATACTGCATATAAATCTCATTTCCTGATTTAATTTTGCAAGTTTCAAAAATACTATTAAGATTCTCAAAGTTATCATCAATTGTTTCCTCTTCGACAGAAGATTCAATAAATTTGATAGAATCTAAGATAAAATCTTTTGTCTCTCGTGTTACTTGGTCCTCATTATCCTCATACTGACTAATAAAGTCGTATGTTAACTCTAGTAATGGAATCAAGAAAGTTGTAGCAAGTGCTTTCTCTTTGTTATTTCTGCATGCAGTTGAAAAAGCAATTTTACCGTCAGAATTAGAACAAGCAGAGAGAATATAGCTAAAATACTTACCAACATTTCTTATATAATCAACGCTTGTGTATTTCCCTTGTTCTTTACACTTTTCAAGATATGCAGAAAAATCATCACTAATTGCAGGATTGAGTTCTTTTACTACAGATACTAACTCATCTGTACAGAAGAAATCTTCTGCACTATCCTTCATTGCCTCTCTGTATGAATCCTCAATCTTAATGGATTGTGGTTCAAAATCTAGTAAAAGTCTACCAACAATCGGACGAATGTAACTATTCATTTGATTGAAATAAGAAACCTTTAGGTATTTTACTTCTTCACCACTTTCATCTATTGGCTCATTGAAAATGTCCTTTACAAGGAATTCTGTTGCATCATATTCCTTATAAATACTATAATCAATGGCATCCCACAATTTCTGTATATGACCTGGACGACAACGAGACATCCACCATATAAAATTCACATATCCATTAGCGCACTCCTTCATAAACTTACGTTTAAGTAAGGCTACCGTTGGAAATGGAATCTGAATTGTCTTCAGTCTTCTATTAGCAGCTGTTTCGCTATCATTATTTCCATCTGTTCCCTTTTCTTTTGCTACTTCATAGCCAGAAGCTGGTCCATTGCCAATAACTAATAAGAAAGGTTTTGTCTGAACAACTTGATCAAACAATTCACGAAGGATACCACCCCCAGATGATTCAACATAACGTTTGAGTTCATAGAATTTTGACTCAAATTCATCCACAAGGAGTATAGGAGGTGTAGTGCTTTCTAATGCTTGGCGGATAACTTCTTCGGAAAAAACAAGTTTGCTAATTTCTGATTCTTTGGTATTATTTGAATCCAATGTGACAGGAATGAAATCTTCCAAATACTGGTTTAAGCTTGGATTCTCAGAATCATCACCAGACTTAAAATCAGGGAAATCAATATCGCTTATATCATTCCAATTAGAGTTTCTCAATTTGTCGATCTGCTCTTTAATGATACTATTGATAATTCTGCTAAGTTGGTTATTTTGAACCTTACCAGATTCCAATGACTCTGCTTCCTTCTTTACAGCATCAACAATCTTAGCCAAAGGCATGTAGAAGGTAGGCGTTTTTAGCACTTCCCAACCGTAATGGAATAGATAGTATAATGTTGTTGATTTACCAATACCAAAAGCCCCCTGTAACATTATTGGTTGGATATTGCCTTTGTTACAGCCTTCTTTTAGATCAGACTCTACAGTTTCTCTTAGTTTTTTATGTTCGTTACTAAGATCAACCCATTTAGTTCTTTTTATGAGTGGGATGTAAGTTCCTGCCATATTATTACTTTAATCTAATTGTTATCGTTTTATTCAGAAGTGGAGATTCTATTTGGTATAAACCTTTTCGCAAACCTCCATATACTATTCTCTCAGAATTTGAGGTACCTTCTATTTGTTTGTTTTCTAGATTCCGCAGTACTACTTCTACTTTTGGAATAATAGTTAAAATGAACTCTACTTTCTTTTTCCTGACCTCAATAGAGAAAGGCATATGCTCATAATTGAACTCAATGCAATCATTCTCAGAAACAATATTATTGGTTCTGGCAGCCATCGCATATTCTTCATGTCCATTAAGAGGAATCAATCTTGGCTTAAGGACATTCATTTGAGGCATGTGTTTTGTCTTAGAATAATCCTCATAGTTAACATCTACAGAGAATGAAAAATTCTCAGACCTTTCAAGATTATTCATAAACGCAATCACAGAATGGTTTAAGAATCGAGCATTTGATATTTCTATTTCTCTGAATTCTTCTTGATCATTTGTCAACTTACAGTCTTTGGAAGAGCTATCCAAATAATAATCACCTACGTATTTATCCAGAATTTCAGTAAGAATTGGCTGCTCATTCCATCTCTCTATAAAGAAAGGAAAACCTGTTATTGATTCCTCTTCACAAATTTGATCATTCTCAGAAGCCATTTCAACAAATGGAGATATAGGACATACTCTAACAAACATTCCATCTTCTCCTATCATTTCTTCTTGAGAAACCAATAAAACCATAATAGGAGCAGCAGCCGACTGGAGTATTCCTTCGTAATCCATATAACTTCTTTTAATTGTCCATATCTGATTCTCTTTGATTTTAGGACGTAGATGCAAATAATTGACAGGCACATCATTCGAAGCGAATAAGTCGTTAATGCTGGCCAATTCTTTATCTGATACTATAATGTCTTCTTTCACCTCAGGAATTATCGGGTTCTTGAGGAAATCATTTATGATGTTCATATATTCTACGTTTGTCATAATGGTAATACTCCCGTTTCTGATATTTTGTCCAAAGCTAAAGCAATATTTTGCAAGAAAGAAATACCTTCCTCTTCATTATTAGGCACATAAGTAGAGAAAATTTTTTTCTTAAAATCTTCTATCTTGCGATGGACAGAGCTTTTCGGAAGGTTATACTTATCAGCGATGGATGATAATGATATACCACCTGTATTCTGAAATATGTACTCTAAGAATATACGTGAATCTACTTGACCTACGTCTTCGATTATTGTCTTTATTGCTTTGGTTTGCTCATCGTCAAGTTGATTATAAACAATTTGATTTTCTGACATATTTGTCTTGAAGACTGACTGATCTAATAATTCAAAGACAGCTTTAGCCAAAGAAGAAACCGATACATAACCATCAGCCGACAAAAGAATATCTTCTATTGCCAGTTTAACAATTGGCTTAAAATGTTTAGTATCTTCATTTATTGGATAATGAGCAAGATACTTAACGACATCATCTAACTTATCTATCCAATTATTACCATCGGACATTGAACTTTTAACATAAGCACTATGTTCGTGAGTTTCTTCATCATAGTCTTCTTGGCATATTTCTTGAACAAGTTCCTGACACTTTTGAAAACTCAGACCGACCTTTTGTTGTTCTTCCTTAATTCTGTTTGAAACAAAAGAAATGAACATTTGTGTAAAATAATAAGACAAATATTCAAATGGCACTTTTGACAAATACTTAATCTTATTTTTGGATATAATCCACTCAAAGAACTGGTGACTCAATTCCTTAATATCATCACTTTGCCAATCATTGTCATTATGATCCGATACTATGATACTTTTCTTCCACTGGTATTTCCTCACCATCGAAGTAATCGTACCAAGTATGTTTGCGTAGCCTCTGGATGTTAGTTTTCCAGAGAGCAACTCTAATAGATATTCTTCCTTAAACATTGATTCCTAGGCTAAATTTGATTTGTAATTTGAGTTCTTCTATTTGGCTGTCACTTAAGGAGTCTATTCCATTCCAACCTCGTTGCAAATTAGTTAAATCCTTAGAATTATATGTCATTCTAAGTTTTATCAAGAAGTAAGAGTAAGGACAATCGGGATCATTTGGATTGATCTTTACCCTAAAGACATTTGTGCCCTTATTATAGTCTTTGGACGTTCCTGGAATTATCCAGCATTTTTTGTTTTCATCAAATACTCTTCCAACAACAGACGGATGAAAATCATCTTTGTCCTTGTTGTGAGCAAAATGATTATCCCAAATACCATTAGGAGCAACCCATATAGAGCCTATTACAGGACAATAAATATCCTGTAGTATGCTCTTCCAATTGGATAATTGTAAATTAATCATTTTAATGTTCTATCTATAAACTTTTTGTTACCGTTCGTTCCTTTGCATCAATCATTTAAATCAAAATACTGGCTACCCAAGAATGGCAGTTTCACTAATTTACCTTGTTTATATGCATTATAAGGCGAGAGATTCTTATGTAGCCCTAAAGCTGAAAGACGAACCACATTTGTTTCTCCCTGTTCATCTTTATCCGTAAACCATATTGTATCACGTCGTATAAACTCCTCATTTAATAGGTTAATGTCGTGAGTAGTCAATAGCATTTGTGAAGTCTGATTGCTATTAGCCAAGAATACTTTTATAAAATAGGATAGCAATTCATAATGAATGCTTGTTTCAACTTCATCTATGGGTACAAACTGGTTATTTTTCAGAAGGAAATTCAGTATTATGGCCATTCCTAAAAATCTCATAGTACCGTTTGATTCATACTCTTCAGATAATTCATATAAACTATTCCCTGTCCTATGAGTGAATGTCAATTCCGTATTTGTTATTTTACCTTTTTTCAACATTTCTGATTTTGCATCATCAGCAATTGGAGCTTTCTGAATCAGTTGTTCTAGTTCAGGCGTTATAAGTTCTTCTTCTTCATGAAGAGTAACATCTTCAATATTAAAATCCGAATCCTTTAAAAAGTTCAAAATAAATTTCTTCAGATTTCCATCCTTGTCCTTATCCAAATGACGTTTCACATATCCCGACAAAAGCATTCCAGGAGCAAGAACATCTTTTACTTGCTTTGCAAAATAGTCATAGACATCATTTAGCTTGGTCTTCCCTACATTGCAGTTTCCAAAAGCAGCAAGCACACTGCAGTTATTTATTGTGTTTCCTGCTATGGTATCCTGATTTTTCTTTGCCATTTTCAGGTTTGTTCCAAATTCTATAACTGAAGAATCTGTATAAGGATCATAGCTACGGCTATAAAGTTTTGTAGGGCGTATGGATTCATATACAGTTAATGTTTCGGAATATATACGCTTTTTATCAAGCTCAAAGCTAAGGATATACTTCAATTAGTTCACATAAAAAGACATAGACATCTTTGTCGTTTTAGTCTTTGATGTTTCGTCTAATAAAAAAGGAACAACTCTAGTAGTATCATTACGACCTTTTGGCACCCTTAACACCAGCATCTTGAAAAAATCTATAGCTTCCAGCACATTGCTTTTACCAGACGCATTAGCCCCATATATTATTCCTACTTTCAGTAATCTTACACCATCCTTAACTTCATAAGTGTATTCATCCAACATAAAACTGTCTGATGAAGGTTCAAAGCTTATTTTTTGAGTCGACCTTATTGAGTAGAAGTTTTCTACTGTAAATTCTGCTATCATAGTCAATCTATTTCTTCTTTGATTGCAAATATATCAAATAAAATAAGAAATAGAATATTATACTACCTGTTTTTTGTAAAATAGCTACATTTATCCTGCTTATAATTAGATAAAATCAAATTATTCGCTTGACAACTTTACTTTACCCACGTACTAATATATACGTCCATTAAAGTAAAGTCAAATAGAGGGAAAAGAATTAATTCTATTTTTTTCCCTTTGTTCAGTAAAACAATAAGCGTGAAACTCCCTTGCATTTAGTTGACATACTTGGCGAAAAACTCACGTATTATTTGTACCTTTGTAAGTAGATAGAAAACTGGTGAACTTCAGTTGGGAAAAACTAAATTTTCCGTGGTTCTAATTAAAAGGCGGAAGGAAGTATAGAATTAATAGATTCAGCTTCAAAAACAACCCATTATGGCCTCAAAAATACTTTTCTACCGTTTAAAATATAAGTTTTTGATTATCAATTATATCTACATGTTACGTTGGACTTTTCTTTTCTATTTTGGCACAGTTGACCTAGAATAATGCTACCTTTTGGTGACAAAAGCTGCCACTTTCAGGGAAATGTATTTATACATCTTGCTAATGATATATATTTGCACACAAACGATTAACATATATTATTATGAAGCAGAAAAAGATAGAACATATTACTTTGAATATGATTGTTTTCGGGACAATCACTATCATTGGTGTTTTAGCCCGCCAGACCGTACTTCACTATGGTTGGGATGAGTTCAGCAGCTACCTCATTTTAGTGGTATGCTCCATTATCATGGGAGCTATCTATCTCAACCTGCAAATGGTATTCAGTCAAATTCTTTCGCCAACAATAGAAAAGTGCTTTATGAGGTTTGAGTGCTACCGCAATAAGGTTGTGGTAGTTGAAACTCCAATTGCACACGCTGAACTTGTCGAAAGTTCTATTATTTCGGAATCCTGCATTTCGGAACCAAAAATTGAAATAGAAACGACATCTGACACAACAGAAGAAGTTTCTATTTCATCGTGTTCCAAACTCAACGAAGAAGTGGCAGAGCTTCCAAAGGAAGAAGCCACACCTTCTACCATCAACAATATATCCATCGAAGAATCCAATCAGCTAACAGAATACGAGATATTTCGTGCCAACGCTATGGCTGAAAAAGAACGAGCATCGCAAGAAAAGTTAGATAAAGTTCTCTCATATACGAAACAGAACTTGGTTCTCTATCTTGATGAAGCTGCACTTAATCGCTTGTGTGGATATGTGACAGAATACTACCTGTCAGATTCTTTGCCTAAAGTTGAACCGATAAAGGTTGATTCTCAGTTAAAGACCATTGACATCATGCACTTTGGATGGAATATCGGCAAAGCATTTGACAAGCCACGTTTACAGACTGCTACATTCATAAAGAGGGTATTTGCTCACACCCTCCGTGGTTTAGAAATATCTACCATTGAACGTAAAATGTCGCACACAGAATCAGAGTGTAAGATTAAACTAGATAGAAAGATATTAGCCAAATGAGACAATAGTTACTATGGCTTACGAGTCGCAATCTCTTTATATGCTTGTTTTTTTAACATATGGAATTTTTTCCAAACTTTCCTATATTGTTTAACGATATTATCACCCTGATTTATTTCCTTCATAACAGCATTTGCTTTATTTAAATAACTAATAAAATTACCCCAATCATAAAATGTAGTTCGTTTATACCCTGTCGGACTACTACAATCTGCAATCCATTTTAACCTTCGTTTTGCCCCCAAATGTGTAAATCTTTTATATAACCGTCTTTCAAATAATGAGTTTGATGGAATATGTGCCTGTTTTGCGAAGTGAATACCTCTTCTAAAAGAACGTTTCATGTTCCTATAAAATTTAGAGAATCCGGAAGCTTTGACTTTAACCTTATCTCCTTCAAATACAAACCCTAAATACTCTAACTGCTTATTGGTATGTACAACTCCATCTTTAACAATCCCCCCTACCAAAGCATTGTTATGGCCTAACTCATAATGATAAACATGAGTCTTTGATTCCTGAATTTCCAAATGCGCTTTATATTCGACCTCTTCACGTATTAGGTCGTAGAAATATTTTTCATCTTCCTGATTACAAATAAGAATTAAATCATCACTATATCTTTGATAATACACATTCTTATACGGTTTTGATGCTTCTTCATAAATCTTTGCATCAAAATCAAGCATATAAATATTAGCTAGTGTTGCACTAAGTGGTGTCCCTTGTGGTATTCCTCTTTTATTTTGTTTACCTTGTTTCTCTCTAATTTGTTGGTTAAATGGTTTATCTACTCTGATTAGGTCAGTAGCCTCTCTGAAAAATTCATCAGCATAACAATATGCTACAACATTCTCATGCCGCAAATGATATATCTTACTAACGTATTTACGTTTTAGCTCTATACTACTTGCATCATTGGGTTTATGGCGTTCAACTATCAATTTATGCTGAAACCTCTTAAACAACTCATTTTCATTAACATATTTATAATCAATAAGATTTTTGTAAATTTTATAATGATCTGCTGGTAAATCTTCAACATTCAAAACCTTTTTCCATTGCTTGTGCAATAATCTGTGGTCAAGATTATCAAAGAAAGATGTAACATCAGCAACAATTACTGATAACCTGCGATGCCTATTATTTCTAATAAATTGAAACGCATCAGCAGCAAACTCAATATTACATTTGTTACCCTCCAACAAATCGTTTTTAGGAATCTTACGATACGCTACGGGAACAGAAGCATAATCCTTGTCGGATAAATATTTTTCATATGCTTTCGTCAAAATATCATTATAGTAGCTATATATAATTGAATCAAGATGTGAAGGATAATATATATGACGCTCTTTTTTACCTTTATTTGTTCGTATTCGTTTTCCACTTGAATTTTTGGAAGCAGATTCATCTGGTCTAAATTTTCTCTGAGTCAGCACTCTATGTAATAATGGAACAAACTTATGTCGAACTATATTTTGAGAATCAATAACATAATTTTCCACCCAAACCCTATCTTTTGAACTAACTAGCGGTTTACCTATATGGGGATATTTTTTAAACTTAAGCCACTCTGTCTGCATAGTTTTCATATTAAAGAAAGATTAAAGTTGGTCGTAGCATACCTATTGATGAATACATGCCTGATGTTGCTTCTTACTTACGTAATAGACAACGCTACTCTTTGATAGAATGAAATTCGTAACTTTGCACAGACTATCAAGTATGACAGATTGCACATTATTAGAACCTAAGATTGTTCTTCTTCTCGTTACACTCTGGACAATAAAGCTTGTTAAATTATTATCCGATGTTTGGAGAATTGGAATCACTCTTCACACGTCAGCCAAATCCTGCGTGTGGAACACGTATGTGTACTTTACATAAAACGTACCCATCGGTCTTGTCCCAACTTTAATCATTCAGTATTTATGTATACAGCACATTGCGTGCCATTTACAATAATAAGAGATAATACGCCAAAACTGGCATATATGCAGCATGTATAATGTCAATTTGGCAGTATTGCACAGCACCATTATCGTTTGCTTCATCACATATCACTGTCAACCACCTTCAAAAGTTATTCATCAGTTATATTTTGGTGAATGATTTCACCATTGAAACACCTGTTTCCTTTGCCGTCGAACAATTAAAAACGAGCGACGTATGCAAAAAGAAACAGTAACATTTGATAAGCTGCCCGAAGCGGTAGGTTATCTGACCGAACAGGTCATCGAGTTGAAAAGGATGGTGTCGGAACTTCAACCACCGACATCAGACAAACACGTGCTGGTTGAAATTGAGGATGCTTGCCGTATTATCAGAAAAGCCAAGCCAACCATTTATACATTGGTACGCAAGGGACTTCTTCCTGCCTATAAGAAAGGTAAGAAACTCTATTTCTACGAGGACGAACTTCTGGCTTGGATTGAAAATGGACGAAGAAAGACTTCCGAACAAACATACGAAGAAATGCTTGCCAATATGCAAGGCAGTGTCCGTCATAAGCCTAAATCATCTGTGAAACTTTAAAGGTTTTAGTTATGGATACATATTCTATTAATCCGGCATCCATCATTGACGAAGCGGTTGATTTAAGTATGCAACTGGCTGGCACTGATTTTCCTGTCAGCATATTCCCGATAAAAATCCAACGCATCATTAGTGAGGTTCACGAATGCCATAACTATCCTACCGACTACATTGCCGCAGCAATCCTTACGGCAATAGCAGTCGGCATCGGTAATACCCACCTTGCCCAAATCAAGCAAGGCTGGGTAGAAAGCCCTATTCTATATGTGGCATTGATCGGAAGACCGGGAGCAAACAAAAGCCATCCGCTTAGTTTTGCGATGAAACCGTTTCTTGATTACGACTATCATCAGAATCAAGTCTTTGAAAAGGCTCTTGCTAAGTATGACGAGCTGATGAGCATGAGTCGTAAAGAACGAACAGAAAGCGGTGAAGAGCAATTTCCACAGGAACCAGTCCGTAAACGCTTCTTGATTTCGGATGTAACACCCGAAGGATTGAGCCTCATTCATGCACAGAACAAACGTGGTTTATGCTTGTGGGCTGACGAATTATCCGCTTGGTTCAAGAACTTCAACCGCTATAACAACGGTTCGGAAGAACAGTTCTGGCTGTCGGTGTTCAGTGCCAAGACCACTATATCCGACCGCAAGAATGCCAAAAGTTCCATCTTCATCAAGCGACCGTATATCTCGGTTATCGGCACTATGCAAAAGAAGATTCTCAGTGAACTGGCTAAGGGCGAACGCTCCAGTAATGGATTCATTGACCGTATTCTGTTTGTAATGCCCAATCTGCAACAGAAAGCACGTTGGAATGACAAGGAACTGCCGGAGAATATCGAGCAAGAATGGAATACCATTATTGACAAGCTGATACAACAGGAGTATGCCCTCAATGAGTTTGGAGAGATAGAACCGCAGATTCTTCTCTTTACGGAGGATGCCAAGAAACGGCTTTATGAATGGCAACACCATTTTTCAGAGTTATGCGACCGAGAGACAAACGACACCATTGTAAGTATCTATTGCAAGTTGGAGATATACATCATCCGTTTCTGTTTGATTATCCAATTAGCACGATGGACTTGCGGAGAGTGTGATAAAACCTATATCGACCTGTTGACAGTAGAACGAGCCATAAAACTGACGGAGTATTTCAAGGAATCTGCATTGAGCGTTCAAAATATACTTAATGAAAATGCGCTCAACAACCAACAACAAGCGATTGTCAATCTACTTCCTCCAGCCTTTACAACAGCCCAAGCCATACAGATAGCCGAGCAGAACGGAATGAAGGAACGGACGTTTCAACGCTTTCTCAATGACAACATCGGGACTTTGTTCCGCAAAGAGAAGCATGGAGAATATTCAAAGATTAACCCGTGACATTTTTGTCGGTTTTGACACTTTCCAAGCGAAAACGACAATAACGACAAAAGTGACACACCAAAAAGAAACATACAATGAGTACACATAGATTCATATTAGAACCCTACAAAGGTGTCAGCACTCGACACACTTGCCCGAACTGCCACCGCCAAAGATGCTTTTCCAAGTATATTGATACGGAGAAGCAAATACGGTTCCCAGAGTACGTGGGACGTTGTGACCATGAGCAGAAATGCGGTTATCACTTCACGCCTCGTGATTACTTTGAGCAGAACCCGTCAGAGAAAGACAAGTTTGCGGAGAATGAGAATAGTTTCAGAAGCTATGTTCCTATTAAGGAAACGCAACCAATAGCCCCGTCCTACATAGATTTGGATATAGTCAACCAATCATTGCGTGGCTATCCTGCGAACAAGTTGTTTCAGTTTCTATCGGCTCAGTTCGGAGAGGCAGAAACATTAAAGCTAATGAAGAGATACAAGGTTGGCACATCCAAGTATTGGGACGGTGCAACCGTATTCTGGCAGACGGACAATCTGAATAAAGTTCGTACGGGTAAGATAATGCTTTACAATTCCGAAACTGGCAAGCGGATAAAAGAGCCATACAATCATGTCACATGGGTACACTCCGTACTGCACAAAGACGATTATAATCTGAAGCAATGTTTCTTCGGTGAGCATCTGCTGTCCGAGGATAAGAGCCGCCCTGTTGCACTGGTCGAAAGTGAAAAAACGGCACTCATTGCTTCCTACTATCTGCCGCAATTCCTATGGATAGCATCAGGTGGAAAGAACGGTTGCTTCAATGCCAACAGCCTATCTGTTCTGGCAGGAAGGAGCGTTGTGTTATTCCCCGATTTGGGAGCGACCGACTATTGGCAGAGCAAAATCGGTCTGATGAAAAGTTACGGAATGGAGGTGCGAATGTTCGATTATCTGGAAGCCAACGCCACCGAAAACGAGCGGAAAGAGGGATACGACATAGCCGATTATCTGCTCAAAGTGAAGCCTGATGAAGCTATCCTCCAACAGATGATAAGGAAGAATCCTGTCTTGAAAACACTGATAGAAACATTCGATTTGAAGCTCATCAGCATACAACAAGACACTCCGCAACCGAAGTTTTCACCACCTAAGAAACGAGGATTCAGACTTTGAACTTAGGGAAAGAAATCGAGACTTTTTTTACTGTAGCAAGTTAATGTCGGTGTATTACATTTCCCGACCACTTGCTCCTCAAAAAGTCTGAGGAGGTGGCTCCCGATGGTCACAAATTATTCACTTAAAAACAGATTCAAATGGAAAAGAAATATACAGTAACACTCCGTCTGTCATATCAGCAACACGCATGGTTAGGTGCGCTTTGCAGACGGAGCAAGCAGACCCAAAGCGAAGTCATCCGTTCGCTTATTGAGAACGGTTCGGTACGAGAACGAATCACGCAAGAGCATATCCACATCATCCGGCAACTGATTGGCGAAAGCACCAATCTTAACCAGTTGGCAAGACAGGCAAACACCTACGGCTTCTTTGCCGTTGCGGACAGATGCGAGGAAATGGCTCAGCACATTAATCAACTTATAAAACGACTGAAAGATGATAGGTAAACAGACTAAAGGAACATCGTTCGGTGGTTGCGTTCGCTATGTCCTCAAAGAGGAAAAATCCAAATTATTGGAAGCAGTCGGAGTAGAAGGTACACCCGAACAAATGGCAGAGCAATTTGAATTACAGACATTACTCAACGACAAGGTAAAGAATATTGTCGGACACACCTCGCTCAACTTCTCACCGGAAGACAGCGAACGCTTGAAACATGATGATGAACTAATGTTGCAAATTGCCCATGACTATATGAAGTTGATGGGCATCGAAAACACGCAGTACATCATTGCCCGGCACATCGACCGTGAACATCCGCATTGCCACATCGTCTTTAATCGAGTGGACAATGACGGCAAAACGATTAGCGACAAGAATGACTTTCGCAAAAATGAGAAAGTTTGCAAAATGTTGACAGCCAAATATCGCTTACACTTTGCCAATGGTAAAGACCATATCAAAGAGGAACGCTTGCGCCCTTATGATAAGGCAAAGCACAAGATATACAAGGCATTGAAAGAAGAACTGCCCAAAGCTCATAGTTGGGATGATTTGAAAGATGCGCTTGCCGACCGGGACATCGATATGAAATTCAAGGTCAGCCGGACTACACGAGAAATACAAGGCATCAAGTTTGAACACAACGGCTTTTCTTTCTCCGGTTCAAAAATAAGTCGAGAGTTCAGCTACCAGAATATCAACAACCGATTGGAAGAGAATGCTTGTGCATCCTTGTTGGAGTCAGCCAAACAGGAATCCAGACAGCAGAAAGAAGAGGTACAGCAAAGCGTTTCCCATTCCGAAGATAGCTTTGACTTCAGTCTCGGCTTGCTAAACGGCAGCTCTTCCTACGATGCCACTGCCGCAGAAGAAGCAGAGTTCAATCGCCTGATGAAAAGGAAAAAGGCTAAGCGCAAGCGAGGCTTTCATTTATAATTCACTTTTTATTAACAACTTAAATCCAGTTATTTATGACACAAAAAGATTTAATTCTTGATTTCAATCTCTACTTGTGTGAGAAGTTTGGCTACAGAGATAGCTGTAGCGTGATGCCACATGCCAACGGCTTTTGTGTGGACATCCGTGAACGTGACTTAGACTGCTACATCCGCTTTTGGGAGTATAGCTGTGGAAGAGGCAACATCCCCGACTGGTCTATCATCATTGTGCGCAGCAACTTCAAGAAGAACCAAGAAGAAAGCCTGAAAGACTTGGCTCGGTTCTTCAAGGAGTACATGCCACGCTACGGTTACAAATACCTCTGCACCGAAGATGATGACTACAAGTACTATCAGACACTTGGTTTGAAGTGCATAATGGACGGTTTTTGTCCCAATTATGCGCTTGCACTGAAGGATTTGAATGTTTGAGACATAGTTTAGAGTTAAGGAGGGGAATTTTCCTCTCCTTTTCTTTTTGTATAGCATAAGATTTTATATCTTTGTATCCGAATAGATGATATAAAAATAAAACAATGGATAAACCCATGAATCGAATAAAAGAGGTGCTTGAAGAAAGAGGAATCAAGCAGACTTGGCTGGCAGAGAAACTTGGCAAAAGTTTCTGTATAGTCAATGCGTATGTTTGCAACAGACGACAACCGAGCTTGGAAGTATTGTTTGAGATAGCATCCATTCTTCAAGTAAACCCTAAAGATTTAATTGATAGCAGAAATTAACGTATTATGGCTAAGACTCAAGACGAAATAAAAGAACTAGTTTCCACTGATTTATTTAAAAAAGGAATAGCAAATAATTATATCGCTATCAACAGCGACAATAGTTATATAACGTATCATTGCAAAAATAATACAAGACGTAAGCTCAGCAATCCAGAGGAATTTGTACAAGCTACGGCATTTTTAATGCTTGTCATTGACTATAATTATTCTCCTCTGAATATATCTGTCAATGAAAATGTTCAAGTAGGCTCCTCAACGAAAGAAGCAGATATTCTTGTCTACAATGAGACAAATTCCAAAATATTGATTGTGGTTGAGTGTAAAGAAGAACAAATAAACGAAAGACAATTTCAGGTTGCTGTTGATCAGGCATATAGTTATGCCCATTCTTTGGCATGTCAGTATATTTGGGTTACGTCAGGGATTAAGAATGAATATTTTGAAATTGTAGAGCTATATCCCGTTGAACGAATAAGTATTACCGACATTCCCAAACGAGCTGGGAAAGTTGAAAGGTATAAATATATAAAAGGAGCAAAAGAGCCTCAAGCCGGAACCCAAGCTGAATTGAGGCAAAAGTTCAAGTCGGCTCACGATGCTTTATGGGGTGGCGGAGCTTTAGCTCCTACTACGGCTTTCGATGAATTGGACAAACTTATTTTTTGTAAGATATGGGACGAGAAATGGAGAGACAATGCTCCAAAAACTAAAGGCGAGCCGTTTGCTTTTCAGATAATATCTTATCCAGAAGACAAAGATGACAAGCAGAATCTGAAAGCCAAAACGGAACTTGAAAAACGTATTCGAGAATTATATGAACACGGACGTAAGAAAGATCCTGAGGTTTTCAAGGATGATATAAAGTTGGATAAGCACAAGATATATACAGTTGTGCAGTATCTTCAAGATATAAATCTCTCCAAAACAGATCTTGACGCAAAAGGTGTCGCTTTTCAAAGTTTCATGGGAGAGTTCTTCCGTGGAGATTTTGGACAATTTTTCACACCTAAGCCAATTGTAGAGTTTATCGTTAATTCTATAAATATTGATAAAGACTGGAAGGTGCTTGATACTTCTTGTGGAAGTGGCGGTTTCTTGCTCCATGCATTAAAAGCAATACGTGATGAAGCCAATGAAATATACGGTGAGGATGCAGGAAGTGCATCATGGAAAGATTATTGGCATGAGTTTGCTGAAAAGCATTTGTTCGGCATTGAAATCAACGAGCAAATATCTCGTGTTGCCAAAATGAACATGATAATTCACGATGACGGGCATACCAACATCATCACAAATGACGGTCTTAAGAACAATAAGACATTAGAGATAGAAAATCGTAATCTCAAATTTCAAGATGGAACGTTTGATTTAATTATGACCAATCCTCCATTTGGTTCTACTATTAAAGCCGATGAAGTAAACTATTACAAAGAATATGAGTTATTTGAAAAGAATCTTGGCATAATTGAAATAAAAGACCGTATTGCAGATGACAATAATAAAAAGAAATGGCGTACCTCTCAAAGTACAGAAGTTCTGTTTCTGGAGCGATGCCATAGATATCTGAATGAAGAAAACGGCTATCTTGCAATAGTCGTTCCTGATGGCATTTTGACAAATTCAACAAGTCAATATGTACGTGATTGGTTGATAGAGAAGTTTCGAATATTAGCCGTAGTATCTCTGCCGCAACATACATTCTCGCATGTCAAAGCCGGTGTAAAATCTTCTATTTTGTTTCTCAAAAAGCACCCGAAGAGCATAACACAGAGGTTTGAACAAACTTTGAAAGAAGTTAAGGCTATTGTTCAGAAAGAAAAAAATCTTAATAAAGACCAACGTGCAGAACGGATGCTGGAACTTTATAAGGAGCGAATATTTCAATTTATCAATGACTATAAAGTATTGATGATAGAAGTTGAGAACATTGGTTACGATGCGACAGGTAAGAAAATAGAAGAAAGTGAATTGCCAAAAGTAGCGAATAAAATAAAAGAATATATCGGAACGCTATAATGTATTGTTCAAAGAAATGATAACAACTAATATCATACATATAAGTGATGCTATAAATAGCAGATTAGATCCGCATCAATTCAATCAAGAAAGAATGATAATGTTGAAACGAATCTACTCCTCAAGACAGTGGTGTAAATTAAAGGACGTTGTTACTAATGTAAAAACAACAACCCAAACATTAACTGATAACGATATCTATATAGGATTGGAAAATATCACCAGCAATACAGGTGAGTATATTCCTACCATTGAAAAGCAATCAATATCATCCGCTGCTGTTTTTAAACAAGGCAATATTCTTTTTTCAAAGCTAAGACCTTATTTGAATAAGGTTTATCATGCAGAATTTTCGGGAAAATGTTCTACAGAGTTTCATGTTTTTGAAGCAAAAAATATTAACCCGAAGTTTCTAACCATACTCCTGCGATCCAATATTGTCCTTGTTCAAACAAAACATTTAATGACAGGCAATACTCTTCCTAGATTACAAACAACGGATGTTGAAAATCTTATTCTTCCTGTACTCTCTAATGAAGAACAAGAAAGAATTGTAAGTATATACCAAAAGGCATTAAATGACAGATTAAAAAAAAACGAGGAAGCAAAATCTTTGTTGGGTAGTATAGACCCTCTCATATTAAAGAATATGGGAGTTGTTTTACCTTCAAAAGATACTTATACAAAGGAAAATATAGCTACTTTATCTCAATTAGTAAGTAATAGATATGACCCTTATTACCATAATAAATACTTTGAAGAAGCATTTAAACATCTAAAAGAGACCTCCAATTACAAATTGGTAAGATTAAGTGATATTTCTGTATTGATTACAAGCGGTATTACTCCAAAATCAGGTGGCGATGATTATACTGATTCCGAACATGGTGTAGCATTTATCAGAAGCGGGAATATTGATATTATGGGCGAAGTTGATTTTGATAATCTATTATACATAAAACGAGAAGTCCATGATACACGAATGAAATCATCTAAAGTACAAAACGGTGATATAATGATTGCTATTGTTGGTGCGACAATAGGACAAGTTGGAATTTACCATTCATCTCGTGAAGCAAATATCAATCAGGCAATAGCTTTAGTACGATTGAAAGATGGATATAATCCGGAATATATTAAAGAGGTAATAAAATCTTCAATAGGCCAACTTAATCTTGATCGCCTTAAACGACCAGTAGCCAGGGCTAATATAAATCTTGAAGAAATTTCCTCTATGCTTATTCCTGTGCCTGAAATCGAAATTCAAAATGAGATGGTAAAAAGTGTTGTTTCAATACGCCAACAAGCAAAACGACTTCAAAAAGAAGGAGTCGAATTACTTGAAATAGCAAAACAAGAAATAGAAAAAATAATATTAGGATAATATATGAAAGAAGATATTTATAGTATTGCATGTCAATGCCAAACAATCATAAAGACGCAAGTAAGAATTACACGGAATAAAATACCATATTCTCATTTGAATCTTATATTTACAGATTATGACATTAATGGTGAGATAAAGCTATTAGAAACAAAATTATTGGCTTTAGTGCAAAATATCAAAGTCAAATATCTGACAATATCCCAGTTACTACAGAAACATATAGATCAATATGATAATGATAAAATTATACATTTAAGTGCTATTGAAGCCATTGTTGACTGTATAGTTTCTTTGGAAAAGAAAGATGTAAATAGTAAACGAATTTTCATAAGCCATTCGTCCAAGGATAAGGATATTATTGAAAAATTTGTTGATTACATCTTGCAACTCGGTATAGGAATAGAAGCTGAGAACATATTCTGTACTTCAATTGAAGAAATGGGAGTAAAAAACGGTGAGGATATTCGTAAACACATACAAACAAATATTCAAAATGTAGATTATGCGTTCTTGATAATTTCTAAAAAATATAAGGCCAGCGAAATCTGTATTAATGAAATGGGGGCAGTATGGGCTTATGACAACAAAGTACGATTATATCTTTTACCTGATGTAAATTTTAATAAAATAGGTTGGTTGTGCGACACCCGAAAGGCAGAAATGATAAATTCATCTATAGCCTTAGATGCACTACATAAAGAAATGATAGAATATTTTGGATTACCGGATAAGGAAATCTGGAGTCGCCAAAGAGAAGCATTTCTAAAATATATAAATAGTATCAAGTAGTGATTATGGCAAAGTTAGAAGGAATAATATATACTGCATTTAGAAGTTATATTGTGTTACGGGGGTTTGCTCCTATCGGAGGATTAGCAAAAATCTCTAAAAAGCCAGCATCTTATCAAAGAGATGCAAATGAACAACACAAAGTTGAGATTGTTCATTATTTGAACGATTTAAAGTCCTATTTCCCAGAAATCACTTTGGCTTGTAGAGTTAGCGATTATGAGGGACTTATGAGAAGTATAGGTGATGATAAAGATGTCAGTAAAGAAGACAGCATATATGTTAAAGGTTTACGTATATTGAGTGAACGATTGCCTATTGGTAGAGATAGAGCAAGACACGCATATTTGGAAATTGATAATCCCAATGAAGAAGAGAAACTTCTTAGGGTCGATGGGAATCACCGTCTAGAACCTTTTAGTACAGATATAGAATGGTGGCATCAGTTTATATCAGATAGGTCCCCGATAAAGGATGAGACTGATCCTGAGAAAATTCAAGGTTGGCTAAATCATCGAGCAAAAACATACAAAAAAGAGATTGCCGAAAAAATTGTGCCATTTACTATCATTATGTCTGAAGCAAAGGATGCTGATAATTTTGAAGCAAAGATATTCCATGATATAAATTTCAAAGCTTTACCTCTACGCGAAGAAGCCAGTTTAAGAATTATATCAGAACTACAGGCTTTTGATGATAAAGAGAAACTGGGGCATGAATACCCAATGGCTTTACAATTAATAGATAAAATCCAGTCGGGGAGATATGACAAAATACCTTGGTTAAAAGTCACTATGAATGTAGAGAATGAGTATTATCGCACGGCTTGTTTAAGAATCGTCCAACTGTTGAATAAAAGAGCTTCTGTTATAAACGACTCGTTAGACAAAGAGTTTGAAGAATTAGAGAAAACGAAGAATTCTAAAATTGAAGCTCAAAAAACATTTGAAGAACAAGAGTTAATCTATCAAAGGGCAAAAGAAACACTTGACGGATTTAAGTTCGATGGCAATACAGAAAATAGAAAAATAGCCGAGAAAGAATACTCTAAAGAGAAAAGTATACTCCAAATAAAACGAAATGAATTATTTGAAGCAGAACATACGGAAAAACAATCATTGTATAAAACTAAAATATATAAATCATTTTTGCATAATGTATCTTCTATAGAATCTATAATAAATGCCATTGATGTTGTTCGTGGAGAATATGACCTATTCAAAGAAAATGAATACGGTAATATTGCTTTTTTATGCGCTATGGTCTATTATGCTCTTTTAGACAAAAACAAATTAAAATCTTTTGTTAATTGGGCGACACAAAATGGCATTACAAGAATTGTAGAGCCTGATGATTTATCAAAAGATGCCTCTAATAATCTTGTAGATATGTTTGAGCAAATTCATCGGGCTAAAGCAAACGAAATTTTTATTTCTATGCAGTTTGGTGATTCGCAAAGTGAACTGATTTATGAGAAGATTGTTCGTGCCATAGAGAAGTTTAACGCAAAACACAAAACAATAACCCTTAATGCACGTCCAATAAGAGTAGATAGAACCATAGAATCAAGCACATTTTCCATTCAAGATAAAATATTGGATGCTATACAGTCATGTAGTTTGATTATTGCAGACTTAAGTAGTGCCAACATTAATGTTTATCATGAAATAGGATACGCAATGGGAGTAGCACAATCTCACAATATGATTCCTAACATGATATTATTGTATAAAGAAGACACTGATCACAATAAAGAGAAAAAAGATGTGGATAAATTTATTGGATTCAATCTAAGAAATTTATCACAACTTCGTTTTAAGGATTATTTCCAGTTAATTGATGGACTTGTAGAACGATTAGAAAAACATTATGGTGTGTAATTATGGGCAAGACAGTAACAACATATCTCATAGACGGAGACCCGAAAGGAACTCAATACGCTTTCATTAGTAACAAGATTTGCCAAATGTTTGTCATACCACGTTCTAATCTCTCCTATTTGAATACACAAGAAAAGTTGCAAAAACCTGCGTTTTATATATTATTAGGTGAAGATGAATCAACCAAGCCACAGGCATATATAGGTGAAACGGAAAACTTCAAGGAACGTGTAAAAGACCACGACAGCAAAAAAGCGTTTTGGCAAAAAGCACTCATATTCGTATCGAAAGACGCCGATATGACTAAAGTTGATGTGCAATACCTAGAACATAAAGCAATAACAGAAGCCAAGAAAGCAAACGCTTTTGTTTTAAGCGATAATAAACAAATCCCTAAAGCACCGAATCTACCAGAGCATCAACGGGACTCGATGGATGAATTTTTCGAAGATGTGAAATTTCTGGCATCATTTATCGGTTGCAATATCTTTGAAGTATCACAACCCAAAGAAGAACATCTATTCTACACCAAAGGTAGAGGGTGTAATGCAAAGGGCTTCTACAGTTCCGATGGCTTTACAGTCCTAAAAGGGAGTATTGTAGCCAAAACAATGGTTCCGTCTTTCAACTGGAAAGAAAAACGGGAAAAGATGCTTCAAGACTATACCGCCAATGAGAACGGAATGCTAGTATTGACATCTGATAAAACTTTTTCAAGCCCCAGTACTGCCGCAGATTTCTGTATTGGAAGCAGCAATAACGGATGGTTAGTTTGGAAAGATAATGATGGGAATACATTAGATTCCGTTTATAGGAAGCTATTGGACTAATGTCCTTATTGTTCTTTTTCTGTCAAACATATGTAAAAATAGACCTATGACAAATCATACTAGTATCTATTTAGAATTTGATTCTTTTTTGCGATCTATCAAACAAAATCTTGATGGGTCGTTTGGAGTACTTCTTGGTGCTGGAGCATCTATTTCATCAGGTATTCAATCTGCAAACGATTGTATTTGGGACTGGAAAGCATCTATATATCAAACACTTTCAGGAAACCAACAAAAACTTGTAGACCCTAAAAAATCCGAGAGGAGTAGAATGATTATTCAACAATGGTTAGATGCTCAAAATGACTTTCCACAAGCAGGTTCACCTGATGAGTATTCTTTTTATGCAGAAAGAACATATGAAATAGAGGCAGATCGGATAAAATATTTTCAGAACCTATGCCAAGGGAAAAGTCCTTATATAGGGTATAAACTTTTATGCTTATTAAACAAATATGGAATTGTTAAATCTGTTTGGAGTACAAATTTTGATGGACTTGTGGAAAGAGCAGCTCAGCAAGCGAATATAACTCCAATAACTATCAATCTCGATTGTGTAGACCGTATATACAGAACAGAAAGTTCTAATGAATTACTATATATAGCTTTACATGGTGATTACAAGTACAGTACATTAAAGAATACAGCAAAAGAGCTAGATTCACAACATGAAGAATTTGTTGCTGCAATGCGTCGTTATTTCGTTGATAAGAGTTTAATTGTGATTGGATATAGCGGTAGAGACCGCTCTCTTATGGATGCAATAAATCAAGCATTCACAGATAAGGGAGCCGGAAGACTATATTGGTGTGGGTATGGCAAAAATGCAGACCCAGAAATTCAAAATTTAATACAAAACATTAGAAATGCAGGTAGAACAGCTTATTATATTGATACCAATGGCTTTGACAATGTTATGTTATCTCTTATGAAGTTTTGTTTTAATGAAGATGCAACCAAACAAAACGAAATCAATGAAATTCTAAAGAAAATCAATACAGACCTGCCTATTACACCATTCCATATAAAAAACGGTATAACAAAAAATTATTTAAAGAGCAATTTATTTCCTGTTACTTTTCCAAAAGAAATATTGCAATTTCAAGTGTCATATGGAGAGGAAAGCAATAGATGGAAATATCTAAGGAATAAAATTGAAAACAGAGACATAGTAGCTGTACCATTCCAAGACAAAATCTATGCTATTTCAACAATCTCTGTAATCAACGATATATTTTGCAATGATTTAATTAGCGAAATTGAGCGTATACCAATAACTATTGATGAAATAGAAAAAAACAGTCATTTTAAAGAACTGTTTCTTAATGCTATATTATTGGGGTTTTCTAAAATTCGAAAATTAGGAATAAACAGCAAACGAAACTTATTGTGGAGGAATAAAATTTTATTTAGTGAACAAAATATATCTGTACACGAAGCGATAGAATGTGGATTATCGTTTATCCCCCAACAAAAGTATGCTCTATTTTCAATAACCCCATCAATACACCTTGAATCTGACAAGGCTATTGAGAAAGAGAAAAAGCAAGAATATAGCCGTAGATATTTGGATAAAATGAGAAATCAGGAATATGAAGAAAAACTTCAAATGTGGTGTAACATTTTATTTGAGTGTAACAAAATATCATTCGAAATTCCAGTAAACTCAAATAGCGGCTTCAAATTTCAGCTATCCCCAAATCGCGGTTTCGCAGAAATTCATTATAATGGACAAAATCACACCAGAACCTATACACCTCAAACATACAACACAAATCAGTCTATATATCATGGAATACAAATAGATGAACCTAAGCTTGAATTTGTAAATTCTATTATTAATAGACCTTTCTATGATGATAATCCAATGAGGGGATTATCAAATCACAAGCCTTATGACGCAAATCACTATGATATTTTCCCTCAAGATGTACGTCTTGGTATCGTATGTCCCATTGCTTACGCTGGAAAATTCAATACCTTCATCAAAAAGTTAAATACCACAATATTCACATCAAGATCTTCTGATTATGTCCATGATTACATTGCTTTTAACAGCATATATAATTGTAGATTAGATATACCTGATATAAATTCAGAAAGATGGATATCTATAAATGGTAGCCCTACAAATGCTGTAGAGTTGGTAAGATCTATTTGCATGAGTTCTAAAAATCTTGCAGAGCGCTTTCCGGGAATTGTAATAACCATATTTATACCAAACTCTTGGGGTAATTATAGGCAGTTTAATCATAATGGAGAATTTTTTGACTTACACAACTACATTAAAGCATTTGCTGCTCAGCATAGCTTCACAACCCAAATTATAGAAGAGAAAACTCTATACGACAAAATGGAATGTGAAATAGCATGGTGGTTATCGTTGGCTTTATTTGTAAAAACTCTAAGAACTCCTTGGACGTTAGCTGACTTAGATACAAATACTGCTTATGCCGGGATTGGTTACAGTATAAAAAAACGTCCTAACGGAAAAACTGAGGTTGTCTTAGGCTGTAGCCACATATATAATGCACAAGGACAAGGTTTAAGGTATAAACTATCAAAGGTTGACCATCCTCAATTTGATAGAAAGAAAAATCCTTATTTAAATTTTGAAGAAGCATATAAGTTTGGAATGGATATTCTTAATTTATTCCAATGTGCAATGGATAAACTTCCTCAAAGAGTGGTAATTCATAAACGTACTCCATTTAGAGAAGAAGAAATTGAAGGGATAACAAACGCATTAAAACAAGCAGGAATCACTAAAATAGATTTAATAACAATTACACAAGAATACAATATAAAATTCATTGCTCAAAGAATTAATAATAGGCAATTAACATCTGATTGGTATCCTATAGACAGAGGTACTTGTATCAAATTATCAGGGAGAAATGCCTTATTATGGACTCATGGAGTAGTCCCATCTATAAAAGAGAATAGAAGATATTATCAAGGAGGTCGTTGTATACCATCACCATTAAAAATAACTAAATATTATGGTTATGGCGACTTGGCTACTATTGCCAAAGAAATTATTGGATTCACTAAAATGAATTGGAACTCATTTAACTTGTATACAAAATTACCAGCAACAATAGATACTTCTAACACTCTTGCTCAAGTAGGAAATCTATTGAGAGATTACAATGGCATTACTTATGATTATCGTTATTTTATATAAAAAATAAAAATGATAAATTTCGACGAATACATCCAGCAAGGCGAGCCGCAAAAGCGTGAAAAAGGCTATGCGTGGCAAACGGCAATAGGACTTCAAGCGGTAGATGGCTTGAAGCCCTCCGAATATCTTATTGAAACTGCCCGCAAGCATATTGAGGGAGACATAACTATTGATGAAGTACAGCAACTTATCAAGAGTTACTACGATTCAAAAGATATTCGCACTGAAAAGGATAATGAAACAGAAGAAGCCGATAAAGTTTCTGCCAATATAACCAAGTTATTGAATGAGCGTTCATTTGCTTTTACCGTTGCTGGATTGACCGCCATTCATCGGCGGGTATTTGATGGAGTATTCAAGTTTGCCGGACAAATCAGAGATTACAATATCACCAAAAAAGAGTGGGTGCTTCGTGGTGATACCGTATTTTATGTATCTGCTCCCGACATTCGAAGAGCCATAGAGTATGATCTTGAACAAGAAAAGGCGTTTGATTATACAGGATTGGATATAAACCAAATAGTAAGTCATATAACCCAATTCGTATCCGGGTTGTGGCAGATTCATCCGTTTGGAGAAGGCAATACCCGAACAACAGCAGTGTTCACCATCCAGTATTTACGCTCGATGGGATTTAATGTAGAGAATGACCTTTTCGCCAATCATTCTTGGTATTTCCGTAATGCTTTGGTTAGAGCCAATTATCAAAATATACAAAAAGGCATCAAAAGAGAGTCTGTGTATTTAGAACGATTCTTCCGCAACCTATTGATAGGAGAAAACAATGAATTGAGGAATCGTTTCATGGTGGTTAATGTACCCGAAGATATGGCTATCTCCACCCCGACAAGTACCCCGACAAGTACCCCGACAAGCTCAGATAATCCATTACAGATAGACAATGAAAATATCAGCCGTTTAATAAAGGTACTTGCGAACAATAGATTATCAGTCAAAGAGATGATGGTAGCCGTAGGATTAAAGAATCGTGAGAATTTCATGGAATACTCACTCAATCCAGCTATTAAAGAGGGATTTGTTTCTATGCTCTACCCAGACAAGCCTCGCCATCCTCGTCAGAAATACATGTTGACAATTAAAGGATTGGCGGTGTATAACTCCAACAATATGAAATAATGATAGACGAGAACAATATATCCCCTATTCAATCAGACTTTGAACGGATTAAAAAGCAAGACGAAAACGGTTCGGAGTATTGGACTTCCCGTGATCTATGTAACGCATTAGGCTATAGCACATACCAAAAATTCAATCGTATTCTAAGCAAAGCTATCGCTATAGCCAATAGGAAAGGTTGTAACACTACCGAGCATTTTAATCCTACGGTTGAGATGGTCAAGCTAAGTTCCGGTTCCTTTCGTAAAGTAGAGAATATACATCTATCACGAATCGCCTGTTTGATGATTGCGGAAAATGCCGATGGAAAGAAGCCACAAGTACAGATGGCAGGAGAATATTTCAAACAAGAAATATCAACTCCTGAATTAATAGGCAATAGCTTATCATCCAATATATTGCTATATAAGACAAAACAAGGAGAAAGTCGTATAGAGGTCATCTTCAATAATGAAACATTTTGGATGTCGCAAAGGCGAATGGCCGATTTGTTTGGCGTTGAAACGAATACGATCAACAACCATCTGAAAGAGATATTCAAAAGCGGAGAATTGGACGAGAGTTCAGTTATTCGAAAAATTCGAACAACTGAACTTGATAGCAAGAACGATGATACATTGTTCTACAATTTGGATGCGGTTATTGCCGTTGGGTTTCGTGTGGGCAGTTATCAAGCGAACCAATTTCGGATGTGGGCCACATCGGTTCTAAAAGAAATGATCATAAAAGGATTTGTATTGGATGATGAACGCTTGAAACAGGGCAAACATTTTGACAAAGATTATTTTGACGACCTATTAGAACGTATCCGAGAGATACGAGCTTCAGAACGTCGGTATTATCAGAAAATCACCGATGTTTATGCCGAATGTAGTGCCGATTATGACCCTAAGGCTGAGACCACTCTACAATTCTTCAAAATGGTGCAAGATATGATGCATTGGGCTACTTCTCATCAAACGGCAACCGAAATCATCTATTCAAGAGCAGATGCCCAAAAGCCCCACATGGGACTTACCACGTGGAAAAACGCTCCTGACGGCAGAGTCCAAAAGTCGGATACAATTATCGCCCAGAATTACTTGTCCGACAAAGAGGTCTCTGCTTTCAATCGTCTATCAACCGCTTTCCTTGATTTGGCCGAACTTCGTGCCGAACGGCAAATCATTTCCACAATGGCAGATTGGAAAAAACAATTGGATGATTTCCTGACTCTATATGAGTATGATAAATATAATGAGGCTGACACCATTTCCATCGAACAAGCGAAAGAAAAGGCATACACTGAATATGATAAATTCCGCTTGATTCAAGATAAAGAGTATATTTCTGATTTTGATAAAGAAATCAAGAGGTGGAAAGAGAAAGGATTGTTTGGTAATTAGCAGAAATGTAAACACACAATCAACTAAAATCAATTTATGTCAAAAGCAAAGCTAAAAAGACACTTGTTGTCACTTACAAAAGAACAGATAACCGACATTGTTCTTGAACTATATGATGCACGTGAAGAGGCAAAAGATTATCTGGAGTTTTATCTTGCCCCAGATTGCAATGCTGAATTGGAAAAGAGCAAGAAAACTATCCGAAACGAGTTCTTTCCAACTCGTGGATTTTCCGAAAAGCCGTCATTTGCCAAATGTCGAAAAGTCATTTCCGATTTTCAAAAGCTAAAACCGGAGCCGACCTTTGTTGCCGATTTAATGTTGTTCTATATCGAACAAGGATGCGAATACACACTTGAATTTGGCGATATGTGGGAACAGTTCTATACAACACTGGAGGGAAATTTCGACAAGGCTATACGCTTTATCTTTCTCAACGGATTGTTAACCAATTATTACGAAAGGATTGAAAAGCTTATTGATAGCGTATCGAATTGTGGCTGGGGATTTTATGACACATTGCAAAATATTTATTCCGAATATCGGTAGCGGCTCTTAATCCTACACGAAAAGTAAGGAACTGAACCTGTGCACATAATGCACAGATTTGTTCCTATCCCTTTAAATTACTCCATTGATTCCCGAATAATACGCAAAGTTTCTTTCTTATACTCCTTGCGGTCATATTCAAATCCTCTGCACATCCAACAACTACAGGGAGTCCCCGTAGTCTTGTAAACTTGCGCCCATTTTTCTTTTGCCAATTCAAACCAATGAGGATGTTCATAATAACTTCCATCCTCACGAATGATGCAATGCCCATAAGCGGCATACAGAATCATACGAGCCTTAAACACACGAGCCATTTGTTGGCGTCTCCACAATTTGTTTCTTTTGTCCATCGTCTCTTTCTATTAAAGTTAGGATGAACAATGATGTTATTGGAGTGAGATTTAATATATCCATAGTATTGTGTATTTTTATCGTTTTATAGTCTTTATAAAAGACTCGCAAGCTGTTCCTTCAATAATTCGCCATACTTTTCCTCTAATTCAGCTTGTCTCATGGATTACTGTTTTTTGAGTGGCAACCATTTCATAATTGAAAAAGTCAAGAAGCTGGTTCACTTTATCAAGACGCAACGTTTCCTTTCCTTGTTCAAGGTCTCGCACAAAGCGCAATCCTACTCCCGACTTCAACGAGAGTTCTTCTTGCGTCAGATTATATTGCTTTCGCAACATTTTGACCGTAGTAGAAAGATTATTCATAGCATCATACTTTATACCTTTTCGGGTACAAAGTTAGCACAAATTTTCGATATTATATCAGACAGGGTATAATACGAAAAGGATTGGGCGTTAATATTAAGGCTAAAACAAGTACAACTCATATGATTTTACACTTTTTCAAGCGAATAAATCCGATTCTTTACACTTTTTCCAACGAATCAAATGTATATTCAACAAAAGTGTTCTGGTTCCACGAACGATTTTCTACAGTTAAGTACCTTCCAATAAAAATAAGCGTAAGCAAAACACCTTCGTCAAGTGAAATACTTACGGCTTGGGAAGCCTTTTATAGCCCAATTCTTCGCTTATCCGCTACTATGTTGTGCTCTTTGGGAAAGGAAATTTGAAGTCGCTGATGATGAGAACATCTGCCATACCGAATTATTCTCATTGACAAGCCTCAACAGTTGTACCAACAGGCTATGGGCAACCTTTTTCCAGTATACCGCTCTTAAAACTTCCTCCTCCTAATATGGCAATATGGCTCACCACCTGTCTTGTCGTAATAACGCTGGTGATACTCTTCGCCAATGTAGAACTTACTTTCGGGCAACAACAACGTGTTCACTTCATCGCCCTTATCGCGGAGCAACTGCATCACGTATTCGGCTACTTGACGTTGCGAATCGTTTCTGTAGAAAATACAACTGCGGTATTGCGCTCCGATGTCCGTACCTACCCCATCGGTCTGTGCGGGGTCGTGTATTTCAAAGAAGAGTTTACAGAGGCTTTCGTAGGAGATAACTGTCGGGGCGAACTCTACAATGACGGCTTCCACATGATGGGTCTTGTGATCGCGCACATCGGCATACGATGGGAACGCTTCTTCACCACCGGTATAACCCGCCAATGTGCGCTTCACCCCTTGCTGTTTGGCAAACTGATGTTGAGTACCCCAAAAGCAGCCGCACGCAAAGATGCCCACTTCCACACAGTCGTCCGCAGGGGCGTGGTAAAGATTCACTTTCGAGCACTCTTCGATGGCAGCCTTCACCCTCTCCAACGCTTTTCCGTGTTTGACTTGAAGGTCGGGATAGGCTTTTCCGCGTGCGAAGTTGTGTTGCAGGTCGTTGTACTTCACCTGCAAGGCGATGGGGTTACCGGAATCGATGATGGCTTGCACGTAGGCGTCATAATCCGTTCCCGGCTCGTGCGTCAGCAATCGGAGCGCATTCACCACACCGACAGGAATACCCGCACGAAGCAAATCATCAAACGTGTAATCGGTGTCTTCCACCACATCGTGCAGAAAACCGGCAATTTTCTCTTCGTCAGTCTTCCCCATCAACCCTACAGCAAGGGGATGGAGTATGACGGGGTGACCATCACGGTCGAGCTGTCCGGCATGGGCTGTGGTAGCGATGCGGAGAGCTATGTCTATTGGGTTCATTGTATATACTATTTATACGATTATTGTTAGTTGTTCTTTTTTTAATGTATTCAATCTATCGGCGTAGACTCGGAAACGTCACACCGGACACATCGAATATATCCTTCTTGCTCATACCCCTTTTTATAACGATGAATCAATTGCACAAGCGCATTGAGGCGCGTATCCGTCACTGTCATATTGCGATACTTAAGGTATTGCGCATCATACAATCGGGCATTTCCTCTACTTAACCTCTCCTCAACATCTTCGGGGACAAAGAAACTTGCCCGATCGCCTAAATACTTGTAAAATTCAGATTGATAAATATGGATACCCGCCAAGTCGAAATCACCGAAATGGATATACGGATTGGGAATGCTTATCAACCAATCACGCAAATCGGACGATTGGGGATAGCGCGACACGAACAACACTTTCTGTCTGCCAAACAGGTACTTCTGCCGACGGATGTGGCGGAAATTCTCTCCATTCTCAACCCCTACCACCACTACATCCGACGGTATGCGAAACACATCCGGTTGCTGAATGAAAAGAGCAACACCATCCGATGGTGCAATAAGGAAAGCCTCATCCCCCATCCACGCCTCTATAGGTTCGAAACTATTCACAAGGAATCCGCGAAAGATTCTCAACTTGATGGACTTGGAGTCTCCTGTTTCCTGCACAAGCATGCTGCGTTCCAACGTTGTATGCTCGCCATCGACAACTTCCAACCATCGTTCAAGGGGAGTTCCGAAAGTGTACGTATCGCAAATAAACTTACGACAGACATCCGCATCGGTCAGTCGGTAAGAGACACGACTTCCGTGGGCTACGGCAATCAGCAAACCCTCTCCCTTTAACTCACTCACCAACCAACGCGACAAGGAACTTGAAGGCATAGTCTCCCCTGCAAGCATTCGCAACAGCTTCTTTGCCACAGACGGTGTAAATCTTCCTTTATCCATATCCTTCCCTATAGATACTTTTTTATTTACGGGTGAGCAACGGCACTATCCGGGTATGACTCTTCGCATCTTTACTCAACAGGTACGTATATTTATAGTCTTCCACGTTGTAGGTGGTAGGCGAACTGTTTATCAGCAAGATGTTTCGACAGTTGGCAAAGTCGAGAATACCTTTGACGTTGTTGGGATGCAGTTTACCAATTTCGTCCATCATACAGTGTACCTTGAAATCGCCAAACTTCCTCGATGCTTTCTCTTTGAACACATTGATAAGCATAATGTTGACCATCGCCTTCACCAATATATCCGTACCATCCGAACCGACATTGGCAATCTTCTCCACCCAACCCGTATCGTTGTCGTTCTCCATCACACGGAACTGCAAGTTAAATGAATCGGACACGACAAGGTTCTTCCGCGACGGCTCATCTTTCAAAAGTTTGCTAAAGGCGTTCAGGTATTTCACGGCATGCAGATTGACGTCCGCACGCGAATCTTGCGAGAACAAATCCACCGCACCCATATTGAACGCATTCTCATCATTAAACTTTTTCATCTCCAACAGCAGCAACATCAGTTTATCGTTGCTCTGCAAGGAACGTAGTTCGATACTGCGAATCACACCCGCGAAGTTGCGTTTGATGAAATCTTCATTGATGTCTTTGATGGTCTTGTGTATCAAGCTCTCGCTCCGGGTCAGTTCGCCCGTCTCTTTGGAGATACGGCGCAAGATGTTCACATACCTCTCGCTGATACGGTTTTGATATTCGGCAATCTTGTTGTTGTCGACAAACTCGCAGAGGTTGGAAGCAAAATCCATATAATCGGCATCGCTCGCAAGTGCTTGCGGAAAACTGAACGTATTTCTTGCGGTGAAATTACTGTTGAACAGATTAACAGACTTCTTGAAATTATCCGTATCGGTCTTCAACGATATAATCAGACTCTTCAATTCGTCCACTATCACACCGCACGTCTTCTTGGTGGCAAGTTCGCGGGAAGTATACGATTCGGGAGGGCAGAAATTCTCGTCTTTGCGGAAGTTCTCCAGCACATCCATATCCTTCTTCAAAGCATCTCGCTCACCGCAACGGGCACGCATCTTGTTGGTGGTCTCCTCGCATTGGTCGGACAATCGCTTCTTCCGCAAGGCGTACTTCTCGTTCAAGTCAGTCAGATGTTGCTCGTTGCTCTTCTTCTCCGCACGCAAATCCGGCTCACGGTCGAACAACTCTTGTTTGTCTTTCTCATAACTCCACACCAAAGGTTGCTTCTTGGCAATATACTCCAGTTCGGCAACGATGGTGTCAATCTTCGCTTTGTAAGTATCGATAGCAGCAGTATCCGCACCTTTACCATTCAGTTCGTCTTTCTGCTGACGGAGCAGTTCTTGCTTCCGCACTTCCATCTCCAAGCGATGATTGGCAAGTTCCTTCTCGATAAATTGCACATCGACATCTACGGCGGCACGCTCTCGTTTCTCTGCTTTGCGCAGTTCTTCAGAGATTTGGGTAATACGTTTCTCCCGTTCTTGCTTCAACACAGTTTCGGTATCGTTGCACTTCTGCCGTTCTTTCTCTTTTCCACCAATGGCAATCTCTATTTCGGCAAGCTGCAGCTTCTTCCATTCATCCTCTTTCCGTTGCAAAGAGGCACGTTCTGCTTGGAGATTCTTTTGCTGAACGGGACACTGTTGCAACTGCACTTCAAGCAAGTGCATCTCGTCGGAGAGGACAGAGATTTGCTTTCTATACTTCTCTCTTACAGCTTCCGTCTCCTTCTCTTTCCCTTCGTTCAACTGATGGAGTTGCAGAGTATCGGCATCTCTTTCCGAAGATTTGGCTTCCAACTCGGCTTGCAGTTGTTCGGGAGAACGCAAATCACGTTCCACCTCGGTCAAATTCAACTTCAAACCAAAGAAGGTGTTACCACCATCGGCTACCAACTCCGGCGAAAGATGCCGGTTATAAAGAATCTGCTTTTCATCGGCTATCTTACCGATGTTCTCCTGCCAACCCGGTTTGTGTTTATCCAACCATTCGCAGAAAGAACCTTTGCTGTTTTCTATCAAGGAACGTAGCGATTCAATGTCGACATCCAGCTGTTTTCTGTGACGGACAACGACCTCTATCTTCGCTTCCCACTCTTTCTCCAACTTCCCCACTTCCTCTGCCGACTTCTGTCGGAGACGGTCGCCCTCCAGCTTCATACGTTCCACGCGCACGGACGCATCTTTCTCTGCTTCCGATAAAGCTTTCAGACGTTCTTCACAATCTTCTATTTCGCGTTGGTAATGAACGGTATATTCCACCTTCGTCTTCTGTTGCTTCAAAGCAGAAATTTCTTCCAACAACATCTCTTTGCTATCGGACAGGGACTTCAGTTTCTCTTCGTAGACGGCACGGATTTCATCTCTCTGCTCGTAATGTTTCTTCTGTAAAGCGGAAATACGCGTGTTCAATTCTTCTTTCAGACAAAGGGTTCTGTTCTTGGTCTCGTTATCGAACTTGGCAAATTCAGCATCAAGGTCTTGTTCGAGTCGTCGGTACTTGCTCATAACGTCATCGTATGTACCGGTCAGTTCGTGATACACCTTGTTCAACGACTCTAATTCATATTTCAACGCAGGTTCTTTACTCATTCTGGAAACGACCTCTTCGATGCGTTCTTGTTCGTAGTATCTACGCTTGCTTTTTATCTTCTGCAAATCGGCATCGATACTACCCTTCTGCTGATTCAGCTTGTCGCGCTCACGATTGAACTTCTCCCGCTCTTCGCCCAACAAACGATTGTAGCGTTCTACCTCCTTGTTCAGCAAGGCTATCTGTTCGTTCAGTTCAGGAAGTCTGCGACGAGCATCCTTTTCGGCATAATTGAGTTCGGCTCTGCCATCCTCTATCTGTTTCTTGGAATAGAGCAGCGTCCGATAACCTTTTATCACCCTATCAGCTTGCTTGCGGACAGGCACTACCCCGTTCTTGTCCTGCTTCATCCACAGCATCACATCGTCATACTCCTGTTCAAAGGTCTCTATCTGACTGCGGTAGTAACTAAGATCGATAACAAATTCATTGTCATCCATAGACTGAATAATGGTATCTTTGATGAAGTCGGCATCCAGTTTGGAGTTCAGGAACACATTCTGAATGGTACGAGGGATGTTCTGATAGCGCGCACTCTCCACAATGGCATATTTGCGAAATTGCAACAACTCAGGCTTCCGGTTGTTACCGAAGATAATGTCTCGAAACATATCATAGCCGGTCACCAACGATGAGGCGTTGCAACCGGAGTCGGAGATACGCGCACGAATCTCGCTCCAATCCGCCGCTACCTCGTTCCGTTCGTTCACAAACCACTCCTTCCGATACGGTGCATCCACAAAGCGGAAAGCAGCCCGCCCTATCGACTTCGTCACCACCACCGTATAAGCACCGTTCTCGCGCATCACTTCATAGACGATGTACGAATTGGCAAAGGGCAAGTAGAACGCATCGAAGTTCTTTTTCTCCTTCGGAATACCGAGGCGCATCTTGTCTGCATTGTAGAAAAAGAGGATGGCACGCAGCAACGTACTCTTCCCCACCCCTTGTGTACCGATGAAATGCACATTTCCGTCCACCTTCACCTCCGCATACGGCACGTGGGCACTGTTCACAAACACCACTTTATTGAGATACCTCATCGTTCAGTTCCTCCGATATCGTTATGCAATCCACCAAGTTCTCCATATAGTGGAATGCGGTTAATACTTTATACGTGCTGTCGTGCTCGTTTTCCAGTTCTATCATACCCGACTTCTCCAACTCCGCCACCAGCTTCTCCACCACCTCGTTGTACTTCTTCTTATCAGAGAATAGTTTGGTGGCTTTCTCTTTCAACTCCATCTGGCAACTGATTTGCACTTCGATGTCTGCCGGACGAAACTTGAAACCGGGACCGAACGTGGCATCATACGTTTTCAGGAAACTGAGGTAGTCTATCCACTTCATCGCCGCTTCCAGCTTACGTTCCAAATCCACCTTCGCTTCCCGCCGAGTAAACAAGTAGTAACCGTCGCCACCTTCCAAGTAGAAACCGATTCCTTTGTAGTACTCATAGTATTCTGCCAACTCTTCTTCAATGGCATCGTAATAGCGTTTCACGGCAGGCAACACGCTGTTGGAGGAGATAAACCCTCCTTTACTCAGTATATTGAATATTTCTTCGGTATATTTCATAAGCATTCCGTTTGCAATGTTATTTGGAATAGATTAAAGGATACTCCACTCCGCAATCCGTTTCGTAGGCGTCGGTAAAATCCAACCCGTCGGCATATTGCGACGCTATCTGGCAGAAGTAGAGAATCTTTCCATTGGTATCCGCCTCCTTGTGGTAACGATAGTTCATGACAAACTTGAACAGATGGCTGCTCGATGCAGCAAAGGCATTGTACACCTCCTGCAAGTTGACGGCATCCAACATCTCACTATCCGCCTCCAAGAACTCTTGCGGAATGGCTTCGGCTACGTTCTTCGGACCTCTCACCAAGTTCTTCTGCCGAGAGACTACCTTCTTGATAAGCTCAAGTGCAGTGGCAGAAGTACGCAACTCATCCACCGACAATTTGATGCGGTAGTTAGTCTGTGGCTCCATCCACACCGGATTCACCAAGCTCAGTTGTTGGCGGATGTCGCTCTTCTCTTCCAACAGGAACTGGTCGCGTAAGTACTTCAAGCGACGCACTTTCTCGAAAATGCGGTTCTGATAGGCTATCAAGTTCAGGTAGTGGATAATCTGCTTTTCAATCTCTATCAAGTTGTGGTAAGCATCGTTTAGTTGCAACTTCACATCACTCACCACGGTGCGCATCTGAGTATCCATCGCCACTTTGAAAAACACAGGCTGCTGGTTTTCGATGATATCTTCGCTTCGGCTAATCAACAGGGCAATGTTCTTGCGCTTCTCGTCGAGATTCTTCAGCTTGGCAAGTTTGATGGGATAGTTCGGTTCGTTCTTGTACGTATTGTCGATGTTTCGTTTCAGGTCTATCACATTACGTACCGTCACCATAGCAATGTTCTTCAAGCACCGCCGCACCTCTTTGTGGTAGTTGTACTTCCGTTGCTCGTTGTTCTCTTGCAAGTAGTAGTCGATGTTTTCATTCAACCTTCCCAAATAGTCGTCCACAAACGCTACGTTGATGCTCTCGTTCACCTGCAACACCTCTTCAAAGAACTTGAGATACACATCCTCCATCTCCAAGAAATTCCCACTATCCCTGATGATACCATAGTCAATGAGGTATTTGATCCGTTCCTCTTTATACTCCGTCAACTCCAAAGCATAATCGTACTTCAAAGAAGTCGAAGGTCTTTTCTGAAACATCAGCTTCATCAAGACTTTCTCCCTTTCGAGGACACGCAACAAGTCGTCTATAGATTTGAATGTATTCATAAATCAAGATCTTCTTATAACAAAGAGCAAATATAGTCTCTTTTCTCCTTTTCCCCGTATATTTCTCGGTTTACTTTTCACTTTGCACACACGGTTCTTTCATTTAAGACAAAAATAACGGCATAATATCCCTTACCCAACTCATCACGAATTGGGTAAGGGAATAATCCTGTATGCCACATGTTATCTCTTATTCAAAATGCTGTTATTTTCATTTTTGGCCCAAGAAAGCCAAAAGTCTGGTAAAACCCATTGATACATGTCTCATAAGTTCAGCCATCCCCTTTCTTTTGTCAGCCCGTTTTTTGCGCAGTCCTTTCCATATGGAAAACACAGCGTGGACTATTCTCTGTATGATGTCAAGGTTACGGACAGCTCTTGCCGACTTGCGCTTTATCTTGTCCTGTAGAAGATTGTAGTCCAACATCCAGTATATGCTTTCTATTGACCAGTGAATGCGCACCAATGAACCCTACGCCGGAGTACTTGTAGCAGGTTGCTCACGTGCAGACGCTTTTCCAGAGTATGGGCACCTGATGACTTTTTGATTGTATCGGCTTCATATTTAATAATTGTCATATTGCCTCCCCATTTTTCCTTGTCAGAGATGATTGCAAGCCCGTCAAAGACCCGATAGGTACGAGTCTCGATTCTACCATGTCCGAGTTCCGAACCATCCGTATAAGAATACGCCGGAGTGAGTCCTTTGAGCCTGTCTTCCACTCCATAACGCAGTGAACGCTGGTTTACCTTCAGTTCTATCAGGAAATCATCCCCTTTCTTTTGGATCTTGTCAATGATGTACTTTTGCATGGACATCGCATCGGCTGTGACTATCTTTCCAGATATGCTGATTTTGTCGATTAGCTGCGGTATGGCTTTTATCTCATTGCCTTTCTCCCAGCAAGCTTCAGTGGCGCCAATGCGATGCCGATGTTATAGGAATATGTGAACACAATATTAGGATTGCGCCCGTTGTCCTGCACGGTGCCGCGTTCGGCTTTGCCATCCACGCAGATTATTTCCTTGCCGCATTCTTTTTTGAGTTGTTCACCGTGAAAGGCTTCTACAAATCACGACATCCTGTCAGCCATGGTCAGATCGTCAATGCCGTCATCCATCCGGTAAAGGGTCGCTTCGGAAAGGGCACCGTTCCTTAGCATGCCTATCTTACTGAATTTGTTTAGGTTGTGTCTACCGAACTCTATAATCTCGGCACGTCCAATGCACCCCGATGCACGGCCGAGAATCATCAATATGATGATGTCATCAAGCCTGTGACGGAGATTTCCTTTGCCTGATCTTCTAAAATCAGGGACAGATGAGGAAAATTCCTTCAGTTTGTGCAAGATGCTTCCTTGTGAACCGAATTTATTTACTACTTTCGTAATCTAATTGTGCGCATCCGCTTCAATCGAAAGAACTTGATCGAGTGGATTGTTTTTATTCATAACTATCTGGTTTTCAACTATAAAGTTGCGAAGAATATGCCATTCGACCTATTTATTCAAACACTTATTTTACTGAAAATCAAAGAAAAGGCTATCTTCAGGAGCCTATTCTCCAACCATCAAATAAACGCATGGATTATGAATCATGGGAGCAAAAAGTGTACTCACCACCCAAGGAAACGTTCACTATAAAATAACAACATTCTTGAGCGAGCAACGCAATCCTAAATGAAAGAGCCGTGCCTTCAAGAAATAAAATTCCTACCGCAACCCACAGAAATCCCAAGAAAGCCACTATCTTTGCATTCAACAAGCGTTCTGTAACACACCTGCGGAAATGACCTATCAGTCAATACATTGAAACTGATAGTGGACATTCCATAAATGGGCTGGAGAGAGGCGGTACAACACGTATATGCAAAGCGATGAAATACAACGGTTTGCATTTGTCCCTACATTCTGTGTATTTGTCAAAACAGAGGTTGTACCGATTAAAAAGAATGGTCGCTGATAATCAGTAATGTAAATATGCTGCATCGGCAAATAGAATCATATTTAGCACTAATTGTACTTTGATTAATTAATATGTGGAAACAAGTAGAATTTGATTTACAGTCACGCAGACGTGGCTTTCATCTTATAACCGGAGAAATATTACGTAATCTGCCGCCATTACCCGAAGTTGGATTACTGCATTTATTTATCAAACACACTTCCGCCGGGCTAAGTATTAACGAAAATGCAGATCCTGATGTTCGTATGGATATGGAAAGCATTTTCAACCACTTAGTGAAAGAACGTGAACCGTACTATCAACACACTTTAGAAGGAAATGACGATATGCCGGCTCATGCAAAAAGCTCAATCATAGGAACGTCGGTCACAATACCTATAACAAATGGAAAGCTAAACCTCGGAACTTGGCAAGGTATCTATCTCTGTGAATTTCGGGATTATGGTGGTAATCGACAAATGGTGGCTACCATTAGTGGAGAATAGCAAATGAACTTGCTATTCTATTGTAATTAGTGGCAAATTGTGTTACCCGCAAATACTTAGGAGACAGTATTGTAGCATACTAGTCTCAGGATTGCGGAACACGAAGTTGCCAGAAGGCAACAGCCGCCGCAGCAGCTACATTAAGCGAATCAACACCATGCACCATAGGGATACGGACTACGTAATCAGCCTCAGTGATCGTTTCATGTGAAAGTCCCTCCCCTTCGTTACCCATGACGATAGCCAATTTGGATTCATTCACTAAGGCAGGATTATCAATAGGAATAGAATCATCTGTGAGCGCCATAGCAGCCGTACGAAAGCCTAATTTACCCAAGTCACTGAGGGAACCGTTCATCCAAGCCCATGGCACAAAGAAAACTGCTCCCATTGATACCCTGACCACACGGCGGTTCAACGGATCGCAAGAGTTGCGAGTCAGTAATACGGCATCAATTCCAAGAGCGGCGGCCGAACGGAAAATAGCACCAATGTTAGTTGCATCAACCACACTGTCAATGACTACAATGCGCCGGGCTTCCCGACATACTTCTTCCATGCTGCGCGGCTCGGGGCGACGCATGGCGCAGAGAACTCCACGTGTCAGGACATAACCTGTCAACGTAGCAAGTAATTCTCTACTGCCAGTATAAACAGGCACATTTTCGCAACGTTCAATGATTTCAGCAGCATCACCGACAATATGTTTGTACTCGCATAAAATAGCTAAAGGTTCATAACCGGAGTCCAAAGCTCTCGTGATAACCTTCGGACTTTCTACTATAAAAATCCCTTTGCCGGGTTCGGTACGGTTACGTAACTGAGTTTCAGTAAGAGTACTGAACACCTCAACTCCGGGATGAGATAAAGATGATATTTCAATAACAGGCATACTACTGCTTATAACTTTCAATTAAACATACAATCGCTTCTTTCACATAACTGATCATTGATAAATGGCTACCTTAATGACTCCGTCCAATTTATTTTCAAATATACGATAAGCTTCCTCAATCTCGTTCAACGGAAATCTATGTGTAATAAGAGGAGTAGTATCTATTTTGCCTTCTTCAATCAGATTAAGAATCTCGGCACAATCACATCCGTCCACTCCACCTGTTTTAAAAATCAAGTTCTTGCCATACATATCAGGCAAAGGAAGAATTTGAGGCTCGTCATAAAGAGCTACGATAGTGACAACAGCATTAGGACGGGCACATTCCCATGCCAGACGAAAAGTATCCTTACTGCCGGCTACTTCTAAAACAACGTCAGCACCACCATGTTCACTGTTTTGAATCACAAATTCCTTGCAGTTTTCAGGTTCCACCACCAGCACGTCAGGATAATGTTCACGCACAAAACGGATTCTTTCAGGAGACTTTTCGCAGACAATGATACGCCTCGGTTTCTTCAACATCACACACAACAAAGTACAGATTCCGGTAGGACCGGCGCCAATAATAAGCACAGTATCATCCTCGGAAATCTCTGAAATACGAGTTGCCCAAAAACCTGTCGCAAGCACATCACCCACAAACAAAGCCTGTTCGTCGCTGACTGTATCAGGAATACGGTTCAGTCCCTGGTCAGCATAAGGAACTCTGACATATTCTGCCTGACCGCCGTCAATGCGGCAACCTAAAGCCCATCCCCCGTTCGGGTCAGTACAGTTGTTAACATACCCCCGTCTGCAGAAAAAACACTCTCCGCAAAATGTTTCAACATTCACTGTTACTCTATCCCCCGGCTTGACCGAGGTGACATCAGCCCCCACCTTTTCCACAACACCTACCATCTCGTGCCCGACGGTTATTCCGGGTACGGCACGCGGCACACTACCGTGCTTGATATGAAGGTCACTGGTACAAATACTGCCAAGAGTCACCCGTACAATTGCCTCCCGTGAATTTACTATTTCCGGTTCCGGCTTCTCCCGTAACTCAAATTTTCCGTGTTCAATATATGTATATGTAAGCATAATATCCTCTTCATTAATTAACAGCCCCATTCCGGTGCAAAGATAATGATTTCATCAGATCCATATTTATCAAATGAAAGTCAATCCGGACACTCTCATAAAACTTTCATATAAAAGAGTCTTCTTCTTATCATTAGTTTTTGACTTGTTGATCTTCTATTATAACACGCTTTATCTCTCGTGTATCTTTAGATTTACTAAAAGGTACGACTCTATAAGATGCTTTCTGTATAACCCCCAAACCAAAGTCAGGCAAAAGAGTTTTATTTTTAGAATAATCATTATCAATCATCATATCCCATGTTGCTCCACCAGTCAAATAAACTTTGAAACTATCTGCACTTATCATAGAAATAATATCTGTCGGATTATACAAATGAAACAAAGTTCTAACATAGTAATCTTTCTGTATTTCTCCAGGTTTGTAATTGTTACTATATGGACCAATCACATCGAATTCATAAGACGGATGACATATCGCAAATTCTATTCCATTTCTCGGAAATGAGGATCTTACTTCTATTTTCTTATTGTTAGATATTACTTTAAGATCTATTTGCCTTGACGCATCATCAAATTCGGTTTCTGATACGACATTCTCTTCGGAATTCAAATAAAGTTTCCAAAAATATTCCGATACAACTCCTGCTATACAATCAGCCAAAATACGTTCAGGAGATCTTTCATGCATAGAATTGTTTGCAGCACCAGGATTTACTTGCCGTGCAAGCTCTTCCGCCTTTGTTCTAAGCAAATCCATAAGTTCCTTGTCTTCCGAAGAATAGTTTAGTTCGTATACTACCACTTCAAAAGGTGTTCTCCTACAAGTCCGAGGATATCTTGCAGTACAATTAACAACCAAATTCTCTATTCTCATAAGTCTATTATTGTTCAACCTTGCCCTATAAATCCATCCAACTGTTTCTTGATATTCTCAAAATTCTGATTCAAGTCAAGTGTCCTGTAATATATGACGTTTCCGTCCCTAAATGTCGTCTGTCCATCAGGCGTTATATCTTCTTCTGTCTTGGCATACAATAACATCCCATCCACCTTCCCCGTATGATTAGTATCGTAATTCATTACATAAGAATGAATCTGATATAGGTTATTAGAATGGATAGTCCTTTTGTCAAATTGGGACTGCATTGACCTACTATAATACTTGGTATCAATAATCAGTGTTCGTTCTTTAAATGTCAGCATAATATCCGTCCGCATGATAGGAAGAATACTGGAAGTCGACTGTTCTTTATCAATATTCCAGTCTATTTGAGTTGCCTTTGCTTTTAATTCCGGATAATGTTTCCGATAATACTCCAGAACAAACTTCTCGTATAGTCTGCACATATGTTCATCGGAAAATTCCTTCATTTTATAAGCACCTCTTTCCGTAGTCATCAACATCCCGTCGAGAATAAAATAGCAAACATACAGAAGCATCCGGTAAGTCTTGCAATTTCTATCAAAGCGCATAGTAGTCCAGTTTATCGTCAGGATATCAACGGCCTCCACGTCACTAAAGAAGAGCATAAGGCGCTTCAACGCAGCCTTCCTGTCCGATTTGACTTTCGGATGTTTCAGCAAGAATTGAACAGTTGTTTTTAATATCTGATTAAACTTGTTGTTCTCCGATAATTCATCGTACTCACAATCAATTTTCTGTTGTTTCCGCATTAGATTATTGACCGTACCACATATATCAAGCTTCCCTTTCAATGTGGACAACGAACCATGACAGGAAATATATTCTTTATGCAACCCCTGTTTTAATTGAAACGAAATGCCACGAAGCAGAATTTCAGCAAACAAATCATGAATCTCTTCAAATTCTTCACCGGCTATTTCTTCATAGTTGTTCTGCTTAAGCTCCTGAAAAGCATAAGTCAGCATATAGTAGATATTGCGAATGAATATACCTTTGTCTATTGTCATTTTATCAGGCTCAATAACTTGTCCGTTTCTTCTTTGAATTTCTTATCATTGTCAAACCAATATTCTCGTAACATAGGGGCAATATCATATTCAATCACATTCTCAAGCCACATATTATCAATAGATTCCCGGTTACAGAAATAACTATGACCGATACAAAAGCCTTTTCCGAGCGAATCATCCTTAGCAATCTCAATATTCAGGGCTTTGACGGCATCAATCACTTTATTAAAGACTTCACAATCAAGATTCTCCTGATACTTTTTGAAACCAACCGAATCAAATCCCGGTGTCATATCAAAGAAACTGAACCGACGGCGTAAAGCGTAATCAATCATAGCCAGGCTACGGTCGGCCGTATTCATCATACCTATAATATAAAGATTCTCCGGGACAGAAAAATACTCATCGTTATATGCAAGACGGATTTTATGCTTTTCTCCCCGATAATCATTTTCGATGAGCATCAGCAACTCGCCAAAAATCTTGCTCATATTTCCTCTATTAATTTCATCAATAATAAAGAAATACTTCTTATCCGGATCACTTTGGGCTTTCCGGCAGAAATTATAGAATACACCTCGTCTTAATTCAAAACCGCCATCTTCTTTCGGCTTATATCCCATCACAAAATCTTCGTAAGAATAATTCTGATGAAACTGGATAAACTCTACTTTAGTTCTATCTTCTTCTCCTATAATAGAATAAGCCAGGCGTTTTGCCGAATACGTTTTACCGACACCCGGAGCACCCTGTAATATGATATTTTTCTTTGCCAGCAACAGACTTCTCAACTTGGTATATTCCTCTGATTTTATAAAAACATCATCCAGGAAATTATTCCCGGAATATGGAGGATTACGTTTGTTGACTGTTATAGGGTTTTCATCACGGATCAAATCCGCCAATACGTTATACTCATCTTTTGTTAATTTGAAGAACGACCCATTCTTATTCTTCAGGAATTCCATACCGCTCAATTCCGGTATATCCTTTATAACCGAATAATCAATCGGGTTCAGCAAGCTTTCGGTCTTCTTGAAATATATTTTTTGTCCATCAGCAGCTTTGACTATCTCCGCTATAGCTACCACCTGCTTCACAGGAGTAGCTTCATAGCCTATAACAATATCGCCTTCTCTTGCATCAATAAAATTTTGAAATATCCTTCGCTGATTTCCACTATCATTATAAAGAGTATAGTCTTGTATTTTACCAACCGGAGCTTTCGAAAAGCTCCATATCTTAGGACTAGCCACAAGCCACCAATATTGCTTTTGAGATTTATCCTCAAATAGTTTCTCCAAAGATTCCACATAATCCGGATACTTGGTTATATCGGTCAAGGTCTTTTGGACATTCTTACCTATATTCTCCCATTCTCCGGCATTCGTCCATTGCATTTTACGGACATTCTTAAAATCAGAAAAAGACTCATCAAAGGCATAATCACCTTCCACAATCCCACGCCCTATTATTTGATTCTGCCCTTTCTTGACTATAACAATATCACCGGCCTGCATCTCATGAGCGAACTCCCATAATGCCAGGCTGTCATTTTTAAACGAGGCCTCCGGCTTATCATATATTTCCTGCAACCTAGCTGCCATTTCTTTCTTTGAAGCATATTCCAAAAGATTGCCCATTTCATCCCAACCAATACACATTATGTTTTGAGATAGACACACATCCCATTTAGACGCATTCTCTCCCGGAGCATATAACCAAACCTTATGCATTTTATTTAAATTTTAGTTTCATCATTTCAGTCTGTTTTTAAGACTTTTACCTTTACTGCTTACTTTACAATGTCCTGTTTTTCATCAATTCCCATTCTTTCAATCAACTTCAAGTCCTTCAATTGCGCCAATATTCTTCTCCTTATAGCCAAACTAACGTTGAGGCATTCACCCAATCCAATGTGTGAGAGTTCAATAATGCAATTAAAATCTCCTAGCTACAAAGATACAAAATAGTTGTTCCGCAATGTAGTAAACACTTATGTTTTTTATAATTTAAATTGACTAACCACATTACAGTGAATACTTATGGTCACCACCAATAATATTTATATCTTAAAATGACATTATGTACAAATAAAACAATCCAAACACTTTCCATTATCAAAATAAAGTCCTACTTTTGTAGAGAATATAGATGTACATATTCAAAATAATCCCGCAAATAAAATAAACCCTACAAAATGAAAGAAGAACCCGACAGTCTGTCTGTCCCCTACAATTTCTCCCGTTGTTTCAACGACCAATGTCCACAAGCCTTGAAATGCCTGCGCTACATAGCTGCCAAAAATGAAATAACTGATTACCTTTATATCTCTATCGTCAATCCGGCACGTTATCCTGCAGACGGAAACCAATGCGAATGTTTCAAGACCGCTGTCAAAGTTCATGTGGCATGGGGACTAAAACGATTGCTTGACAGAATTCCTTATGAGGATGCGGTCAGTATCAGAATGCAACTGGTGGGGCACTATGGGAAAACAGGATACTACCGGTTCTACCGTGGAGAACGGGGACTTATGCCTAAAGACCAAGCTTATATAAAACAAATATTCCGTAATAAAGGGATAAAAGAAGAACCAACTTACCAATGCTACACAGAAGAATATATTTGGTAAGTTGCTGTCATCTGTCACAGATTAGGGGGTAATAGTTTTCTCTGCGTGAAACTAAAGTTCCAGCTAAGAGAAACTATAGTTTCATCGGTAAGAAACCAATGGTTTCAAGCAATTGGAACTAGAGTTTCAAGCGTATGAAACTAAAGTTTCAAACCGCAGAACCAACAGTTTCGCACCTTGAAACCGTTGGTTTCAAGGCAGGACACAACTCATAAGTACGGAGGTTACAAATTGAACGACTTATCTTTCTATGGTTAAATGCGATACCTCCCTATTTCACAAGGGACAGCTCTTCTATATAACGGAATAAGCAAATAAAATCTAATTTCTTTGTTTACAACTTTGTCATAATAGAATTTAAGATGTTATCCCTACTTTTTCAAATTACTATTCATACCTTTGTGACTTCGATAGAGAATTAGTAACCTATTAAAAAGAAAAAATTGATTATGCGCTCATTCATCGTGTTTCTTTGCTTCATTCCCGTTCTACTGTTTTCCTGCCGGAGTGTTTCTCTTGAAACACAACTGAAAGAAGCTATCAAAGACAAGAAAGCTGAAATAGGGATTGCCGTTATCACAGATGAAAAAGATACGGTAACAGTCAATAATGATATTCATTATCCTTTGATGAGTGTTTTCAAGTTTCATCAGGCGTTGGCGTTAGCCGATTATATGGCGAAACGGAATCAGTCATTGGATACTCTGCTAAGGATAGAGAAATCGGATTTGAAACCGAATACGTATAGTCCCTTACGGGATAAATATCCGCAAGGGGGAATTGAGATGAGCATTGCCGACCTGCTAAGATACACACTTCAGCAGAGTGACAACAATGCCTGCGATATACTTTTTGATTATCAGGGCGGACCGGATGCCGTGAACCGATATATCCATTCGTTAGGCATTCGGGATTGTGCTATTGTCGGTACGGAAACTGCCATGCACGAAGATTTGGATTTGTGTTATCAAAACTGGAGTACACCATTGGCTGCTGCCGAATTAATGGAGATTTTCCGACGGGAACCGTTGTTTGCACAAGAATATAAGGATTTCATCTATCAGACAATGGTAGAATGCAAGACCGGGCAAGACCGGCTGGTTGCTCCTTTAGCGGATAAAGGAGTGGTAATAGGACATAAAACGGGGACAGGCGACCTTAATGCCAAAGGACAACAGATAGGCTGTAATGACATCGGCTTTGTTCTTTTGCCGGACGGACGCACTTACAGCATAGCTGTCTTTGTGAAAGATTCCGAAGAAAGCTTTGCGGAAAACAGTAAGATTATCGCTGATATTTCACGTATTGTTTATGAATACATGATGCAGTCTGCCAAATAAAGAGAGTAATAGTTAATGATAAAAAAGAAAAATCAGATTAAAAATGAAACTACACCACATCGCCATTTGGACTTTCCGTTTGGAAGAGTTGAAAGAGTTCTATGTCCGCTTTCTGGGTGGAAAAAGCAATGAGAAATATGTGAATCCCAAGAAGGGATTCGAGTCTTACTTCATATCTTTCGGTGAAGGTCCTTCTTTGGAATTGATGAGCCGTCCCGATGTACAGAATACGGTGGTGGAAGAAAACAGAGTCGGATTGACACATCTCGCTTTCACGTTTCCCGGCCAGGAGGAAGTTCTTCGTTTCACTGAGGAAATGCGTTCCGAAGGTTACACCATTGCCGGTGAGCCGCGCACTTCGGGAGACGGCTATTTTGAAAGTGTCATCCTTGACCCGGACGGGAACCGTATAGAATGTGTATACAAGAAAGAATATGGAGAAGAAGACTGAGACAGAGGAAACTGTGACGCCCCGTAGCCTCGAGACGGTACGGCTGCTGATCCGCCCTTTTCAAGAAGAGGATGCGGATGCATTTTTTGCCTGTTGCCAGAACCCGAACTTGGGTAATAATGCCGGTTGGGCGCCCCACAAGACGATAGAAGAATCGCGGGAGATTCTTCAGAATGTGTTTATCGGCCAAGAGAATATCTGGGCGATGATACTGAAAGATGCGCAGCAACTTATCGGTTCTATCGGAATCGTCCCCGACCCGAAACGGGAGAATCCACAGGTCCGTATGCTGGGGTACTGGCTTGACGAAGCACATTGGGGCAAAGGATATATGACGGAAGCGGTACAGGCTATACTCAACTACGGTTTCAACGAACTGCAACTCAGCCTCATCACCGCCAATTGTTACCCACACAACAAACGGTCACAACAAGTGCTTGAACGGAACGGATTTATCTATGAAGGTGTGCTGCATCAGGCGGAACTGACTTACAACGGGAATATATTCGACCATTTGTGTTACTATCTTCCGAATATATGCCAGCCTGCCCCGCAAGACTATGACGAGATTCTGGAAGTTTGGGAAGCATCGGTACGCCACACGCATCATTTTCTCACGGAAGAACATATCCAGTTTTACAAGCCATTGGTGCGCAATCATTATTTACCGGCGGTAGAACTATACATTATCCGGGATGCCGGCAGAAAGATTGTAGCTTTCATGGGACTGAGCGATGAACTAATCGAGATGTTATTCGTAAATCCCGGCGAACAGGGAAAAGGATACGGCAAGCGATTACTGGAATACGCTACTCGGAAAAAGCAGTTGGATAAGGTGGACGTAAACGAACAGAATGAAAAAGCACTCAGCTTCTATCTTCACATGGGATTCCAAATCATCGGAAGGGACGAAACGGACGGTATGGGAAAACCTTATCCGATCCTGCATTTGCAGCTGAAAGAAGCAACTGTCGAAAAAAGTAAGAGTAAAGGTTAACCCTCAAAAAGAAAGTTACATGAACCTACGTGCGAGATTATCCGAACGTGTGCATATTGAAGATATTAGAGAAATACTTCACTTTATACAAGATGACGAACAACTCAGAGAAGAAGTCTATCAATTTATCTTTGATGAGGACGATATTGTCTCTTATCAGGCACTGTGGGTTTGTACGCATTTCTCAAAGGAGGATGTAGAATGGTTGAGCCGGCGACAAAACGAACTGATTGACGCGGCAATGACCTGTCCGCACTCAGGAAAACGAAGGATGCTCCTGAACCTGCTCAGCCAGCAACCGGCAGCCAATCCGCCACGAATGGATTTCCTCGATTTCTGCCTGGAGCGTGTCATAAGCCGACATGAACCGGGCGGTGTACAATCTCTTTGCATAAAACTTGCCTATCAACTGACCTGTTCCATTCCCGAACTGCAACAGGAACTACGCACAATGCTGGAAATCATGGAACCCGAATTATTGAATCCCGCCATTCGTGCTGTACGCAGAAATACCCTAAAGGCGATGAAAGCAAAAAAATAACGAACAAAAAAACAAGAAGCTGTCTCCCGCTACGGAAAACAGCTTCTCTCTTATGTCGTTATGAATTAAATCAATTGAAATAGTACAAGAATACGGCAATTCCTTCAAGAGCCTTTTTGGGCTGGTCTTTGATTTCAATAGCAAACTTGATTTCAGCCTTTGCCACACCACGCAAGTTGGTCAATGAATGAAGGGTAGTCACCAGACGGATGCTTTGTCCTGACAACACAGCCTGACCGAATTTCATTTTGTCCATGCCGTAGTTAATCATCATTTTCAGGTTATTCACCTGGATAATCTGATTCCACAGGTAAGGAAGCATGGATAATGTCAGATAGCCGTGAGCAATCGTGCTGTGATAAGGGCTGTCTACTTTGGCACGTTCCGTATCCACATGAATCCATTGATGATCCAGTGTTGCATCTGCAAAAAGGTTGATGCGTTCCTGTGAGAGTTCCACATAATCTGAAACACCTATTTGTTGTCCTACTAGCTTTTCGAATTCTTCGTACGAATTGATAATTACTTTTTCCATAGTCTTATCGCTTTATGGGGGGTTATTATAAATGTTAATCGGGGACAAAAATAGAAAAAATAAACTGATATGCCATTAATTTACGCAATAAAAGCAGGAACAAAAGAAGTCGGGGATAGTTTACAAATCAGGGGCTTGTTTCAAAGGTTATTCCAAGGTTCGCCTCAAGGCTTCCGACAAGATACTGTACCCTTTTCCGTTCAGATGCAGATCGTCAATAGTGAGTTCGGGATTCAGCCTTCCGTCCTGCAATAAACGGTCGAACACATCCAGATAGATAATGTCCGTTCCCTCCAGTTTCCTGTGTATTTTCTGATTAAGCATACAGATGAATTTATTCACCGACGTACTGTAATCATCGTAATCATTGCGTGGGAAGATACAGAATAAGTAAGTCTGCCGGGAAGGAACAGCCAACACTGCTTTTACATACCGTTCTACATAGCCGTCCACATTTTCATCGTTCAACTGATAGATGTCATTACTTCCGAACTGAATAACTACCCGGCAATCCGATGTATCCACATCAAACGCTTCGACATAAGCCAATCCCTCACCGGGCACACCATAGTTCAGGCATTCCCATTGCGGAAAATAGATATTCAATGCCCAGAACGCTATATGACTGTTGCCTACAAAAGCTAGTTTCGGTTTTTCCTCTATCTTATCCATTTCATTCAAACATTCATTTTATTTCATTTAAACTCCAGAACAAATATAGAACAAAATTCGCGGATTTACTTTACTTTTGCACCGATAATCACATTCATATATAAACCGATGATACATTTTTTCAAGAAGAGCGTTTCTCATATTGCGCTACCGGAGAAATTCACTTATCCTTTCCACTATACGCCGCATCCGTTGTGCGTATTAGCGGCGGAAGAAGTGAAAGAGTATATTTCAAGCCGGAAGGAATGGCAGGAAGAATTGACGCTTGGAAAGATGTTCGGGGTATTGATTGTACAAGAGACAGGAAAAAGGACAAGAAAAGGGAAGAAAAAAGAAACGGGAGAAAGTACCGATAAAGACGAAGAAGGCGGAATCGGTTACCTGGCAGCCTTTTCCGGCAATCTGGCAGGGAAGAATCTGCATACTTATTTTGTTCCTCCTGTTTATGACTTGCTCCAACCACAAGGATTCTTCAAAATAGAGGAAGAACAGATCTCCGCTATCAATATCCGCATCAATGAATTAGAAAACAGCCGTCCCTATCTGGATGCAAAAGAAAGGTGGAAGAAAGAAACGGAACAGGCCAAAGCGGAGTTGAGTCAAGCCAAAGCAGAGTTAAAAGCCGCAAAGGAAGCCAGAGAAATCCGCCGTCAGTCCTCGCCCGGACTTTCCGAAGAAGAACAAGCCGTCTTGATTCGGGAAAGTCAATATCAAAAAGCTGAATACAAACGGAAAGAGAAGGAATGGAAAAAACGGTTGGAAGAACTTGAAACCGAAGTTAACCGTTTCAAGACGGACATAGAAAGCCTGAAAACAGAACGGAAAGAACGTTCGGCGGCTTTGCAACAAAAGTTATTCGGGCAGTTCCGGATGTTGAACGCGAAAGGAGAAGTGAAAGACTTATGTACTATTTTTGAGCAGACTGTTCAGAAAGTACCTCCCGGCGGTGCGGGTGAATGTGCATTACCCAAGCTACTGCAATATGCTTATCTTCATCAACTAAAGCCATTGGCAATGGCTGAATTTTGGTGGGGGGACTCTCCCAAAAACGAAATCCGGCGTCATGGATATTACTATCCTTCCTGTAAAGGGAAGTGCGAGCCGATTCTACAACATATGTTACAGGGACTGGAGGTAGACGAAAATCCGCTATTAAGCAATACGCATAAAGACACGGAACTGGAAATCGTGTTTGAGGATGAATGGCTGGTGGTAGTCAACAAACCGTCCGGAATGTTATCCGTGCCGGGAAAGGAGGAGGATATGGATTCCGTTTATCACCGCCTGAAAGAAAAGTATCCGGACGCAACCGGACCGATGATCGTACACCGACTCGATATGGCGACTTCGGGGTTACTGCTTGTTGCCAAGACAAAAGAAGTACATCAACATTTACAGGCGCAATTTGAGAACAGAAGTATAAAAAAACGATATATCGCCTTACTGGACGGGTGCATAACAGAAACCGAAGAAACAACAAATCAAACAACAGGAAACACAAGAAAAACAGAAAAGGTAAGAGCAACAGAAGTAATAAGTACAACCGGAAAGGCAGGAAGAATCGAACTCCCTCTCTGTCCGAACCCTCTCGACCGACCGTGCCAGAGCGTTGACGAAGAACATGGGAAGGAAGCTATCACAGAGTATCAGATCATCACAAACTCAGAGAAACATACCCGTATCGCTTTCTGCCCGTTGACCGGACGCACTCATCAACTACGTGTACACGCCGCCCACCCGAAAGGTCTGAATTGCCCCATTCTAGGCGACGAGCTCTACGGAAAGAAAGCAGACAGGCTATATCTTCATGCCGAATACATAGAATTCCGTCACCCCATTTACGGAGACATCATCTGCATACAGAAAGAGCCTGATTTTTAAGAAAAAGACTCTTATGCCATGAACCAAAACCTTTTTGAAATGTATATAGGGTAACTATTAACTTTCAAAAAGAACCTGACTATGAGTATTAAATTTCGAATTACAAAGTGCCTGGCTGTATCTGCATTAGCCATGCTGCTATTAGGAGCCTGCTCCAAAAACAACATTTATATCGACCTCGCCGATCCTAACGAAGAAAACGGTAATGGCCACCCGTCTGGCAATGACAGTGGCAACGACAACGGCAATCCTTCCAAAGAGGGTACTTTAGTTACTTTCAGCGCATCCGTAGAAGGAAGAAACATCACCCGCGCCATGTCGCCTATGGGCAAGGGATTACAAAGTTGGTTGTGTGCTTACCTGTCCAATACCTCGAACATAATCACCGGAGATCCTATTGCCGAAGGTACATACATCACCTCCTCTCCCGGCGTACTGGCAGGCAACAACGGATATAAAATGTATCTTAGCAACAACATCTATAATTTCTATGCCGTTTCCTGCAATTCCAAGAATCCCGCCCCGACCTTTACCAACGGGATATCCGCCCCTTTATCCAATGGAGTAGACTATCTCTGGTGGCACGCTACGCACCAAGACGTGACAAACTCCCAGATCAACATTCCGATCACATACCAGCACGCAGCTACGCAAATAGTAGTCGCCTTGTCGGGAGGTGCCAATATAACTCTCAACAAGATTATCTCCGCCTCTATCACTCCGCCGAAACCGGGCGCAGTCATGGATTTGTCTACCGGAATCATCACTTCGGAAACAACTTATGACAAGGCCGCTATCATGGGAATCAATGACTTTACCGTACAATATACCATGTTGCCTGTGAAAAGTTCCTTACCCATGACTTTAACACTGGAATTACTGGTCAACGGAGAAAGTTTCTCACGCACCTACACCACTCCGCTTACTCCCCCCAACAGTCTGCTAGCGGCAGGAAACTCATATCTTTTCCGGGCGATCATTGACGAAAACTCCTTAACATTCGCCAATGTAAGCGTAAAAGAATGGACTGAAGTAGACGAAAGCGGCAACCCGCTATATCCGATACAAGACTAACCTCTCTCCGGTTGCGCAAGCCGGCAACCCCTATGCCACCGCTTGCGTAACCGAAGCGTTTGTAAGCACCTGCTTCTTCAACCTCTTGTAGACATAGATAAAAGCAGGAACAAGGAACAAGTCCGCAGCTATCCAAGCCAACGGGTCGCCGTAGCAGACAGCCAGAAAACCGAAAGCAGGAACCGCATAAAGGCTGACGAGAATACGGGCAATCATCTCCGCCACTCCGGAAAACATAGCAAGATTCGTAAAACCCACTCCTTGAATGGTATAACGCAAGACGCACAACAATCCAAGCACAGGGAAGAACATACAGGAAATATGAAGGAAAAGTTCAGTATCCAGTAAAATCTCCGTTTCCGAGGGGTCTACAAAAATCAAGGCAAAGTATTTAGCTCCCGACATCAGGAGCACGAAAGTAAACGCCGCATAGATAATCATCATCAAGACGCTTGCCTTAATCCCCAGCCAGATACGTTCCGGTTTGCCCGCACCGTAATTCTGTCCGCTATAAGTAGCCATAGCGATTCCCAGACTCTCGAACGTACAGATAAAGAACATCTTGATACGCATCGCCGAAGTAAAGGCAGCCACACAAGCCGTACCCAACGCATTGTTTGCGCTCTGAAGCATGATACTACCGATAGCCGTAATGGAAAACTGCAATCCCATTGGCACACCGATATAAAGCAACGTCTTAGCCAGCTTCGACTGGAACCGCCGTTCCTTCGGAGTACTCTGCAAAATATCAAACTTACGATACATATAAATATAACAGAGCACAGCCGAAAGCCCCTGTGAGATAACCGTAGCAATGGCAGCTCCC
>OCAT01000075.1_pt1 | contig 96367 bp, 107 predicted proteins | sample 1538311 | NCBI WGS metagenome assembly OCAT01 (sample SAMEA2580287, study PRJEB22360) | human gut metagenome | biome: human gut; feature: human-associated habitat; material: faeces | place: Denmark | collected 2008/2010
CGGCTTTTATCCACCGTGCGAATTTGATCAGTGGCTATCTCTCCTTCACGCCCGGCTACAGAACACAGAACCCGGTAAGGATAGTTCCTTATCGTGGAGGTTATCGGAGCAATGACTACTGTTGTAAGGTACATATTCAAATCTGAAGGAGTGACAACAACACATGGCCGTGTCTTTGCCATTTCACCCCCACGGGTAGGGTCTAACTCTACCCAATACACTTCATACTGTTCTACCATGTCCAATCCTCAAACTTTTCATCCTCAAACACATCAGGGATAAGCAACTCATCATCCCCATTCTCATGGGCACGTTTGGCAGCTTCCGCCCATCCCTGCCGTGGTTGTGCCTTTATCACAATATTGTTCCCGTCCAAAGAAATGCTCACAGCCGATTTCAAGGACAAACGCAACTGTTTCAATACTTCGGAAGGAAGTATTATCCCCTTGCTGTTTCCAATCTGAATAATATTCGTTACCATAATGTTATAACTTTATAATTGATTATCACGATACAAATATATATAAAGTTATAACAATAACAAAAGGAAAAACAACTTTTTTCCATTTTCACCGAGAACCCTGTCAATGGCTGCACTCGTCGGGAGTGTTGGTGCACCCCCTTGCCGTGCAGCGCTCCCCGACCGATGATTTTTTATTGTGCCTTGTGTCCTTTTCCCTTTTGTCCGGCTTCTGTTCCCAAGCACATCCGGAACACATGGCAGAGCGCTTGCAAATCCCGTCCGGAAGGCTTACCTTTGCAAAAGGTTATAGCACACTATAACCCCTAAAGGGGTTGTGTGCGAGGGGTGTCCCCTCGACCCCGTGCGATGTGACGTTTCACGCCACATCTTCTAAACAGACATACACACCTAAAACCTAAAGATATGGCAAAGACATGTATCAGAGTGGAAGCCTGCAATATAGGCAGCTCGGAACGTCACAACTTAAGAAGCAAGGAGCTCGACTACATCCGTCCGGAACTCACACACCGCAACGAACAGTGGGTAGAATGTTCCATTGCCGAAGTACATCGGGACATAACGGAAAAATACAAGGAAGCCACCGGACAAGGATTACAGAAGAAAGCTACCCCAATCCGGGAAGGGGTAATAGTAATCAGCGAGGAAACCACAATCCAGCAGCTTCAAGACTTGGCCGAAAAACTGGAAGAACGCTTTGGAGTGCACGCCTTCCAAATCTACACCCATAAGGATGAAGGCGCAAACGTATGGGACGGAAAGGAAGAAGCATGGAAACCGAACTATCATGCGCACATGATCTTTGACTGGACGGACGGCCATACAGGAAAAACTGTAAAGCTGAACAGACACGACATGGCGGAGATGCAGACTATAACAGCAGAGTGTCTCAACATGGAACGTGGAGTTTCTTCAGACAAGAAACACTTGTCGGCCATGCAATACAAAAACAAAATGGAAACAGAGAAAGCTGAACAACTTCAAAAAGACATCGAGCAACTAAACAGGGCATACACTGCCGGAACCGAGAAAATCACCACAGTCCAAAAGGAACTTAGTACGGCACAAAAAGAGCTAAACAGCATGAAAACCGACATACACATCAACGAAGCCAAAGAAGCTGCCGCAAAAGCCGGAAAAACCGTATTTAATGCCGTTACAAGCGTCTTTAATGTAGGGGAAGTAAAACGACAAGCCAAAGAAATTGAAACCCTCAAAAAAGAAAATTATAACCTCTCATTCAAGAATCAAAATTTAGAAGGACAATTAAGAACCAACAACATCGAGATGCGAAGGGTACAGGAAACAACCGACAGACAGATAAAGGCAGAAGCATCCAAACTAAAACCCATAACCAACCTTTTTCCGGAAATGGAAAATGCACAGGAAAATATAGAGGAACTCCAAACTATGGGAATACAAAATAAAGATATCCGACAACTTCTTATTGGAAAGGAAATATACTACACTGGAAACCTTTACGATAAAGACAAGAGAAAATCATACCAAGTTAAAAACGTGAAAATAGATATCTCCAAAAGTCAGAATGGTATTACTACAATTTGGCTAAATAACATCCACTTTAAAAACTTTCTTAAAGAACTTTGGAATACACTACAAAAGACTTTAGATAACGGTAACTGGCTACACCGATAGAAAGACACTAAAAAGAATTGCACTTCTCTTTTTTGAGAAGTGCAATTCAAATTAAATCCCGTTCATTTTTTAACGACTAAAGGTGCAATTAGCTATAAAACCAAAAGAAGGAGTAGTACCTTTTCCTTTAAACTCCCATTTAAAACCTTGACCAGGTACATTTGCATCCCAATACGAAGTCCAAGTGAAAGTGTTACTCCATAACGGTCCAGTTCCACTAAAAGCAACACTTTCAGGTGTCGTTATATTATCATCCGGACTTGGTTTAGCATTAGGATTTAATACTTCAAAGAAATAATAATTATTCTGTATTGAAGCATTCAAATCAACTTGCATCTTTAAAGTACGACTGGAATCGTAAAAAACTCCGGTAGTGCTTTGAGAACCTCCATTAATACTCAAAGAAGGGAGAACAGCCCTCGTTTCCGTTACAACATCCCTAAATACTGAAAAATCAAAATTAGCATCCTCCTTCACCTTTTTAACCAAAGTCTTTCCATTTACAGAAAAAACAACATAAGCGGTATTAGGATTTGAAATAGCACTTGCCACTTGAGCATTTAAAACCTGCAGGTTATTCTTATATTTCTCAATACTCAAAGGACTAACTTTTTCTAAATCCTGCCAATCCGAACCTGTTACATAAGACAACGCCCTCGTTTTCTTATTCTCATTGAAATAGTATTCATTTGTAATCTCATTTACATCAACAAAACGAGATAAGACCTCCATATCAGATACAGAATCACTAACCACAGGTTCTATTACTTCATTATCATTACACGAACAAACACCCAAAACAGTCAGTAGACTGATGAACATAAACATTACTTTTTTCATAAATCCTCCTTTTTTAAAGTTAATAAATAAAGGTTTCGCCCAAAAATATAAAATTTCTCCTATTTTTGCATTGAATATTAAATATTTAACTATGAATAGAATAATACATATCTCTTTACTTATTTCAACAGTATCACTTTTTCTTATTTCAAACACCGGATGTGTTGAAAAACAAGGATACTACAACCATGGAGAAGAAAGCATAATCTCATTAATTTGTGATATTACATGGGCTGGTAAAAAAACAACAGACGAAAACGGCAGTGTCTGGCAAGGTACATACAAATTCAATAAAAACGGAACATATACCCGTACAAATATAGAAATCGACAAACAAGGAAATAAAAAAGAAGCCAATATCTACGGACAATGGTCATTCGGTGATCCAAGTTTCAGTACCATTTATTTTGGTGGAGAACATTACTGGGACATAGACGAGCTAACTAAAAACAAATTTTCCTTCTATGACAGAAGTGGAAAATTTGGCGATCCTTTCATGAATAGAGAATACATAGAACTCACACCATACCAAGAAAACAATACAACAAACTAACAACTACCCACTATTAGGAAAAATATCCTCATCTAAATAAATATCCTGCAAAAGTTCATCCTTCCGGGTGACCTTATAACAACACAATGCCTCCCCAGTTTCCATATTATACCAATCAGCCACCTTATCTTTCACAGACATATACCAAGTATAACAACCATCTTCAACATTCAATCCCTCAATATTAAGAACCAAATCCTCATCTCTAAAATCATTCAACGCTTCATCTCCGATCATGGTGCGGAACTGTCCGAAACTACTCATGCGCTGCATCCCATGCATGGCAGTATAAATCATATCCAAAGCCTTATAATTTATCTGAATCTTTTTTTTACCGTCACGACCTTTCGATTTTGAGACAGAAGCCTTTGAAGCATACTTAAAAACCTCTATCGCTGCATTTTCAAAATCCTCTATCTTCTTATATTTCTGAAAACGGGCATCAGCAACCGTACTACCATGCAATTTCTTCCATTGGGCTACTACATATTTTGCAGCTTCCAATGAATCAACAATAATATGAAAATGATAATGGAACGAAAACAAATCCTTTTTTACTACATGATAGGTACACTCCTTCTTAATCACCCCCGAAATACCAAGTGAACGAAACTTGTGTTTCGTCCTTATACCATCAGCCCACATCCGGTTACATCTACGCATGAAATCTCGCAATACCCTTGCATCATCGGTTACACAATTTTGCAAGGTAAGCGTCACAAAATAAAACTCTCTGCCTTCCGAAGCCAAATACTTCATAACCGGAAGGAACTTCTTTACATTTTGTGCCGTTTGAATACGCTGACAGATAGGACAAAAAGCCCGATGACAATAATGGGAATGCGCCTTACCTCCCTGCACAGTATAAACATTTGAACACACATGGGCATCCATATATGCTTTCATCAGCTTACTATCCGGATTCTTTTCCGAAAGTTTTCGAGTAAAATTATGGGATATGATTTTTACTTTAGCCTTTTTTTTAAGACTATCAGAACCGTTTTTTAACGGACTTTCTTTGCAGTTGGTTATATTTGTTCTATCTTTGCACATATGAAATTTTGATGTGGCTTTCGTTTGGTATCCGCCCCGCCAAGAACGAACACAAACGATTGCTAATTCTTAAAATACAAAGCCCGTTGGTTACTGCCTTCGGGCTTTCGTTTTTTCTCAGCCCAAAAGTAGGTAATTCATTCCAAACCGCCAAACATCATTCAAAAAACCTACATATAACAAGTCAAAAAGCATTTACCACGAAACTTTCTAGTTTATCTAGTATGGGGGCTCGCCCCCATTCCCCCGGCTGCGCAATTCTGACACAAATACACTACTAAATCCACAACAGACAAAGATACTTCCGGAAAAAAAACTATCTTTGCCGTACACAAAGACAACCCTTGCCGAGCGATACGGGAGAGTTGCAAAAAAAACACCGGAGTGAATTGACGGATATCCGACATCTCCGGTGGTATTTTTTTTCTTATCCCCCTCCCGTCCCCCAAAGGGGGAGCACACAAAGACAAGCCCTGCCTTCACTCAATGGAGTGTTAAATAGTTGCATATGGGTCAAGTTCCTTAATCCGCTTACACAAAAAATCAAAGCGTTTCTTTGTAAGTGGTGTAAGCGTATCGAGATTATCTCCATCGAAATTCTCCCCAAAAATAAGGTCGTTCATTCCTATGCCGTGATTGTAGTTCTCACGCACACAGTTGCGCAGCGTCCAAAGGTTACGCAGGTTTACCCAGTCTGCTGTGCGGCTCTTTACCCTGCGGAACAAGATAACGGCAGTCCGCAAATAGTGCCCCACATGGTCGTAATCGTGCAAGACACGTTTGCCCAAATAGTAAATATCCAAATCTTGTTTTTCTCTGTCCTCGACTACTTGACAGAGGAAGAATGGAATATCCTTCAGGTTATCCCATTCGATGTAGTCAGTTGGTTTCATAATGTCTTATTTGCATTTTTCTTTCCGTACTTTCCATTATTCACAGAACATTTGCTGAAATACTTCACGTAACCTTTTTATCTCACTGAAATTCAAATCTCCAATCTTTCTTTTCAGCCGGCTTTTATCCACCGTGCGAATTTGATCAGTGGCTATCTCTCCTTCACGCCCGGCTACAGAACACAGAACCCGGTAAGGATAGTTCCTTATCGTGGAGGTTATCGGAGCAATGACTACTGTTGTAAGGTACATATTCAAATCTGAAGGAGTGACAACAACACATGGCCGTGTCTTTGCCATTTCACCCCCACGGGTAGGGTCTAACTCTACCCAATACACTTCATACTGTTCTACCATGTCCAATCCTCAAACTTTTCATCCTCAAACACATCAGGGATAAGCAACTCATCATCCCCATTCTCATGGGCACGTTTGGCAGCTTCCGCCCATCCCTGCCGTGGTTGTGCCTTTATCACAATATTGTTCCCGTCCAAAGAAACGCTCACAGCCGATTTCAAAGACAAACGCAACTGTTTCAATATTTCGGAAGGAAGTATTATCCCCTTGCTGTTTCCAATCTGAATAATGTTTGTTACCATAATGTTATAACTTTATAATTGATTATCACAACACAAATATAGATAAAGTTATAACAATACCAAAAGAAAAGCCAACTTTTTTCCATTTTCGGCCAACGGCTGCACTCGTCGGGAGTGCTGGTGCACCCCCTTGCCGTGCGGCGCTCCCCGACCTGTGATTCTTATCGTGCCTTGTGTCCTTTTCTCCGGCTTCTAACAAACAAGTCTGCATAAAATATAGATTTGTGTTTCCTTTTGAATTTTAGTTATTTGATACCCTAACTATGAATAGCAAACAGATAACTGATTTTTTTGAAACAGCAGTATGTTTCTGTTTTATTAAAATAAAAAAGGAACAAGAAAATAAGGAAAATACTTCCGGAAAAAATGCTTTTATCTGTTTCTTTTCCATATCTTTGTCAATATATAATAAAACAGAAACATCAGATGGAGAAGCAAGGAGAAATCATCCTATACCAACCGGATGAAGCCGTAAAACTAGAAGTACGTTTAGAGGACGAAACTGTTTGGCTAAACCGCCAACAGCTATCAGAATTATTCGACAGAGATATAAAGACAATAGGCAAACACATAAGCAATGCTTTAAAAGAGGAATTAATAGTTATTCCAACTGTCGCAAAATTTGCGACAGTTCAAAAAGAGGGTGAACGATTCGTCACCAGGCAGGTTGAGTTCTATAATCTTGATATGATTCTTTCTATTGGTTACAGAGTCAAAAGCAAAAGAGGAATACTGTTTCGCCAATGGGCAAATAAGGTATTAAAAGATTATTTGTTAAAGGGGTATTCAATCAATCAACGGTTGAATGAGATTGAGCAAAAAATAGATAACAAGTTTTTCCGGATAGAGAAAACCATTGCTGAACATGACAAGAAAATCGACTTTTTCGTGCGTACTTCGATGCCTCCAGTAGAAGGTATCTTCTTTGACGGCCAGATTTTCGATGCCTATAAATTTGCGACCGACCTAATCAAATCAGCCGAACATTCCCTTATACTTATTGATAATTATGTGGACGAATCGGTATTGCTCATGTTGAGTAAGCGTTGTTCAGGAGTATCTGCCACTATCTACACACACAAGATAAGCGCACAACTCCAACTAGACCTTAACAGGCATAATGATCAATATCCACCTATCCAGGTAAGGACTTACAAAAGCTGCCATGACCGTTTCCTGATCATAGACGAAACGGAAGTGTACCATATCGGGGCATCGCTGAAGGATTTGGGAAAGAAAATGTTCGCTTTCTCTAAGCTGGATCTTCCTGCCCATACGATCATAAACGTACTGTAAATACAAGAAGCAGAAGAGAACATACCCTACCAATTGAATCATACGGTATAACTTTTCAAGTGGATTATTAGCAGCCATAGGAGAACCTTTAAAGATTTCTTTTGATACACATCTGTTATCCAGTTATTTTCGCTATATTTGTTAAAGAAATAAAGAATCGATTATGATAATAGAATCAATAAAAATAGAAAATTTCAGGGGTATAGAATATTTAGAAATACCTACATTGGACGAGCATATAAATCTGTTCGTCGGTGTCAACGGAGCTGGTAAGACAAGCGTATTAGATTCCTTCTCCCTTGTGATGTCTTGGCTTTTAGCCAGAATCAGAAATCCGAAATCATCCGGTACGCTTATCTCAGAATCAGATATAAAAAACAATTCGAAAGGTGGATGTTCAATTTCTATCAAAGTGAGAAATTCCGGTGAATGGATTTTATATCGTTCTAAATCTTATGCTAAAAGTAAGGTTGATAACGGAAAAACTGAACTCCGGGATATGATGGAATATATCAATGAGATACATCACTGTGTAACTCAGGGGGGAAACATACCTGTAATCATGTATTATCCAGTAAACCGAGCCATTAACAATGCACCAGCTCATCTGAAAAGAGGAGGAAAAGAACCTGAGATTTGGGACACCTATGAAAACGCACTAAAAGGGAATACTGAATTTCGTTCTTTTTTTGAATGGTACAGAAAACAAGAAGATAACGAGAATGAGCACATACGTGACAACAGAAGTTATCAAGACAAAAAACTTTCTGCAATCAGAGAAGCCATCAAAAGATTTTTCCCTGATTTCAGTGATCTTCGTGTTCGTCGTAATCCTCAAAGATATGTTATTCAAAAAGATTCTGAAATCATTGAATTCAACCAATTATCACAAGGAGAAAAATGTTACTTGGCTTTAGTATGCGATCTGGCACGAAGGTTCGCTATGGCCAATCCAAACAGTGACTACCCACTACAGGGAGAAGGTATTGTATTCATTGATGAAGTTGATTTGCATTTACACCCTAAATGGCAAATGGAAATTATTGATAAATTACGAACGATTTTTCCTAATTGTCAATTCTTCTTGTCAAGCCATTCACCCCATGTACTTTCTGACCTTACTCCTAGACAGATTTTCTTATTGGATAACGGCAATCTGAATCATACATCATTCAACCCTTATGGAAAACTGGTGAATGAAGTATTAGCCAACTACTTTTCCATTTCAATGGCAAGAAACTTGAAAGTAAAAGAACAAATAAATAAGGCATATAAGGCATTAAAAGAAAACGATTCTACTACTTTTCAAGAAATATTTGAAGAATTAGCCAAGCAATTAGGTAAATTAGATCCTGATATGGTTAATTTAAAACTGGAATCCGTAAGAAAAGAGAACGATGAAAAAAATAAATAAATCAGGGGAACCTTCCTCCTTAACCAAATTCAAACGTAAAAATTCTTCCAATAAATGGGAAGACATTCATACAGAACAGAATCGGTCTATATATGAAGATTGCCTGTTTCAATGTATGGATGACCAAAATTACTTATGTGGCTATACAGAGATAAAACTTGATGACAACTATCACATTGATCATTTCATAAAAAGAGATATTGACCCACGCCAAACATTTGATTGGCAAAATATGATTGCATCGGTACACGATTCCAAATTTGGAGCCGATTTTAAAGATAAGGCAGTCAATAATAACGATTATAACAAACGGTTGAAAAAATATAACTGTATTCTCAATCCTGTAACAGAGAATATGGAAAATCGTTTTATTTTTTCAACAAATGGTGTTATCGAACCGGCAGATAGGAATGATAGAGAAGCAACAGAAACCATCCGCGTCTTTAATTTACAGGAGGATTCCCTGAACAGCAGACGAAAACAGGCAATGGAAAATACAAGAAAATTATTGGAACAAATGGATAAGGAAGCTGTAATTGGATATTTACAAGGAGAAGAATTTCCGAGTGCTATTGCTTATGAGATTTCAAAGAGTCAACAATTTCACTAATTCTGAAATACCCTAAAGTAGCTCCTTACCATGCGAGAAGCGGAAGAGAATATAAAATTCAAGATGGAAATCGACGTATTGGTTCCCATCCCACGTACTGTTACCCGTGGTTTCACCAGTTTGAAGCACCTGCGTCAATGTCATTTCGTTTCTGCCATTGACGGTTCTCTCTATTGTTTTGCACACCGGAAATACCTGCTCAACGAAAAGGGAGAATGGGAACAGTTTACCGTTATCGGTAAACAAATAGTGACCATCGGAGAATTGGAAAGGCTTCTTTTGGCAATGAAGCAAAAGGGGTTCAACCAACACATCCGTGAAGAATATGAAGATTTAATGTCTTCATATTTGAGAAAGTGAAGAATTAAAACCTTCATCAACCAATTAAAACGATACAAAATGAAAATTGGATATGCACGTGTTTCCACTAGGGAACAACATTTGGATATGCAACTGGAAGCGTTGAAAGCTGCCGGATGTGAAAAAATTTTCTCGGAAAAAATGACTGGTCGCCAACAAAACCGTCCGGAACTGGATGCCTGCATGAACTTCCTCCGGGAAGGTGACACGCTTGTCGTATATAAGCTGGACCGGCTTGGCCGTTCGCTGAAGAATATTCTTACGCTATTGGAAGATTTCAAGAATAGGGGCATCCTATTTACCTCACTGCAAGACAACATCAGTACGGAAGGCGCAATCGGCCAACTGATGAACAACATTCTCGGTGCCTTCGCCCAATTTGAGCGTGACCTTATCCATGAGAGGACACAAGAAGGCAGAAGAATCGCCAAGGAAAAAGGCGTCAAATTCGGCAGGAAGACGCTTATCAACAAAAACAACATCGCCAAACAGAAAAGCTGCATCCAACTCTACGAATCAGGGACACCGGTCAGAGAGATACAGAAAATATTAAATATAGGTAGTAGCGGAACGGTATATCGCTTGCTGCGAAGAAACGGCATTGCGCTAAAATCCGAAAGCAAGAGTGAATAGAAAACATATATTCCTCTTTTGGCCAATATGAGAAAGTCCCCTTCAGGGGACTTAAATTTTTTCGAAAAAAAGCTCCATGCATTCCTGTACTGCTTTTTCCAATGCTTCTTCCAAACAACAAAAAGAATCCGCATTACTTTCGGAGTCATACAACACATAATCTCCAGCTTTCACAACCACATGCCAGACCATACCGTTTTGTTCTGTTTGAAACGTATATTCACGAGTCTGTATCATCCATTGGATACATGCTGCCAATGTCGGGCACTCGCACATATACATCGGGGTATTCCTCTCCTTAGTATCGGTGTGCAGTCTATCCAGTTTATCATACCAATACTCACAAAGAGCATAATAATATAATTCCTTCATCATAAGGGCTGTATTGCTATCAACCAATCTCTCCTTGTTGATTTGTGTAAACAAATTTTCCATATCCGCATTATTTAAGTTAAACATCTAATTTATTCTTCAGCTAGATTCAAGACCTTTTTTATTTTTTGTATCGGGATGGTCTTTGGTCAGCCGACCTTTTTTTTGATGTCATTCCCCATCTGAGTTCTGAGCCTTTTTCCGGCATACCAAGGTCTGGATTGTAAGCAATAAATCAAGTTTTACAAATGGAACATGTTGGGAAGACACTTCTTCATCGTTATTTTCCATACAGTAAAGGAACATGGCCGTAACTTGCCATTTGTGGAATCCCGAAACCTTTGCCGAGCAAAAAACCGGACTCGGATCGGAGAGAAAGAACTGGGGAGGCAGCCCATAGAAAGGGCAATCCGATACAACCAAGAAATTAACCTGCTATACCCTTGTACGAGTGAAATAATCCATCATAGACACTACATACCTAAGTAATGGTATCAATACACCGATTACATATATCATAGCATACCCCAAAAGTACAAAAGGTAATGTTCTACGATAAATACATGCAACAGTGAGCAATATAAACGAAAAAGAAAAGCCATAAACTCCTATTTGAAAACCGGGCATCAATTCATAAACAGGTACGGGTTCCGGATGAAGCATGGCTCCGGCCACAATAGAATAAAGGCTGGTCAATAATATAAGCAGCGTATATAAGCAACTCTTAAGAATCCTGGGATCATTCCTTTTGCAATAGAGAATCGTTCGAATATCACTTCTAAGAAACTCAACGCCCAGTAAGAGAGCTACCATAACACCCATATCAAAAGCAGAAAAAACATTCATTCCGATCACCTTTGGCGCAAAGATATGTATTTATTCTGAAAAGCTACGTCTTTGCGTATTTTACGATGTCGTATCCGATAGTCAGGAAAGCATTTTTTTGGTTCTTTTTTGGGGCGACTGTCAAAAAAGAACTTCAAAGCGATGCCGGGCAGACGGGACTTCTCCCGTCCACCTTTACCTCTTTTACAATTTTCCCTCGTCCGCATAGCTATAATAGTTATTGCCTGCCACAATCACATGGTCAACCAAACGGATATCCAATGTTTCAGCGGCTTTTTTCATCGCTTCCGTCAAGCGGTCATCCGCACTGCTAGGCTTGCGTGCTCCTGACGGGTGGTTATGTACCATGATAAAAGATACGGCGTTATAATACAATGCCTGCTTCATGATAACCCGTATATCCACTTGGGCGGAATTTATCCCACCGCATGAGATACGGACTTTACGGATAAGCTTGGAAGAACTGTTCAACAATAACACCCACATTTCTTCAGTGGAAATATCGCACAAAACAGGATACATCACCTTATAAACATTATTACTATCTAAAAGAGCAGGTCTTTCAATTTGTCCTTCTTTCAGCCGTTTATATAGCTCAATCGCTGCATAAGCGACCTTCTTACGGCTGGGTGTCAGCGTTTCCAATATATCCGACAGACACAACCCGTCCATTTCCATCTGTTCATACTTATACTCTTCACATTTCAGTTTCTCACTGTTCGTCAAGGTATAAATCAACTCGCTGTTTTCCATCACCCGATAAACGTCATTCACTTCAAATATGGTTCTCTTTGTTCCCATACTGCCAAAAATTAAAAGATTAATACTCGCAAACATCGCTTGTCGCCCCAACCATAAATTTTTTCCTCAACTGATTGGGAACAGTGCATTGAAGAGAAAGCGGGAAAGACGGATATAAGAACGGGATTGAACTGGTAAATACTACCTTCCCTTTGGGAAGGCTGGAGATTTGGCTTTTCAATATCGGACGTTCCGGCCCCGCCTACCTTCGCAATGTTCCTATCAGCTCAGGAAAAAATCATCATACCTCTCTTCCGGCATATCCGGAGCGTAAAGCGTTAGGGATAGCAGGGAAAAGCCCGGAGGGTAACGAGGACTTGCAACGGATAGCCCGCCCGAAAGGGAACGCCCTAGAAATAAGTTTGGCATAAAAGAGAAAACACCCCTCCTGGCCTATTAAAAACCGTAAAATTCATTGTCTTATGCTGATATAGGTAGACACATTCAATAACAATAAAATGTGTAATTATTATGCGCAAAAAACATGAGCATTACAGCGAAGAAGAGAAATTGCATCTTCTTCATTCTTATTATCAATCCGGCATGAGCAAAACCAGTTTTTGCAAACAACATGGTATTAGTGGGATAACTTTGTTAAATAAATGGCTGGCGAAGTATGAATCAGTGGTAAAAGAGGTATCTTTGGCTCCGTGTCAAGCCCCTACGGATATGAGCGATCGAAGCAAAGAGGATTACCATGATGAAAACGCGCGACTCAAGAAGCGTGTTAAGGAGTTGGAGAAGGCCCTTGCCTTCTCCCGGTTGGAAACCGAGGCCCGTGATTTAATGATCAGGCGTGCGGAAGAGTATTTTAACATTCCCATCAGAAAAAAACCTGGGGCCAAATAGTAACGAAACTGGTCAGGCTTCGCAAGATGAAAGTAGCGCCAGCCTGCCGTCTGTTTGGCCATTGTCGTCAAGCCTATTACCAGTCCAAGGCTGACATAGGGAGCCATGTGAAGAATGAACGTCTCATGCTGGATACCGTACGTGAGATACGTGGCGAGGATCCCGGTATCGGTGGTTACAAGCTGTGGATCATGCTCACCGCCCTCTTCGGAGAGAGGTTCATGCCCGGTCGCGACAGCTTCTACACGCTGCTTCGTCGACACCGCCTGATGCTTCCTCCCCGCAAAGCCAGGGGCACAACCAATTCCAACCATCGTTACCATAAGTGGAAGAACTTGATAAAGGGCTTTGTCCCAACCTCTCCCAATCAACTGTGGGTTAGCGATATTACCTATATACCGCTTGCCGGCGGAGACGTCTGTTACCTGCATCTGGTCACGGATGCTTATTCCCATAAGATAGTGGGATGGGTACTGGCTGATAGCTTGCGTGCCTCAGCCACGCTTGAGGCGTTGCGGCAGGCCATAGACCAGGCCGTTGAGATGACAGGGAGTGAAAATCTGGAGGGCCTGATACACCACTCTGACCGTGGCGTGCAGTATTGTTGCGACGCGTACGTGGAGCGCCTTCGGCGGCATGGCATTGCCATCAGCATGACGGAAGACTACAAGCCCACGGACAATGCCGTGGCGGAACGTATCAATGGGATAATTAAAGTGGAACGCCTCTATAGGCAAGGGCTGTTCGAGACCATCGAGCGTGCCGCGAGCGTGATAGAGCGCTACATCTACTTCTACAACTACCGCCGACCGCACATGAGTGTCGGTTATAAAACCCCGGGCATAGTGCACGGGGAGAAGGAAACGCAAATAAAAATGTGGCGGAATAAAAGAAAACCCGTGAAAAGTAACGAGAAAGAGATGGATACGATAGCTTTGCAAAGCCGAACAACTAATCTCTCAGAAGGGCTCTGTTCGGCCCAGAGGTAATGTGTCTATGTTATCAGTATGAAGTTAAAAGAAGTGACTACTATATCAGTATTACTTTATAACTACTGTCTACTGATTACGTTTATAAACAAAAAAAGTGTCTAGATAAATCAGGAAAAGACACATCACCTACTTCTAGAAAATATTTTTCCGAAAGTATGTATAGAGTGTGTGAAGGGAAAATTTATTTTCCCGGTCATTTTTTATGGTTTTTCGGGGGATATAAGGGGGTTAGGATTTTAGGTTTATTTATGTAATATGGTGGATCATTTTACACAGCTACCATGATTTTTTAAAAGAGGTCATTTCTTTATTTATTTATGTAACAATAATATAGGCAATCATCTCTATTCCTCCTTTCCAGAAAAGAGTGGATACTTCCACACAGCTATTGGTGGATTACGGACGATTCTACACAACTGAACTGAGGAGAGTGGACTGTTACACACTGCTGGAAGTAAGGAATGGGATATCTGTACACAACTAAAAAGGGCAATGCGGATACTTACACACATCTAAAGTCGGCAAATGGGACACTTTTACACAACTAAAACAACAAAAAAACGTGAAAAGTGGACGGTTTTACACAGTTGTGGACTTTCTTTCCCCATCTGTCTTTGGAAAAATAAAAATTTCCGGATCAGGAACTTCCTGCTGCCTCTCTGGTGTCCACCCTTCAGGGAACCTGCCGAACACTGCCACAAAATCATTGATATATAACTGTTTTTTCTTCTCGATATTCTCCGAGGAATTGGCCCACTGAAGGAACTCGCCATACAGTTCCTTATCACTCTCCAGCTCTTTCACTTTCTTTCCCTTGGATTCCAGCTCTATCTCAGGATAAGCCAGCTCCACGTATAACCAAAGCAGGCTCTTATAAAACCGCTTCGTCACAACCGCATACTGTCCTTCATCGAAATAACGCAACGTGTCTTGGGGAAATGAGAACAAAACGGTATAAGCCCATTTATCATGCTCGCCTTTGATGAAAGAAAAATTGAAATTGGTATATTTCAAGTAGCCGTTCATTTTCGTAAGTATCGAGACGATTTTCTTCTTCCGATATTTGGGTTCAGCTATTTCCACCCCCAATTTCTTAGCCAGTTGATCGACTGTCAGCACATAAAAAGGAGCTTCGTTATTCTTGACTTTATACTTGATCAGGTAAATCATCTTGGATAACTCCAGATAAAAATAGCGATAACGACTGGGCAAGTTTCGATAGTCCTGAAGTTCCAAGAGGTTATAGAGCGAGAACATGAAATCTTTAATCTCAGGGCTTATCACGGCAGAATACATCCTTTTTGTCGATTTCTTTGTCTCGAAGTCGGTAACAATATCGAATCGCTTCAGGATCTGCACGAAGTTATAAGATGTACGTCCATCTTCACCGGCTACCGGGTAATACAGGTTCTCCAGCCCCAGCTTATAGATCGCCGCCTCAAATACCGTCTCAATCGGGTGAGTGACCGGTTTCCCTGCCGTACCGGTAAATACATATTTCGGGGGTGTCCTGCTCCCGAACATGGCCGTCAACTGCTCTTCGGTTAGTTTCCGCTGCAAGTTGGTACGGTTATACCCCATCTTGCGACAAAAATCCTCCACAGAGAACCAAGAGGTACCGAACAGGTCTTTCAAGTGATGACTGCTCAGGTATATGATAAGATCCAGCATGACATTGCCACCGGCCTCATACAACCGTTCTATCAGGCCGGAATTACAATTTTCCCCAAGAATCCTGGGGACACGGATCAGTTCTTTTGCCATGATGATGCTTGAAAATCAATACACTCTGTTTTCATTACCACAAAGATAGACATACCGACCAATATACGCATCATAATTGCCGTTAATCATTGAAGCTGATTAACGACAATTATGATGCGACTGGCACGAGGAAAGGATACCCCTATATTACTATAACGGAAAATTTATAAGATTACCCTGTACTTTTATACTGGAAACCTGCCTTATTCGGCAAGCAACCGCATACGATCCAAAATGCCGGACATTGCCAACGAACAAGAACAGACCTTCACAAAGGCTATGCGAAATGATGACTTCAACACCATTCTTGAATTGAAGATGAAAGGATATCAGCCATCGGATAACGTACAAAAGGTTTCCAGCCGGATATATCATCCACCATCTTCATCGCTGCCGCCAAAATCTTCCAAATGGAGGGAGAGTACTAAAAAGCATTCAGGATATAAAGCCTGATTACAGGCGGTAATAAACGTATCATGGAATTAGCACACAAACGACATCTCACACAATTCAACACAATAGTAAATATATTAATTGTTATCTATCATATTTTGATTTAACAGTTAATATATTTACCTTTGCAGTATGATAACGAATCACATCACCCACACCATGGCCAACCCGGAAATCATAGCGGAATTGGGCAGACGATTTAAGGAATACAGGTTAACCTATAGGTTCACCCAAAAAGAGGCTGCCGAGAAAGCCGGTGTCAGCCTTATCACCTTGCGCCAGTTTGAGAACGGGAAGGCTTATAACATCAATATGGGTAACTTTCTTGCCCTGATGCGAGTAGTGGAGTGTCTGGAACAGATAGATGATCTGATGCCGGAAATACCAGTTTCAGCCTATACAATGGAACGAATAATGAATAAAAAGCCGAAAAGGATAAGACATGGAAAATAATGTTGTGAGTGTTATGTTATGGGGGGAAGAAGTCGGAAAGCTCTATTGGGACGAAAGGAACAAAAGAGCCGTCTTCAACTATCATCCGGACTTCATCAGGAAAGGAGTGGAAATCGCCCCACTGACCGCTTCTGTCAAAGGATCGGCAGCAAAGGGTATGCCCATCCTCGGAAACAAAGAAAAGATTTATCAAGGTCTCCCTCCGTTTTTGGCAGATTCATTGCCTGACCGGTGGGGTAACATGGTATTCGACCAATGGGCGGCACAAAACCATATTCCCAAGCGCGAACTCACGCCGGTAGATAAACTGTCTTTCATCGGGAAACGGGGAATGGGAGCCTTTGAGTTCATCCCGGCCACTCCTGGACTGGAATCCTCTTCCACTCTTCAGATAGACAGTCTATACCAGCTAGCACGCCGTATCTTTGAGGAACGGGAAGAGATATCCGTACAAGATGATGAAGCACTGCAACTGCAAAGTATCTATGAAGTAGGAACATCAGCCGGAGGACAACACCCGAAAGCCATCATCGCCATCAATGAAACGATACATGATATACGTTCCGGACAAGTATCTTTGCCGGAGGGTTATACCTACTACATATTAAAGTTTGCAGATGATGATGACTTCCCGTTCACACAAATTGAAATGGTATATTATGAGATGGCAAAAGAGGCCGGGATTACAATGATGCCTTCCCGACTCATTCAAATTGAGGGAAAACATCACTTCCTAACGGAACGTTATGACAGGATAAATGGAGAGAAGGTACATATACAGACACTTGCTGCCATGAACCCGGACGCAACAAGCTATGAAGACTTGTTTGAAGTCTGCCGAGAACTCAGTATCCCGGCAAGCGAACAGTCTGAACTTTACCGTCGGGTGGTATTCAACATTATGGGTGGCAACGTGGATGACCATATCAAGAATTTCTCTTTTCTGATGGAAAGAAACGGCACATGGCACATTACCCCTGCCTACGACATGACATTCACCACCAATTTAGACGGTGCGGCCTATGAGAACGTACACTCTATAAGCATTGCAGGGAAAAACAGCGACATCACGGAAGATGACCTGCTGCAATTTGCCAGACAGGGTGGAATAAAGAATGCAAAAAGGATAATCGAGGAAGTCAGCCTTGCCATCAGCCATTTCTATGATTATGCCACCATTCATCAAATTGATGACTATTGGAAAGATCGCATCGAAGAGTATCTTTCCGGCTTGGTATCTCCGGCCATAGGGAAAACCATGAGGCACTACCTGCCCACCATCGTCGAACCCTACGAAATAGAGGATGGCTTTTTGGTATCAGAAATCAACCTTATTGAAAACACCCGGCATGACTTCCGTATCGAAGCCATCATCAACGGAAAGCGACAGAAATACATTGCCGGGCGTAAAAGCGATTTGGCTGCTGAAATCATAGCCAAAGGCAGAAGCAAGATGCCCGTTGAAAACAAGAAAGAACTTGTGGAACGATTGTTACTACCTTTGGTTAGAAGATAAAAACAAACGAATAGTAACACTATTACATTAAATTAGAGAGTCACTAAAATAACGCTCAAATTTTAGTTCTTTTTTGCAAAAAAGAACCGTTGGGCAAAAAAGCCAACGGTTACTTCACTGTTGGAACAATATGCACTAACGTTATAGGCCGAATAAAGGGCGTAGTTTCTTCATGGCATTCTCCACATCTGCGGAAGACACATCCATAAGATCTTCTCCCCATGCTTCCGGGAAGTCAAGGATAGAACGTCCGTTATTGCGAACCGTATCACGGATAGCTTTCATCACATTCTGTCGGGTCGGTCCCAGCTTGAAGAAAAGGCAATGCCTGACTGCCATCGTAAGGGTATCATCGTCTATAAAAAAACGAATGGTAACGGTCATATGTACCTGTGTCCGTTTCTCCAGTTTCTTCTTTTTGGTTTCCAGTTTGGCCAACCGGGACACATAAAAAGCAGGAATATGTTTCCCGGATTCTATGCGAGCCTTCATTGCTTCATGTATTTCAGCAATGCCGTCACGTATATCCATCAAGTCTGTGCAGTTGGATGCAACCGTATAAGCCGATAACTTTTTCATCTTGTATTTCATTTTACAGGGCGAAATCCCTGTTTGTTAAACTTTTAATATTAGAATCTCCTTACCTCCAACCCTGTCGTCTGAGACAACCAATACCTCATACTTCTTCTTATAATTATAGACTACAGCAAGCGTATTAAAACCACCATTATCATACTGCCTGTCATAAACGGTATGTACATACTCATACATCGTATTTCCCATCAGGAAGTAGACGGATGCTTCATTGAAGCAAAATGCCACCGCATAAGCCAGCGTTTTCTTTTTATCAATATTCTTTGCCTTCATAACTATTTATGCTTTACTGTTTTCTGATAAAATATTCAATGGCCGAATGAACCAATATATAATGTGTAGGTGTCTGCCTGCACTGTTCCGCATAAGGATTATAAAACTGAAGAGCCAGTGCATGGTATAACTCCGGCAATTCCCGCTTGATTCTCGCTACAAGCAAACGATAAGAGCATTTTCTACCGTACTTCATCAACTCACTCCATTTGTTTTGTGTAATTTCCGTGCAATTCGTTTCGTAAACCATAACTCCCGTTTTTAATTTCAACATTCCGTTTGGAAAGCGGAAAGGGATTGTTCCCTCTCCGTTTACACTTTAATCAATTTAGGCAAGCTTTTACCGTTGTACCGATTTTCAGCCCTTTATCCAACTGTACGGTCAACCCACGAATATTCACCTCTTGAATTTGAGAAAGAAGCACATACCCCCATTCCCATTCTTGAATATGGCAATAACCGAAAAAGAGCCAGTCACCGTCTTCCTGCTGTTCGGCTTCCGTTACCAACCATACCGCCGAAGAAAAAGGAAGGAAAAACCTTGCGATAACTTCCGCATTAAATCCCTGCCCCTCTTTTGAATACAAAGGATTGGCTTCAAACACGTTCTTTAATTGTTCTGTCACTGTAATCATACGTCATATTTTTATAGGTCGTTAAACTTCCAATTTTATGCTTCAGCTAGATTTAAAGACCTTTTTTTAAAACCCTTTCCGGGATGGCCTTTTCTTTCTGCCGACTTTTTTTTTGAGCTTTCATGCCCCATCTGAGTTTATGAGCCTTTTTTTTACGGCACACAGCAACAAGGAAAGAGGGATTGAGAAAAGTTTTGGACGACAAAAAATGTTGGGGACAGCGAAGCCGTCCGGCGTTATTTTTTTCGGGACAAAGGGCGAAGGCCGGAACTCTTTCGTATCCATCCACCGAAATAAATTTGCCGTTCAAAAACAAAGGCTCTCAGATGGAGATATGAAAAAAGCACAGAGGGGAGGTAAAAACAAGGAAAAGAGCAGAACGGAAATAAAGGAAGATATAATATAAAACCCATAACACAGTAAAACGTGTAACATACAAACAAGAAGATGCCATTAAATCAATCCATGAGAATCCAACAAAATACCAGACAATACTTTCGGAAGAAATAAACCATGTTTTAAAAAACGAATAATATTCTATATTCAACAATAGATTACATTGGAGAAACCGAACATCCTAATAATAAAAGAGTAGAATTCAAAACTATTATAGAACTAATCTTATTTCATAAAGAATTCTCTATTGAGAAAATAAAGGGAGACTGTATTTGTACTCACGGCAGAAAGTCTGAATTTCAATTGTTATGCCCCCTCTTGTGGCAAAAATCCTCCACAGAGAACCAGGAGGTACCGAACAAGTCTGTCAGGTGATGGCTGCTCAGGTATATGATAAGATCCAGCAGCATGACATTACCACCTGCCTCATACAGCCGTTCTATCAGGCCGGAATTACAATTTCCCCCAAGAATCCTGGGGACACGGATCAGTTCTTTTGCCATGATGATGCTTGAAAATCAATACTCTCTGTTTTCATTGCCACAATGATAGACATACCGGGGCACATACACATCATCATTATCACTTTACTTTAAAGATACGAACAATATGAAAAACAAAGATATAATTTACCGATAAGCCTTACCACTTTTTATTGCAAAGAAAGCATCTTACACCTGTAGCTCATAGACAACCTGTATTGCTTTTTCAGTTCTTCTGATAGGAAAGACCGATCTATCAATGCCTGCACCAACGGTTTCTCATGAATAAACCCATCAATTTCACGCTTTATCAATTTATCGCCCAACCCTATGCGCCGCCCAAATTCCTCGAAATCCTTCCGACCTACCCGATGGGTATCCCCCAAATTCATCCCCTCTTTGAACAATCCTTTATCAAGAGCGAATCTCCTGGGTTCAGTCAAATGCAATGAGGTGTTTATCAGGTTATATGCGGGAGAAAGCCGATATTCATCTCCACTATTAATCAGCGAGAAATTTTTCAGATGCGCATCGTCATTCAAAGAGATGAAATTAAATACAATCAACCTGAAGAAACGAAGTATATCAATCCGGGCAGCTTTTACATATTTCTGTATTACCTCCGCACACTCTTCATAACTGCCATTGCAATATTTATAATCACTTCCGCCATTCGCTTTCGTATATCCCATCAGTGCCGCAAAATCCTCTTGCTGAGATTTTTTCCCGTCATGAACATCAAACCGCCGTGTCAAATAAGCGGCTTCATCATTATTGAAAAAGCAAAGCCCGTTGGCCGCCGTTTCTATTCCATATACCTGTGCCGCTATTTGCATGGTCAAATGCTCATTGGCAGCGCAATAATCCCGGTTCAGTATATGGTAACTGCTGGGACACGGCTTCAATATATATGTTCCCTGCTCGCCTTCCTGTGTATAACGAAGATACGATTCCTGTTCATCAACAATTACCGAATACTTGGGCTGTACGCCCGACAGTGAGATTCGCTTCGCGTTTCGTATAGCTTCATTGGCTTCTTTACTGTTGGTCGAAGGGCTTGGCACTCTCAAATAATGAGATACCATTTTATCGTCAAACATTTTTTTACGTGCGGCAGGAGAATGAGTATCGAACCCTTCCGCCAGTGTTGAAGGACAAACCGTCAAGGTGATCATGGCAATACAGGTTTAATGGTTACGGCACCTATGGTATCATAGCGGGCGGTGGCCAACAGTATGCCAAAGTCATCTTCAGCATCGACGTGCAATAACCGAGATTGCAATTTCCGGTTTTCACCTTCCGACAACATATTAAAGAAGAACGGGAACAAGACCGTTGACCGATACGGTTCTTCACGCAATGGAAGAGTCAAGCTGACCGATGGACAATCCCCTTTCTCCAAATAAGAAGAATCATAGATAAATGTATATTCTCCATTATCCTCTTCTGTCAACATTCCGGCTTTAATGCCGTGCAAATAAACCTCACATTGTCTCATTTCAATTAACCGTTAAATTCAACTTTTCAATTCGATAGTCATTTGAAGCCCAAGCGTGTCAAGTATGGAAAGCAATGTTTTCAATTTAGGGTTACCTTCTCCACGCTCGATGGCCACCAGCGTATTGATACCCACGCCTGCCAGTTCGGATAGCTCCAGCTGATTAACCTTCAAACTCTTTCTGCGTTCCCTGATAATCTTTCCTATCTCTTTCATATTCACAGTATATTGTGATTTTTCGACAAAAATACCAATTTAAAACATGAAAAACAAATAAAATCACAATGTGTTGTGATTTTATTAAATCCATCTATGTCCAAAAAAGAATAAACAAGGGAAGTGGAAACTGTCTCCTGCATACGACCTCTGCTACTCATACACACCGGGCGGCAAATGGACGAACCGTCACCAACTGTCACTCAATGGCAAACAAGACAATTTCATGATGGAAGATCTGCAAAAGGTGGGAGAGAACATGGGTATCCGGGAACACAAACAGATTATCGAAAAGGTACAGGAAACCGTATCGCACTGGCTTGAAACAGCCAAGGATTGCGGGGTCAAACCGGAACACGCTGATTTTATCGGAAAAAATCTGCTCTTGTTCGGTAAGCAACCGCATACGATCCAAATGCCGAATATTGTCAACGAACAAGAACAGACCTTCATAAAGGCTATGCGAGATGATGACTTCAACACCATTCTGGAACTGAAGATGAAAGGGTATCAGCCATCGGAGAATGTACTGAAAAAACCTTCAACCGGATATATCCTCCACCACCTTCATCGCTGCCGCCAAAATATTTCAAATGGAAAGAACGCTAAAAAGTATTTAGGACATAAAGCCTGCGCAAAGCCCACTTATAGATGGAAATAAGCGAAGCATGGAATTGGGAGGTTAGTACACAAAGATATCTCGCACAAGATAACAGTAAACATATTAGTTGTTACCTATCATATTTTGATTTAACAGTTAATGCATTTACCCTTTCAGCGAGACAACGAATCACGTCACCCAAGCCATGGCCAATCCAGAAATCACTGCGGAATTAGTCAGACGATTTAAGGAATATAGACTAGCCTACAGGTTCACCCGGCAAGAGGGTGCCGAGAAAGCCGGTATCAGCCTTATCACATTGCGCCAGTTTGAGAGCGGGAAGGCTTATAACATCAATAAGGGGGAACTTTCTTTTCCTATGATGGGTAGTGGACTGCTTGAAACAGATGGGCGGCCTACTGCCGGAGATGCCTGTTTCAGCCTATATAATGGAACACATGATGAATAAAAAGCCGAAAAGGATAAGACATGGAAAATAACGTTGTGAGTATCAAAGGGGGGATTGACATCTTTTCACCTTAGTATCTCCGACCATAGGAGAAGCCATGAAACACTGCTTGCCCACCGTCATCGAGCCATACGAAACAAAGACAGTTTTCAGGTATCAGAAATCAACGTTATCAAGGCCATCATCAACGGAAAGCCACAAAAATACGTTGTCGGGCGTAAAAGCGATTTAGCCGCCGAAATCATAGCCAAAGGCAGAAACAAAGTACCCGTTGAAAACAAGAAAGGCTTATGGAACGGTTGTTTCTGCTTTTAATTAGAAGCAAACAGCTAACATTTGGCTTGACGGGAAAGTTAAGCCCGTAGACTGCCTTCTCGTGAATAACCGGCCTCGTACCCTAAAAAACAATGGCAGGAAGAAGTTAGATAAGAGAGAATATACAGGTATTCAGAAACAGATAAGTGTTTATTCTATAGAGGTTTGATTTTTGTTACGAAAATTTAGGGGTGACATTCCGGTTCCTTTCTTAAAAAACTTTCCGAAAGACGATTGATCCGCGAACCCCAAACTTTCCGCAATACCTTTTATTGCCAAATCTGTAAAAACTAACAGACGTTTAGCTTCTGTGAGAAGGGCTTCCATTATAAAAGTATTTACAGTCTTTCCTGAAACCTGACGTATAATCCTTGAAAGATAAGGACGGGACACATGAAGCCTGTCCGCATAAAAAGCAATGGTATGTTCATGTCGGTAATGTTCGGCCAATAATTTTCTGAACAAGCGGAACAGTTCGTCAGGACGGCTGATCTTTCCAGAGGAACGCGCACTTTGATTGTCAACAATTTTTGTTATTTGTAATAATAGGAAATTGACCAAATGACTCATCATTTCAACAGGATAATTAAAAGTGAGGCTATGAACCAGTAGCTCTAATGTTTTATGCACATATGCAAAATCATCATTATCCAACTGTAAAGCCAACGTCATAGAACCAGCGTTATAGAGGCTTTTATACGCATAACTTCCTACTGCTAATGAGTCAAAAAAGGAAGGTTCTATACATATACCATAGGAGTTAAATTCCATGCTCTTGGATTTCAATGAAACAGACATCCTGGGAGTAACGAGAAGCATATCACCTTTTTTTAAGGTAAGGGAATGGCAATTTATCATGAATTTGGCCGTTCCACTCTCTACCAGCATATAATAGAAAAAACCGGCATGGAACATCCTACGTTTATAGTTATCAAGAATTTCTTCTATATTAAGGATATAGACTCCTTGATTATATATGGTTGTCGATAACGTTCCCCGTATCAACCCCAATAGTGTATCTTTGGTATGATCCATGTTGTCAAAAAATCACATAATTAAATGATAAAATTTCTTAGAATGGTCAGTCTCTCAAATTAGAATGTCCGATAAACAAAATCAGCGTCCATCTAAAAATGCGAACGCAAAATACAAAAAAAAAATCAAATACGCAAATGGGATAATCATCTTCACATCTCCGGCAATGTGTATCGTGATGGACTAAATACCGCTCTATTAGGAACACATCGTAACGGAGAAAATTCACGAACTTTGTCGTAGTAAATAGATTCTGAAAAACAGAGGATATCATCATGTCAAGAATTATTTAACGACTATAAAACATTATACAATGAGCAGTATTAAGCCTATTAGAGATCCTAAGACGGATCATTTGTTGACACCTGAAAATTCAGCGTTGTTAGTAATTGATTATCAACCAATACAGGTTCATTCCATTACTTCTATGGACAGACAGAAATTGGTGGAAAATATATCTAATGTATGCCGGATTGCTAAAGGTTTCAACGTCCCGATTGTCTTAACTACGGTAAATGTCGCCACTGGTCTTAACACGCCTACCATTCCCCAGATCAAAAAGGTCCTTCCGGACCAGCCTGAGATCGATAGGACCTCAATCAATTCATGGGAGGACAAAGATTTTCAAGAAGCGGTCAAGGCACTAGGGAGAAAAAAATTAGTGATTTGTGCGCTATGGACAGAGGCGTGTCTTTCTTTTCCCGCTTTGGACTTGTTGAAAGAGGGATATGAGGTATATACCATTGTTGATGCTGTTGGTGGCACATCCGAAGTAGCCCATGAGATTGCCCTTAGGCGGATGGAGCAGGCCGGAGTCCGTCTGACCTCCGTTACGCAATATATTTGTGAACTGCAAAGGGACTGGGAGCGTAAGGAGACTGTTCCCGTGTTTGTCCAGGGATTGTTGGATAATGGTTCTTTCTTCGTTGAGACCCTTAAGGAATGATATGGTCGGAAGGACTATAAAAACGAAGGCGGGTTTATTCTCCTGAAACCAGATGGAATAATATACGCCTTTCAAAAATGTTATTTGATTTATGATAGCACTAATTTTCATCTTGTTATTATTTATTTATGATAACTACCAACCTCAGTGCACTGGCTGCCATATGGAAGGATGATCCCGATCATACTCGTATCGGTTTTGAGGTGAAACATGCGGGGCTCTCCTTTGTCAGCGGATATTTCTCGGATTTTGACATCTCTGTAAGGCAGGCAAATGACGATTATAAGAATACGCATATCCTGGCGGAAGTGCAGACCACGAGTATAAGTACGGGCGTGGTGGCACGGGACAACCATCTGCGTTCTCCAGATTTTTTTAATGTGGAGGTCTTTCCCCTAATGACATTTAAAAGTACAAAGATAAAGATGGAGAAGACCAGGAAAGGAAAAATATATGGAGACCTTACACTTCACGGGGTTACCCAAAGGATAGAGCTGGAAGTACTACTGATAGGGAAGAGGAAGAGTCCCGTATCTAAAAAGACACAGTAGGCGTTCGTCTTAGCGGCAAAATCAAACGCTCAGAGTTTGATCTCGGTCTTAAGTTTGTTCCGGCCATGATTGCAGACGATATACGGATTATTGTGGACTGTGAATTCACACATGAATAGAGAAAGGATAATTAATATTGAAATGACAGCAATATGAGACAAAGAAAAGTGACCCGAATTGTAAGGGGACGGAACGCAGTTGACGGGGCGGGTGTGCGTCTGCGCCGTATATTGGGGGATCGGACGATACAGGATTTCGATCCGTTCTTGATGCTTGACGGTTTTGACTCCACCAATCCTCAGGATTATATAAAGGGATTTCCCTGGCATCCTCATCGTGGAATAGAGACCGTAACCTATTTAGTCAGCGGAACAATGGCGCATGAGGACAGCCTGGGAAACAAGGGGGTGATCCGCTCTATGGGCTGTCAGTGGATGACCGCCGGATCCGGGATACTCCACAAGGAGATGCCGCAGCCTTCGGAAAGGCTGCTCGGGTGCCAGTTGTGGGTAAACCTGCCCGCTACGAAAAAGATGGTGCCACCTACATATAGAGATATCTCGTTAACCGATATCCCGGTGGTGGCCGATAAAGCGACCGTCCGTATCCTATCCGGTTGTTATCAGGGGATACGGGGGCTCTGAACGGTTCGCACGCCCGGGTTACATATCTGGACATAACCTTGCCTGCCGGCATTTTATGGAGCTACGAGGAGGCCCACAATAATGAGACACTATTTATCTATTTACTGGAAGGCTCGCTTATCCCCGATCCGGAACAACGGTCGATCGAGGATAAGGGGTGCGCCATATTATATTCCGTTTCCGCTCCTGGAGAAAGGACACATGAGCCCGTGGTTGTGAAGGCCGGAGCGGAAGGCGCACGTTTTCTCCTGCTCGCCGCCAGTCCTTTGAGGGAACCGGTCGCCTGGGGAGGTCCCATCGTCATGAATACCCACGAGGAGCTGCGAGAATCTTTCGAAGAATTGAGGAACGGAACGTTTATCAAATGAATCTGAGAAGAGTCAGATACTTTCCGCCATGTTTAGTATGAATCAAGAGATTTGGTTTATAGACTATGTCTTACGTGTCAATATTAAAATATATGTTTTCTGTAGCGAGATAATGTCGAAAACATTACAGGGTTAGTGGAAAGAACGGGGGCTGCCGGTTTTCTTGCATTTTTAAAAGCTCGGTCCCACATTTTCAAGGGTTCTCTTGGGTTAAATTTGGTATATTCATTTGCTTTTCTTAACTTTGCAAAAGTTCGCAGGCGAAAACCAACTACTTTTTAAGTACATTTAGTTCTATTTTACGCATTGGATAACTTTTCATCCTCTCTTAGAAATTACGCAGGGCCTGCTTTAAGAAAATCATTTTATAAACCATTGCAAGGTATTGGATAAATGCCTTGCCAAAACGTGACTTTATGCGATATAAAGAAAGTTTGCTATTGCCATTCCTTTTGGCGATAAATATCATTTTGCCTGTGACAGCGCAGGAAAAACCGAGGTTAAAAATAGGAGGCGCACTCCGGTTCAACTACAATTACTCAGACTGGAAACCGGAAAGCCGGAATCGTGGCGGAGAATTCGACTTCGACGTGCTCCGTCTGAACGTGAACGCTTCCTATAAAAAAATCGATTTAGCGGTGGATTACCGCTTCTATCCCTCTTCCTCGGGAGGCGGCATGCTCAGGGAAGGTTGGATAGGCTATCGTTTCAATGATTCACACCGGTTACAGATAGGCCTGACAACGGTCCCTTTCGGTGTCCTGCCTTATACGGGTAACAATTATTTCTTCAACCTGAACTATTATGCCGGTCTTGAGGACGATGCGGACATGGGGATAAAATACCTCTTCCATAAGGACCGCTGGGAGTTGTCGCTCGCCTATTTCCAGAACGCCGACCTTTCCGGGACCGGAGGAGACTCGGAACTGTCCGCCAGCCGCTATGCCTATGACATCGCCGGACGCGATAAGGAGGCGCATCAGGGCAATATCCGGGTGGTATACCATTTCGGAAACTTGTGGAGACATCAACTCGGAGGTTCGGTTCTTATGGGAGGTTTGTATAATATGGACACACGAAAGACAGGACTCCGTACCGCTTTTGCCCTGCACTACGTAGCCGACTATCGGCGGTGGAACCTTAAAATGCAGTATACCAACTATAATCTCAGACCCGTGCGGGCTCCAGGGGAAGACAGAAGTGTGGTGACGATGGCGGCTTACGGGTCGTCTTACCGGATCGCCTCCAGGGCGGATATATATACGGTGTCATTGTCCTACCGGATCCCCGTGAACAAGTGGTTTCTGGACGATATCTGCCTGTACAATGATTTCAGCCTACTCAACAAACGCGTCGCCGGGTTTAATGACAGCCTGGAGAACGTGACGGGGTGTTCTTTGGCGATGGGAAAGGTCTTCACCTACATCGACTATGCCGTGGGGAGGAATCACGCATGGCTTGGCGACGTATGGGACGAAGCCTTTGCCGGTGGAACGGAAGACAACTGGAATGTCAGGTTTAATATAAACATAGGATATTATTTTTAAAGGATTATGGATAAAAATAAAATTGAGATCAAGGATTTGTATTTGATTTTCGGCTCTGAAAGGAACAAGGCTTTCAAGATGCTGAAAAAAGGGAAAAGTAAAAGTGAGATCCTGAAGGAGACCGGATGTACGGTCGCCGTGAACAACGCGAGCCTCTCTGTCCGGGAAGGTGAGATATTCGTGATCATGGGACTTTCGGGAAGCGGCAAGTCAAGCCTGCTCAGGTGTATCAACCGCTTGAACAGGCCCACTTCCGGTGAGATACTGATTAACGGGGAGGATATCGCCGGAGTTCCGGATGAACGGTTGCGTTCCCTGCGCCGGAAGGAGCTGGCGATGGTTTTCCAGCATTTCGGGCTGATGCCCCACTATACCGTATTGCAGAACATCGCTTTCGGACTCGAGCTTCAAGGCCAGGAAAAGAGGGAACGCGAGCAAAAGGCGGCGGAAAGCATGCGTCTGGTCGGGCTGGACGGATACGCCGACCTGATGGTCAACGAGCTGTCCGGAGGCATGCAGCAACGGGTGGGACTGGCACGTGCCTTAGCGAATGATCCGGAAGTCCTGCTGATGGACGAGGCCTTCTCCGCCTTGGACCCGCTGATACGGGTACAGATGCAGGACGAGCTGCTGGCCTTGCAGTCGAAGGTGAAAAAGACCATCGTATTTATCACGCATGACCTGGAGGAGGCTGTCAAGCTCGGCGACCGTATCGCCATCATGCGTGACGGGGAGATACAGCAAATCGGTACCTCCGAGGAGATCCTGACCGATCCCGCCAATAAGTACGTGAGGTGTTTCGTGGAGAACGTGGACCGCAGCAGGATTATCACCGCCGCATCCATCATGGTGGACAAGCCTATGGTGGCAAGGCAGGGAAAAGAGGGACCGGAGGTCCTGATCCGGAAGATGAGAGAACGTAAAATAACCGTGTTGCCCGTAGTGGATCCGGATGGCATACTGGTAGGCGAGGTCCATCTGAAGGAACTTCTCCAATTAAGGAAGGAGCGTATCCTGAACATCGACTCTATCGTAAGGAAAGAGGTACACTCCATATTGGGCGATACCGTGGTGGAGGACATACTCCCCCTGATGACGAAGACCAACTCGCCCATCTGGGTGGTCAACGAGAAACGGGAGTTCGAGGGAATGGTACCGCTCTCGTCGCTCATTATCGAGGTGACGGGAAAAGACAAGGAAGAAATCAATGAAATCATTCAAAACGCAATAGAATTATGATAAATATAGGAGAATATATAGAAATGGCCGTGGAATGGCTGACTGAGCACGGCGCATCGTTTTTTGACCTGCTGAGTCTGGGAGTGGAAGGTGTTATCGACGGGATACTGTGCGTCCTGCTCGGGATACCTTTTTACATAACCATCGCGATACTCACTTTCCTGGCGTTATACAAGAGTGGCAGGGGGACAGGGATCTTCACCCTCCTGGGGCTGTCGCTCATTTACGGGATGGGATTCTGGGAGGAGACCATGCAGACCCTGGCCCTGGTACTCTCCTCCACCGGCATGGCGCTGCTGCTGGGAATCCCCTTGGGGATCTGGATGGCAGGCAGCGGACGCTGCAACAATATCTTGCAGCCGGTGCTTGACTGCATGCAGACCATGCCGGCCTTTGTCTATCTGATACCAGCGGTGCTATTTTTCGGACTGGGAACGGTACCGGGAGCCTTCGCCACGATCATTTTCGCCCTGCCTCCGGTAGCGAGGCTCACCGCATTGGGCCTCCGGCAGGTGCCGAAGAACGTGGTGGAAGCCGCCCGCTCTTTCGGGGCCACTCCCAGCCAGCTCCTGTTCAAGGTGGAGCTGCCATTGGCATTACCCACCATTCTCGCCGGTATCAACCAGACCTTCATGATGTCGCTCTCCATGGTGGTGGTAGCCGCCATGATCTCAGCCGGAGGCCTGGGGGAAGTGGTCTTGATAGGTATCACCCAGATGAAGATAGGCATGGGATTTGAGGGGGGTATTGCCGTCGTGATACTGGCGATCGTACTTGACCGGATCACGCAGGGAATGGCTCGAAAAAAACAAAAGGAATGACACATATAATAAAAGACAGAATGATTATGAGAAACAGAACGATACTTTTCACGACCCTGCTGGCCGTCACGATATTCTTCTCGTGCGGTAACATATCCGACAAGAAAATCCGCATCGCCTACGCGAATTGGGCGGAAGGGATAGCGGTCACCTATCTGGCCAAGGAGATCCTCTCGGAACAGGGATACAGGACCGAACTTTTGAATGCGGACATCGCCCCCATATTCACCTCTCTGGCAAGAGGCAAGACTGACGTGTTCATGGACAGTTGGATGCCGGTGACCCATGCCGATTATTTTCAGAAATACGATGGTAAGCTGGAAATCCTCGGGCAGATATACGACAGCGCCCGTATCGGGCTTGTGGTACCTGAATATGTCCCAATCCACACGATTGAGGAACTGGGTGCCCATACCCAGCGGTTTTCCGGGGAGATCGTGGGGATTGACGCCGGTACCGGCATCATGAAATGCACGGAGAAAGCCATCCCTGAATACGGCCTGGATTACAGGCTCATGATCTCCAGCGGTCCCGCCATGACGGCATTGCTGAAGAAGGCCATCGACAAGAAGGAATGGATCGTCGTGACCGGCTGGACCCCGCACTGGATGTTTGACCTCTTTCGCCTGAGGGTGCTGGAAGACTCGAGAAACGTTTATGGGGAGGCCGAGCAAATCCATTCCATCGCTAGGAAAGGATTCAGTAAGGAGCATCCGTTCGCTGCCGCCCTTTTGGGAAATATCCACCTGTCCGATACCGAGATCAGCTCCCTGATGCGGGCCATAGAGGAAACCAGCGGGACCGAGACTAGAGCCGTACGCCAGTGGATGGACGGGCACAGGGATTTGATAGACAGTTGGATTCCGGAAAAGGACGAATACAGCCGATGAACATCACGATGGAATGGACGCTCAAGCTGTTCACGCCCTTCTTTTAATCAGCCTCGAAAGGGAATACCGCTCTAAATGTACGTTTTGATGATATCACTACACGTGCATGGAATAAATGGAATAAAAAGACACGGCTACAGATATGATTTGAGGATTTGTGGTATGATGAAATCTTATACCATTACCACATTTGGAATAGCAGAAAAGATCAAGAATTATATCTTATCGTTGATATTATAGAGATAACTTATTCAAAATGACTTTTATAGATAACAAATTGTCCGTTTTATGTAACAAGTGTAGTATTATACTTTTATAACTTTGTATCATCAAAAATTAACGTTATGAACCAAGTGGTTCGGTCGCTAAAAATAATATCAGAGTCAAAATGAAAAAAAGTATTTTTTTCTTCTTCCTGTTATTCAGTTTGCAAGCTTTTTCACAAAGGGTCGCGATAAAGAACAATCTCGTATACGATGCGCTGTTGACTCCCAACCTCTCGCTGGAGTTCTCTCTGGGGGAAAAATGGACCTTGGATACCCAAGTGGGCATGAATTTTTTCTTCTATGAGAACGATCCCACCGCAGATGGATACAAGACAAGGAAATGGAGCCATTGGCTTGTGCAACCCGAGATACGATATTGGGCTTGCGAGAGATTCAACGGTTGGTTTCTCGGACTGCATGCGCATGGAGGCCAGATGAATGTCGGTGGGATAAACATCCCTTTTATTCTTCAGAACAAGCATAAAGAGATGAAGGCGCACCGTTATGAGGGCTATTTCTACGGTGGCGGCATCAGCGCTGGTTATCATTGGATCCTATCCGACAGGTTCAGCCTGGAAGCCGCTTTGGGGATAGGATACGCGCACGTGAGATATGACAAGTTCAAATGTACGGCTTGCGGACAAAGGACGGGGAAGGGAGGCGCCGATTACCTCGGCCCGACAAGAGTCTCTCTCTCCATTATTTATATACTTAAATAAAACAGGCCTTGGGCAAAATAGGTGTAGGATATAAAAACATGAAGTCAATGAGATCGATGCATTATTACATAAAGCTGTCAGCAGTCTGTGCCTGCCTTGGTTTGACGGCTATATTCGGGCAGGCCCAGGAGGTCGTTGAGCGGAACCTATCACCATTACATTGGAGATATGACGTGAGGGTCAAGCGGAGCGCGAACGGAAAAAGCCTGCGTCTTTCCCTGCATGTGGACGCCATGACCCGGTTGGAGTCACAGGACGCTCTTGTCATCTATCCATCACTGGTTTCCGCCAGTGGGGATGACAGGATCGATTTCGCGCCTGTCGGTATCGCAGGCAGGATACGATATAAGGCCATTATGCGGTCGAAGGCTCTCGGTGAGAATTCCAGGACATCTCGGTTCGACAATGAGCTCCATCCTTTTTCGGACATAGAGGAGCAGGGGGGTTCCTTTCAGGAATCCGTCCCGTTCGAACGCTGGATGGCGGATGGCCATGTTACGGTGAGAGAGGAACTGCTCGGTTGCGTGGGTTGTGGCATACGTGAGAATCAAGGTACCGTGGCTGTCATTGACCTGCCTGTTTTCAAGGAGGAGGATTATGCGTATGATTTCCTCGAGCCGGAAAAGGTGGCGGTCAAGTATTATAAAGACTCCTTTGACAGCAAGGTCACTTTTCCCGTAGCGAGCTACGAACTGAGAAAGGCCTTCGCGAATAACGGGCAGGAGCTCGCCCGGCTGGAAGGATTCATATCAAGAAGTCTGGAAATAAAAGGGGCCGAGTTAAAAGAGGTCCTCATAGAGGGCTTCGCCTCTCCCGAGGGTAAAGCGGAATATAACCAGTCACTGGCGGAAGGGCGTACCCTAGCGCTCTCGAATTATATCTCCGGAAAATACCCCGGGCTTAAAAAGGCCGCGACTTACCGGACGGTCGGTGCCGGAGAGGATTGGGAGGGCCTTAAAAAGCTCGTAGGTATTTCTCCCCTGTCCAATAAAGAGGAATTGCTGTCTATCATAGACCGATATCCAACGGATACGGAGCGAGAGTCCGCCATACGTAACTTGGACAACGGCAGGACCTACGGCATCCTCCTAAAAGAGTTTTATCCGCAACTCCGCCGTACGACCTTTCGTTTCAGTTTCGACGTAAGGGCTTATACCCAGGAGGAGTTACCTGAAATATTTGCCACGAGGCCGGAATGTCTGAGCTCACACGAGATGTACCAACTCTCGGAAATATATCTCATGCGGGGGGAGAATCCTCTCCCTGTCTTCCAAAAGGCGTACGAACAGTTTCCTGAGGATGTGGTAGTGACACTAAACTATGCCAACGCCTTGCTAAAATACGGGAAAAAGGCGGACGGTGCCTTACGGGTGTTGAGCGACGTGAGGAACGACAGCCGGGCCCTTTTCCCGATGGCGGTCGCCTATCATATCAAAAGGGACTGGAGAAAGGCGGAAGAATTGCTGAAGGAGGCTTATAAGCAGGGGGATGACCGTGCCAGGGCTTTCTATGGCGAAGACGCTTATGAATAAAGTTAAGACTTTATATAACAACAGTTAATTTATTTATTCACTAATTTTTAAGTTATGAAAGGAAAAAAATTTCTTTTAGCAGGCGTTGCTATCCTAGGTTTAGGCATGACGTCCTGTAATAATGACGATGTTCCTTCGGTAGGGAATCCTACCGAAGGAAGTACATTCGTAGGAATGTACATCTCTACCATGAAAGATGTCATGACCAGGGCGGTAAATGACAGCCAGGGAGATTACGCGGGTAGAGCAGATGAGAGCACGCTTGAGTCTTTACGGCTTATCTCTCTTGGTACGCCTCGGGACTGGACGCTAGGAAGCGCTGACGAGGAGAATAAATTCTGGGAAACGACACCGGCCGGAACTTACACGGTCGCCCCATGGAAAGCCACCTCGGGCTCCCAAGCAATGGCGTTGTTGTTTAACAGGGGCTCTCTTAATCCCGGTATCGCAACGGCCACGAACGAGGAGTATGGAAGTGCGGCTACCGCGGTGGCCGACATCGCGGCTCTCGCCACGGATAAAAAGTTCGTGATGACCTCGAAGGCCGAGCAGAAAACCATCAAGGACAATATCTCCGAGGAAACAGTCAAGACAGGCACGGGAGAGGCTCAGAATGTATTCTCCTTTGACATGGAACGTGTCGTGTCGCAAGGCATGGTCACAAAAGGGGGAGACCTAAATGCGGAAACAGCTGACGGAAAAGGAAGTGTTGATCTTGATAACCTCACGTATGCGGCTATCAACGGCGCCGCAAAGACATATCTTTTCCGCAACCATGCAGGAGATCGTACAATCACAGCGGGAGACGGGCTTTACAAAGATTTCACATCCGCTATTGATGACTATGCTGATTTTCAAAATGCCCAAGATCCGAACGGTACAGCCAAGGATTATTTGATCCGCTTGGGAAACCTCTTGCCGGAAGAGACTTCAACAGCGGATGATCTTGGCATGTACGCGGCCAAGGCGGTTGCGGCAGATGCTACCGAGGCTAAAAAGGTGGCAGGTATTTATTTCTTGGAGAATTCCGTAAAAAAGGAGGCACTCACACCTGACAATAAGAATTTCGGTTACTATCGCCTACCGTATGCCAAGGTCTATACGACTTATACTCCAAAAGAGGTATTGCATTGGGATCAAGATCAAAAGAAGTTAATCAGTAAACCCGGGGTAAAGGGCGAGACGTTCTATCGAGGAGAAGGCGATGGGCTGATCTATGCCAGCAAGGAAGCCGCAAAGAAAAGCCAGTTGAGCCCGGATCAAGGAGCCTATACCTATACGAACGGAAGATGCGCGTACCGTGCGTTGTGGAACCGTCAAACAAACGCTGATGGAAAAACGATTGTGAACGCTAATACTCGTCGTAACAACACCTATCTGTTGACAATTACGGCTTTCCAGGGCCTAGGTATGCCGTGGGATCCTTCCGATCCTAAAGATCCGTATCTGCCGAAGCCTGATCCAGACCCTACAGAACCAACTAATCCTGAAAATCCGGATATCGAGAAAGAAGAGACCTACATGCGTGTCGAGGCCAAGGTACTCCAGTGGAACCTCGTCTCACGTGATATCGTTTTTGAATGATATTTAGATAAGAGGTAAACTCAGCCAACAATTTCTTACATAACCTTCTGAGAGGGAAGGGGGAGTCTTTCCCCCTTCTTTCTCCAACAGACAAATAAATTAACCTCAAACGGTTAATAATCCAAATATAAGCTATATCAAATGAGAATCAGAAGCGTACATCCTGTCACATTTATCATGTTGCTGGCCTGTTATCTTATTGGTTGCGATTCAGCCGTATTCGACAATTTGAGTGATTGTCCGCAAGGGGTCAATTTCCATTTTTACAGCCAGACCCCTTGCGAACAATTTCCTAATTATCCGTCAGATATCAGGCAGGTCCGGGTATTTGCCTTTGACGAGAAAGATGTGCTGGTGAGCGAATTCTCCGATAAGAAGGCGGTTCTTTCGGCGGATTATTCCTTGCCCGTCACTTTGCGGCATACGGGGAAACTTACGTTTGTCGCATGGGGGGGCCGTGACCTGGAGGCTTATGATTTTTCGGGTTTCAAGGAAGGCGTCACGACCAGGCAGGAAATGTGGGTCGCGCTACGGTTGAAAGACAGAAGGGTCTCTTCAGCCCCAGGGCCTCTGTACGTCGGGCTAGCTTCCATATCGCTGGAGAATCGGGAGGATATGGGAAGCGTATATGAACGGGTGGCCTTCAATATGCGGGAACTGACATACCGGGTACATTTTACCATCCGGCCCATCCCCGATCCATTCCCTATGGACGAGGAATTCGTCATAAGGGTAGAAGATGATAACGGTGTTTATGACTTTAACGGGCAGATCGCCCTTTGCGAACGTTTTGAGTACGTGGCCGAAGCCACACGTGATACGGACGGGGTGTTAAAAGCTGACTTTACGCTGATGAAGCTGGAGGAAGGCAGGAACACGCTCGTATCCCTAGTCAACAAGACAACCGGGGAGATCCTTTATACCGCCAATCTGGTGGATGACATCATCATGTTCCGGGGTGATTCGGGAGAACCACCGTATAGCCTGGAGTGTGACCATGATTTTCCCATAACTCTGAAACTCAAGTACGAGAAGGAAACATGGACACTGGTACAGGCGACCGTCTTGGATTGGAATGTCGTCTCCCGTCCCGTAGAGCTAGGTGCTGATATCATCTCAGGACAGATTTAAGATCCGTGTGGTATCAGAAAGGAGTTGAGATTATTATAAAAAACGATATATAATGAAATACGGAACTGTGATAAGGTTGTTGACAGCGGCCTGCGTGGTAATTGTACAATTGACTGGATGCTCGCCAGATACGGAAGATATGAAAAGATCTGTTACGGGTATTCCTATCCGGATCGTGGCGGAAATGAACAAGGGCACCGGTGCTTCCCGGATGACGAAAACCCCTGTGCGTTCAGGGGGGGAATGGAAGGAGAACTATATCGGTGCGGAGGAATACGAGAAAACCGTCAAGCATGTCCTACTCTTCGCTTATAAGAACATCGGGACATCGCCGGAGAAAGTCATTTTCTATTATCCCCAAGGCACTGCCAATCCACTGGTAGGTATAACCGGCATTGACCATTTCGAGATGAGAGAGATGGGAGGAATAAACGTAGGGGACTCCGATATAGCCCTGGACCTGGAGCTGATGGGTGGTAATTATAATTTTGTCTTATTGGTCAATTGCGAATCCGGATTGAAAAAGATCCGGGAAGAGCATATGATTCCGGATCCGAGACTGCTGACGGAGAAAACCGAGATTTTCACGTCCGACGATCTGCAAGGAGAAAACCGGAAGTATCTTCCCATGGTGGGCCAATGTAATTTTCACGTTCCGGACAATATGGGCGGCAATGACAGGGTAACCCTTTCACCTAGCATACTCTTGGAACGCACGCATGCCCGTATCGAGTTTATCCTTACGACGGTTGATGACGCGGGAAACTACCTGTCTCCCTTGTTACCGCTTTCCAGAGTGACGAAACTCTCCTTGAATAATGAGACCAGCGGTTATTCCGTCCTGCCTTCCGCCGGGGAATATACCGCCACCGGTGGCGGTAACCCGGATATCAGGGGGGTGGACTACACGGGAGATCCCCTGTTGTTACCGGAAAGGCCCAGTTTTCACGAAGGTGCCAACGAGGGCTCCGGAGAATCCGCCTTTGTGGCCAAATGTAAAGGAAGGCTGCTCCCATATACGGGAAAGACACCTCGCTATATCTACGTGGCCCCGGGAGTCTACGGGAAAGAGGAAGCGCTGGCCTTGGTACTATCCATCGATTACCGGACGGGAGACCCCGATGAGACGTACAAGATCGAGCTCCATAACCCGGATCTTGGGCAAGATGACAAGGCATATTACAATATCCGTCGTAATACCATCTACCGTGTCTTCTCCACGCTGAAAGGGACCAAGAACATGGAGTACGACGTTGTCGTGGATGAATGGGAGGATACGGAGGTGGCCATCCCCTGGTAACAAAGACGCCACTCATGTCATCAAAAAGAGAAACAGTTTAAAGAACAGATACATATGAGAATCAAACATTACACTTTGCTATTCGCTTTCTTGGCGATATTTATGGGAATACCTCTCATACAAGGGTGCAGCGACCCCTTGGATGAGCATGGAGACAGAAGAACGGAAATAGCAACCAAGGATGGCTGGAGATCTGTCACCATGTCCGTCGAAGGGCTTGGGCTTCGGAATCCCTTGACCCGCTCCCTTACGCCGGAGGGAGAGAACGAGACGGCGGCGGAGAGGATCAGGGTACTTGTGTTTGACAAAGACAATAAGTTCTCATACGAGGCCAAAGTGACATCTTTCATTCCTTCCGGCGATCCGGATGATAAGAAAAGCAAGGGTACCATGACCCTGCTGGCGAAAAATACCTCTTCGGGCAATACCAGTACTTTCGTGGTGCTGGCCAATATTGCCGCGTCAGACGAGACTGGGGCGGAAGAGTTGACCGGAAAAACACGGGAAGAGGTCATGGAACTTTTCACATTCTCCATGCCCGACAAAGGGGAATGGAAGGACGGGGAGCTCCCGATGTGGGGAATCTCGGATCCGGTCAAGGTGGATCACAGTTCCGGCGCCGTTCCAAAACTCGGGACCATCTACCTGATCCGTGCCGTGGCACGTGTGGATGTAGGGCTTAAACTGAGTGACACGTCGGAAGGGGCTTCCACGTTTGACGAGAAAGCCGAGGGCATTGAGGGGATAACACTGACTAAGGTATTTTTTTATAATACCAATACAAAAGGACGGATCTCTCCGTTCGAGAGCGAGACTTATTGGGATCAGGCCAATAGAAAGGCGAAACAGCCTTCCATTCCTGATCCCGCTCCGGCCGTAACAGGAAAGACCGACAGGACATCCGCCATAGCGGATGAGAAAATATTATTACGTGAAGTCTATGTTCCGGAGGCGGCCAATACCCCGACGGGTGCCACGCAAGGAGCCAATGGAGAGACACTTCCGGAAGAGGATACGGAAAATTACTTGAGACGCCCCTATATCGTTGTCGGACTGACCGGCGCGGACAAGAGTCGTCCCGACAAGGAGACATTCTTCCGGATAGACTATTTGAAACGTACGGGAACCGAGGCCGACGCTACATACGAGTACCTGCCCTTACTGCGAAACCACCGTTACTTGGTGAACATCACGGCGGTGGGTGGCCCGGGATTCGACACGGAAGAGGACGCAAAGAAAGGGCCGGCCGTCAATATCATGTACAATGTCGTGGTATGGAACGAGTCCACAATGTCCAATGTACAGTATGACGGGCAATATATGCTGGGGGTCAGCGATGATCATTTCACTTTTTATAGGGAGGGAGGTAGCCTGACGGCGAAAGTGCAGACTTCCTGGCCCGAGGGGTTCACGGTAGAGGGGCTGCCCGCATGGATCAGCTATTCCATAAAACCCTCGGAACCAGGAAAGTCAGCACCGACCGACGAGAAAATCGTGACCTTTACGGTCACGGAGCAAGTGGACACGGACCGCACGTGGCCGGAAAAAACAGAAGATGCCCAGAACGCGCTGAAAGCCGCTTATGTGAAAGCGGGCCGTATGAAATGGTTCCTTGGCTTTGAGCAGTCCAAGGATATCAATGTCACCCTACGGATCTTCGCGGACGAGGCGTGCAGCCAGCCGCTGGAGTTTATCGAGGTCAACCAGTACGGCGAGAGCTATGGGCAGCCTGGTAAGGTGATAATGAAAGACGGACGAACGCTTACGGCGGAAGAGGCCGGTGCCAAGGTCACTTTCTATGTGAAGACAGAGCCCCATGACCTGGAACCCGTTTTCCATGCCGAAGCCGCCAACCCGTTCAAAATAGAAAAAGCGGATCAACTTGCGGGAGGGATATGGAGATACACGGTGACAGCTCCCGATATCACGGAGAATCTGGAGTATTTCGATAATTTCAATACTACTTATGTCTTCACCATAACACATGCGGGAACCGATAGAAGCGCATCGGGAAAACTCAGCCTCTTGCAGAAAGAATATAATGCCATCCCCTTCTTCGACAAATGGCTGCATCAGTCATCGCTGGTGTCCAGCAACAGTATCTACCTGATGGACGGCAAACAGAAGCAATATTATGTCAAGGCCAACAGCGAATACAAGATCGAACTGGTTTCCGCTTTGTCCGATAACGGAGCGGGTGATGTGATAGAGACGTTCACTCCTTTCTATGAGAAGGATCCTTCTCTTTCCGGAAAACCAGTTTCTTTCACGGCTGTTGACGATATCACAACCTCACGTCTTTACTCCGGAAAGGCGAGATTCAAAATTTATTCCCCTGACGGTCTTTTCCCTGAGAGAGAGTTCGAGGTGGAACTGGTTTCCGGAATAGTGCAGCCTGAAGCGAATACTTATATGCTCAAAGCAGGTGCAAAGCAAGGGATATTTATCCCCGTTTCCCGCGTGAATACCGCCTATAGGTATTATAACAAGCTTTTGGAACATGACGCTGTTTTGAGTGGTAAGCAAGGGCTTCCCGGAAGCAGATCAGACTTCATGCTGAATAAACTGGATGAAGATGATGACTGGAAAGTCAATATCGTGTGGACGGACATTCAAAAGCCCGACGGGCAGAATGACATAGAGCGAGCAGGACTCAGTGAATTATCCGAGCAGGGAGGTTCCGGACCGGGTTCATATATCTATGTCAAGCCCGGACAGAAACCGGGGAATGTGCTGATAGAGATTAAGTCAGGAAAGATCAAGGGGAATCCGACACTTTGGTCCTGGCACATCTGGATAGTGGACAAGTATCCGACGGTATTGGAGGTCGGTAAATATGGAGGAGACGGACCGGAGACGGTTCAATTGATGTCGCATCTGTTGGGGGCTTACGAGAAGGTTCATTCACAGTATAGCGCTGACGAGTTTAGGGAATTTGGTATGCAATACCAATGGGGCAGGAAAGACCCGTTCCCAGCACATGATGTTCGTGTCAATACGAACTTCTATGACGGCAACGGCAAGTCTTTTGATTTCCTTTGGGAACAAAGGGGAAATGATGTGGATTATGGAAAAACAGATGCTCAGCAAGCGAGAGGGGCCGCTCTTACGATGAAGCAGAGCATTGAACATCCAAGCGCCATCGTCTCTCATCAAAGTTTCTGGCTGTATGAATGTTTCCCGCATGGGATGGTTAATAATTTCAAAGATCGCTGGGTGTTCCTGTATCCATGGAACCAGCCTTCCCTGACAGGGAATCCGGAGGATGTAGGCGGAAAAACCGTATTTGACCCTTCTCCTTACGGATTCCGGATCATGTCACAAAAAGAGGCCGTGACTTTGAGATACGCATATTATTACGAGAGCAAATCCGGAATACAGACACCTCTGCCCGGAAGTATTTATGACGGCTCCTTCTTAAGCGGCTATACAGGGGGTAACGAAGTCATTTTCGCCGTGGCACAGGCCAGGAGCGAAACTCATGCGGGCCGTTATCTGCTCAATTCCACTGGAGGTCCTGCCGGCTGGGCGGCCGCCTCCAATACAAGCACTGTTTACAGGCGTTGTATGACCTTCTCCGTACGTCCGGTCATTGACCCGGATATAACAGATGATTATAAAAAATATTTACCTGAATAGAAAATACCCGTGCAGGTAGCGCCTGTACGGGTATATAAACAGTTTGAAAGAAGAAAGTGAAACTATTATATTTGAGAGAACATTTATGTTGTTCGAATTATCAGATGAATTCAGATACCGGATTCTCCTGCCACCAACTGGACAAGGATGATGTATACCAGATTGACAACAGCAAGTCGTCCTGTGCGCTCTTTATGATTCAAGGTCAGGTAAATCTCGATTTAGGGGAATTTTATGAGGGGGAGATGGAACAGGGACAGATGTTGTACATACCACAGAGTATAAAAGCCCAGATAGAATCCATAACAGGTTCGAGATGTATTCTCTTGTTTTGGGATAAACACATAAGCACATGTGATAAACTCTTCTTAAGCTCGTTATCAATTAAAGAAAATGATACTGATACGAATGATGTTATACTTCCGATCAAAAAGCCCTTGATGAATGTATTGGAGTCCGTCAATCTATATCTGAACGCAAGGCTGCTTTGTAGGCATATGCATTTACTAAAGCAGCAGGAACTGCTCCTGGTCTTGAGAGGTTTTTATACAAAGAAAGAACTGGCGGCTTTTTTTCCGCATCAACCAATATCAGGGAATCATTTGAAAGATTTGTCTTGGATAACTATAGAAAAGCAGATTCGGTCAAGGAACTTGCCGACTTGTACCATATATCAGAGCGATCTTTTAACCGAAAGTTTCATTCTTGTTTTTGGGAAAGCCCCTATCAATGGATACAGAAGAAAAAAGCGAGACATATACAGGAAATGATTAATAACCCAGAGCTCTCTTTTAAAGAGATAGCCGGATATTTTGATTTCAGTACGTCTTCACATTTCACGGCATACTGTCAAAGGATGTTCGGAATGTCCCCCAGCGAGTTGAGAAAGAAAAATAGAGATAAATGGATTAAGAAATGAAGAAATCGGAAAACATTCAAATAACAGAATTTGATAAGAAGGCAAATGTACATAATATGGAGTTATTGCCAGTGGTATGCTTACCGGTTTACAAGGAGATTGTAAAGGAGATGGCAGAATTGATTGAGGACAAACAAGCACGGGAAGTCTTTTGTTCCTTATCTTCAGGTAGGGATCTCCAAAGTGTTTCACAGATAACAGGCATTTCGTCCAAGAACCTGGTATCCATGTATAAAAGGGGGCTTCGACAGATCCATTTGAAGTGGAGACCTTATTCAGAATTAAAACGAGAGTTAGACCATATGTATATCAAATACCGGAATAATGAATTTCTTTTGACACATTCTGAGGAGGTTCCAAAAAAGAATTTCAGATATGTAAAGATTGTTTGGAAAGAGCAGGATATTCCAGCGGAATATGTGGATATATTAATTACCCCTTTAAGTAAACTGGATATAAACTTCAGGGTTTTACGTGCACTCAGGAAATATAATATCTACCAATTAGAAGATCTTTTAAGGTTCATTAAATATAACGGATTTGATGCTTTATACCAAATGCCTAGCGTAGGCACTAAATCTATTGAACAATTATATGAAAAGCTAAAGGATAAGAAAATTTTAGAGGATCAAGACACTTGTTTTTTATTTCCTTATCTTTTTGTATAAATATGTCACACGGATATACAATACATACAAGTTTGTCTGGATTTTATAGGTAGACAATGCGCTGTCTTTCGTAGTATCGGGTAAGCCGGCGTCAGAAACAAAAAACTTGTGAAGCGGTTGCTGTTATCTCTAACGAGAAGAAAAATATAATATTTTTTTAACACTATATTCAGAAAGCCCGGTAACAGCTATTTGTCGAAACGCTCTCCTACGGATCTCATGCAAAATATCTTTCACCGACAAGTCCAAATTATCCTAAATAAACACAATGTATAATCTTTAAACAGTAAAGACAATAAGAAGTATTACGACATTCGAATTGCAATATGCACATCGGTTCTATGGCTTCCAGGGTGAAGCGCAGTATCTCCATGGGCACACAGGCGTGTTGACCATTGAAGTGGAGGACACAATCAACGAGGGCGTGAACATGGTTTACCCTTGCAACGAGATCCAAAAAGTGGCATGGGAAGTATTATAAAAAGAACATGTTTGGTTGTTTCTATGTCTATAATGATGGGATTACTCGTATAAGTGATGATAAACTTTATTTTAACAGTTCCCAACTCCGTACTCCACAACCAACTGCACAAAGCGACTTACGCAGTTTTTCCTCTACTTATGATCCTTGCTACGTCTCTGAAAGCACCGACTGTCAAACCACCTTCCGTAGTATGAAAACATTCAGCAATGTCAAGTTCAAGGTTCTCTTTCCGCCGGAAGAGGCAACCAAGATGGAAACCAGCAGCATGACTGTGTAGTTCACTCCACTTTCGGCTGATTTCATTTCAAATCATCCTGTTACCGGTAATCAACATGGGTGTTTTTACCCAGAAATCAGTATTTAAGGGACATATCACAGTGGTGCGGAAAAATAGGACGGTTGTTTTTCTCTGCTTAGTTGAAAGTAAAAGACGGGGAGGTGAAACGTGGGACAGTTGCCACTATTTCCAAGAAAGACAACCGTGTGAGATATAAACAGGAGTCGGCAGAGTTGTGTGACGATACAGCGATCATTTTGTCCTCCCATAAGAAGTCGGTCAATTATAAAGGACGTATGATTTATTATGCCGATGAAAAAGCGATGTATTGGATTCTGGATGAGTTCGATAAAGAGCAGGATATCATTCCCTCGGAAATGGAGATGAAAGGAAAGTGTTATTGGTCAATAATTATGGCAACAATATAAAAAAATATCGGTAATGACAGCAGCTGTTGTTTCTAATGGTTGCAGTTGTTGTTTTCTGTCGCTCGTTTCCCTATAAAGTATAGAGTTGTATATAGGGTATGCCTATAAGTATTCAATTTATTTGAATCCTTGTAATGGACGTGGTTGTGAAATTCTCAGGCAACTGACTATTGCGGCAACAACAGCAAAACCAGTTGCTGAATACAGACATGTTTGCGAACTGTTGGTTGGAACTAAATAGAATATCATGGCAACTTGTGTCGCTCCCAGTGTTTGCCCCAGTAGACGGGCTGTGCCCAACATACCGCTCGCTCCTCCACTACGGTTGGATGGAGCGGAGGAGATGATAGTACTGTTGTTGGGTGTCTGGAATAATCCGAAACCGGATCCACAAATGAACAGCCGCCATATAATATCCACATTAGTAGGGTTGGAAGGGAGTACTGCGAGCAGGAAAAGTCCTGTAGCAAATATTACCATGCCGATACCTCCCAGTATTCCGGCGTGGATACGTTCTACCAATCGTCCGGCAAGCGGAGCCATAATCATTGTCGCTATCGGCCAGGGAGTAAGGAGTAATCCGGTTGTCACATCGCTATGTCCCAGAGTTCCTTGGAGGAAAAAGGGGAGGGAGATCATGGCTAGCATTTGTCCGGTGAAGGAACAGATGGATGTGCCGATAGACATGGAGAAAATGGGGATACGCATCAGGTCAACTGGTAATAAAGGAAATTGTTGGCGTAACTGGCGGCGTACAAAGAAATAACCGATTGTCAACAACGCAAATACCCCGACTATGATCAACGTGGTGTTTTCTTTATGGGTAATACCCTCTAATGAGAATATAAGTAAACCAAAGGTGACTGCATTCATCAGACAACTGAACTTGTCGAAACGGCGTCCGGTTAATTTTACCGGATTGTCAGGCAGGTATATCAGTCCGATTACGAGTGCGGCAATTCCTATTGGGATGTTGATGGCAAAAAAACAATGCCATGAACCCAAAGAGAGAATAATCGAAGCGATTGTCGGTCCGGCAGCAGTCGATATGGCAATGACAAGGGCATTGATGCCCATTCCGCGACCAAGAAAACGTTTGGGATAGATGATCTGGAGTAGCGCCGTATTCACGCTAGTGATTGCGGCCGCTCCGAATCCTTGTAAAATACGGGCGGCTGTCAGCATCCAAAACGAGTCGGCACAAGTACAGATCCCTGAGGTGATGCTGAATAGCAAAACGCCTGATAAGTAAATCCTCCGGTAACCGTAAATGTCTCCCAATGAAGAGAAAGAGAGGAGAGAAATGGTAATCGCTATTTGATAAGCATTTACTATCCAGATCGTTGCGGACGGCGAAGTTCCCAGGTCGCAGGCGATGGTCGGTAAAGCCACATTGGCGATTGTAACGTCTATCACAGATATTCCAACTCCTAGGGCAGTGGCTAAGATAGCCCAATAACACTTGGATAACGGTAAACCGTCGTTCTCATTTACAGGTATGGTGTGATTTTGCAGTATCATATAGTCATAATTCATTACTATCAACTAAAAATGGATAGAGTTAAAACTTAAATAAGTTCGGCCCACTCGAATCATTTAGCTCTTTGACATTTTAAAAAAAAGGATATCATTATAAGCGGCTGATTCCAAAAGGTATAACTTTCAATATACCTGTAGCCGTCATACTTATCTACAATGTGTCTGTACTTGTGCGCTGCCAAGAAACTTGACTGATCAGGTAAAAACATATTTGTCTTTATACATAACTGCCTGAGTATGATCACAAAGATAATTTCAAATCAGCGCGCCATCAAAACGTTTGCGACAAATTGAAATTCAATAAATTCAGAGAACTACTATGTTTTTCGAAAAGACGCTTATAATTAAATTGTTATTTTAGATTTTCAATAGTCTAATACAAGCCTCTGAGAAATAAATATTTTGGGGAATATTTGCGTAACAGCGATAGCGAATTAGCAACCGTGCAACTTTCGGCAGTCTGCAATGCTGTGCCGTCAAATAACTCTTTTGGCCACAACTATAAGTTTTCTACTAAAATATTAACGTCCGATCAAAATATCACCGAATCTTATCGCAAATGCACCGGGCCAGACCATAAATATATCGGCGGAATCCGGGACGATAGTAGAGTAATCGACTGAACCATTCAAGATGCTTGTCGAATAATTTCACCATAATTCCTACAATAATCATGGATATAAGAGTACCTGCACCAACTACCTGCCATTGCCATGTACCAAAGTAGAAATACCCCCAAGCTACTGCTATAACAACCAGAGAGATATCAACCATGATTTTAGCTTTGGCAAATGGAATATCGGTAGCTTTGCCAACTGCTACTACAATACCCTCACCTGGCATAGTGACTGAGCCGCATCGTATCTCTAAAGAGATGCCTACGGCAAGCAGCACGCACCCCATTAATTGTACCGCCACTTTCCATAATATGGTATTACATACTATGATTGATGTAAGCCACATATTAACATCTAATAGGAAACCGAATACAAAGCCAATAATGAATTGAAAAAATTGCATCCGTGGGAAACCTCGGCGGAGGATGAGAACCTGAAGCCCGATGAAAAGAATGTTCATTATGTATGTATATTCTCCAATCGTAAATTGAGGAGCCATGCCAGCTTCTCCCGCGAGTGTCATAACAAACGGGATGGTAGCAATCACACTACTGCCAAAGTTTGACCGTACACAGAGTGCTACTCCACATGCCATTATGAACAAAGACACGATGAGCAATAAATGTTGCCATGAAAACGAGATGATTCTTTCTTTCATGAAAAAAATAAAATTTGACTGCATAATGTCGTTGATTATAAGGAATTTATAAAATTCCTCGATTTAGATATAACAAAATATTGACAACTATAAAACCTTCTGACATCCATTATCTATTACTATATGACATCCTGCTCTATTTTATAATCTCACCATGTCTTTATTTTATATTCATGAATATAGCAAGAAAAACAAGCAACACAGTCCAACATCATTGGACTGTGTTACCGGATATGATTTATTTCCTGTATCCGCATTTAGGACATACACCTTCCTCATTATTCAGCGCCACACCACATAACGGACAACACTCTATGTTATGCTTGGTCGAAAATTCGGCAGATCCAGCATTCACACCACTGGTGAACGTGATTTTCGCAATGTTCAACTTGTCTTTTAACAAGTCATACACGATTTTAATCATGCCCTCCACGGTCATGGTCTCTTTGGTTACCACCAAGCGGGCTTCGGGATAAGCCGTAGCCAGTTCTGTCTTGAAGGCTTCGCCTTTCATCTTGTTTTGCGGATGACCGTTTTTAATACCTTGTTTCTCATATACGTCAAGTATGACAGGTAATAACGGGTCATCCTTGCGGAGTACCAAGGCATGGTCGAAATTTTTTAATACTTCCCATGCCACTTTTTGGATCTCGTTGCAGGGGTAAACCATGTTCACGCCCTCGTTGATTGTGTCCTCCACTTCAATGGTCAACACGCCTGTGTGCCCATGGAGATACTGCGCTTCACCCTGGAAGCCATAGAACCGATGTGCATATTGCAATTCGAATGTCGTAATACTTCTCATATTAATATTGGTTATTATTTTCACTGCGACAAAAGCAATGAATATTGTTATAATAAACTTCTATGTCAGACTATTCCAAACCAAAAGAACCAGGTCCTATCTGCATTTGATCTATCAGCTTTTAGAAACCAAGAATCTTAATATCTCCATGGAATAATCTTTGTTATCTATTTAATAGTTATATGCAAAGTTCGGAAATCGTGACTATTACTCCATATTCCAAATGGGACTATATTTGGTTTATTACGACATAAATTATACATTTTAGTTTCTTATTTAAAATTTAACAGATTATAGCCAATCTATTCAAATCTATGATTATCTATTGTTTCATTCAGGAATAAGTAAAAAGGAGTGTTTTCTTGATGGGAAGAAAACGAAAAACATTGTTTGAATCTCAAATTTATCACCAAGTGTGGTCTGCATATGATTATAGTAATAATAAAATAAACAGAACTCAATCCGCTTGCTTTTTTATAGCAGTACTGTTTTGAGGACGGGAGTTTCTGGTAGCCAGATATACACCCGAGAGAACCAAGACGATTCCGCCTATCGCGACTGGGGTCACCTCCTCATGTAGGAATATAGTCGCCCCAACCGTTGTGGCAAGAGGATTCAGATAAAGATAGTTGGATGCCTGTATCGTCCCCAGTTGTTTTACGACAATATTCCACAACAGATAACAGGCAGACGAAGCTATGACACCTAAAAAAAGGAGATTGCTCCACACTTCACTGTCCAGCAATACAGCAGGCTTTGTCAATGAAGGCAGAAAAAGGAAAGTGGGCAGAATTGTTATTATGCCATAGAAAAATATTTTTCTGGTGATGAAAGCCGGAGAATATTTCCGGGTGAGACTCCGAATGACAAGGCTGTAAAACGCCCATGACAGGGAAGCCAGAAGAGTCAGTAAATCACCCAAAGGTGATATCCGGAGAATGAAACTTCCGTTGAATATCAGCAAGCCCACACCCAACAGAGCGACAATAGATCCGTATATGAAACCTCTTGAGACCTTTTCCGTCCGAACGGACAATACGGTCAGAACAGCTGTCAATAGCGGGGCCGTACATATGATGAAAGAAACATTTGACGCCTGTGTCAGCCCCAGTGCCATGTTCTGTAAAAAGAAGAACAGGGAACCACCCAATACTCCGCCACCCGCCAGGCATAGCTCATCTTTCAGATTACGGGCAAAAAAACTATGGGAGGAGATAGGACACACAGCAACATAAGCCAGCAAAAAACGGAAGAGGAAAATCTCCTGGGGAGACAGACCATGAACTATTAGAACCTTGGTGGAAATAAAAGTCATTCCCCATACCACGACGACCATAACAGCGGTCAGATGATAAAATATATGTTTCATTGCAATTAAAATATCATTAGGGTCCACTAAAAAAACGCAATAGTTATTTGAAATACTTGAAATATAATTTGTTATAGAGGTCTTCCGAGAGAACGGATTTGAAACTGTAGATTTGCATCATACTAAATATGATAGCAGATGCATCAAGATCAATACGTTTTCTCACAGTTGGTATCATTCCTTGACCGAAGTAAATTTAATCGCATCGTTGCTAAGTATGGTGGAGACAAATACGTGAAGCACTTCACATGCTGAAATCAACTACTAGCTTTGATGTTCGGGCAACTCTCAAACAGAGGAAGTCTACGCAACCTTATTATTGCATTGGAAGCCCATCAAGGGAAAACATACCATTTAGATCTTGGGAAAAATGTAACCAGGAGCAATTTATCCAAAGCGAATCAAAATAGAGACTACCGTATTTTTGAATCTCTTGCTTATTACATGGTTGTAACAGGCACAAAAAAAACTCTAAACTAGTATCTTTAATCTCAGTGGTAATGTTTATGCTTTCGATTCTACAATCATTGACTTGTGTTTGGTTGTATTTTGGTGGGCAAAATTCCGTAAGAAAAAAGGAGGTATTAAAATACATACACTATATGATATAGAAACTCAAATACCTGCATTTTTCCATATAACTACAGTTTCGGTTCATGGTAGCAAAGCTATAAATTGGAAACGCCGTTTACCCAGAAATATACTCTCTGATGCAATTGGCGAACTCAGTATTTATAAAAGTACCAAGGACTATCCTACTCACAGACGAAAGGTTTGTTTTTGGGATGAAGAACAAAAACATAAGTTTACATTCCTTACCAATGCTATAGATTTATCTCCGCTACAAATTGCAGAACATTATAAAAAACAAGTGGCGGATTGAACTTTTCTTTAAATGGCTTAAGTAACATATGAAAATAAAGAGATTCTGGGGTAACACAGAGAATACCGTAAGAACACAAATATACTATGCAGTCATTGCCTATTGCCTTGTAGCAATTATTCAGCATGATATGGAAATTGTAAACCACTTATGAGATTCTTCAGACCCTGAGCATATCACTAACAGATAAAACCAAACTTAGAGACCTCTTTGACAAAACTCATTTCAATAATGACAAAGAACGATGCGGTTTTAGTAAACCAAGTTTATTTAATTTTTAACTGTCCGCTTTTTAGTGGACAATAATGTTCAAGCATATTTAATTCTGATGTACATACTTTTTTGCTTACAGACAAATTGATACATTCCGGACGAATATCCCGGCTCCTTGGAACAGACTTCCATCCATACCAGTCTGTATGACAACAGGCTTTTTCAATCCACACCAGTTCAAGGCATAAGGCCCAAAAGTATATAATATATACTGCCATATAGTTTGCCGAATGTAAAGAAAAGCAATCCGACTTTAACATATTCACGTTAAAGCGGTGCAAAAATAAGAAAATAATGAAAGGTAAACACAGATGGGGTCAGGTATTTTCATACATTGTCTCAACTATAGTAGATATTGTCTGTTTTAATAGACTTGAGATATACATAACCTATTCCGGAGTGTTGAGAAGCTCGAACTACCCTGTCACAGGATTGTAGAAGAGGGCAAGCTGGTACAGCTTTCCATAGGCTCCACTGTTGCTGGCCCTGTATATGGATGCAAAATTCAGCCATCCTTTTACCTAAAGTTTCTGATAGATGCCCATCTGGTCCTAGGAGTCCATGATGTTGAAAGTCTGGTAATTGGGTTTCAACCGGGTTGTGAATTCACCGGTGTAGGAAAAACTGCTGTTTCCCTGCTTGCCTTTCTTGGTCGTGATCACAAATACTCTGACCATGGCTTTAGCTCTATAAATGGATGTGGCGGATCCGTCTTTCAGAATCTGGAAGCTTTCTATGTCGTCGGGATTCAGTCCTGCTATGCACACGTTTTTTGGGTGCTGCACCAAAGGCGCCCGAAATATTCTGGATGGACACACCAGCGGAACGTCCCTCCAGCCCCCTGCTTATGTCGGCCATACCATCGATTTTGACATCCGAAGCGGAGAGTTTATCTGCCGCACCAGTAAATAACCGTTTGTTTGTAGCAACCATACCGGTAACCACCACTTCCTCTAGCATCCCAGAACTGGCTTCTTTTTCAGGAGAAGACAATAGATCCTTTTACAGACTGTAACTTATCATCTTTCCAATGATCCCGACAGGATGAATAAACTTTCCTAGTTTAATTCCATTGATGTATATAAGTTTGTAGCCTTCTTGCTGAAAGCAGGTAAGGTTAGGAGATAACATTTAATATTTTAAGACTTATGGCAACAGTTAAAACAGTATTAGTAAAAGGAAGAAGTACTCGAAACGGCAGATTCCCCTTGGTCGTACAGGTGCTTCACAAAAGAAAGAAAAAAGTTGTTTATACAGGGCTTCAGCGTTGCGGAAAGCCTGTTCGACCCGACCATCGGGCGCATCATTAACGATGGGAAAAGCGACCCGGAACTCATCAGAAGAATTAATAGTAAATGTGAGGGGATCTCAAGAACATTGTTAAAGTCTGTTTCTATGACAGAAAAGAAATTATGTGTTTACGAGATAGAGGATGTATTCAAGACTTATGACTTACTGACACATGGCACAGGCTTTTATTCCTATATTTCCGATAAAATAAGGGAGCTTCGCCAAAGTGGGCATGAGGGAACGGCACGCGCATACAATTCCAGCCTAAGTTCGATGAAAAAATTTTTAGGCAGCAGGGATTTTCCATTCAACAAACTCTCACCCCAGGTGATAACCATGTATCACAAACAACTGCTCGCTTCGGGAGTATGTGAGAATACTATCTGTTTTTATCTGCATAACATCAAAGCTCTCTATCGGAAAGGTTGTCAGGAGATGGGGTTGGAACAGCCTTCCCCGTTTCGTGAGGTACACTTTAAAACAGAGAAAACCGTCAAACGGTGTCTGGAAACGGATGTAATCAAAAAAGTATCCAGACTGGAACTGGAGGAGGGAAGTACGGTATCTCTTGCACGGGATATCTTCATGTTCAGTTTTTATACTCGTGGAATGTCATTCGTTGATATTGCACTGCTGAAGAAAGCAGATCTTTTCCCGGATGAAATTTGTTACCGACGCCATAAGACCGGGCAGTTGATGCGAGTTGGGATGAACCGGCAAATCATTCGGATTCTGACCAAATACGAGAATACCGTGGGAGAATATGTCTTTCCTTTATTTACAGAAGAGCAAGAACCGTATGCAGGATATAAAAATGCCTATCACAAGATTCGTTATGCCTTAAAGAAAATCTCCTGCTCTCTTGGATTGTCAACTCCATTACGACTTCATGCTGCACGGCACTCATGGGCCACTATAGCCAAAGAGCACGGTATTCCGGTCCATATTATAGGAGAATGCCTAGGGCATATGTCGGAGGAGACGACCCGTATCTATCTGAAGGATCTGGATCGTTCCGTACTCGATGACGTCAATAATCAAATAGCCGAGATTGTTGGATGACAAGTTTATATTTTTTATTTATGACACATTATTTATGAAAAATTTCTATATTTGCCTTCATATTTTCCACTTTCTATGTGAGAGAGTGGAAACGGTGAGAATGTATGATTAAAGTGACGAAGTTATGGGTCATGAAAAAAAACAATTGCGGATAGGAGGATTTTCGCATTCATTTTTATGTCGGGTAATGTTGACTAATACTAATAAAAAAATGGTATTATGAGGTATTTATCCCATTTTAATATATTCCGTTGATTTCATACTGTCATTATTATAAATAACATTATATAACTCTGATTATCAAACTAAAATTCCACCTGTTACTAACAGAGGGTAACAAAATAGTAACAAAAAACGAAGAAATCGCTTTGTGGTGGGCTTTATGTGTAAAGGTAACAAAAGCCCTCTAACCATAAAAGCAAAACTGGCGAAAAGAAGAATACTGTCTTTTTTCTCTTTTCGCCAGCATATTTATCATGCAGTCAATGCAAACAGATTTAGTTTGTTTTGGATATATAGATAAAAGTATAAACCAAACTCTATTTGGCAAAGACTAGTAAGATATCAATTTTCTTTTTCTTTTTGATTAAAGATAAAAGAAGAAAAAACATCCCCCGCAGTAGGAGTAACAGACAGACACCTACTTAGATTGCCGTCATTGGGAGAAATAACAACTATCATTGCATTTTTGCGTATTTCAATAGAACTCCACATGCCTTTTGCAGCACTTCCAACAGTACTGTCCGTTTCAATTTGCACACCGTCCTCAAACACAGATGATAACCAAAAAGTAGCATAATTATTACAGAACAACGTATAAGTTCCTCCACTTTCCGGAACTGCTATGTGATCCTTTTTAAGATATGCTGAAGTATCTACCTCCCATTCCATTGGCTCCCAATCCCCGTCTTTACTTGTACAGGACAAAAAGGCAATAGTATATATAATCAAACATAAACATTTTTTCATCATGATATTACAGAGTATTCAAGATTATATTTATAATTGTTAGAATTCTCACTACAAGTAATTTCCGGGTCTTTTATTTCAGCTCCACTATTGGTGTCAAGGATTTTGCTTAAATAATAACCATTGTAGCTGATCAATAACTGATTTTAGCCCCTACGAAATAACTTCTCGGAAGCGACGGTCCGTAGATGTACCCTGAATCGCGGTTCCAGCCTTTGTCGAAGTCATCTTGATAAGCGTTCGTGAGGTTTTGCACCCCAGCATTCACCTGCAGGGTGATGGACTTATAGACAGGAATATCATACGCTACTTTCAAGTTTAACGTGAAGAATTCGGGAGTATTGAGAGCCACCGGTTCACGTATACCCAGACCATTTTCTATACCGGCACGCCCCACAAGCATACTGCCTGTATAAGTTCCGGAAAAAGAAGCAGACAAACGTTTCAGCGGATGGATGGTTGCCGTGAAAAGCCATACAAATCGGGCGTACGCAACATCTTTTTCTCTTTCGGAGCGTCCTCATCCCATTCCACCGATTGGTCGTAGCGACTTTTCTGTAAAGTCACTCCGGCTTGTAGCTCCAGCAAGGAGGCATAGGCCGCCTTGCCTTCGATGTTTAGCCCGTATACTTTGGCACCGTATGCGTTGTAACGTTCCTGCACCTCATTTCCTTGAGCATCCGGCTGCGCTAGTTTGCGGGTAGAGAAGACATCGTTTAAATCCGTATAGAAGCCTTCTATCAAAAGATTTGTCTGCACATTCCCGAAGGTATGATACAGGTCAGCGGAAACGCTGAAACTGTTCGAACGCTCTTCCTTCAGATTGTCTGCCAGGCGTGTCACTAACCGTTCGCCGCCCACCAGGCTGACGTGTAAGTCTTCGTCGAAAGCTTGCGGGGCACGGAAGCCTCCGGCATAGCTGGCACGCAGGTTGATGCTACGGTTAGGATTGAAACGCAGGTTGGCCCGGGGCGAAAAGATGACATGGTCTACCAAGTTATGCTTGTCCAGGCGCCCTCCAACGAGGAGGCTCCACCGTTCGTTCTTCCATTCGTTTTGCAGATAGGTGCCAGCTATGCGCACTTTCTGTTTCATATATCTTTCGTAACCTATCACTTCATCTTCCAGGCCATCGTAGTTGTATTCGGCACCGAGGGTGAGGTCAGACGGCATGAAGAGTAGCTTGCCGAAAGAGTGGATATATTGTGCGCCGCCTACCAGAGTAAGGTCACTGGTGGTGCCGTAGGCTTTTTCGGCATTCTCCTTATCCTCCTCGGTAATGCCTTCTCCGGTGCCGCCATAGTAACTTTTCCTTGCCGTGTTTTGAAAGGAGAAGTAGACATTGAGGTGGTTTTTCTCGTCGGGAGAGAAATAATCGTAGCTCAGGCCACCGCCGTTGATGTTATGTTCGATTTGTTCGGCGATATTAGCCTCGTGAGCGGGAAGTTTTAGGAGATTTCCTCCACGTCGGAACTCATTGATACCATGATACTGCAAGGTCAGCTTGGAATAAGGATTAAGGCGGAGAAAGGAGCGAACGCCGATGGTCTGATTGCGCAGGTTGGGGAGTTCGGTATATCCGTCGCCATCGTTATCGTAGCCCGAGCGATAGCGGTTCTGTCCGTAGACGTAGAATCCCGCTTTGTTGTCTTCCGTTACCAAGGAGGCATTCAACGTCGTGTTGTTCTCGAAAGAACAGCTTCCACCAATAGACATCAGCGAATGGGCAAGCTCGGCGGAGTTACGGGTGGGTTCCTTGGTAATGATATTGATGGTTCCCCCGATGGCGGATGCGCCGAACAGGGCCGATCCACCTCCGCGCACCACCTCTACACGTTCTATCATGTTAGCCGGGATTTGTTCCAAGCCGTACACACCTGTCAGTGCTGAGAAGATGGGACGCGAGTCCATCAATATCTGCGAATAATGCCCGTCCAATCCATTGATACGCACCTGGGTGAAGCCACAGTTCTGGCAGTTGTCCTCCACGCGGACACCCGGCTGGAAGCTCAGCCCTTGTGCCAGGCAGGTGGCGTGGGTGGATTCGAACAGTTTCGTATCCATCACGTTGACAAGACTGGGGGCTACCCGCCTCATGGTCGCAGTGCGGTTGGCAGAGACTACCACTTCGTCGAGGGCGATGTTGTCCGCCTCCAGCTCGAAGTTCACTTCCTGCGTGGAGTTCTTCTGCACGGTTATTTCTTTGTGCAGCGTGAGATAGCCGATGTATTTCACTTCGATGGTAAGTGTACCCACGGGGAGGTTCTTCAGGAAATAATGCCCGGTTGCGTCGGTGGTGGTGCCAATGGTGGTGCCTTTCACCCAAAGGTTGATGTAAGGGAGATGTTCACCAGTAGCTTTGTCTTTTACGTGTCCATAGACGTTGGCATCCGTGTCTCTCGGAGGCTGGTTATCAGCTGACGCAAGGCTGGCAAAGGCCAGTTGCAGTGCAAGGACCCTCATGAGGGTCCATACTTTATAAAGCGATAAATGTTTCATCATTCTTCATTATTTAATTATTTGTTATCTGAAATCTTTATGTTGACAGCTTTCAATTGCTGCCAGCCCGAGCGGTCAGTCACTCTTATCATGAAGTGGTAGTCACCCGGGTCAATGTCCGCAGGGATGGGGATATTCACATGGGCATCGTATAGCGGGGAATTTCCGGGTATGGGAAAATCCTGATTGTACACCCAGGGATGCACGGGGAGTTTCTTTTCGTCCAACGGACAGTCTCCTGCTTCGGTGCTGTGGCTGTGGTGGTCGAAATTATTGTGTATCTCGATGTTGTAGCTACCCAATGCATCGTTATCCGTAAAAGTATACCGGAAAGGAATTTCTTCTCCTGTCCGATATACCTGGCAGTTGAGCGGCGATGCGCTGTCGCCGGATTCGATGAGCGGCTTGTCCAGGTCTTTCCCGTCCCCGTCCTCCTCGCTGCAAGCGGCAAGGAGGAGGCAGAGCAGGCCGCACGCCAACCAATAGTTGTTTCTTGACATGATACTTATGTATTTTCGGATTCTACTTTTCTGCAAGGGTGAATTCTTCCTTGAAAATCTTGTTCGCCCCTTGGGCATATTCCACACGAAGTTCAAGAATATATTCGCCTGCCGTTGCATACCGGCCTTTATCGTCTTTGGCTTCCAGTTTCTTGTTGAATGTATATTCTTTCAATCCTCCTTCGGAGAATTCATCGGCGAGCGTACTGTTAAAGAAATATTCACTCGGAGCAGATTCCTTATAAATACGCAGGCGGATAGAATGCAAATCATCCTGCGCCTTGACAGTGAATTTAGTCAGGATGTCAGAAGCTGTAGCCGAGCGGCCGGTTCCTATTTCAACCCCCTGCAATTCCACATTGCTTTTCTTGAATTGGACACCCTCCAGTGAGTTTTCCGATACTTCTCCATTCTTGTCGTATACATTGAAGTGCATGTGGTAATCTCCTGCAGGGGCATCATCCGGAATTGCAATGTGTTTATGCTGGCCTTCCGTACCCCATTCCTTTTCACCGTTGAAGGTGTAGGTGGTATCCAGTTCAAAGGCCCGAGTGCCTTCTTCATTGTGGATAAAGACAGCGATTTTTTCAATTCCGTTTTCTGCTTTGATATGGGCGGATACCATCGGCTTGGTGCCTACATAACCAATCTTGTTCTCCGAGAAATCATGCGACGCTCCGAACTTTAAGTCTTCTACCGTGATATGTGCGGCGGCAGCTTTCACAGCCAGTTCCGATTCCGCCATCTCCGTTTGCCCCAGCTGGTCGGTTACGGTGAAATGCAGATGATAGGCTCCGGCAGGCGCTTCGGCAGGGATGTCGATGTGCTCGTGGAAAGTGGTGTTCTTCACTCCGATGTACTTTCCTTCGGTAAACGACTTTTCGACACGGAACTCGCCGCCCTCTTCCTGATGGATTTCGATGTCGATACGCTTTATCCTGTTCTCGGCTGTAATCTCGCCCTCCAGGTGAAGGTCGCTTCCGGCAATGGCGGTCTTACTGTTCTCTTCGCCCACTTCGTTCAAGGCGACAACCGGTTTTCCTACGTTTTTATCTTCTTCATTGTCATCGCAGGCGGAGAAGGTAAACATGCACAAACTCAGCAGCAACACAGCTGCCATGAATAAACTCTTTTTCATAATCTTCTTTGTTTTTAGAGGGAAGGCACTTGGATGTACTCGCATGCCTTTCCATTATTTGTTAATGAATTATTATTTAAAAATCAAATCCTATCAGCAGAGAGAAATTACGTCCCGGCTCCGGCACGTCTATCAGCCGGTAATAACTGGTATGGTCGTAATATTTCTTGCCCAGCAGGTTCAGTGCCTGCAAGTTCAGCCGCAGGCGGCGCTCTTTCCATGCAAAGACTTTTCCTGCCGACAGGTTCAGTATGCTATATCCGGCAGTAGCCTTTTCGGGTGGGACAATCTCATGCTGACTGCCCACCGTGCGGTAGGCGGCGGAGATAAACCCCGTCTCACCGTCCTCCCCGGAGCCGAAGGTGTACTTCAACTCCACATCCGCACTCCAGGGTGGCGAGAAGGGCAGGGTGTATCCTTTCTTGTCGCCGGAGAGTTGCTCCGCATAGAGGTATTCCCCTTTCACCACGGCTTCCAGGCGGCGAAGGAAGCGGTAACGGATTTCCGCCTCGACCCCGTAGCGGATCACCCGGCTTTGCGTGTAATAATACGTCTGCAAGCCCTCGGTGTAGGCCGAAGTGGGGTTCAGGTAGATGTAGTTGGGGAAATAGTTCACGTAGGAGTCCAGCCGGATATCGAGCGCTTCGTTGTGCCAGTAGATTCCTGCATCGAACTGGTAGGATTCTTCGGGCGACAAACCGGCTTCTCCCTTTTCATAACGGAAGATGTGGTAATTTACCCCGTCGGCGCCCAGCTCTTTCGGGATGGGCACGCGGAAGCTTTTCCCGATGTTCGCTTTCCATATCCATGCTCCGGCGGAGTAGTTGATGCCCAGAGACCAGGTGAAGCTGTTGAAAGACCTCCGAAGCCGTGCCGACCGCTCCCGATAGACGGAATCGCTTCCGGCAACCGGCGTCTTGTACCAGTCGTGATAACTGTGGATGCGAGTTACGACCCTGTCGATACGGATGCCGGCGTTCAGAATCAGGTCGTCGGACAGAAAGTAACGGTCGAAGGCATATCCTCCCCAAGAGGTGGTTTCAAAGTCCGGAATAATGAATCCCCATCCGCCACGCCGGTTATGCTGATGCTCTACATTCAGCCCTGCGTTCAAACTGTGCCGTTCAGCTATCAGCGCCTTCATGCCCAGGCTTGCCGTATAGGTGTTCTTAATGTACTTCCGCTCCAGCGTGCCGGGAGGCATGGGCATATAGCCGTGCGACACCGGTTCGGAGTGTTCCCGGCGTAGATTGTTCTGATAAGAGAGGTTGCTTTCCCAGCGGACCGCTCCGGTGCGCCATGCCGAATGGTTTGTCACCATCAGATGGTTGACGTCGTGACGGGGCAGGTCGATGTCGCGCCGGGAGCGGTCGTAATCTATATCCGAGAGGCGTACTTCCAGCCCGTGCGCGTTGGCAAAGAATCCGCTTCGCGCATAGGTGTCGGAGATGCGGAAGGAGGTAGAGAAACGCTCGCCTGCATAACCGCACAGGAGGCTTCCGTCGCGTTCTTTGCCTGCCGTGTTGCGCAGCCGTTGTTCTTTCAGCCGGATGTAATAGGAATAATACTGGATGCTGTCGGTGGGAACTTTACAGTCTGCGTAATCCACCAGCGTCAGGTTCGCTTTGTAATAAAACCGATTGTTCTTTCCCGCCACCCGGACCGAAAGCCCCAACGATTCATTGACACTGCGCATAAACAGTTCGGCCTTACCCTCGAAGGGCTTCGCCGGCGGGAGATCGCTATACAGGTTGATAACTCCCCCGATGGCATCCGAACCATAAAGCAGCGCAGCGGGACCTTTGATAATCTCCACACGGTCTACCGCAAACTGGTCTATCTCCAGCCCGTGCTCTTCGCCCCACTGCTGTCCCTCGTGCTTGATGCCGTTCTCGGTCACCGCCATACGATTGAACCCCAATCCACGTATGGCGGGTTTGGACTGGCTGGAGCCGATGTTTATCGCTTTTACTCCCGGTATAGAGCTAAGGCTCTGCATCAGGCTACCCGAGAGCGAGGATACTATCTCCGATTTGTCGATGCGCACCAGGCTCTGCGAAGATTTCATCAGCATGTCTTTGCGACTGTTATTGCCCATGATGACCACTTCATTCAATGTCGCACCATCCCTTGTCATGTCCGGAACGGTGTCTTGCCGTTGGGCATGAGTGTGGACGACGAACAAGAATGTCACAAGGATTGTAACGATCTTTTTCATCAATATCTTTCAGATTATTTGTGGGAATAGGATATGCCTCACCCGGCATCCGAACAGGGCATATGCGGATTATTCATAAGCAAAGGGCACTTTCTACCACATCACTTATTATAACAGTGCGGACAAAACGGGAGGAGCGCGCAGGTGATGCGAGCGAATAAGCCGCCAGCTTATGCTCTGTACCCGATAAACGGATTTGTAATCGGAAACCGAAACGATTATCTCGGCATGAAAGGCTTCAGCCTGGGTAAACGGAGAAAGAGCGAACTGGCAGACGGGGCATTGGTCGCAAGGATTGTGGGAGTGCTCCCCGTCAGAGGATTGGCAAACAGCAGTCTCACTTTCTCCGTGATGATGGACAGCCTTCACCACAAAGAGGGGCATGAGCGTCATGAACAACAGCCATGCTACTACGATTCTGCTTTTTGCCTTTACTCTCATTTTTACTTGTTTATTGAAAATCGCCGTAAATATACTGCATTTTATCGTAAAAGCAACAATGTTTCATATTCACACTTTGTTTCATCTGTTTAAAACACATCAAAATACCTAATTGTCGGTATCACGTGCTTTTGTCTTGCAGATAATTAGGTATCTTTGCAATCTCAATCAAATTAGGACAGATGAGTGCAATAGATATATTAAGAGAGAAAGGGCTTAAGAAAAGCGCCCAGCGCATATCAATTATCAACATCTTGTTGGACAAGCAAATTCCCCTGACGGAAAGCGACATAAAGGCCGAAATGGGAGATATGTATGACCGGATTACATTTTACCGAACAATACAAACACTGTTGGAAAAGGGTGTGATTCATCGCATTACCATCGACAGCACGACGGTGAAATACGCATTGAATACAGCGCAAAGCCATAGTCATATCCATTTTTATTGCAAGATGTGCCATGCGGTGACTTGCTTCAAGGAGATTCCGTTACAGGAATACGTCTTGCCGGCAGGTTTCGAGCAGGAAGAATGCGAGGTGCTGATAAAGGGGGTATGCGGGAAGTGCAAATGATGTGAGAATAGCGATTTTTCACAGTCCTTGTATGTTATACTTTTATTTTCATGCTTTGGGCATAATAATGAAATGTATATTTATGATGAAATACCAATTAATTGGTATTTCATTGTGTAGAAAAAATTCTTTAGTTTGCAAAAACTAATTGCGTTAATATGAAAAAAACATTCATTCTTTTATTTGTTTCCTTGATATTGTTTTCTTGTGAAAAAGAAGAAAACCATAAAATGTTTGAATATCAATTGCTGCTAAGTGAGAATATATCTAAACCATTTAGCTGCTTAGGGGAGAAACGTACTGTTACTTTTACAATTATTCAAAAAACATTGATAAATAATTTTTTAGACTCGGAGATACCGGTTGCCCCTAAAGATGTTTCGATAGAATTTGATAAAACTCTTTTTTCTGATATAGAGACAAGAGTAAAGAATAAGCAGGTAATATTACATATATATTCCAATATTAATAAAGAAGATAAAATTTTGAATAGTGATTTGCAGATTTCTTATTCTACTATCAATGGCATAAAAGTAGAAAAAATCCCATTAATTATAGATAAGGGGAAGTTGACATTTATATATAAAATACATTCGGAACAGAATCCTTTTGTTCTACCAGCTGAAGGAGGTAAATTTGAATTACCTTTTATCTGTAAAAAGCAAACATATTTGAATGACCAGTTTATAGAGGAAACTCATTCATCATTAAACGGATTGAGATTTAAAACGATAAGTACTGGTAATATCTGGTTTCTTACGGTCAGAAAAGACGGAGAAAAAATCGGTTTTTACAAATTTTCTTTCGTGGGAGAAGGGCCATATAACCAAAAAACAGATCCTGAGTGTTATTTTAACATATATACCCATGATGCAGATTTGATCACAGGCAATCCTGCTGAGATATTCAGACAAGATTTTATACAGCCCCAGACTCTAGGTGAGGAGTATTATAAACTTCCCCGATCCTCTTATAAGCATGGTACTTTTGATTTCTAAGGCGTTTTCATTAACTTAATTGGGCACTGCCATGTTGTGCTATGTCACTCCGAAAGAGCATTTGAGATTACCTAACAAGGAAGATGTTCGCATCGGTGTCAGCACGTACAAGATAGCCGCTCATGCCGCTGATTTAGCCAAAGGTCATCCGGGTGCACAAATTCGTGATAATGCATTGAGCAAAGCGCGTTACGAATTCCGTTGTCGTGGCCTGTTCCATTTGAGTCTCGCCCCCGACTGCGCATTGGAATATTTCAATAAAGGACGCCACACAGACGGTGAATATTACACCACGTGCGGACCGAACTTCTGCGCCATGAAGCTGAGCCGCGACCTGAAGAATGTAGAGAAACAGAAAAGTTCAACCTGCTTAAGCTAAGGGATAAATCGTGGTTCTCGTCCATCGTAAAGGAATAGGTCAAAATGTTGATAAAGCTGTTATTTTGCTGGTAGGGGCAAGGTTTACTCGCACGAAAACAATTTGCTTTGTGTATTACTCCCAAGGTCGTGACCGTTGGTTCGGGCAGGTAACCCCTACCCCTACTGTTGACGATTTGATAGGCCGGTTTAGTTTTGACACATTGTTTCTTATCCTAGCAAATGCACCTCCTGCAATCTCACCAATCCCAAATACAGCTTCAAGAATACCTCCTGATACACCTTCTGGTCCGGGAAATAAACAAAAGACTTCCGGGCAAAAGAAAGACACGTAAACGGCCGTCCATTCGGAACTTCCATTTCCGGATAGCGTTTCTGCGCTTGGTCAACAGCCACCTTGTTCAGTGCAGCCACGAAGTTAGCCAGCCGTATCGGATTCCATTTCGGGGTTTCAAGAATCACCATCCCATCTTTCCTCTCAGGAATAACCACATATTCATCCTGCACGTTACGGGCGTAATAACACAAAAAAGACAAGGCTTCATAGACATTATCTCCCACATGGATACCAACGACACGTTCATCAGCCGGTGTACCGGCAAAACACTCCGCAATCTGCTTCATGGCATACCCATGTAACAAGGCTGCATCAGAAGCCAACAGATAAACAGGTGCGATACGTTCACCTCCCTTATCAATGGATGCAAAGACAGAAGGACTCCAGCATAAATGAATGAGCTTTCCTTTCTCTTTCTCACGCAAGAAAGCGACACATAAACGGTTATCAAAAACCAAACGGGATTCTTTCGTTTCCGGATGGAACTGAAATACGTTCCGAACTTTATCCGGCTTGTGTATATCCATCATCAGATAGCCTTGCCATCCGGACACGTGTTTTGTCTTCAAGACGGTTTCGCTTTCCTCCACATCGAAGAGATAGGACAAAAGCTTTTCCCGCTTGCAACATACAGAGAAAGAAAACTCATCCTGTTCTTTCATCTGCCGCATATCCAATGAAAGTACAAATGCCAATTGCCAAGGAGTAAGTTCGGAAAAGCTATGCAATTCGATACAAGACCATGAATCTTTCTCCGGTGAATAAATGACATACCCCCGGCCATCAATCTCATATTTCAACATGAAATCCCCTTGTTCTGTGGGATGATAATTCTGTAAAACGGTCTGATAATTCATAAGAAAATGTATTAAGTTAGTATTCATCATAAAGAGAAATCGGGGCCACTTTTCCGTTTCCGTTTCTTTTTGGATGGTATGAAATCATCCTCTTGCGACTTCTTCCCGCTACCAGTGATGTCAAGTCCCAGAATGGACGTTATATCTCCACCCTGCATATAGAAGGCCTCACGCTCCACCCGTTCACGGAACTCCCCTACCCTATCGATATGCGGTGAGAGACCGACTGCCACACCATCGAAATACCTCTGGATATTCTGATAAGTGAGCTTGCGGGAAAGATCCGCACCTTTGAATACATGAGGATCTTCCACGTTTTCCATATAGAAAGAAATCCCATATCCACCTTTGCTGTTTACATGTTCCGTCACACGGATCGATTCTTCCGCCAACCTATTCTTGAAGTCCTCATAGCCAGAAGAAGCGTTCAAAGCCTTGAACACATGGTCATAGAGATAATGTTTTTGTTCATCAGCACTCATACCATGAGCATCGAAACGGATATAACCAAAGCGATATTTCTGTGGAAAAGAAGTCTCCTTCAGGTAGAATCCAGAATCCCTGATGCCATAGACATAATAAGATTTATCTTTCTTTGTAACCAAGCGCATATATAATCCTTCTTGTTCCAAGTTCCTTCTGAAATCAGATGTAGTTCCGGAAAAAGCGTAAATACGGTCAAGCTGTTGTAACAATTCGTCCTTGAACAATGGTTTGAAAAAACCTCCTTTTTCCAGCAATGCGAAAAGGTTGTCATAGCTTTCATCACCCAACAGAATACACCATTCTTCATTGGCCAGTTTTATTTCTTGCAAGGGCTTATCCAAAGACAGATATATATCGGACCGATCCAGAACAGTCGATACCTTATCCTTGTAATTATAACTACGCATGGCTTTTTTCAAAGCAACATCAAAATAATAGCTACGGTATTGCGACTCACCCAACGCTATTTTCTTGCCTCCTACCCTTTCCAGAGGCAACAACCCATATTTCAGCTCCAGTTCCCTTGATATCTTCTCGGAACGGCTGTAATTATTCCCGGCAGGAATACTCTTGCCTTCTTCATCGATAGTAGTCAACAATACATGCACATGACTGTGTGCTTTATCTGTATTCAAGACAACGGCATAACAGGATTTACCGTACCCCATCTTCTCTATATACTCTCCGGTAAGTGAAATCCACTGTTCATTGGAAAGGCTTTCACCCGGATAGAGGCTAAGAATAAATTCCGCATAGGGTAATTTCACCCGGTCATTCAACCGGGAAATGAGCTTCATGTAGGTAGGCATGGCAGCCAATTCGTCACCGGTGGAGGTACAAAGCACTTTGCCGTTGCCTTCCTTGATTTTGGAAAGCTGGTATTCGATTTTCCGACTCATGGAAAGATGGGATGAAAAAGAGGGTTGTATCTCAGCTATCATAATAATTTCCGGTTAATGGTTTCAACATCTGAAAGATATTGATTGATCCGATCCAATGAATACAATATATTTTCATCGGACGGAAGTGTATTAATATGTTTGGCAAGTTGGTTGATATTGACTCCAATTTTACGAAGTTCATATATCATTTGCACATCGGTTTTCGATATACTTCTGCCTTTCAAGGCAGACTCTCTGATAAAGGAAGAAAGGGATTTTCCTTCTTCCTTTGAACGCTGGATGAGCTGTTCTTTCTCAGCTTCCGTCAAGCGAATTTTTATACTTATATTGCGATTCTCTTTCATCTATATTGAGTATGTGAGTGTAACGAACATCGGTCTGCAGCTCGGCTGCTGCAAGGGTTTTTGTACCCACAAAAACATACCTTGCATTAGCAAATATATGCAATAATATCCAGTTATGAAAAACAAACGGGACAAAAGTCATTACTTATTAATCCAGATTAATTATATACATTGTAACAAAGTACAACGTAACAAAGTTTCAACATATAGTAACTATATACATAGTTACAATAAACGAATATACAAATATACTTGATTAAGTATATACATATCTAACTATAAACATTCAAATAAATATACATAATTATGTACTTATAAATATAAGAAAAAGCGCATTTACATAAGTATGTATTTAATTTCGTAAAAGTTAAATTTCAAAAGTATGAAATTATATAATTAATTATTCGTATATTTGCATACAGACTTAAAAACATATATTATGGGACAAATATTACCAGGAGTAGTCGTTGCCTTTGAAAATCCAAAGGGAGGGGTAGGGAAGTCCACGCTGACAGCTTTGTTTGCAGGTTACATCCATTCGCAGTCAAACGAAGAGGGGGGCTTATCCGTTGCCGTAGTAGATATCGACGATATGCAGAATACTATCGGAAAATTACGTGAAGATGAAGCAGAAGAAGGAAATATGAAAAAGGAAGAAGAATACGAGGTCATTAATATATCTTCATCCGAATTCATCAACCAACTGGATTTCCTTCAAGACAATTACGACATTATACTTGTCGATTTTCCGGGCAACTTGAAGCAGAACGGCGTAATTGAAACTTTACATTTCGTTGATGTAATCATTATACCTTTTGAACCGAACCAAACAGATTTAAGGCCTACATTGGCTTTTTACAACAATATCTATGAAGGTATCATGGAAACAAGGAAACGGAACGGGAAAAAAACCACGGTTCGTGGTGCCATGAACCGTGTGCTTCCGAATGTACTGGAGTTCAAGGAGATTCAAAAGGATAAAAAATCCCTTCCTTTCCAATTAATGGAAAACTACATCAAGGATTCCAGGGTAGATTATCAGCGCAACCTGAGTACACTCAGCAACGCGTACCACCATCCTTGCGATGCGTTCTGTGAAGAAGTATTGGAATTAATATGCAACCATATAGGAGAATAAGGCCATGGGAACCAACAAAGAGAAGACACCATCAGCTGCCATGAAAAAACTTTTATTGCAAAGTGCTAGCAAAAAGGAGCAGGAAATTCAACAGATAGGCAGCGTTGCGGAAAATGCGGCAACTCAGCTTCCAGCCGAAAAGTCCGAAGAGGTAGAAGAAACAGCTCCGGTAATCGAGACTGTACTGGAAGCACAGCCGGAACCGACGGAAATAGAATCTCCCGTACAGGAAAGCAAAAAAACGGAAGAAGGCAAAGGGAATGGGAAAAAATTCTCGGAATATCTGGAAGAGCGTAAACTAAAGAATACAGAAGTCATCCGAGTTTCCAGCGAAACCCACAAGAGGCTGAAACAAATTGCTATGGCTACGGGGTTGGGAATGCACAATATCGCCAATAATATCCTCGATGACGTGCTGACCTGCCACAGCAAGGAGATCCAAGCCATACTAAAAAAGTATATGAACAGTTGATTCTACTTTCGGAAAAACAAATATAGATCACAGTGGAAGGATTGGTTTTCTTCCACTTTTTCAGAAATAAAACCTGTACGATTTTCATCTATACATTCAATTCGGCCATCTGTTTGCGAAACTCTTCACTATCCAGTCGGGAAGCTGCATCTTTCCTCGAAACACAACATGGGTAATCCCTTCACCATTGGCGGTATCGGCATTCAAAGTGAACTACCTCTGATACCTATACTTTCTCTCTTTTCCAGTTTCTGCCTGCCATTGCTTTTTAGGACACGAGATCAATCATCCACAAGAGGGCAGTCTTCAGACTTGATATTGCGGGCGGCATTGAAATCCTCCATACAGGTGGTACGCACTTAGCTGTCGTGCGTAAGTGTTACTGCAACCGGGCTACTCTAATGCGAGCCTTGTATACCGTGATTTTCAGATTCAATGTCTGGTTATAGAAAAAATAACAACAACAGTCAAAAGTCTTTGCAAACAAGACCTTTGGCTCATTTGTCGGAGAGATCCTATATTCGTAGGCATGTAATATCTTCACAAAGATACCAAAGTTAACGGAAAGGGTAGCCACGCTATCCCGATAAAAGTTTATCATAGTCAATCGGGACACTTTTACACAACTATCAGAAAATTCCATACCATAATCCTTTTAATGGAACGTTAAATAGTATTAACAATTAATCCTTTTTACTTGAAAATTTTTTCCGAAAGTAAGATTGTGTAATCCAAGGCATTTCTTTTGTTCTTATTTAGGTTTTTAGGGATTTAGGAATATGTGGGACAGTTCTACACAACTAAATAAACAATGGATATAACAATCTTGCTGTAATACTGATCTTTATAATTTATTCTTCATCGTAGTAAACGGGACAGTTCTACACAACTAAATGATAAAACGGGACGCTTTTACACAACTGGGGCGATCAAGTGGGACGGTTCTACACAACTAAATTAGCTATATGGGACAGTTCTACACAACTGGATCAATTAAGTGGGACACTTTTACACAACTGAATCAATTAAGCGGGACAGTTCTACACAACTGGACGAATGGTTATCATTCAAAGTGGGACACTTTTACACAACTAATGCAAGATAAGATCATAATAAATCCATCTTGTCACATTCATTTATAGCAGGTTAGATTAGTAATCTTCCGTAAAAAAATATATCTTTGCCGAAGATAAACAACAAGTGACCGCCTATGAAAGAGGAGAACAAACAGAAAGAATTAAGCAGGGTACCTAGAACACTCAGCGAGTCTTCCAATAGCAAGGTATTGGAAGTATTGTTCGATGCAGGCGGTACGGTCATGTCTGACATAATCATATATGTCGCATCCTCACAGATGAAGGATTTATTTGGAGACTGTTGGTTCTCCATCAATGATTTTTGCGAGGCCATGGGTTACGAACGTACCAAATTACAACGGAAACTGACCGAGAAACAACTTGATTTCTTGTTTAGCAACCAACATCCGGTATATATCACCGAGCAAAACGGGCAGAAGATAGAACATCCGATAGAAAATACTTTTGAAGCGGCCTTGTACCGTTTAGGAACATCCAATCTCACTGTAACATACGCCATGAACGGTAAAACACAGTATAAGTTTATTCAAATACTTGACAATTTTGAGATTAAGGATGATTTCAGTACAAAAAAACGCACCAAGCGCAATTATAATGTCCATCTCAGCAAGGATTTGATGAATACATTGTTCACAGAATACAATCTATTAGAGCTGAAGGACTATCGTAAATTACCCAACCGCAAAGGATACCGTAAGTTTTATCTGAACCTGGCTAAGATGATCTATTTGATAAAATACAAGGCAGACCATGGGCAACAACCCTATTTCACTACGACTGTTGACCGGCTGGCCGATATTTTTGAAGTGGCGGTAAAGAATAATCACGACCGTAAGAAAAAGGTGGCAAGCATTTTAAATACTATCAATAAGAATTTGGAGCGAACCAAGTTTTATTTTCAGTTTATCAAAGGAGAAGGGGAGAAATGGCCCTATACCGTACAATTCTTTTTTGATGCGGAAACGTTGGAGTATTTCGACGAGAAAATAAAGGCGATATTGACTTCACAATATCACGAAACACTCAAGTCCATTTTCCTGAATAAGAAAGGGATTCATGTCAGCAGACATTACCAATACAAAGATTTTTTCAAGTTAGGAAGCGGTGAATACTACCACGAGTTCACAACATGGTTCTACTCTGAAGAAGACAAGGAAATAAAAGCAAAGGCCTACCGTGATACATATATTAAAGTGGTAGGTATCCGTCCGGAGGATCTTGCCATTAACTTGAATCCATAAAAGTTGGAAAGAAAATTATAAAATTGTATCTTTGCAACGGATTGTCAGGCAACTGGTAGTCCGTTTTTACATACTTCGCCTGTCTAACAAAAGAGTGGCATCTATAGTTAAGGAATTGACAACAACAGGTGCATACCTGTACCAGCATGAAACTGGTGCGGGGCGTGCCTTTGTTGTTGGAACGCCATATCCATGTTAGAGGGTACGCTTCCGTACCCTTTATATAAACATAAAACAAATCTAATGGTTCAAAAAATTGCCTCCCTGATAGATGAGACACTCATGGCTATGAACGCCCATCTTCACGTGCAGATGACACATGAAGAGAAGGCGTACCTGGACGCACATTTCGAACTCATCCACATCAAGAAGGGAGAATACCTCATGAATAGGGGCGATGAAGTAGATTACCTCTATTATCTGGAAGCCGGTACTATCCGGCTATCGTTCCCAGACAAAGAAAAAAGAGAAATTTCGGCACGGTTTATCGAACCGAAAGAGTTTATTAATTTTTCCCTCTCACACAAAGAGCAGCTATCTCATTACAATATGAAAGCACTGGAACATTGCAAAGTATGGAGATTGCCCAAGCGGGATCTCCAACGGTTGTATGACTTATCCATCAACTTCAACAAGTTGGCCAGACTTCATTTGGAGAAATCCATCAACCATAAAATCAAAAGGGAAGAAGACTTCCACAAACTGAATGCCGAAGAACGGTATAAGAAACTCATGGCAAATGAAAGGTGGATGTTCCGGTCAATTCCATTAAAGGACATAGCCAGCTATATTGGCATCACGCCACAAGCTCTCAGCAACATCCGAAAACGCATTTAAACCACTCCCGCGATCGGAACGGACAGTTTTACACAACTAATCCGTTCCGATTCTTTTTGGTGAAAATACCACACCAGCTGTTTTATAGCATGGATAATTTTTAATGCAAATTAAATAAACACAGGTGATTCCATAAAAGCGTTTCTCAAAATTTGTCCATTCGTATATAATCTATATGTTTGGAGCGAAAACAGCGCAACCAGCATTGTGGTTCGACGCGGATAATCGTAAAGCGTAATTAAAGGAGCATTACAATGAAACAAATAAATAAAGGACATACAGTTAATAACTTAAAGACAAATTCTCATGGAACACCTCAGACTTATCATCATTAGCGTTACACTGTTGTTATGTACAGCAAACGCTTTTGCGCAACGCCACTATGAAAACATTCCCGCACTCGAAGTAAACTATGGAGCCAACATATTCGGTGATGCAGACAACTATTTCAGTCTCTCTTTCTCAAAATACATCAACCGGAAAAGTTATTGGAAAGCCGGGGTAGGATATTTTGAGAAATCATACGAGTACATCCTTTCCACCAATGAAAGTCTCGATCTGCCTGAAAGCGGAGTACCTATCGACAAAGGAGATGATAAAGGTATGGATTTTTATATGGACGGGGGTTATTACAGAACGCTAGCAACGAATCTGAAATCCATCTACTGGAGTGTCGGCATAGGAGGCTTCATCGGTACCGAATATCTGCGCCACCCCAAAAAGGAATATACCTTTATCGTAGGGCCCAAGCTGGAAACCGAACTGGAAATTTTCATACTGCCCCGAACGGCTATACTTGCCCGCATACAACAGCACTGGAATCCACTATCCATCGATCAATGGAATACGGTCTGGAATATAGGAATAAAAGTACTGCTCTACTAAACGGAAAATCATATTATCATGTTTTTTACTATTCTATTAGCCGATACAAATGTATCCGGCCTGATATCCTTGTACCGTGAAATAGGAGCCATGCTGGTAGGAGTTGGATTCCTTTGTGCCGGTCTTGCCGTACTAAAGAAACTAATTAGCAACCATGAGCGAACCAAAGAAGCGATTATAACCTATATCGTCGCATTGGTCACCTGGCTCTTAATATGGCAACTCATATGAATATAATCGATTGGATACTGATGGCCGTCCTCACAGGAACAATGCTTCATTTTTACTTTCGGGAAAAGAAGACGATTGCTTCTGCCGAAAAGAGGAAAGAACATCCGGTTGAAGAAGCTATCCGCAAAGAGAAGCAGGAGAGAACCTGCCCGATCATCTGCGTAGTGTTCCAACCGGAGCTGGAAGATGAAGAACTTGCCGCCGAGATCGCGGATATGTATCTGCATGGAAGAGCCTATTACTATACAGGCAAGCCGATACCGGAGCCATCAAACGAAAGGCCCATATCCATCAAATACAAGGATGTACAATGGGACAAACTGAAATCAATTCATGTATAATTAAAAAAATAAGGAAAAATGGAAACAATGAAAAAAGTAAATGAAACAGCCCAACGATTCTTCAGCCGTTATGGAAAGACAGTAGCCATCCTGTTTATTTTCTTCATGTTATTGGGAACAGCTCAAGTAGTAGAAGCTCAAAGTGGACTGAAAATCAACAGCCTTTCAGAAGTAACAGACAAAGCCAAGGAAGGAGCGGACACCATATTGGATGTAGCCAAATACATTCTAGCGGCGGTACTTGGCATTGCCCTGGTTTTTGTCATCTATTCACTGGCCACGAACAATCCCCATGCCAAAGAATATCTGTTAGGATGGATTATAGCCGTAGTGGTCATCATGGTAGCTTTCCTGATCATCTAACACAGAACACCATGAGAACCATGCGCAAAATCAACAAGTCAATCAAGTTCTTCGGCCTGTCATCGGGGCAGTTCGCCATCTTCATGCTACTGACAGCCCTTACGGTCATCGTAAGTATCTTTAAGCAGCTACACCCGTTGATTATTATCGGAATCATCTCAGGAATCCTATTCCTGTCGGGACTACTGTTCAAGACACTGAAAAAGGAGCATAAAGCTGGCAATCCGGATTACCTGACCGGTATCCGAATCAAGAGCGCCACTCCCCGACAGATAACCGACAAACGGCACATTTTCAAATTCATCTTAAAACAATGACCATGACAGGAATCATCATACTCATTTCATTGCTTACCTGTGCGCTTTGCTTGCTTATAGCACTGTTCTATATCCGGCACACAGAGATAGAAGTGACGGATAAATCCATAGACTTAGGGGACGTACTGCCTATACAGACCATTACGGAAAAAGCCATCATCAACGGCAACGGTGACATTACCGTCGGCTACCGGCTGTTTCTGCCCGAAGTGTTCACCCTTTCGGAAAGCGAAGCACAATATATCCATGAGCGATTGGAAGCCCTTTTGAGAATGCTTCCGGCAGGTACGGTTATCCACCAACAGAACTTCTATTACACAGACCGATACCATCATACGGAATATTCGGCCAATGCCCTGATAGCGGAAAACAACCGTCATCTGAACGGCAAGGAGATTCTGAACAGCTACACCAACCTATATGTAACGTTTACGAACGGCCAGCGAAACGGCAAGATACGGAAAAACGCATCGAGTACCTCACTGATGAGAAAGTTGCACTATCCGTTCAAGCAACCTTATAAGGAATATCAGGAGCGACTAACAGAGATGGAAGCCTTTCTAATGAACTTTGAGAACGGTCTGTCCTCCATCCAACAATTTGAGATCCGCAAAATGGATGACACGGAACTGAACAATGCCATCTATGACTATATCAACCTCTCATACGAGACACCGGAAAACGATGCCACCCAAAAGAGCGTCAACCCGATGGCCATCAACCAGAACGGGAGCATGAAAATCGGGCAGCAATATGTATCCATCCTCTCACTGACCAATGAAGGGGAGCACCTTCAGGAACTGGCCGTACCACATACCGGGAAATCAAAAGCATACGGCGGGAATATCGAGATGCCGGACAGCATACGAAGCAAATGTTCGATACTCTATCCCGTAGGGTTGGGGCTGCCGTTCAACCACATCGTCAATATCGTGATAGAGATAACCGATCCAGATGCCACCGTAACAGCCATCGGCGCCGAGAAAGACGCGCTTAACTACATCACCAACTTTTATCCGCCCGCGGCGGATAAGCAGCGTGAGCAAGAAGCCTTCTGCAACGAGATTACCCAGTTTGACTATCAGACAGCCTATACAGCCTTCAATGTCGTGCTTAACGACCACGACCGCACCTCTCTTATGCGGAAAACCGCCCTGGTACAGCAAGGCTTCAGCTTTATGAACCAGAGTGCGTGTTATGTGGAGAACGCAGAACTCTGTAACCTGTTCTTCTGCAACATACCAGGCAATGCCAGAGCCAACTACAGAGGATTCATCAATACTACCAAGCAGGCCATCTGTTACCTGCAAAAAGAAGGAATGTACCTTTCGGACGAGAAAGGGCATATCTATCACGACCGTTTCGGTACTCCGGTCAAAATCAACCTTTGGGATTATCCGGCTTTAAACAACAAGAACCGTATCGTTATCGGCCCGTCAGGATCTGGGAAATCATTCTGGCTGAACAACTATATCCTGCAAAGCTATGAATTAGGCAGGGACGTGATGATTATCGACATCGGCGGCTCTTACCGTTCGATGATCGCCCTAAACCGAGGCAAGTACTTCGACTCTACCGAACAGAAGAAATTTGCATTCAACCCGTTCTTGTGTGACCGTGATAAAAACGGCAAGTATCTGTATATCGACACTACAGATGCGGAATCCGCTGACGACCAAATCAAAACGATCGTAGCCATCATCAGCTATATATGGAAAATACGTGAGCCCATGCTGCCTGCGGAAAGTGCCATCCTTCGCAAATCCATCATCGGTTTTTACGACTACGTGAACAATTCATCAATAGGGGATAAACACGAGCGGATTTTCCCCACGCTGATAAGTTATCGGACGTATCTGAAGGACGTATTTAGTAAGCGGATGACCGAGTTTGAGAGACAGAAATTTGAGATTGAGGAACTACTGCTGTTGTTGGAACCCTATACGGAGGGAGAGCTGTCATTCCTGCTGAACGCCACCGAAAACGTGGATATCGTACATGACCGATTGATAGCCTTTGACATGGAAGACGCATCGAAGAAAGAATATTTTCCGCTGGTGGCCATCATCACCCTGCAAATGATCGTGGATAAGATAAAGAAACGGCAGGGATTTGCCAAAGAACTGATTATCGACGAAGCACTCGACTTTTTGCAAGACGAGAAATTCGGGGACTTCATCGCCTACCTCTACCGTACCTTCCGCAAGAAAGAGGGAAGCATCACATTGGCCGCACAAAATATCTTGTTCCTAAAAAATATGCCAGCCAGCATCAAGGACTCCATTATCATCAACTGCGCGACCAAGATCATTCTCGATCATTCGGAACACCGGCAAAATCTGCCAGAGGTGAAAGCCGTACTTTCCATTACGGATGAAGAAATCTATATGATCGAATCCTTACAGCGCACGGAACGGTGGAGGGAATTTTTCATCAAGATGTCAAACGACGCCTTCATATTCCGTAACGAGGTGTCAGACTTCGCCGCCGTAGCTTTCGACTCACGCCAGGCAACCGTCGTGCGGCTGAAGCAATTGTTCAACGAAAGCGGCTCGACCTATACGGCCATCAACCGCTATCTGGAGGAAAGGAGAAAGAAGTATGGATGATGCTACCCAAGGCTTGAACGAGCTATTAAGCTGGTCAACCGACTTCAACAGCAGCGCATACAACCTTGCCGGAAGCCTTGCCGCCGCACTTTTGGGCGTTGCCCTCGTTTTCGTAATATGGGCGTTGGCCATGAAAAAAGAGAATGCCAAAAGCTATCTGATTGCCTGGTTGATATGTGTCATATTCACCCTATTGTTCATTATAAACAAATAATCGCCATGAAAAGAATCATTCTCCTACTCGGATTAACCCTCTTTATGGGACTGGCCGGCATAGGTAAAGCCCACGCCCAGTTCGTTGTGCATGATCCGGGGCACACCTTTCTGAACTCAACGGAATGGATTACCAACGTCAAGAAATGGGTGACGCAAATCAATGAGATGATCGATGCCCAGGAACTCAGGCTCGGACTGCAAAAGATCGACCGGCTGAAAGAACTCAAATCACTGAAAGAGCTAGCAGACCTGCTCGATGACGTGGCTTGCCTGAGCAGCGACTACAGTTTCTATCTGAATATAGGCTCGAACTACCACTGCCTGAAATTCCTCAATTTTCAGCGTGTAACCGTCAACCTGAGCCTTAGTACCGATTTGCTGTTCAAGGTAGCCACCGTGACCAGCTATTTCTCCATGAACTCGGAAGGACGCATGTCATTCATCGAGCAAGTAAAGGAATCGGTAGAGAAGGCAGCCGAAGAAATGCGAGAGTTTAACGAATCCGTGCGTTCCACGGTCATTTATAAATCCATGAAAGGGCATAACCGAAAAACTTATTATCAAGGACGGTTGGCCGCTTTCACACGTCATACCAATTAAGCGATATGAATCAAGACAATTTTCTCTGGGGACTCCAGATAACAGACGGCCTGACCATGGAACTCGTGTCACAAATGACCGTCATCGCCTTTGGCGTAGGTGTCATCTGCTTTATCTGTAACCTGGCATACAACTATCTTTACCATGGAGCCAGCCAATTGTTAAGCCCGAATGAAGACAAATTCCCCGATATGATGGAAATAGCCCGCTGCCTGGTGCTATTCTTTTGCCTGAGCATGTACACCCCCATCGCCCGCACTATTGTAGGCACGATGGAAGTCATTAACGAAGCTACCTCTCTGACCTCCGACCGTGCGCAGGAATTCGCGCAGTTCATGGCAGAGTCTGCCACTGTTCAAGGAGAGATGGTTGCCGAATATGACAAACACAGCCTCCAGTCAGAAATATCCGATGAAGAGGACACCACCGGAGCCATGCAGCGCGAGCTGGACAAGAAAGCCGGAGGGGATGAAATGACCGGCGTGCGTTCCAGTGTGGAAAAGATCGTCCAACTGCTCAATCCTGCCAACCTAGCTACCCTGGTACTTCATGGCATCGCAGCCTTGCTGGTGGGAATCATACAAGTCATCATTCTAGGTATCGGCGTAGTTATTGTCAAGATATTGGTCATCCTCGGCCCGTTTGTCTTTGCCGTGAGCATGTTGCCGGTCTTTCAGAAACAGTTAAGTGTCTGGTTCGGGACTCTCTGTTCATCCTGCATGGTATTCACCATCATCAATATTCTGAACCAAATCATGTGGCAGACTTCCAAAAACATCTATACAGAGAGCGCAGATGTAGTAGATGCCGCTACGCAACAAATACAATATCTAGGAATGGATCTCGCCCTGATAGGAGCCTATTGCAGCTGTTTCTGGCTCTCATCCAAAATCGTAGGTCATAGCGATGCCGGGAAAATCATCTCGAAAGCCGTGTCCATCGTCACTACGGCTGCCACCATTGCCCTAATGGGCGGTACGGCGGCTGGAAGTAAGCTGACCAATGTCGGTGGCGCCGCTTCTATCGGAGAAAGTATCATAAACGACAATTCAAAAAAATAAGACCTATGAATCTGATGAAATTTAAAGGAGCAGACGATGCGGTCAAGTTGACCATCCGTCTTTCAGTCGGGTATTGCGTTATCCTGACCATCGCTTTTCTCAGCAATACCGTCTATCTGTCCACTAAGATAGAAAAAGCGTACAGCCAAGTCCTTGTTATCGACAAGCACGGGGAAGTATATGAGACAAGCAACCTATCGGCCAGTGATATGCGGCAATACGAATACATGAACCATGTAAAGACCTTTGTTACCAACTGGTATGCCTTTGATGAGAGCAACTATGAAAAAAACATATCACTCGCTCTCAACCTCATAGGCAACAAGGGAAAAGAGTTACTGAACGAATATAACGACGTGAATATGCTGAACTCGCTCATTCAAAAAAATATACGTTACGGGGTACGTATCAAAGACATAGAGATAAACACCCATACCATACCCGTTTCCGGAAAAATAACCTTTACGCAAACCGGCCATCGTGCGCGAGGCAGTATCTCACGGGAGATCGAAGCGGAGTTCACTATCTATGACATGCAGTCACGAAGCGAAGAAAACGCACACGGAGCCAAGATAGAGGATTGGATAGTCCGCTATTCGGAACCGGTGGAAAGCGACGGCATATCTCCGATAGAGACGATACCCGGAGAGAGAAACGAAAACCTATCAGAATCCTCAAATAAAAACGACCATGGAAATAAATAAACTTATTAAAGACAAGAACAAACTGCTGATGGCCATCCCTATAGTCCTTGGAATCCTCTTCCTATATGTCTTTTTCGTTCGTGAAAACGGGAAAGAACTGCCTGAGAAAGAAAAGCGAACAACCTCACAAGCTTTTCTGGAACCTCAGTCGGAAATGGCCGACAAGATAAACGACAAGCTGGAAGCCTACAAACAGGACAAACTGGAAGAACAGGAGAAGGCCCGTATTCTGAAAGAATCCCAAGTGAAAGGCTCAGATTTTTATTTTGAGCTGCAAAACCGGAAAGAACGATATGACCGTGCCACCCAGGAACGTATCCGACGTATGCAGAACGATCCGTACAGCGAAGTCATGTCCGAATACGGAAGTGGCGGGAACGAACGTTTATCCCACCAGTTGGAAAACCAGTTAAACGGTCTGGAAGATGAACAGGCACTCAACGAGATTATCAGGGAGGCCAAGAAAAACTCACGAATCCGCAAAGAACTGGAAGCGTCAGACAAATACCGTAAACGGATGTATGAAAGAATTGTCAACTATGACAAGAACGACAAAGCGGAGAAGAAAGTGGATACAGCTACCGGAAGTCCAGCCATTGACAGCCTGACGCAGAATACTCCCATTTATCGGGCTGAAAACGGCTTACGTGTACGCAGGCTACCCGCCTCCATACCGGGGAACAGCAATCTCTTCAAAGCCTGTATCCATGGTGACCAGACAGTAGTCACAGGCAGTACGGTACGGATGCGATTGCTTCAGGACGTTACCATTTCCGGTATGAAGATACCCGCCAACACCCTGTTTTACGGAGTAGCCACTTTAGGGGCCAACCGGCTCGATATTGTGGTAAGCAACCTAAAAGTAGGAAATAATCTCAATCCCGTCTCTGTGGTTGTATTCGACAACGATGCCATGGAAGGTCTGAATTTGCCCAACAACTTAAAAGCCAACGCCGCCAAACGCATGGAACAAGGGCTTGTTCAGAACATCGATATGCCATTGTCTTCCATCGGCACAATGGCCAGCGAAGTGACCAGTGTGGTAAACGCCACCACCCAGATAGCCAAACAAATCCTGAATATGAGCCTTTCGCAAGTAAAGGTACATCTCAAATCCAATTATAAGATGTATATCCAGGAAGAAAGCCAGGAATCAAAACTCCGCAGGCAGGCCATACAAGCCGAGTTACAGAAGCTCTACGAGCAGATGGAGCAGAAGAAAATGAATAAGAAAAATCATCCCCTTCAAACATTGATTGACAAATTATGATAGACATACTCAATTACCTGCTTGCGCTGTCAGCCCTCTTTTTCGGCTACCGGATCTATGTGTCACGCCGAAAGGGAAGAACCTTCAAGGAAATCCGTCCGTTGACCATATCCTTCGGCATCACCCTGTTTCTACTATGGGGTATCACCGTATTCATCGCTTTTTTTCAACAACCTCTCTAACATATCGAAACATGAAACGATACATTCATTTATTGCTTTTCTGCCTTGTATGCAGCCTCCCGCTCTCCGCACAAGAAAGTGGAACCCCTCACCAGCAAGCCGTCACCCGCAAGGACATCTTTGTCTCTTTCGACTGTGTGAAACATCTGGTCTTCCCCGTGCAGGTATCAGACATCGCCATCGGGGAACAAGAATTTATTATGGCCAGCCGGGTAGAGGAAGCCCCACACATCGTCAGGCTTTCCGCCCGAACGGAGGCATTCACCCAAGAGACCAACCTGACCATCGTCTGCATTGACGGAAGTGTTTACACCTACCACATCCGTTACCTTCCTGAAGATACCCCAGATCCACAGCCCAACATCTACGAGGACAACGGAAAATGGCAGCATCATGACTATCAGGCAAAGTTAAGCGACCTTCATCTGACCGAGTTCTTCTTCCCGGCAGACATCGTTTACGGGACACCCGGCAATGAAGTCTCTTTTACATTGGTAACCTACAACAACCAATTAAAAGTCTCAACGGCAAAAGAGGCGGTGGAAGCCTCCAACCTATTTGTGGTGGACAAGGAGATGAACACCTATCATATCGGAGTCAAACGGGGCATGACCTCCGTTTCCACCTACAACTTCGACAACCAACGGGAATACACCGCGCACGTGGATGTGAACAGTGAAGAGATGGAAAGATGTATCCGGGAACTGCGCACCAAGAAACGAAATATCTATAGCTTAGGGATCATCAAGAACAAACTCGAGTTATCAATGGCCAATCTATATGTACATGAAGACTTCATGTTCTTTATCTTCGACCTGAAGAACAAATCCTACATCGACTATGATATCGAGTTTGTCAAGTGTTTTCAGCGCGACCAGAAAAAAAGCAAGAACGCTATCCAGCAGGAAACAACCATTGAACCCATCTATCAAAAAGACTTCCATACGAAAATCAAAGGCAAGAGTCAAAACCGGCTGATTCTTGGTTTCAACAAATTCACGATCCCCGATGACAAGGTTTTCGAGATTGAAGTCTATGAGCGAAACGGCGGGCGGCATATCAATCTGGCCGTACTGAACGAATACATCCTTTCCGCAGAACCCCTATATCAACCACAGCCATGAAACTGAAAGAAGCATTAGACACATACATGTTCGACAATGTGGGACAATTCGGCGGCATAGCCGAATCCCTCGGCTATAAGACTGAATACCGGGACGGATATTTCCGTTTCCGGAAAGACGGGGAAGAGTTCAGCATGAGCGTAGGCGAGATCCGGGAAAAAGCCAGGGCAAAAGAGGATGAGACCCTACGTGAGCAGTCCAAGGAACGGGTGGCAAACATATTCGACAAGGAACGTGCCAATGATCCGAGATACGTGGCAGAACTGGAAAAAGAGGGTATCAGCATCAAACGATGGGAAAACCTGAAAGAAAACAACAAGGACGGATTTACGGTCATCGATCACCGTCTGAAGGTATGTTATACCGGCCAGGCACTCTATGAATATGCCTACCGGCAAGGAAATATTCTGGACGGCAAAGGCACCAAGTTAGAAAAAGGTATCATGTCCGACCTAATGGAAATCAACGACAAACCGGGAAAACTCCGTTTCAGCGACAACGGCATTTCTCTCTTTTACCGGAAAGAGGCATTAGTCATCCCCGATAAGGTATTAGGAAAGAAACTCAGCAAAAAGGAGAAAGAGCAATTGCTTGCCGGTAACGTTGTTCCCATCAATGCCAAAAAGAAGGATGTACTATTGCAAGTGGACAGGGACTTGAATTCTGTTATCGTGCGTACCAACCACGAAATCAAGATTCCTGATGTCATCGGGAAAACCAACGAATACGAAGGTTACAAACTGACCAAGGCCGACAAATTCTTGCTTGCCAACGGACACACATTGGAAAACAAGCTGTTACACAGTCCAGACGGATACTTCATTGCCGACATCCGACTGACAGACGACATGAAGGGAGTCATGATACTAAATATACAAAGTATCACCCCAACCAAGGCACAAGAGCTAATCAAAGCAATGACTCCCAAACTGGAAGCCCATGCGGTCAGCTTAGAAACAAAAGAAAACAGGGAACATGGGGAACAACGCAACATGGATCTGGAATTTAAGGAAGCTGTTGGCAAACAAGACTTTGAAAAAATCGAAAAACTCAAAGAAGAAGGATATAAGCCCAGTGAAGAGTTTATCAAAGGAATCGGTAAGGAACATGGACTGGATGAGAGGCAAACCCAAGAGGTCATCCAACTGTTCGGCACCCGACCGGAAGAACAAGCCGGACGCGAAAAACAGGCAGAACGCCTGCTGGAAGCTGCGCAGACAAGTAACTTCCATGTCATTCAAGAGATACAGAAGGATGGGTATCAACTTAGCCAACAAGATCTCACCCGGATGCGTGAAGCCGGTGTGCAAAGCAACACGCTGATAGCCGTGCAGAAAATATTCGGTATGGAAGGTCAAAACAAGACACTCGGAGATGTAAAACTGGCCAGTACACCCAAGCCGGACAACAGCAAGGAAATAGCCCGTCCGATAGCCAGCACCATCAACCGGGCATTCAACGATTTATAACTTTAAATTCAAACAGTATGGATTACGATGAATTAGTACAGAAAAACATTGCCAAGGAAATCAGCGATTTGGAATTTCTTCTCGCGCAAAAAGAGCTTGCTTTGGAATACCGCCAAGAAATGGAAGCAAGGAATCTGGAGATCAACAATGAATCGGCCAGACAATGGCTGCTTGATTACGAAATCAGAAACTTATATGAATAACTATGGATGCAACAAGTGATAAAGCATTGCAACGTTTTGCCGAGCTAATGATAGAAAAGATACAGCAAGTGGAAGATAATTGGCAAAAGCCCTGGCTCAACATAAAGGGTGGGGGAATCCCGCAAAACATTGATGGAAGAGCCTACAATGGGGTAAATTCCTTCATGCTGTTCCTACTTTCGGAAAAAGCGCAATACAGCCTACCGGTCTATATGACATTCATGCAGGCTAAAGACAGTGGTCTGAATATTCTGAAAGGAGAAAAATCATTTCCGGTTATCTACTGGAACTTTTCTATCAAAGACAAGAACGGAAAGAGAATTCCTTTTGACGTTTATAAGAATTTGGATAAAAACGAACAGAAGGAGTACAAAGTTATCTCGTTCCTGAAGACATACAATGTATTCAACGTACAGCAGACCAATATCCAGGAAGCAAAACCAGATAAATGGGAAGCATTAAAGGAGCAGTTCAAAGCCCCTGCCATCAAAGATGAACAGGGAATGCTTACCGTACCCCTGATTGATGCGATGATGCGGGAACAAAAATGGATCTGCCCCATTCACTCCAAAGAAAGCAATAGTGCTTATCATGCAAGGGGAGAGGACAACCATATCGTCATACCCTTGAAAGGACAGTTCAAAGACGGGGAAAACTTTTACTCCACCTTACTGCATGAAATGGCCCACTCGACAGGTGAACCAGATTATCTGAACCGGGAAAAAGGCGTGATCTTCGGAGACAAGCAATATGCCAAAGAAGAGCTTGTTGCCGAACTCACTTCTGCTACCGTCGGACAAAGCATGGGCATCTCCACCTATATCCGGGAAGAAAATGCCATGTATCTGAAAAGCTGGCTGGGAGCCTTGAAAGAAGATCCTAAATTCATCTACAATATTCTCGCCGATGTAGGGAAAGCCAGCAATATGATTCAGGAACACACCTCACGGATGGCACAATACCTCACGCCGGAAGAACGGTTTACGCTGGCTGTTATCCAAGATAACCGTCCGGCATTGGAGCAAATGAAGAATGAAGGCTTTGTTCCTTCATCCCGGTCATTGGAGAATGTCGCCGCAAACCATCCCACTACCAGCAGCCTTGAAACGCTACGCAGCACTTTCGGTATTTCACTGCCTGCCCTGGAAGCGGAACAGGCCACGAAAAACATGAATGAGCCACAGCTTGGATTATAAACTTTAAAAACTATCATTATGTTCACAGGACAAATTATCGGTTATGTCGGAGCGGATGCCCGGCAGAACAAGAACGGAAAAGGATTTAACTTCCATGTATCCACCAAGTACAAGAACACGAACAACGAGGAACAGACCCTTTGGGTATGCTGTTTCGTGAATTATGAATGTAAAGTCTCTGAGTACCTGAAAAAAGGCACACAGGTCTATGTATGCGGTGACGTATATGCCGACGTGTTTCAAAAAGACGATGGCTGCCATATCCCATCCGTCAGCCTGAACGTATCACGTATCGAATTGCTGGGCAAAGCTGACAAAAAAGGGAACAATGAAGGAGTGACAACCGGACAACCCTAAACCGCATCAACCATGGAAAGAGAAAAGAAAGACCTGTCATTCATCCTGATTCTGCTATCCACACTGATAGGGATAGCCGTATTATTTCAGTGGGCTATCGTTACGGAATTGTACACTCCGCAGCGCAACCCCTCTGCATGGGAAAAACTGATGGAAAAGGATATACTGTTCCGATTCCTCTATGTCATCCTGATTGGCGGCCTTGCTTTTCTCTTTCCGGTTGGCAAGGTGAAAGATGCAAGTAGGAAATGGCTTTACACAAGCCTGACACTGGTAACGGCGACCATGTTGGTTGTCGGCTTCAGCCGATTATCCGATTGGTACAACCTTTTCGTATTTCCGGCCTTGTTTGTAGCCTACACGCTTCTCGTCATCAAGACATTGCCTTACTTTATCCGGAAACACGCCCAATCAGACGGAAGCATATTCGGAGTAAGTCAGGAGCAATCAGCCTTCTATTTTCGTTTTGGGACAGCCTCCGGGCCACTGGTTATCCATAAACCGCAGCAGAATATCTATATCGACGGAGGTCCGGGCAGCGGGAAGTCGGAGAGCTGGATCAAAGGAATCATCTATCAATGCGCTGAACGGAATTACGCAGGTTTCGTATATGATTGGGAAGGCGATCCGACCAAGGACAAATCACCCATCCTTTCACGCATCGCATACGGAAGCATCGAATATTTTCGGGACAAAGGAATGGAAACGCCCCGTTTCGCCTATATCAATTTTGTGGATATGTCGCGAACAGTCAGGGTGAACGTACTTTCCCCACAATACATGTCAAAGGGTAACGAATCGCTATTCATCCGTAATATCATCATAACACTGATGAAAAACTTGGAAGCAAGCTGGAAAGAAAAGACTGATTTTTGGGCCAATAACGCCATCAACTATGTCTATTCAATCGCCTACAAATGTTTCAAGGAAAGAGAGTCAGGTATCTGTACGCTTCCCCATGTGATAGCCCTTGCCCTTTCGGACAGCAATCTGGTATTCCATTGGTTATCGGAAGATCCTGAAATAGCTCTGAATATGTCTTCTATGCTGACCGCCTGGAAATTAGGCGCACAGCAACAGACGGCCGGTGCCGTATCTTCCGCACAAACCCCGTTGGTACTCCTGAACAACAAATATATCTTCTGGGTGCTGTCACCACTTCCGGAAGAAGAGTTTTCGTTGGATATTACCAACAAAGCACATCCCACCCTTCTGTGTGTAGGAAACGCACCTACCATCAAGGAAGCCGTTTCTCCGGCCATCTCCTGCATCGGCAGCGTCCTTATGTCTCAAATGAACAATCCTGGCAAAGCGACCAGTATTTTTATGGTGGATGAGTTTCCGACCATCCTACTTCAAGGTATAGACACTTTTATCGGTACCGCCCGAAAACATAACGTGGCCACAATCCTCGCCGTACAGGACTTCAATCAGGCGGTCAGGGATTACGGGGAAAAAAGTGCCAACATACTGAAAGCCTCCTGCGGGACACAGGCTTACGGTATGACCGGAAACGAGAAGACAGCCAAAGACATTGAGAATTTGCTTGGGGAGAAAAAAGAAGCACAAGAATCCTACTCTCATCAAACAAGCGGAAGCGACAGCGTGACCGAAAGCCTTCAAAAAGAAAAAGTATTAAAAGCCAGGGATATCGCGGGCCAAGCAGCCGGACACTTCATTGGCAAGATTGCCGGAGGCAAACCGCCATTCTTCAACGTGCAGATGGATATGTGCCGTTTTAAAGAAAAAGAAATACCCCGTTTTTCCTTACCGGTAAAATTAGGAAACGGTAAAGAAGATCTGGAAGTGGAAATCCTGGAAGAAATCGTCCAGCAGAATTATATCCGGATCATCGAAGATGTCAATTCCCTCCTGAAAAGGATAGAAGACAAGCTAAAAGACAAGACAGCGGTTCCGGCCACTGTTTCTTCTCAAAAGACCGGGCAAAACATCATCCGATAACATCTAACAAAAAAATTATACAATGAGAAAAATTCAATTCTTATTAATGGTAGTCTGTTTGTTGATCGCTTCATGCAGCAAAGAAGAAAGCCAACCAGAAACTGGTGAAGCCGGCATATACCACATTACCGTAACAGTCACTGGCAATTCTCCCAAAGGCAGTATACACCTATACAATCTTAATGGTGTAAAATTCAGGAATGAGCGCAACGGCACATCCAGCATATACATAGATGAGAGTTTCACTGGCAAGGTGGAATACAATACGGAAGCACCAGTCAGCCAAATCACCGCACAAAGCATCCTCTATTCAAAAGAAAATGCGACCATTACCATGCAGGTAACGAGAAACGGAAAAAGTGTCTTTCACCAAAGCAAACAAACCAATGCCAATCCGGGGATAGATACTACAGTTGACTTGGTTTACAGCACAGTGAAGTGAACTACCGCTAAACTAAAGATTTAACGGCTTCGGAGATACCAATATCTCCTCTCTTTTCCTGCTTCTTCCTGCCATTGCTTTTTAGGACACGAGGTCGGTCATCCACAAGAGGACAGTCCACAGGCTTGACTTTCCCACGCTCCGTGGGTAGGACTTTCAAGCCAAATTCCTTGATGTTGCAAGCTGCATTGAAGTCCCTGTCGTGTTGCGTACCACATTCCTGACAGGTCCAACCGCGCCCGCTAAGTTTCAATCCTTTATACACATAGCCGCATTTGCCACAGGTCTTTGAACTTGGAGCAAAACGGTCTATCCTTATGAGGTTCACGCCATACCAACTGCATTTGTATTCAAGTAGCGTGAGGAACATCCCAAAAGATGCGTCACCTACAGCTTGCGCCAAATGGCGGTTACGCTGCATCCCTTTCACGTTCAAATCTTCCAGGCAGATGGTGCGCACTTGGCTGTCGTGCGTGAGAGCATGGGTGATTTTGTGAAGGTTGTCCTTACGGCTGTTGGCAATGTGTTCCTGCAACCGGTCTACACGGATGAGTGCCTTGTTGCGGTTGGCAGAACCTTTCTGTTTATAGCTCAACCGCTTTTGAAGCAATTTTAATCGGTCAAGGCTTCTTTGCAAGTTCTTCGGGTTGTCAAACGTGCGCCCGTCAGAACATATGGCAAGCGATTTGATACCCAAGTCAATTCCTAAAGCCGTATCATCCTGTATGGGTGTTGCCGGAAGTTCTTGAACAGAGGTGTCGACCAATACTGATGCAAAGTACTTGCCTGAAGGTGTCATGCTGACGGTAACGGTCTTCACCGTTCCCTTGCAACTGCGATGCAACACGGCAGGAATGTCCTTGGCTTTCGGTATGGTGAGCGTTCCTTTTTTAAAATCCACACGGCAATGTTGGGGGCAAAGAAAAGTATTAAAAAATCAGATATTTCTCTTTCATATTTGAGCAAACTTTATTATCTTTATGAAAAATAATCTTTCTCATTTATAATCTAAACTCACATAGATGAGAATTCAACGAACACTAGCAAATGTTATGAAAGTTGATTTCAACCAAATAAAAACAACAATTTCATTGCCAGAGTTCCTGCTGGAACTGGGATGGAAAATCGTGGAAGGCTCTTCCAACGCCTGCCCTAAGATGAGCAACGGAACGCACACCATTGTCATCAAACGGAATTCACAGAACCAATATACATATTGGGATGTGCATAGTGACAACGTGCGTGGCCGCAGCATCATGGATCTGATGCAAGAGCATTTGTTTGAAACAACCGGAAAAATGCCGACCTTGCGTGAGGTGGGGGAGATTCTTCAAAACTATATCAATACCAATCGTATCACGACACCCGAAAAAAGCCGGTATGATGTAGGCAGTACAAGCCTGAGGCCAGATGAGCTGCAATTCTATTTGCGTCAGCTACAACCCTACAAAGGCAACTATCTCCAGAAAAGAGGTATCTCAAAAGAGAGCATTGAAAGCCCGGTCTTCAATAACACGTTTTTTATTCGTGAAGTAAAAAACCTTGGGAGTGTCTATCGGAATATATGTGTGAAGATGTACAATGAAAAAGGCGTGGAAGCCATTTCACAACGGAATGAAACCTTTAAGGGGATCATCGGAGGCAAATTTGATTGCCTGGCCACCAGTAACCACGATAAAAGCCGCCCGATAGACATCCTTTACATCGGAGAATCATTCATAGACTGCATCTCCCATTATCAGCTACGTCACCTTGGGAGTAAGCTCAATCTTGTATATGTATCTACGGAGGGAACATTTACAGAAGGACAGATGAAGTTATTACGCTTAATCCTTGACAAGAATCAGGTGAAAGAGCTTCGAAGCATCTTTGACAACGACAAACAAGGGTACAAATACACCCTATGGCTGCATCGTCACTTTTATGGAGCCCAAACTGATGTCGAGAGCCTGAGCGAACAGGAACTCCGCAACAAGGTGCATGAATTAAAAAACGTCGAACTTCCGGAAAAAAAAGATTGGAACGATGATTTGAAAGCCTCATGTGCAACCTGCACTTCCGTAGAGAGCGGTCAGTAACTTCATCAATCCACATCGCATAACAAAATAACTCATAAAATCAGTCAATATGAATATCAAGCACTTATTTTTTTGCATGCTGCTCATGACTTTTTCCTCATGCAGCAAACCCGGTTACGAGAAAGCCATTGCGGAATGGGTTCAGACGGATTCCCAAGGCACCTGGACAGATTTAAAGTTTGAACTGCTGGAAGTGTTGGAAACAGAAGATGTAACCGTATCGGACAGCCTACGTTATTTAAACAACAAAAGCGCACAACTAGCCGCTATCATAGAAAAGGCGGAAAGTCCTCGTACCTTGTTCAAACCTTCCTTTTCCGCCTACATGGAAGCGGAGAAAAACATGAAAGAAACGGAGGCTATGAAAGCCATGTACCAAAACCGTGACAGTGCGGAAGTCATCGGTAAAATTTTGAAATGCCGGTACTCTATCGTCCAACCACATTCAGGGGTACAACAGAAAAAAACGGGTTCTTTCCTATTGTCCCCCAATATGGAAAAGTGCATAGGAAAATTGAAGCCTGTCAGCAAATAATCCAAGCGTAACGGTGTGTACGACAACGTTTTTGGGAGTTCTTATTTGGCATGTTCCAAACAAGAGCTCCCACACATCAAAATATGTGGGCTATTCACTATACCACCATCCTTTCCCTTATCAACGAAATATTATCACGCACCAAATTCAGAATCCGGTCATGATAGACTGACAATTGGTTAGATTTTCCCCGACACTGGCACACCTCCATCCTGCTAAGCGAGAATTCCACTGTCTCCATACGTTTCCCATCCACCGTTGCCGACATTATTAATGAATCCTCCCTCTTATAATAGGCGTTGCTGAATACACAATGATGCAGTAACTTTCCCTCTTTGTAAAAGTCCGAAAGGCTTTCCAATACCCGAACCGTAATATTTCCGTCCACAAACGAGAGATTAAAAAAATGTGATTTGGCAGAAATATAATCTTTTTCATCTTTTTCTGAATACACTTTCTTACATTTTCCCATTACCCAATCATGCGCTTCTTCCACATTTAACGGACACAAATAATGAGGATTTCTCGCATCTAATTTGTTTTCTATCAACATATCTACATAGTCTAACCACAAGTCCACATCATGTACCATATAGTTATGCCGTAAACAGATTCTTATGTACACCCAATACTTATCCATACTATATTTTCTCTCTAAAAACCTCAAAAACAGATTTATCTGCCCTGACTTATATAATATCTCCATCCGATTATCTGTTAATAATGTCGCACAGAAAGAAGTCGGACAAATATCATAAAAGGCACCCTTAAATCCATTCCTCGTAAGTTCGGGTATCACTTTCATTCTCGGATAGATGACTGCCGGGCAAATATCATAAATACGGTCATGATACATATTCCGTTTACGCAATTCTAAAGCACTTCCATATATCCATGCGTCGTAATAAAACATAGACATGCTCCGCAACAAAGACAGCGTTTCCGTCTTTCCCTCTTTGTTCATCCAACACTGCACCGCCTCAATTATAAAGTAACTTGCCGGAAATCCTTTTTTCAGCCGGCAGTCCACCATAAAAAAACGGATAACTTGATATTGCTTGTATGTAGTTATCACACAAAAATATTCTTTATATATAGCCGTCCTTTTTCTACTATCCTCCAATTTCAGATCCATACCGCAATGAGGACATTGACAGTCTTTCTTATCTTCCTTATCCCGCCACGTATGCCCACACTCCAAACAAAAACAATACCCTTTTGCATCACGCTTGAAATAATGTACAAAGCAATGTTTATAGGCATAACGCTTTTGAGCCTCTGAAACGGGAGCTAATTTCTTGCTCCCATTCACGATTTCCATTTGTAATTTTGTCTTGGGTTTCATATCAAAAAAGAGTTAACTGGGTTTGTACTTCGATGTTATTCTCACGTTTAGCTTGCTGACGCTTTTTCAATTTCGCCAATTCTTCCTCTTGCAATTTTTTGATAGCAGCCTCACGAGCCGATTTCTTTTCTTCCTCTGACAATTCAACATGATGATTTACAACCACATTACATTTCAATGGGCTACCCACCTCAATGTTATCTTCCTGATAATAGTGCAATGCCATGCAAAAAATTTCATCATCACTAAAACCACAGCAACCGCTTTTCTTCACTTGGTTTAAAATATAGGTAATGCAATCATCTATATTCTTTGTAGTTTTTTGATAGACCGGAGCAAACAGACTATCTACCGCTGCCATATTATCAAGGTATGCCTTGATGGTACTCTTAAATTGTTCTGACACTTTCATAGTATATCATTTTTAGATTTCATTTCACAATAAGCCAATTTCACTAGGAACAAGGAGAATAAGCAGATGAGAGCCAATAACGTAACCGACATAGCCTTTATCGGACTTGACGTCATTACCGCCCAGACAAACATAGCCACTGCACAAAGGGCGATGATGACCGAAAAAACAAATTGAATGTTTTGCATATACTTCTGTTACTTAATTTGTACGTTAAACTTCTGATTTTATGCTTCAGCTAGATTTAAAGACCTTTTTTTAAAACCCCTTTCCGGGATGGCCTTTTCTTTCTGCCGACTTTTTTTTTGAGCTTTCATGCCCCATCTGAGTTTATGAGCCTTTTTTTTACGGCACACAGCAACAAGGAAAGAGGGATTGAGAAAAGTTTTGGACGACAAAAAATGTTGGGGACAGCGAAGCCGTCCGGCGTTATTTTTTTCGGGACAAAGGGCGAAGGCCGGAACTCTTTCGTATCCATCCACCGAAATAAATTTGCCGTTCAAAAACAAAGGCTCTCAGATGGAGCTATGAAAAACGCACATAAGGGGAGGCAGAAAACAAGGAAAAGGGCAGAACGGAAAGTAAAACAAGCCATACGGCTCTGCTGGCAAAGACGTATTCCTATCTACCTGCCACGAGTGGCAGGGGAAAAGGGTTAACAACGGACTGCCGGGACAAACGGTAAAAGGAAGGGGTTGCAAAACGGAAGAAGAAGGTTGTTTCGGCATGGCCGAAGCCCCGGATGATGACTATTGCAATCCTGCCCACGTTTGGAATTTCTCTTTTCGGGTTTACCCATAATCAGCCGCACAGCGGATGACTACGGGCAAACTTGGAATGAGAACAGTCATTCCGATGAAGGGGAGGGTGGGAAAAAATCTGCGTGAACGCAAAAATGCTCTCGGATATGTAGCAAAAAAAGCGGCACTAAGCCGCTTCAATCACTTGGTGGCTTTTTGCTTTTTAGATGCAGCCCTCTTCTTAGGCTGATCCGGTTTTTCTTCTTCTTTTTCCGGAGTAGGATAAAACTTGGTGGCCACCATAATGATGCGGTTACGCTTCTCCCCTCTTTTTGAATCCGTCCATTCTTCCGGCTTGAAGTAGCCTTCAACGGTAATCAGTTCACCTTTTTTCAATACATCGAAGGAATCCACTGCTTCATTCTTTCTCCAGGCTTCAATCCCCATAAAAGCGGAAACATAAGAGGTTTCTTCACCTGCCTTGTCTGCACGGCTGACTGCGATAGAAAAGCGTGCTACGCTTGCTGTTTCAAAACTACGGATTTCTGCATCCTTACCAATAAAACCTGTTACTGCAAATGAATTTTCAATCTTTTTCATATCTCTGATTTTTTAGAAGTTAATTAATCAATTTTACAGTGCAATAACAGATTGTTGACTTGGGGGTACACCATGAAAAAAGGGATAAATACGCTTTTTATTGTGGAAAAAAGGAAGATTTATCCCTTGTTTATTGGTTAAGATGGCAACAAATAATTGGAGTTAAATACACTTTTTATGCAAGGCAAAAAAAGGAAGATTTCAGCCAAATAACAACGTGATATTTGTGAATCGTCCCCTTATCCCCATCAGCGGGGTTAGCAACAATCTATCTTTGCAACGGAAAATGATTTGACTTCACTAAAAAATGATATGAAAGACAAAACTTGAAAATCAGTAACAGGTCTGGAAAGGATGCAAAAAACAACCGGTTAGACAGCAAGTGTAGCGCATTCCGAAAATATAGTCAGCCGCCTATTGATACATCGGAAGAAACATCTGCAATTCCTTAAAAAAAAATGAAGCCGAAAAATGAAGCATACCATATTCCATATATTAGAAAAAAGTGACTGTGCAATAAAATAGGCTACACCGAAAAAATAGGAAAACGGATTCTGCGGGAAGAACAAAACCATACAAATACGGCCACCACCCCTTTTCTGGAAAAAGAAGATTATACGATCGGAAAAATAACAAGGCTCCACTCGGAGAAAAGCAAGCGATTGAAGCGTACTGCCGCTTTGGAAACGAAATATCCGAATACCTATCTACAGCCCTAAAAGGCTGGGAAGTATGGGTAAACAACAAGGCGAGAGAACACATTATCCTAAAAGATGATGCGTGAACGAACCGGATGCCTGATTCAGCAGCCAACGAACAGTAGTGAGGGCTAACAAGAATCAGACATACCTTAGCTGGGTGGTGGGAGCAAAGGAACTGCGTGTACGCTATCGCAAAACAGCCCGAAGGAGCTACCTTGATATAGGGTGGTGGGTGGGGAAAAGATGCCCTCCTTCAGAAAAGATAAGATTCAATCAGATAACCAGTCAGTTCAGTTCAAGATTACTTACTGTTTCCTCGACTCCAACAAGTTCAAATCATCGATGACCAATCCATCCAACACATGTTGGATTTTATCAGATATAGCCTTGTCTATACCATACTTGACGCATAATGATTGAAAGCGACTTACAGCATCGAACACCTGTAATATCTTCTTTTCGGGTTCCTCTACAAAATCCTCGGCAAAGTTAACGAAATCACTGGTGGTCAAGGCAGACCTTTTACCCATCACGCCCATCGAATGAATGTGTGCAGAAGAATTTTCCCATGTATTTGCCGTGAACATCACATCGTATGCAGGTGACAAACGCCATGCTCCTGTCTTGTCCATGATAAATGAAATATTCTTATTATGGTCATCAGATATACCTGCGACATAATTAAATACCATCCTGATAAATATCTGGTCTTTGTCTTCCTGAGGAAGTTTCAGAGTATCCGATATCCAACATAGCTTCATATAATCATCTGCTCCCGGCATAATGGCTGCGAGAGTCTGGCTAAAAATTTTTTCTCCATTCTTACGATCAAACCTTTCCGTTACGAAATGATTTCTCCCATCAATTTCTTTCAGGAAACATGGCATCATGTTAATCCCTGCCGCTGCTGCCATTTCGCTGTATATCATTTCTATCTCTGTGATAGGAGAGTCGTCAGACTCTTTGAATTTTATAATATACTGCTTGAAATTTTCGGGTAAATCCACCTGACCGGAACGAAACTCTCCCGTTGCAGTATTATAGGCTATCACTGCTTTTGGACGCATACCACCGGCAGAGGTTCCAAGATATACCAACTTTTTCATCGTAAGGCTATCCTCTGGTGATATAACAGCTGCATCCCTATCATTATATATTTTAGAAGCCAATGTTGCCAATGATGACATATCCACCGTCTCTTGGATGTCTGTATCATTGAATTCCGGTTCAAATTCCAATGCTCCCATAGCTCTCTTGCCGATATAAGAGAGTTTCAATAGGGGTAATGATTCTGTAATCTTTATATTGTTATCCGTGAGCCACTGGTCAAACAAGGAAGATCCCCATTTATCAGGAAGCGCATCTGCAAGAAATTCCGGAAGTCCTTGATATAACTTATCTTTATTCCCATAAAAAGACGCAAACAAAGGGGTTCTTTTAGAATGGGTGGAAGGAGATATATCATAATCTTGTTTCCTATATTCGTCAGAAAATTGGAATACAGAACAATGCTTTTCAAAATCCCAATTCAATTTGCCTATACAAGTTCCCCATAAATATACATTTACTATAATTGGTTCTTTCTTCATGCCATCTTACGTTTACTATTAATTCTTTGTATTCTCTTGCCTGTTTTCTCATTGATCAGGAATGGAGAGTCCGGAAGTTCCGGTACAAGACCGACAACCCCCTCAAGAGTTCCACTTATACGCAAAATCTTAAGCAATGTACTCAAGGCAATATCATTTACTTTGCAAGATTCTATTCTTTTAATTGTAACGATGGATACTCCTGCCTTATCCGCAAATTCTTGTTGAGAAAAACAACAGCTAAGTCGTATAGCCTTAACCCTCTTGCATATTTCCTTTACAATACTTTCATCTGAGAATTCATATATTGTATATGTATCATATAATTTTTTCATAGAGGGAATATATTTAAGTATCATTTTTGATACAAAAATATCAATAAATCTGAAATGCAGCAAATTTACAGGCATTTTTTAATACGTAATCTTTTTTCTGCCAATGTAAAAGAGCGGCTTTAAGTCGCTTTTTAGACGAAATATCCGACTATCTATATACAACCCTAAAAGGCTGGGGTATATATGTAAGAAGCAGACAAATAAAAGGAGAGATGCATAACTTATGGAAAGAGGTTGTTTCGGCATGGCCGAAGTTCCGAAAGCAGATTAGATATACCTCTCTCATTTGCTCCATTTTAGGATTTCACACAATCACGGAACTTGCGAGTGATTATGAGAAATTCTAAAATGGAAAAGGCATTCCGATACAAGCGTAGTAAAAATAAATATTCTAACAAATTCCTAGCAAAACAGATTGTGTATCACCAATTTCTTTTTTTGTGCCTTGTTAAATGTATAAGAAGTTCCTCCGGAAGATTTTCCATCCCAATAAGCAATCAGCCTACAAGCGTGTGAAATCATGTAATCATTACGATGGGCATAGCATTGTGAATAATAATGTTCAGATAAAACTATCACTTTGTCGGCTTGCTGCAAAATACTTGCATACCTCTGTTTGTCCTCTTTGTTAAAATATATATCTTGTCCGATATAAGGAACAACCGCCATCAAAACCATATCTGGATATTGTTTCTTTAGTTCAAGTACGGCATAAGCAGCCATCATGTCAAATCCAACTGCACAACCGATATAGAAAAAACGGATTCCATTCTCATAGCAGAAACGTACCTCTTCACTCAACGATACGTACAGAGCATATCTATCTGTTCGTATCGTTCTATGACCTGTAAAAGCAACGGACATCATTTTCATCCATTTGTCACGTGCCTTTCTACATATTTCCAACGAACTTGCCGAAGTTTCATACACCATCCCATTCACTTCATAACGATAAGCGAACCAAGTCGTATCTCCAAAGATACCCTTCTGTTTCTCCATATAACTTTCCTTTTCTTTCATCTTATTATATGCGGACAACTGTTTTACCTAAAAAGAAACCTCCCAAAACTTCTCCTCCTAATTTTTCCAATTGGCAAGCGAAACGAGCATATGAAAATCCTTTTGTTAAAATATCATCAAATACTAATATTTTTTTACCCCGAAAAAAGTCCCTATCAAATTCTATCACTTGTTCTTTTTGAAGCGATTTATTTTCAAATTTTTCATGAACAGCCAAACGTTCTCCACTGACACGTATATGTTCATACGCATTGATAGCACCCGAAAACTTGCACACAGCTGAAGCGAACCTTTTATAACGCAGTTCATTCTTATCAGCGGAAGAAGCCGGGACACAAGCAAAAACAATATTCTTAACATCATCACCAAAAACTTGATGCAATTTATTCGCTATCATCCAAGCTATATTCAAATAGGATTTTCCATCCTTAAAACTCCATATCATCTTACGAATTTGCCATTCTCTTTCCGTTGCCTGCCGATATTGCATAGGAAGATATTCAAAGAAAGAAAACATCATCTTATGCCATTGCCTGTCTAAACTAAGATATTTACTTTGATGTGCCATAGTCTTTTATCTATTAAAATTAAACTTATGCTCCAGCTAGATTTAAAGACCTTTTTTTAAAACCCTTTCCGGGATGGCCTTTTCTTTC
>OCAT01000078.1_pt1 | contig 95513 bp, 64 predicted proteins | sample 1538311 | NCBI WGS metagenome assembly OCAT01 (sample SAMEA2580287, study PRJEB22360) | human gut metagenome | biome: human gut; feature: human-associated habitat; material: faeces | place: Denmark | collected 2008/2010
TCGAGAAGATATACTCATCCTCCTCTTGCGTGGGAGATTTTCATTCCTGCATGGTAGACAGGGAACTGCATGATTTCTATACGAATTCAGTCGATGCAAGCGCGGCATACCTGATCAATGAAGAAGGAAAGGTGACAGCAAGGTGTGTCATCTACAACAAGGTTACAGACCAGAATGGAAAGATATGGAGACTGGCGGAAAGACAATACGCTACCGATGAGAACAACACCCTCAAACGTGCTTTAATAGATGCTCTGATAAAGGGAGGACACATTGACGGTTACAAGAAAGTTGGTGCCGGATGTGGTGATTCAAGAGCTTTTGTTGACCTGGAGGAGAATTCATTGTCAGACAGGAAATTCAGGATAGAATGTGACCTGGACTATGACGATACCCTAAGCTATCAGGATTCATTCAAATGGTACAATCAATCCGGGAGGACAGCGGACAATTACGGAAGTGGCGACATCGCACTTGATATTACTGACGGTTCTTTGAATGGTGAGGAGGAATACGATGATTTCCACGAATACCATTGCAATGAAACCAACCTCGTATATTATCACGGACACGAGTATTACTGTGACGTAGAAAATCTGGACGAATTCGTATGGATGGAAAAACTCGAGGAATACCATCACGAGTCGGATGTTACAGAATGTCCGGAATGTAGCGCGAATTTTCTGGAAGGGGATAATTTCTATTCGGACATAACGGAAGAGGATTATTGTTGTGAAGAATGCCGGAAGAAAGCGGAACAGACATACAAAAAGGAAAACTGGCATTATTCCGATTATGATGAGGAATACTATGAGCATGCAGAAGACATAACCATATACCGGGTATGGAACAATATCCTCTGTGAATATGAGACAAAGACAATATCCGTAGAGTCAGTACAAAGACTGCTGGAAGCGGGAGAACTTCATAAATTGAACGACAAACTTTATGACGGGATAGATGAGGAAACCGGACTGCCTTATGCATACGAGATGAATGAAATAAATGTTTAACCCACAAAAAATAAGAATTATGGAATTGCTTAAGAAATTATACAAGGTTATAGCCCGAGCGGAAAAGAACGGGCGATGATCAAGTTTATATGGAATTATACCAAGAGAATTCCCGGTATTAAAATAGAAACGGATATCACCGGGAACTTGTATATAACAAAGGGAGAGGCGGAATCATACCCTTGTATCGTAGCACATCTTGACCAGGTGCAGAGGTTACATTCAAAAGACTTCACGACTGTCGAAACGGGAGAAATCATATTCGGTTACAGTTCCCGGAATAAAAGACAGGAAGGACTCGGAGCCGATGACAAGAACGGAATATGGATAGCACTCAAATGTCTGAAAAAGTATGATACCTTAAAACTGGCATTCTTTGTCAGTGAAGAGGTGGGATGTGTCGGTTCAGGAAAAGCGGTGATGGATTTTTTCAATGACTGCCGATTTGTTATACAGCCTGACAGACGGGGATATCAGGATATTATTAATGAAATAGGTTGGACATCACTATGTTCTCCCGGGTTCCTAAAAGCTGCCGGATATAAAAAGTTCGGTTACAAGGAAACACATGGAATGATGACGGATGTGCAGGAACTAAAGGAACGGGGGCTTCAGGTCAGTTGCATCAATCTCAGCTGTGGATGTTACGAACCACATACGGACCATGAGTTTACGATAAAGAAAGACCTCATGAACTGTCTGTCACTGGTAGAGCATATCATTGAGAATTGTACAGAACCTTATCCTCACCAACCTGAGATACCGGGAAGACGAAGGGGGATCTATGATGAATTCGATGAAGCGATGGACGAAATATTTGCCCTGCTCGATCAGGGGGAGTTATGGAGCGCAGAAGACCTCTATTATATCTACCACTCCGTTTTCCCACAACTGGACATGGAGGATTACCGGAGAATTTACACTGAATATTACAACTTAAATACAATCGAATATGGAGAACAAAAATTATGATTTGAAACTGGCCGGATATATATGGTCAATCCTAAAGACACAACCCGTTATAGTAATGTCATGGGGAGTAGATATGGATACGATAAAGCCGGTCAAAGGCGGACTGGAATTTCATGTGCAGGGATTCAAGCATACGGGAATGGTACAAATCGTTCTCGATGAAGGAAAGGATCTCTTTGAAGTACATCTTATTCCTGATTCTGAAGGAGAAAAGAATGTAATAGAAGACGTTTACTTTGATATGCTCGTTTCTGTGATAGACGAGAATGTGGAGAAAACGGATGATTATGAGAAAAGGATCTCTAATACATACAATATTATAAGGTATTAGGGAATCTCTGAAAAATTCAGAATTTAAAAAGATGGCTTTCTGTGAGAGAATAGAATTTATAGCAACTCGAAATCTCATGGAAAGCCCTTTTTATGCAATAATATGACCGGTTCCATAGATTAGACGACCATCTAGTCAGCGGAACCACTGTTAAAACTATTAAAATTTAAAATCAATGAACAATCAATATATTGCTTATCTTCGGGTAAGCACACAGAAACAAGGATATTCAGGACTGGGACTTGAAGCACAAAGGGAGATTATACAGAAATATCTTCGTGACAAAACTCCAATTGCTGAATATGTCGAAATTGAATCGGGCCGAAAAAAGGAAAGGCCCAAACTTAAAGAGGCATTAAGCCTTTGCAGAAAAACAGAAGCGACACTGATCGTTGCCAAACTGGACCGGTTGGCAAGAAATGTTTCCTTCCTGTCAAATCTTCTGGAGAATGATGTGGAGATCGTGTTTTGTGATTTCCCACAAGCCAATAAAATAGTGCTACATATCCTGTCGGCAATCTCACAATACGAAGCGGAACTGATAGCGGTAAGAACAAAATCCGCCCTACAGGCAAAGAAGGCAAGAGGATTCAGGCTGGGTAATCCGGAACACTTAATGGATAAACATGAACAGGCAATTCAGAACAGTATCAGAACCTGCAGGGAGAAAGCGGATAACAATCCCAATAACAGGAGAGCTGTCGCCATGTTGCGTACATTAGTAAAAGAGGAACATACCCTGCAGGAGATAGCGGATATTCTTAATAAAGAAGGATTCGTAACATCTAAAGGATGCAGGTTTTACAAATCAACCGTTTACAAATTAATTAGAAGGTATAATCTGAAATAAGAAAGTTTATGATCTGTTATATGATAATCAATGGCAACATGAGTTTTGGGTAATAGAAAATCTTTATAAGGAGAGAGGCTAAGGAATGACTTAGCTTCTCTTCTTTTTTCTTTTATTTATAAAGCAAAACTGAATGTTATCTTAAACAACAACTAAAATCTCCAGAATCTAAAATTTTCAAATTCTGATGCAGAATATACAAAAGATAATCCCATCGAAACTACAAGTTAAAGCTATGAAATAAAAATATTATATTACAATACACAAAATAAAAAAGTCATCAGGCATATCTAACAGTCTATTTTTCACAAAATCCTTTAATCATAACTTCTTCCCCGCTTTTTCAAAATCCGCTTTTGACTTACTTTGCGTCACGATGTATACTCCAAGGAATACAAGTGCAATAGCAATCCCCTTCTGCCAACCGAAACTCCCGATTCCCATGAGAATGGCGGCAACCGTAGCTACAATCGGCTGCATATAATTGTACATACTAACCACTGTTGGACGAAGAAGTTTTTGTGCGGTCATGATACAAAGATAGGCTAAGAAACTGCCCCCTAAAACGACATAAAGCACTTGAATGATAGCAACGGGGGAAATGGAAACCCAATGAATTGTTGAAATATCATAATAAGAAAAAGGTATATAGCACATCGAAGCATATACGAACATCCATTTATTGATGGTCACTGCCGAATATCGCTGAGACAGCCCCTTGAATACCGTCAGATAGATGGAGAAACTGATTTGTGCAACCAGACAAAGCAGGTCGCCAACCAAACTTCCGCCACTGCCACTCGCTGCCTGACTACTCATGATAAGGATAAGTGCTCCCATAGCCCCCACGAAAATCCCCAGTACCTTTTTGTTCGTAATCGGCTCTTTCAGATAGATGGCTGCCACAATCATGGTAACTATCGGCAGAGTAGTCGTTACGATAGAAGCATCGATAGGCGAAGTCATCGAAAGCCCGAAAATAAATATCCCCTGATTGAAAACCAGAGCAAAGAGGGAAGCAAAGAAAATCTTCAGCATATCACGGTGGTCCACGTGTTCCTGCCTGCAGAATATCGATAGTATCCAGAAAGCTGCAGCAGCTCCCACCATACGAAAAGTGGTAACCGAGAGAGCAGAAAATTCCTGGAGGGCTGATTTGCCAATAGGAGACATCAATCCCCACATTACATTAGCAACCAAGGCAAATAAATGGCCTTGCAGACTTTTAGAGTTATACTTGTTCATTGACTTATACAAAATATGTTATTAGGGAAGTGCAAATATATAAATTAAACATTGCAACATAAAATAAACCATTAGTATAGTATGTTTGTTTCCGCCGCACTTATACGCTTTTTCTTGGATTACGCAAGAAAATATAAGAAAAAGTGTTACCTTTGTAGTCTAAATATAACTGCGCTAATAACCTGATGAATAAAAACAACACAACATACAAAACCCTTCACTGTCTATAGGCTTTGGTCAGTCTCGCAGGGGATGGCGTAGAGGTTTTGCTATTGTATAAAAGTTATCATCAATTATGAAAAAATGGCTTATTTACTTGCTTGGTATAATCACAGGTATTATACTGACATTCGCTTTCGCATTTTGCATTAATTTGTCTAACAATTCTGGGATTATTGGACTTGAAATGTTTGAAGAACCCAGAGATTATATGGAATACTCACAATTCGAGGTGTTCCAAGTACTAGAATCAGGGTGTGCATTAGCTCACACCGATGACTCTTTTGGTGCAATAGTTTTTATTATACCAAATGAAAAACAACAGTTCTATGATGATCAAAAAATCGTTCTTAAAAACGATCAGTGCGCTCAACATGTGGGAATCTATAAATACAGCACCAAAATGGAAATAGAGAAAACAGTACCGGCTATTAGAATAATTGATGGTGTAAAATTGCCGAAATCAAATAAAACTATTGCTGATGGAAAAACATTATTTGATGAGCCTGGAGAATGTGTAAGCAGGAAGAATTTTGAAGTGCAGAAAGTATTGGAGTCTGGTGATGCTATTGCGTTGGAAATTAGAGAAACCATTTCGGGACATATATTTACTTCTGATTTAGAAGTCTTAATATTAGCTCAAGAGGGTAGCAATTTTTACAATAACCAAATAGTAAAAGCTCCTCAAGGAAAATGCGCAAGACAAATTGGAAACTATAAGTATCAACAGGATGGAAATGCAAAAGTAATTCCTATTATTGCTTTCAAATAAGTTTTTAGCGTTGCGATTCCAGCACTCAAATAGTTTTTTTTAACATTTCCTACAAATTATTAAATAATCATTTATGTCACTCGCGCCTACCATATTCTTAATTTGTTTGACAACAGGTATTGCCTATCTTGTTTATATCAAACGGAAAGAACGTGAACTCATCGAACAGGTTACGCCCATTACTCGTGGCGAGTGGTCGGAACGTAGAGTGGTATTGAATTTATTGAAAGGAGGTATCAACCCTAAAGCCATATTTCATGACTTGTATATTCTGAAACCGAGTGGTGAATACACACAGGTAGACGTAGCCGTTGCAACAAAAGCGGGTATTATAGTGTTTGAAGTAAAGGATTATAGCGGTTGGATTTTCGGTAATGAACATCAGAGATATTGGACGCAATTATTAGCGTATGGTAAAGAAAAGCACCGCTTTTATAATCCCGTTATGCAAAATGCCGGACATATCCAAACCATTAGGCAATGTTTGCCGCAAAATCCCGGCATTCCAATTTATTCTGTTATCGTGTTCTTCGGAAATAGTGAATTTAAGAATGTTACTTGTAATGCTAGCAATACCTTTATTATATATCCTCGTTCTATCCAACAGGTAGTATCTGAAATTTTATTGCAGCCCAATGCCAATTTCGGCAACAAGTACGAGATAATGAACTTATTCGCTAAGGCGGTACAAAACGGTAATGATCCGATGATTGTTTCTTCGCAAATCAACTCTGCCGCATATTATGGGCGCAATACACCTCAATCTACCTATACCACATCCTTCAACTCATTATTCCGTTTTGGTGGTTTTTCGTATCGAAAAAGGTTTTGGTAATCCCATTTATCCGTGTTTGTAAACGAAAGAAATGAATTGTTATAGTTGTCTAGTTTCTGTGTCAATCATATCTTTATTCCTTTTCCTGCATACGCTCAATTTGCCAATCATACGCCCATCTACCATATCGCTAACCTCATTGAATGCATGGCAATGTTTGATTTCATCAAAGGTCAGTCTGTGTTCCGCATAACCATTCGCCAACCGCTTTCTGCTGTTCGGTAGTTGCCCTATACTCCTGCATCACCTTCTTGATGGCGGCTACGGACGGGACGAAGATTGACTTGTGCTGCTCCGTACCAAAAAGAATAATCGCATCAACGGCCCGCCTGAAGATCTCGCTTGCCTTATAGAGAATATCCACAAGCAAATTCAGAATATCCCTGCTCGTTCTCAACGCATCTTGCAGCATGTGGATGGCCTTGTCTTTCTCTGTAGTGGCACGGCTTACTGCAAGGTTAATGCGGTCTGCTCCCCGTTTTTTGCTCCTAAAACAACCGGACAGCCTTGTACCTTTCCATGCCAGGTGAAGACAACTAGGTATGAGATCTGCTCCCCCTTCAAAAATCTGTCTATGCCTGATCTTTACCCTTTCTAATAAAAAAGTCTGTTTCGCTGTTGAAATCCCTCGAAAGCTTGATATATGTATGAAAACAAAAAATATAATATTGTCAAGTAAGAACGATAGCTCAATACTAGACCGTCAGGTAAGGGATTGTCCTGATGTTAACGAAAAAACAGTTCCACAGAGAATACCCAGAAGATACAGGGAGGATATGAAGGGATTACAGGAGAGATACGATCTACATGAAGGCTTGGTCATTAATGTGTCCCTCAAAGAATTCCGAGGCATATGTGAAAGGGATTATCCAAAGATCGAAGCATACCAAGGACTAACAAATTTCCTGATGCGCACTTTCGGAGTAACCCTGAATATCCACTCACAAAAAACAAAGGGTAGTTCAGATAAAAATACAGCAATAACACAAAAATAATAGATACACAGATGGATACAATAGTAATTAAGAAATCGGAACTCATAGAACAGATCAGAGAGGATTTCAAACTTTGGGAAGAAATGTCACCGGATATCGACGAAGGTTATTTTGACGAAGAGGACGTACAGTCTTATCTAAATTTCCTGATAGAAAGATATCATGACGAATGGATTGTCATAGATGACACACAGGAAGGAGGTGATGTATGAAAGAGCTTTTCAATATAATCCCCAATTCGACTGGTGACGGATTCAGAATGAAACTCAGTACGGGAGTAATCGATGTCCCGAATGATAACGGAGGCTATATCATTTCCTCAGGTTGTGGTAGCGGTAAGACTGAAAGCATAAAGAGTCTGATCCGACAGAAATATAACTCGGGGATTCTGTATTGTGTCGATACCCGTGACGAACTGGGCAAGATGTATGACTGGATTCTGGCTAACCTGGTGAACAGGGAATTGGGGTATGGTGATATATTGAGAGAAAGTGATGTTATGATCATATCCAGTGACAAGGAGCGTTCATCCTTTCTGAATCAATACAGGGACAATCCCGAGATTCTTATGGAGAAAAAGATTATCCTGATCACACATGTACGTTTCTGGACTGACCTGATCAATTATTTCCTCATTTACCGTCCCCAAGTACCCGTAGATTCATTTGACGGGGATTTCAGGAAACTAATGGTACGACCGGATCTTAGACGGTATATCCTGTTTGACGAGACTCCCACATTTATCAGACCTTTCGTGGAATTTGATAAAACAGTACTGGGGGTATTCAGTAAAACCGATGATACGGGGAATATAAGCTGTATGTCACCGGAAGAAATCGGGATTTATTACGACCATTTCATCAGGAATACCAGGAATGATCTTTTTAACCAGTCTTACCGGATTAACCGTATCAAGCGTGATGTGGCATTAAACCTGATTCCGAAGTATTATGACTCATGGATGCTCTCCGACAGTGACAAGGCAGGCATTACATTCTATCCCGTTGACCTGTGTCCTTTGGGAGTCTACATAAATACGCATGTACTGATCTTCGAAGGTGCAGGGGATCTTTTGTTCAAGGACTCCAGGAACTTCAGGCTTCTTGATGTGGACCGGAAATATAACTGTGTGACTGAATTCCGGAAAATAGACTTCGGACTGTTCAGAAGAAATCTCAATCCCCGACGTTTTGACGAGTTTACCACACGTATCGCCATGCTTATAAACAAACCTACCCTGGTCGTATGCTGGAAGGATGTCCGGGTAAATCAGAATATGCAGAACAACTCAGTGAGGCTTTACTACTAAAGGGTGTCCCCAAGGAACTGTTCACTGTTACCTATTATGGGTCTTCAGATAACAAGAGTACCAATAACTACCGGGATATAGACCAGATTGTGATGTGCGGTGACTGGACCTTGCCCAATATAGAATCAGCCAGAATACGTCGGGCTTATGGAACCACTACCGATACACAGAATCAGAAAGACTGGTTCTTCAGTCAGCTAATTACAAGGATAGGCATAAGAAAACACGATGGTGGTACTTATACGGTATATTATACGGATGACTTCAAGTATGATTTCATAGGTAGAATGTATGCGTACTTTAATGAGAACAGGGTAATCAGTTCGTCACATAGCCGGGAATCATCTGACTGGAAAAACAGGCTGGATAGAATGAATATCCGGAGTAACCTTAAGAATGAAATTATACAACTGGCTATGGATGATGAGGATATGAGGAATGCTATCGGTATGGATCGGGAATACACAAAAGAGGTCAGCTTTGATTATCTGGAGAATTCGGGGATAAAGAGGAGTGCAAGGGAAAGACGTAGGTACAATAAACTGATAAAGGTATTAGAAAAAATTAAAATAACCTTACTTATCGAGTAGGTAAAAAAGGATTGGGTATGATGTTATAACCTGCTCTTCCTTCTCTAAAACCATACTATACCTTACCCGCTTTTTTTCGATGGGCTAGTTAAATTATATAAGGAGTAAAAAAAAGCGGGTAGATAAAATAATAAATAGAATTGATAAATAAAATTGAAAATAGAAATAGTAGACAGAAATGAATAACAATTGTAAGTTACCCGTTCTTTTTCGATGGGCTAGTTAAATTATATAAGGATCAAAAAAAAGTAAGTAGATAGTTTGTAAATAGAATTGGTAGATAGAAATTAATAACATTATAAGTTACCCGCTTTTTTTCGATAAACTAGTTAAATTATATAAGAAGTAAAAAAAAGGGGGTAGATAAATAATAATAGAATTGATAGATAGAAGCAATAGATATACAAGTTTAATAGATTAAATAAGAAAGACCGCTACGCTGTCTCTCAAAGTGATACAGAGAAAAACTTAAAACATTTTATCTCCCTTCTCTTATCACTAAAGGAAGAGCACGAAGTGGTCTCTCTCTTGTTTATCTTGCTATGTATCTACATTACTTTTATTCCAGTCTATTACCATAAATACTGAACATAGCACCTCCAATGAAAAAGAGTGGTTACGTGTAGAGAGAATGACAATAATAAAAATCCTAAACATGATGATTAACAAAACAGTCAGTTACTACAATAATGCGGATGATTCCAAGAGTAAAAGATTCTATAACCTTGATTATGTCCTGGGTATGATCAGGGATAATCTAGAACTGTTCCAGCAAACGGTAAGAGTCAGAGCTATGCCGACAGAAGAAGAATACAAGCAGGCGAAGAAGTCGTTACCAATGATTGCCCCCTCTGGCGTATTTGATTACCGGAATGATGATCCGGAAAATCTCAGGGAATATTTGGTTCTGGATTTTGACCATTTCCAAAGCCACCTTGATGCCGGAGAATTCAAGAGAAACCTGATCGCTGTGGCAGACCGTCTCCATATCTATGCACTTTGGTTTTCACCGAGTGGATCAGGAGTAAAAGTGGCAATGATTCATGATAGCACAAACCCTATGTATCATAATGAACTCTTCAGATGTATTAGAGAGCAACTCTACCCAGGAATACCAGAGTTTGATGATAAATGCGGTAATCTTAGCCGGACATTTTTCTTAAGTTCGGATCCGGAGATCTATATCAATCCGCAACGGGATTCTCTTACCCCTTATCATTTTGAGCATTCCCCGTCAGTGAGGGCAACTCCTATGAAAAGCTATAATCAGGGTTACGTAAGCAATAGTTTCACACATACCTCGACAGAAATAATCCAGAATAATTGTTTTCAGGCACGATGGAAAGACAAGACACTGATCAATTACATAGATAAGAAGTGGCGCCTGGAATATCCTGAATCTTATGAGGACGGTCACAGACATCAGTCTATCCTGTCAAGAGCTAAATGGTTATGCAGGTATGGTGTGCTCTATGAAAATGCATTGGCATATCTCACCGGGACATTTGGATTGCATGGGATTGATAAAGCTGATATAGAAGCTATGGTTATCAATAACTATAATGCCAACAGGGGAGACTTCGGAAAGGACAGAATGAGGTTGTACCAGAAAAAAGAAGAGGGCAGGAAGTATAGGTATCAAAAGTTGAAAGGGGAATAAAGTAGTCGGGTGTAGTTTCTCCTCCGTCCCCAATCACCCCATAGCCTTATCCATGAAGAAACAATACTCACACAAAAAGAGTACCTGAAACCAAAAGTATCCTACTACTTGAACTATCATACTGATCAAGAAGCAAAGAGAATACAATGGCGGAAGGTACTCTTTATTTTTTCTTTTTCTTCTCACTTAAAAAAATGACAAAACGCTCTTAGTATCCCGCCAATTCCTAACTAATGATGAAAAAACAGCATATCCGCTATGTGGAGTATTATGAATTTATTCTTTGGTGGTCCCCCAGAGGAATCACTGAAGCGTCAGGTTGGAGAAAAGGCTTCTGGTCCTGATGTTAGCGAAAAAACAGGAAGCAGGCATAATGAGAAGTACGAACAGGATATTACAGCACTCAAGGAGAAGTTCGGAAACTCTTTTATAACCGGACTCTGTGTTCGGATCACACTGAAGGAAGCACTGGGGATGATGCCACGTAACCGAAAAAGGGTTGACGCATATGACAAGCTGACCAGGTATCTGCAAGAAGAATACGGAATTACACTAACCATTTATTCACAAAAAACTAAACCAAACGAGCATGAAGAAGATAATTTATAAAGGTACGATAGAAGAGAGCGATTATAACCGTGTGAAAGACATAGACAGCGAGAACTATATAACCCCGGACGGAAAAACGGTCCTGCCTAAATTAACGCAGATGCCATTACGAGATCTAGCTATCCTAAGTTTCACCGATGAGAACGAACTGAAGAAATACTATACCGGCAATGAGGAGTACTTTTCATATTCCGTTGTAGAACTGATGCTTGATACAAGAATACAAACCAGAAACTTGAGCAGACACAAAGTCAGCAGTTTTGAGGATGCATTGTATCTGCTTTATACCTATTCAGAGGAGATACCACAAGCGGACGATCCCAAATATCTGTCCATTCTTATTGCAGCCGACATATTGAATGTAGAGGAGGAGGATATCATAGAAAAGGCAAGAAGGGATAATAAGTTGTATTCGGACGAAGACAAGAACCTTTTTGTACCGGTCCGGTGGATTGGGGATTGGTATCATGATGCTCTGAACGCTTTGGGAGTATCGAGTGTAATCTATATACAGACCGGGAAAACGGGAAAAGTTAAAATATTAATTGAAAGAAAATTAGAAGCATGAAGAAGAAAGTATTTGTGACGGGCAAAGTGTATGATCTGAGTACACAAGGAGTCAATGAGGTTGAAAAACTAGTTCAGGCGGATCTGGATAAGATTTTTAATACCGGTGGAGTCAAAATTAAACTTAGAGAAGTATCGGGGAAAACATTGGAGCTGACATTTCTCCGTAAGTACAGGGCTGGTGAGATAGACTGGCTGAATTATGATCCGAAGCAGATCTATAACATTGATGCTAACATAATCACAGGGCATAGTTTAATGGTTTCAGGATACCGGATTACTGGGGAGGCGTTCCCTTCGGGTACACGTTTTCCATGCCGAAGAGAGAATTCACGAGGTGTTATAAGAATTCTGCTGTACTACTTGGGGCGGATCAGATAGAGAGAGTTAAGGTTATGCCCCAACCGGAGAAGATAGTGATGAGATTGACATTTTAAAGCAAGAGAGAAGATAGTTAGAGATAGCTGTCTTCTCTGCTTTTTTGTTTTAGTTAACACATTTAATTACCTCAGAAGTACGATGCTGCTTGTACCATTTCTCGAACTGGAAATAAACCACACCGTTCATCTGACAGGACTGGATGGTGGGCATCAAATTGGGAACACCTCATTCTGGTAGCGATTCTGGATTCTTTTGAAATCAGAACGACTTGGCATTTGGTATATCATTGGGGGGCGGGGTAAAGGCAGAAGGCGACTATGAATTGAAGAAGAACCTATGAAATGTTTACTTTTTTTATTTGCTAGCACAACGAAATTGCGATTTCTCAATTATTAGAAAGTAGTTGTAATGATTCACGTAACTCTATTAATAGTTGGCGGTCTTTTTCACGTATCTTCCCGTTGCGGTCTGGTGGGCAGTTCAGTATTAAGATATTATCGTTTTTTGTACATTGTTTGAAGAGGCTTACAAGTTCTTCCACAGTTTTGTACTCGTTGTCTTCTGTATGATAAAACCAGCGTTTACTGAGACAAATAGTTGACTCCCATGGCAAGTAATACTTTTTCCCGTTATGGGTAAAGGTTTTGGGATCATTATCTTGAGGCAAATAAGGATCGCCCAGTCGAAAGTCACTTGGAAAATAGCGGAAAGGATATCCTTCGCGTTGTTCTTGAGGTACTACCATATGTTTATCCGGATTTTCCGGTAAGCCGATGGTCCAATTAATACCCACCAAACAATGAGGCTCACGTGCTTTTATAGTCTTATAAATTTTCTCAATGGGCCAACGGTAGTTTTCTTTGACCCACCCGCCATCAAACCAAAATTCCACTAACGACACATACTTATGGGTGATGTCCATCAGTTCATTCAATTGTTGTAACATGTAGTTATTGTAAGCAGAGTCTGCCATATGATTTTTTACGTCAGCATTCACTTTACGGTCCCACAGCGAATAGTAAAGTCCTAACCCGATATTATACTTTTTACATGCCTTGGCCACTACTTCTATCACATTGGTCGTATTGCCGGATGAAGCTATGTCATAATCTGTAAGTTGGCTATCCCAAAGACAAAATCCCTCGTGGTGCTTTGCTACCAGAATCACATATTTCATACCTGCATCGCATGCTGTTTGTATCCATTGTTCCGCATCAATTTCAGTAGGCTTGTAACTGGCGGCAAGTTTGGAACCATCCGTCCATTCTTTATTATGAAACGTATTGATGCCAAAATGAATGAACATGCCATATTTCCGTTTGATTTGTTCCTGTTGAGCGAGAGATGGCCGACTTGAGGGTTTGGGTAACAAAGAATCTAATAATTCTTCGGTTTGTGTACTGCTCCCTAAAAAAATCACTTCCTCTCTTGGATCTGCTTGCAGTATCCCGCACATTAAACAGTAACAAAGAATTGCTAATATTTTTTTCATTCCTATAATGTCTTTATTATTGAATTACTTTTCGTTTATATATCACATATATCCCGAGACTATCTCTTTCTAGTTGTGTTCCATCGGTTTTCTTAATTTCTCTGCTATCCGTACCAATTCTGTTTTATAATCTATCATAGAAATGGCTAAAATTTCACCAGGACGCAATCTTTTCTTGATCTCTTCGTTCTTCTTTGTTAAATCTCCACAGACTTTTTCGCACCATTGAGCAGCCTTTTCACGCAACGGCATATCCGCACATTCTTTGTCCATCCATTTCACCCATTGCAATAATTGTTTCTCCTCACCTAAAATGGTATGTGAGGCAAGCAATTTATCTCCACGCTTTACGAACGAATCCTATTGCTTCATTGCACCATCCTTGTTAAGCCGCAGATTCTCAGCTATCATATCGGCTTCTGCAACATTCAGTTGTTTCATACGCACGACATAGTCATTCAGTCCTTGTTCATCAAACGTGCAATGTCCCGATTTTTCTACTTTCAGATATTTATAAGAGCCGCTAATCCAGTCCTCAAGTATTCTACGATCAAGAGAAGAAGCCCGTCGTGGGAATCTATCAGCAATCTCTTTCTTATGATTCACCACATATAAAAACGCAGAGGAATTAACATCATGTACATACTGATAGAATATTGAGAAATACCCTTCATGTTCCAACATTTTCTGCTCTTTTCCCCGTAAAAAATCAGCAGCTACTTTTCCTGCTTCTTCCTCACGGTTAGCAGCAGAAAGCACATTTATATATCCACAAACAAAAGCGGAATCACGTTCACCCGCCTCATAACGTTTCATAAGACCTGAAAGTCCACCAGACTCTATACCCAGCTTTACCTTCTCCATCAGTATAGGTGCTTTATCAGATCCAAGTAAACGATGTACAACCTCGCCGCTTGAATTCAAAAAAAGAAGAGTAGGATACCCCCGTACATTATATTTCTTTTTAATGTCTATTCCTTCTCCTTTTTCCATGTCCATCTTCAGATTAACAAAATGGCTATTGAAATAATCAGCGACCAAAGAATCTTTAAAAACCACCTTGGATAACATTCGGCAAGGACCGCACCAAGTAGTAAAGCAATCTACAAAAAGTAGTTTGTTTTCTTCTCTAGCGATTTTCAATGCATCGGAAAAAGAAAGTTCACGAAAAGCAACGCCATTTGGCCGTGCAAGCGTCATTTGTGTTCCCTGCATAGGAAGCACTTCCTGCCCCTGCACCATTTGAAGCGACAACATGCATACCGTTGCCATACTAATAAGAATTTGTTTCATTCTAATTTTTATTTAATTTCTAACCGGACCGATTCGCATGATAAATCCCCCTCCCGGAGCCATGTGAATATTAATCTTCCTGTTTTTGGGAACCGAAATGGTTTTGCGTTTATAATCTTTACCGACCCTGTCCGCATTCATTCCGTCTTCAAAAATCTCAGCCTTATATCTTCCTTCTCCTAAAAAAGAAAGATCCAGTCCCATGTCACGGGCATCCCAATCTGTCAATGCGCCTACATACCATATATCATCCTTCTGACGGGCCATGGCGATATACTTACCCACTTCTCCTTTCAAAGGCAATGATTCATCCCATACAGTAGGAATCCCGGCTATGAACTTAGTGCACTCTTCTTCTTCCAAATACTTACTTGGCGAATCACACAACATATTGACGGGAGAATCGAATATGATATACTCCGCCAACTGACGACAACGCGTACCTTGACTCATCGGTTCTGAATAAACAGATTGGAAATTCTCCCTGTTAGCATTGCTCATAGCTCCCTGGGTATAATCCAACGGGCCGGCCACCATACGGATAAACGGCATGGTCACATCATACGTCACCTGGTCCGTACCCGGCTTCGCCCACTTCATTTCTTCCAACCCGTGAACCCCTTCAAAGTTAACGGCATTCGGGTAAGTACGTTGCAATCCGGTCGGTTTATACGTTCCGTGAAGGTCAATAAGCAACTTATATTTCAAACCGACCTCTGCACAACGACGGTTAAAGTCAACCATATACTGATCATCGCGATCCATAAAATCTATCTTGAATCCTTTGATTCCCATTGCCGCATAATGTTTACAGACATTTTCCATATCCAAGTCAAAAGCACGGAAACCTGCCCAAAGGATCAAGTCCACATTTTTTTGTTTAGCATAACTGATCAACTCTCCCAAATTAATCTCCGGTACGACCTGCATCAAATCCGCTGCTCCAGGAACCGACCATCCTTCGTCCAATATCACATACTCAATACCGAATTTAGAAGCAAAATCAATATAATACTTGTAAGTTTCCGTATTGACTCCTGCACGGAAATCCACTCCGTAGAGATTCCAGTTATTCCACCAGTCCCAAGCCACCTTACCGGGTTTTACCCATGAATAATCGGCTTCTACAGCAGGAGTTGCCAACTTATAGACCATGTCACTACATAACAGTTCGGTATCCTGTTCAGACACTACTATCACACGCCAAGGAAAGGCTGTTTTACCTTCTACTTTAGCAATATACGGTTCTCGTGTTTTTACCACTTCTTTCAATCCTTTCACTTCCACTGAAATATCTTTTGGATAAGCGGCAAACTTACCATAGAATCCTTTGTTATCTGAAGAAACATTCAAAAACATTCCCGGATAATTTAACAGATCAGCCTCTGTGATACAAATCTTTTTTCCATTTTTTCCTTCCACCAAAACCGGCATAAAAGCTAAACGTTTCTTGTCCCATTCAGAAAGGGAAAGATGTTGATAGGTATTTTGGAAAGAACTATGATACTGATTCTCGACTCCGTCTATTTGACGCCCTTTAGGAGTAGCCGCAAAGATCTTCGGATTATCCGGTAGATTAAATACCGCCTGCTCTCTTTCTACTAGATACGGTTTCTTCAGATCGGAAGTAAAACGGTAAGCCACACCATCTTCATAAGCTCTAAATATAAGTCCGTATCCGCCCTTAAACTCCAAAATCAATTCGTTATAGTGATCTTTGATTAATTTCTTTTTATAAATGGGAGGATAAATCGTATGATTCTCCGACCTATTACTTTTCCTTTTCAACCGTGGTTTCTCACCGAAAACGGTCCCATCAGTCAAAGTCATTGAAACAGGAGACGCTCCTATCATTATATCCTCTTCGTGAGAAACAGAATAGGTAATATTATCCCCTATTGTCACGTTCACCTTCATTTTACCGGAAGGATCTTGCAATTCAAACATACTTTGGGCAACACTCCCCAAAGGGATAGCCACTAATAAAGCAGCTATCCATTTTTTAGATAATAAATGCATAAGCAAGTTTAGATTTTACAATTTAATGTTGTTCCGCTTTTTACTTTTTTATCCAGAATAATCTTTTCCGCCCTCTTTACGATTACTCGAATAACCTGATCTTTTACACGCGATACTTCAATATCAAAATCACTACCGAAGGCCTTTATTTTACGGAGTGACATCCGGTTCCAGTCCTGAGGCAAACGGGGAATCATTGAAAACGAATGAAGTCCAGTAGGACGAATACCGAAAATTCCTTCCGTTATAATACGACCATACAAACCGCTTTCTGCCGAAAGATGGCGTTGGCCGCCTTCAGGCCATGCCTCAACTGCATAAGGAACATGAGCACCTAACAAACGAGTGGCGGAATAGCGCTTCATAAATTCCATAGCCTTTTCCACTTCTCCTGCCATAAATACTCCTCTCAAAGCATAAAGAGTGGAACGATCCCAAAACGTTTTACTTCCGGCCTGTGTCAGCAATCCGTTATCCGTCCAAAGGCGAGGTGAAAAAAGCGCATCAATCGTGCCGGAAGCACGTTTGTTGATACCCACCGTCAAAGGAATACAAATCCAAGCACGCAGAACATCATTGCCCTCATAGTAGGCGTATGTATCAAAACCTTCGACTTCAGATGCGAAATAACTGTCTATTGATTTTTCCAATTCCTTTGCCTGACTACGATACTTCTTGGCTACTGCCTTTTTACCCAAATCATCTGCCAAATATGCTGAAGAAAGAAGCGCATCGTAATATAAAGATGAAGTACACAAATTTGCTTTGCCGGCAGGAAAACGTCCTTCCAGCTCATCTCTGTCTGAGGCAACAACTCCCCCCTCATTCAATTTCCGGTGACTAAATTCAAGACACCACTGTATTAATGGCCATAATTCTTTTGCTTCTTCTTTGTTGCCGTTTGCCAATGCATATCTTGCAGCTCCATATGCTATCATGGCAGCATCTCCACGATCGCCCGCTCCATTCCAATAACTATCGCCTTCAGCTATAATTGAACTTGGGATCGGCTTCCAATCATCATTCATATAACGTGCAAAATGCTTGAATGAATTAAGTGCTGACGCATTACCATATTGATAACCTATAAATGGGAAATAAGGATTGATATATTCTGCCTGGTCATTTGCCCAAATAGCTGCATAATAAGACTCACCGCCTGGACCGTGCATAGGGCCTCCTTTAGTTTCATAAATACTCTCACAGGCACGGATTTTAGAGAAAGCAAACATCTCATTTATAATCGGATCAGGAGTGTCAAGAACAAGGTTCTCCATCCACTCGTTCACAATCTCTTTACGTTTTTCCAGTTCTTCTGCATAACGGTCCGTAGGAGATAATTTCTTCTCTGAAGATTTATAGGCGGAAATAGAAGCGGCATAAGTGAAACTCTTGCCGGGTGCCAACTCAATAGTTCCTCCGGAAGAAGCTGTAAAGCAGATATTATAACTGCCATCCACTCCTTTCGCCTGATTAGTAGTCACCAAGTCATTTATATCGGCCATTTCAAGACTAACTACTTTCTTGCCTGTATTTGTAAATTCATACACCTCAAATAAAGACGGTAATTCTGTCGACGGGAAATAAGTGCGTTTCAACAATAAAGAGTTATTTTTTCCTAAGTTAATATCGCTTATTACCTCCATGGTTCCATTTAGCGTTATCGACCTCACTTGCTCCTCCAGACTACGCTTGTTGATAGTCATCGCATCCAACGGATTCCAATCAAAACGACGCATCAAGCAACCATGAGTATTATTAGGAATGGTACGTAGCATAGGCCATACCATACTCTTATTCAATTCAAATTCTCCGTCTGCATTCACACCATATCGCAATACGACAGCTACCCGCTTGCCACCCATTTCTATATGGTCCTGATGTACCACACCTTTTTTCACCTGCCATGTAATGCTGTTGCCACCATTATCTATATTCCAATACTGCTGTGCGTTACCACTTTCCAAACACAGCAGGGATATTGCCAATAAAAACAGTTTTCTCATATTACTAAATTTATCTTTAAATAATACTATTTATTTCTTTATAATAGACATCGCAAATCCACCTCCGGATGCCATACGAATATTCTTCCGGGAAGTTGGAGTGACCACAAACTTCTCTTTTTGATAATCCTCCGCTTGCTTATCAGCATTCACCCCATCTTTGAACAGGATAACGTCATAGGTGCCCTGTTCCAGAAAGCCGAAATCAAGAGTGATCTCCTTGGCAGTCCAGTCGGTCATTCCTCCTACATACCAAGATGTTCCTACCTTGCGTGCCGTTACAATAAATTCTCCCAACCTTCCTTGCAATATACGTGTCTCTTCAATACCTTTATTAGGTATGTCCACAATAAAATCCGTACATTCTTTCTCTTTCTTATAAATAGTCGGATTATCAGCCAACATAGTCAAAGGTGAATCGTGTACTACATAAGCGGCCAATTGGTGGCAGCGAGTTCCCTGACTCATCGGATTATAGTAAACATGTTTAAAATCCTTTTTACTCGCATTACGCATAGCTCCCGGCGTATAATCCACCGGTCCGGCCATCATACGAATATAAGGCATCGTCACATCATACTCCATCATATCCTTTTCAACCGTACTCCATTTCATTTCCTCCATACCAAACACCGACTCATAATTGACAATATTCGGATAAGTCCGATTCAATCCGGTAGGCTTATAGAAACCATGCAAGTCCAAAGTCAATTTATATTTAGCTGTCATTTCCGCAATCCGATAAGTCATTTCAACAGCAGTCTGATCATCTCTATCCAAAAAATCTATTTTGAATCCGCTAATGCCCATTTCGGAATATTTCTTGCAAGCCTCTTCCAATTGATCGTCCAATACGTTGAATACAGTCCATAAAATCAAATCTACTCCTTTACTTTTACCATAACGAACCAGTTCTCTTAAATCCAGTTCAGGTACAACAGTCAGCATATCACCTTTACTTGGGTCATACCAGCCTTCATCCAGCACAACAAACTCAATGTCATTATCCGCTGCAAAATCAATATAGTACTTATAAGTATCCATATTAATGCCAGCCTTGAAATCAACATTATAGATTCCCCAGTCGTTCCACCACTCCCATGCAACTTTTCCTGTCTTGATCCAAGAACAATCTCCAATACGATTAGGCGTAGCCAAGGCATACACCAAGTTATTGACAGGCATTTCTACATCTTGCTCCGTCACAGCCCATATACGCCATGGATAGTTCCGAGTACCTTCCGTTTTCGCTATATAATCAGCACGATTCATTACACGCTTCATGGCACGTGGAGGAAAACTTTTCATCTCAGTAGGATATTTGGCAAATGTTCCCTGCAAAGTGCAATTTTTACCATCTCCTTTGATAAACATACCGGGATAACCCTCTAAGTCAGATTCCAGCAATGTCATCTTTAATCCATCCTCACAATCCACTGTTATAGGCAAAAAAGCAATCTGGTTCGTATCGATGCCTTTAAACGGTGTCTTCGTATAAAGATTCTGAAAAGCCATAGCATATTGGTCCTTTCCCGGTTTCACCGTAGAATAAGCCATATAAGTTTCATAATCTTTCAAAAAATTCATCCGGACTATCTCATCTTTAATCACGATCGGTGACTTGACAAAAGTATAAAAACGATAAGCAATTCCCTCATCGTATGCCCTGAAAATAACTCCATAATTACCATTTAACTTTACATTCACTTCATTGTAAGTAACATTAAAAGCAGAACAACGGTAGTGTGGAGATGGTATATTTTCTTTTACCAGATTTCGTTTATTCACCCGGCTTACTTTTACATCTTCACCCAATGTTTTATCTTCAAGTATCAACCCTATCGGACTTTTATCAAGCAATATTTGCCCGTTGTGACTTAAAGCATAAGCCAATTGTCCTTCTGTCCAGATCTTTACTTCTAAACGTTCGTTGGGTGATTTTAGTATCAAATATCGATCTGCCTGCACAGTCAGGCAAATCGATACCAACAGTCCTACTATTAAATATAACTTAATATACTTCATAGATTTTTTTTGACATATTTATTCGTATAGGAATTGCGCTGTTACTTTACAATCTTTATCAGCTGAAAAATAAGCCCAATGCGCACTGAAACCTTCAGGGAATACATAAGTAATTGTTTCTCCAGCTTTCAAACCAAACTCTTTGTAATTCACTTTATCTTCCAAGTAATGGGAAACAGACAGCCAAAGAGTTACTTTTACATCACAATCGGCTTGTAAAGTCAATGTCTTTTTATCATAACCAGTCATCAGGTACGGATCACTCAACTCTCCTTCCTTCACTAATGTATTCATCCACGGGCCACCATATCCTACAGGCTTTCCTAACTTCCATAAATCATCTATACCGCCAAACCATAAACCGGCTGTTTTTTCGCTATTCATATAAATGGAATTGGAGGCTTCAGCACTTCTTTCAATACCGGACATTACTAATAACCCGTTCCAAGTGTTATAATCATCTATAAAATAATTATGCGAAGAGACCGGACGCATCATTTTAAACAAAGGCTCACGTCCTACATGGATCAATGGCAGCTCATAAAAAGTACCATGAATATTTGCCAGTTCACGTTCAGACTCTACTTCACGTATACAACGCGTATCCTTCATTGTGTCAAAAGCCGGATTACCTTTAGGCAAACGTAAATCTCCTTTGGAGGTATGCAAAATTACTGACGCATCATCCACGCTCCACAAATCTTTCATCAATTCTTTATTCACAGCTTTTGCATTAAACTGCATCTTTTGAGAATAGTGCACTTTAGTTTCCAAGGCACGAGGAGCCTGTTTGTCTACAATACCCGGAACAAAGTCGAATGAGAATTTACGAAATTCAAATTCACCTTTTTCAAGCGACTTTCCTTCCTTCATTACAGAAGTGTAGCAAGACATATTATAGTTAGAACGGTTGCTATATAGCTTAGCTGTAAGAACCTCATCAGATGTACCCACTTCAGCCAGTCCGGCAAACAATTTTGAGAATTGCTCTTTCTGAACAAACCGGCCTGTCGTATAATGCAATACAAATGTCACCTTGCCGTCCGTCAATGCTTTCAAACGCAACCATTCTCCTTTCAAATCTTTCGGAAAGATAAACTCCTGATATCCCTTACCATCTAACTGAAATGTCTTATAATCAGCCCAATGATTATCTCCCTTCTCATCTATTTGAATCACAAAAGATAATGGTTGTTCTGAATGATTGATAATATGTGCCATACGTCTGTCAAATCCCGCCAACAAATAAGGTTCACTTATTTTCGTAGTAGAAACAGTATCATTCAACCATATTGCACCATATCCGGTAGCCGGTCCCCAATCCAGAAAATCCTTCTTATTGCCGAACCACAAATTGGATTGTGGCTGTCCGGTCAGAATATTTCCCTGAATACTCGATTCATCCGTAGCCAACACAATTTGTCCGTTCCATGAACAGAAATCTGGAATATAGCGTAAATGAGAAGAAATGGGACGAATACCCGCCGAATTCTCTTTTGAAAAAGTAACTGGAAAATCGAAAAACATACCATGCATATCCATCATCATCTCCCCTTTTCCTATTTCACGAATACGCGGCCATTCAGTAAACCAACCATGGGAAGGATCATTATTGTATGTAGCTTTAGGAAGTAGATAAGTACTCCATTTTCCATCTTCCATCACTTTCAGACGTATCGAACGTTTGTCCCATCCCATAGTCCATAGAGGAGATTCATCATTAGGAACAGCATGCACGCCATTACGGGTTGTCACATCAGTAAATTGTCTGCGTTCAACAATAGTAAAATCTTTTCCATCATATTCTGCCAGCACACCATACTTCTCCGGCCCCTTTTGACCTTCCACCGGAACCTGCCAATCTTTCGGATTTTCACCTGCTTCTCCATTATTAGCCAACACTAATTTGCCTTGTGCCGTATAGCCGCCCTTTCCATGCCATCCGGGTAACGGATTATGGTACAGCTTAGTTACTTTCAATGTATGCACATCAGCTTCATAAAGCATACCCTCCATATCATAATAATATACCTTATTTGTAGGGTCTGTCAAATGACGGGCAATAGCCGTAATACGGCCCGGCATCGTCTTAATAGGAATGGTACGAATATTACCTTTAGCATCTATCAAATAATGTCCTATCAATAATTGATCGGATTCTGCATGGATCATGCGGGCAGCAGGAGTTCCTCCAACACTACCTTCATAAATCTCCATATTTTTGTCTTTATCAATGATATAGAGTTTATGCTCACTTCCTTTCGGCTCATGTGCCGCATAATTCACCATATAAAGTTTATCATGCCAAGGTACAATAGCACCGATACCACATTCATTTCCAAACCCGTATGTCCCATCAATACGGGCATGAGAATAGGTTGTCAGATGTGGATATACACCACTGATAAAACGTTCTCCGGAAACAGATGCGATATTCACACTATCATTGGTTAATCTAAAAGAAGTTTTTTGGCTACTTGTACAGGCCATCAATACAATACCTGTTAAACAGCAGCAACCTGTTAAAATACGATTCATAGTAGTAATTATTATTTTGATTATTTTACTGGTACATAAGAAAAAGTATCCGCGTCTTCTGACAAAAGTAAGATGGAGAAGGCGCTAGACCATCCAAAGTGCATTGCTGTCATCCCCTCTCCCGTTGCGGAATTCCAATTTTCACGAATAGGATATCCCGGTTCAGCCAATCCTTTTAAACGATCGGGCAACAACCACGTATACTTTTCCGCATCCTCAACAAAACCGTAGTTTTTCCAACCACGGATACCGAAATAAGTATAATTCATCCATGTCTGCCCGCGAAAATAACCTTTGTCGGGTTGATATAAAGGATGTTTATGATTCAAGCTGGAGAATGGGAAATAAGTACCGAATAATTCCGGATCAAGCATATTCTTTTTCACAGCAGCAGCTTGTTCGGGTGTAGCTACTTGGGTGAACAAAGGAATCCAACCTGAGATATCAATAACTTTCACCAATTTTCCTGTACCTAATTTGCGGTCATAAAAGAATCCGGTTTCCTCGTCGAAAAAGTTATCCTGAATGGTTTTCTTTAACTTTTCACCTTCTTCCTTTAAACATGCGGCTTCTTCTTTCCGCCCTATTTCTTCAAGCATATAGGACAGATAAAACTTTTCCGCACATAAATAACTGTTCAGTTCGACTGACTCCTGATCAAAGGAGTATGCCCCTTCCGCATTTTTCAACATCTTCACTCCATGGAATTTCACGGCAACGTCCATACCGCTTTCCCATTGTCCCATATATACTTGACCTTTGATACCGCCATATTCGCATAAACCGTTCTGATCGTGATCTCGATATTTATATCTCCATTCATGATACTTCAATAATTTCGGGAGCATCTCTTTGATAAATGCTTTGTCTTTTGTACGTTGATATACCATATAGGTGGCCCAACTGGCAATTGGAGGTTTGGAACAAGCTTTATTATTATCCTTTTGATATAAAGACACTAAATCTATAATCATTCCCTCCGGAGTTTGGAAATCAAACATAGTACGCATTTGGTCTTTTGCCAATTCCGGATTAAATACCGACAAAGCTGCTGCATGCTCCCAACTGTCCCATGCCCAAAAAGCATCAAAATGCCCGGTAGCCGGTTGCACACCGGCATGCTTTAAGTCACCGGCAGCACTTCTCCAATTGGTATGCAAAGTCATCAAGGCTTTTACAGCCCAGTTACGGTTACGCTCACTTTGTAAATAAGCAGTCGGACGTTCTAAAATACTGTTCAGATACCCTTCCCAACGTTCCTGATTCTGTTTGAGATATTTCTTGGCGTTCTTTACTTTCAGATTCTGATGAACGGCTATAGCTTCTTGTTGAGAAGCAGCCGGACAATAAGTCGTAAAAGTGTAGAATATATAAGACTTACCCGGACTAAGCTTACGGCTCTCAATAGTAGCCTCATAAGCATTGTTATCTTTGGGTGTCAAAGAACTATTTTCAGGAAACGAGACAACAAAATAATGTTTATTGCCCGATACACCTACTGACAAAGAATGATCAGATAAAAAATCACATTGCGCATCTTTATACGTAGCTTTTCCATTTAATAACACGCCAATCGTTCTTTCCGTATGGCCTTGATTGGTTATCTTATATTCGATCATCGTGCTTCTGTCCGAAACAGCAATCTCTCGCAGTTGAGCCTGGATATCTCCGGCTTTTAGTTGTTGGCGTAGCATTCCAGGCAAATATTCGTTCACCACGGTTTCTGTATAAGGAAGAGCTTTTGTTCCTTTACCGGTTGTCTCTGTGAGTGTCATCTTCTCAAAGCAATCCGACAGCCATTGCAGTTTAAGTGAGCGCTCCCCCGCAAATGCCGGTCCTCTAAATCCGCCTGTCAACATCTGATTGGAAGGGTTGTTAAATCCATATCCATGCCAATCTCCCAGATCAGAGAAAAAATACCCATTTGGAGAGATCTTATACCCCACTTCAATGTTCAGTAGGTTGACAAACTGATCCTGTCTGAATTTTCCTTTTCCAAAACCATGGAAAAAACAGAAAATCAGTAGGGCTGCGCTCATAACAATCTTACGTTTCATCTTCAATTTTATTTTTTTATTGTACTTCCTGTAATTCCAAAGCTAAACTGGAATATTCTTTCTTCAATAAGGAATGTAAAGCAATACCCTCTTCCATCAGTATTTTCCCACTAATTACCTTACCATGAAGCGAGCATGGCTTATCTTTTTTGATTGCTGTCAAATCAACTAATCTGTATTTCTTTTGAGCATCCAATCCATTCATCCGCACCTTAGGAATAGTCATGTTAACAAAATGGCTTATTTTATACACATAGAAAGCCGCTTTGTCCTTTTCGGGCGTTACGTACATTAAAGAAGCAATTCCCTTATTATCGTAAGGCGAGACCAATCTGTATAAATCTCCAAATTGCACTATCGGGCGGATTTGTTTATAAGCTGCAATGGCACGTTTCGCAAAAGCTTTGTCTTCTTCACTCATGTTCTTGGGTTGGATTTCCATTCCTAAACGTCCGGACATTGCTACATCAAAACGAAACTTTAAAGGTATATTACGTCCTGTCTGATGGTTCTTGTCGGCACTTACATGAGAAGCCATAGCAATAGCGGGATAAAAGCTGGAAATACCCCATTGAAGGTAGATACGTTGTAAAGCATCTGTATTATCGCTTGTCCAGAATTCGTTGAAATAGGGCAATAATCCATAATTAACCCGGCCACCACCTCCGGCACATACTTGCAATACAAGCTTGGGATACTTAGCACGAATGCGTTCCAATACGTTATTAAGTCCTTTATGATACTCGATGTATAAATGAGATTGTTTGTTTTTGGGCAAATAGGTCGAACCATAATCCAGCATACAACAATTGGCATCCCATTTCATATAAGCTATATCAGGATGTTTTGTCATCAGATTGTCGACTACACCAAAAACAAAATTTTGCACTTGAGGATTGGTCAAATCCAATACCACTTGAGTTCCGCCACGTCCTGTAGAAAGAGAACGTCCTTTACATTGTAGTATCCATTCGGGATGTTTTTCGAACAATTCGCTTTTGGTATTCGACATTTCCGGTTCAATCCAGATACCAAACTTAATGTTATACTTCTTAGCGGAAGCTGTCAGTCCTTCGATACCTAAAGGAAGTTTTTGCTTATTGACTTCCCAATCACCCAGACTACTGTTTCCTCTGTCACGTGGATATTTATTGCCGAACCAGCCATCATCCATAACAAAAAGCTCGCCTCCCATAGCTGAAAAAGATTCCATCATCTGGTTCATCTCGTCCTGATTTACTTTGAAATAAACCCCTTCCCAGCTATTTAACAAGATATCATGAGCAACATCACCTTGATTCAGTTTATACTGGCGTGCCCAACGATGAAATGCTCTGCTGACTCCTCCTTTGCCATTTGTACTATAAGTCATAGCAAACTCAGGAGTAATAAATATTTCTTTGGGTTCCAATATATAATGTGATGTTTCTTCGTTTATCCCTGCCGAGATATTGAATTTCGTATTATGTACATCCATTTTAATAAGATAATTACCGCTCCAAGCCAACGTACCTCCAAGTACATTCCCATTTTCTTCCAAAGGCCTGCCATCCATCGACAACATAAACGAAGGATTATCTGATTCCGTATTCACTAAACCGTCTTTATTGGAGATTACCTTTTGCCCGTTAGTCAGTTTTTCCTCGTCCAATGTATGCTCCGCTCCCCAAAAACCGTGGAAATGACTCATCCAGTTGTCCCCCCTGTGCACCGGCAAGAAAGCAGAGGCAAAGCGATATAAGGTAATCGGTTGCTTAGCATTATTCTCAACTTCTACCCAAGTAGAAATAATATCTGTATCTTTATAAGCTTTATATATTTGTTTTAAGACGAAAGGATAAACCAGATCTTTCATTCGAATCTCTGTTATTTCCGCCTCATCTGAAGTGTATTGTTTTACTGTTTCCACAACTAAATCCAACGACATATTTCCGTCAGAATGTGTCACTGCCATCGCTCGTTCTCCGGGAGTATTCAATCCGAACACCGGGTAACTTTCCACACCGAAAGCCAACCCGCTATCATAGATTCCCTGAATATCACTCTCATCAATACGACTGCCATAGTATTGAAATTTTGACTTTTCACCAGGTGTTGCACTGATTAATAAAGATGTATTGGGAGTTGAAATCAAGTAATCTTTCGCATTCAGCATGCTACTCGAAAAAGCCCCTAGAATCAGTAGAAGAATTTTGGTTTTCATAATATCCTTGTTAAATAATTATTTCTTCGCATTTAAAACAGAACGATGGAAAGAAGTACCGTTCAACCGTACTTGATAAGGCCATTGCGCTTCTTTACCTTTTTCCTTTTTCAATACACTCCAAGTTTTCATGTAGTCCCAGTGTTCTGTGGGAGCACCAGTCACAACTAACCAAAGAAACTGCGTATCTTTAGGAGTTTCAAAATACATAGTAGTATTAAGTCCGTTTTTACCATCATACATATCGCCATAAATACATTTTCCTTTCTGATTAATGGCTACAAATCCGTATCTCCATCCTGCTTTATCCACATTTACAGAACGAAAGTCTTTATTTCCCGCAATCCCTTTAAAATCTATGGAAATCATTGTTCCACTTTCCGGTACATTTAACCGAATCGCATTATACCCATAATTTTGCGGACAACGATTCTGTGCGATCTGATACCATCCGTCTGCTTTCTTATCTACTTTGCAAGAGTGTTGGTTAGCATAACTACTACATATCGACTTAATTCTCGGAATATCCCAAGCTACAAAACGAGTGGCGGCATCATAAATTTCATCATTAAACTGCTCTTGATCAACTCCAGTCAAACGTTTATAGGTCGCCACAGGATCTTCCTTATCTTTTGCTTCTTTCCATATACGGGAGATAATATTTACTCCGTGTTTATTAGACCAATATTCCATAAATTGAGGTGCATGATACATATTCTCCTCATTTAATAAAGAATAATGAGTCCGTTCCATATAGGCATCCAAATGAAATTTTTCGATAGTCGTCCAATCCGGATAGACCTGCCATAACATCCATTGCGAAGTATATTCCACCAAAGGACATCCTGCAAAGCTACGCGAGCCGTCAGCTCCTACCATATACTGGAAAGAGTGCCCCATTTCATGTGCCAAAGCGCAGTAAGGATAAGATTGAATACGACAGGGGCGGAACCACATCATACCGACACCTTCGTCTCCCCAGCCATAGGCGGATGTTACATCGTCATTAAACATCCAAATAATCATTTTGTACCGGCTTGAATACGATTTCTTTTTGTCAGCAAACTTCAATTTATCAATATAGTAATTGTAGATACGTTCTCCCTCTCTCAGAATTTCTTTTGGAAAGAAACGTTTACTTTTATCTGCATATTTAGTAGGATCTTTGCCGAATGAACTATCCCAAAACAATACAAGGTTCTCTGATTCTGCCATATAATCATAACTAAACGTTCCGTCAGATTGATTGAATTTATTCTCTTTCAGAGACTTCTTAGGGATTAATATTTCTTTTACCACAGACTTTGCCTGTATAACACTCCCTACTGAAATGTAAATAAACAATAGTAATAATAAACAAATTCTGTTCATATAGATTATTTTTATGGATTATGGATTATCGATTATACATATTCTTAAATCTCGATACACGTTCTTTCATCTTGCGCTGTTGCTCCGGATCCTTCGTCCACTGAAAATCTACCTTTTTCCGTTTCCCATCCGCTCCAATGGCGTACACTTTTGTTTTGGCATTTATAATGACGCCTTCTACGGTAAAATGCTCCAATGGTGCTACAAATACCAGTTCTCCATTCTGAAAGACTTCATAAGCCACTACTCCTCTCCAATTCTTCATTGTGAAAGTATTTCCTTTACATTCCGCCGTTCCAGACTCCATAGGTTGTGGATTCTTAAATAAATTCACCGTGTTATCCGTAATGTACCAGAAAGGAATCTGCAATTTCGGATAGTTCATTTCTTTTATTTCTTTGCGCACTCGTTTCACATCTTCAACGGTCACTTCAAAAACTTTTTTCCCATAATCATCCACTTCCAATTTAACGGGTTTTAAGAAACCATACTTATCGAAAAAAGGAGTCAGATCCATATTGGCTGCCGCACATGCTTTCTTTACAAATTCTAATTGACAAAGACCGTCAGTAGACGGGTTGGGAGCAGTACGGATTGATTCGTACAAATCTTTATAGAAACTACTATTTCCCTTTACTTTAGAACAATATAGATATAACTGCCAGAAAGGTACAAGGCGACAATGGTTTGTACGGTTTTCATTGTGTGCCAAACCTTGTGTGAAATATTCCGTCATCGAGCGCTCATACCAACAGTTATCATACATATTGGTCGGACGTTCGACTTCCTTTTGCAAACGTGTTATCTTTCCAAATGCTTCCTGCACATATAGACAATAGATATTATTGGTTACTTCTGTCATACCGTGCCATTTGGCCCCCGGACGTATCTGATTAATATGCCCGATTTCATGCGCAGGTCCCCAAAGAGCTATCTCCGTAAGCTTTTTTATATCACATACTTTTTCCATGGTACTGATTCCATAAGCAGTACGGTAATTAGGGGCATACATATATCCTTTGTATACAACATGGCAATATTGTCGGTTCTTGAACTGTTTATCCGTATATTTATCCAGTCCCATAAACTCATGCTCAAGCGCAACAATACGATCATATACATCTATCAAAGCCTTACCGTCCGGAGTGTATTGCCGGAAACTTTCTGTCGGAAACGTAAGATGGACAGATTTCCCCAATACATCAAAAAACTTGTAAGTAGCATTTTCCAGCAATGTTTGCCACTGTGAAGCTTTGTGCTTTTCTATATCGAAATACCCATTTACTTCACCTGTCAGAAAGTGTAATCTCACTTTTTTACCGGTCACCTTTCCGTGTGTATGATACAACACATATACCAATCCGTCATTTTCCGGTATAATCCGGTTCATCCCTTCGTGTAAATAATAGTAGGAGGAACCTTTTTGGTATCCGTCTCCATTCGGACAATCCAAATTTTGAATCTTGATCCGGAGAGTATCACCTCCGGTTTCTCCTACTTTAATAAACAACCCTTTACCCTTGCGTGCAACTATCCCAGTCGCATTATCTAATAAACTATATCCATTGGTTTTATTAAGCTTTGCCAATACGTCAGGATGCTGCTGTTGCTGAAAATCCTGAATACGGAACTCAGCTTCGTTATCACTGTTCCAATCTGCTTGTAGACCGCTTGCCAGCGGCTCAAAGTCAGTCTCATTGATCCATTTGGCAGGAACCTTCTCTCCGGCTTTTGTACGATTCCAAAACTGATAGGCTCCACTCATATCCGGATAACGGTCAAACAACCCTCCCCGTCCGAATATACGAGGGTCTTCCTGTTCTACCAACCGTACAGTCATTTCCTTTTCCATTCTCCGTTTCAAGGCTTCATACTCCGGTTTCCCGTTCAGATTAATCAAGCAATTGGGATCTTTCTTTATATTGTATAACTCTTCTGCAGCTCGTTTCCCGAAAGACAGTTGCCAATAATAAGCCGTTTTAGGATTCTGACGTGCCTTCAGGATCTCAGTTTTTGTAGGCCCTCCGTCCACATTCATATACCCAGTCTCCGGATTCCCTGCCGGCCAACGGTCTGTTTCAAAATTCTTCAAATAAAGATAGTCTCCACGGATTAGTCCTCTGATAGGATATCCTTGGTCATCCGGACGCCCCACATCGTGCCTTTCCTTACCTATCATTACAAAGTCACGGTCTATCCCCGTTTTTTTGTCGCTCAAGATGTCTGTGAAACTTCGACCGGTAATGGCTTGCATACCCGATTTTTTCAAACTTATACCTGCCACTTCGAGCACTGTAGGAGCAATATCTATCAAACTGACATAGTCATCAACCTTTCGTCCCGGTTTTGTTATTCCATTTTTCCACATCACAGCCATAGGAACATGATTGGAATTGTTATATTCTTGTCCTTTGCAACGTGGAAAAGGCATACCATGATCCGATGTCACAATAATCATCGTATTCTCCAGTTCACCTGCTTCCTCCAACGTTTTCAGAATGCGTCCTAAATGTCTGTCGAAATGTTCCACTTCTAAAGCATAGTCCAGCATATCCGTACGTACCACGTCATTATCCGGCCAATAACTCGGAACAGAATCTATTTCATTTACTTGTCTGCCTGCTTTGAGAGAAGAACCATACTCATAATTCCGATGTGGTTCTAACGAACCGTACCAGAAACAAAACGGACGGTTTGCCGGACGATTTTTCATGAACTCTTCAAAATTAGACGCATAATCCACATTCGAAATTGCTTTAGTGGGAGGTGTCAGCTTTTTTGCATTCCACATCTTTCCGGTAATTTCTCTTTTCTTCCCTTGCGCATCATTGGCAATGCCCGGTCCCCAGCCTTTTCCGGTATAACCTACAAAATAACCGTTATCGGCCAATGCTTCGGGATATGATTTAAACTCCACCGGAAATTCAGCCCAATGATTACAAGCTTCTTTTAATTGCCATGAATTTCGCCCCGTAATAATCGAAGCTCTTGACGGAGCCGACTTGGCATTACATGTATAAGCTCTCTCAAATAATAATCCTTCATGAGCAATCCTATCAAAAGTCGGAGTGCGGACCCAAGAAGTACCATAAGCACTCATGTGTCCCGCATCATCGGCTATGCAAAACAATATATTAACTGGTTTGTGTTCTCGACTAACAGTAGTGGCTTGCATCACACCACCACTCCACAACGCACAAGAAACAAAAGGTAATAAAATTCTATTCATACTTTTCTGTTTTTTCTTGAGTACAAAACTACAGTAAGATAGCCAATACAGCTTTGCTACTCGTCCATTATAGTTTGCTATGCATCCCAAGATTTGTTCTTTCCGTCTCTTTAACATTTATTTCTCTAAAAAAGGAAATAACTCTTACTTATATTCACTTCTTACGTAAATGTTTCTTCACCCACATCCAATGCTTGTACTCCGTATTATCCGAAGTCCAGTGTTCACTACTGGGAGTTATTAAAGATTCTTTCGGACACCTCAGCATATTATATACAGCATAACTAGTAGTAGGAGGACAAATATTATCGTTATATCCCCAAGTCATGTAAGTAGGAGCTTTAATCATTGAAGCGAAATTTACTATATCATAGTAGGACATTGTATTCAAATACTCCGGTGTGTCCATACCCGCTACACGAAAAAAATGAGGATAACCTCCTGCACGCCCCGCCATATAACCTGCCATATCACTAAAAGCCGGATAATTAGCTACACATGCTGTAACCCGCGAATCAAGTCCCGCAGTCATTAAGGACAAGGCTCCCCCTTGACTGCCTCCTTGTACTATCACATTCTTTCTATCCCATTCCGGAAGGGAGACAAGTAAATCAATGCTACGGATACAGGCCAAATAAACCCGTTTCATATAGTATCTGTCACGATTCTCAAGACCATTGTTCAGATAACCATTTTCTTTACCGTTAAATGCCGCGTTAATTTCTCTAAATTGAATGGAAGACATTTCCGGATTTAATCCATGTATTTCCATTTCAAAACGAATACAGCCTTGTTCAACATAATATTTGTGACGCAAGGGATTAACAATAGTTTTAATACCCGCTCCAGGAGGACAAAGTACTACAGGACAAGATTTCAACTTTGCATTCCTAGGATAAAACAAATAACCGTAGATAGCCTGTCCCCGACTATTCAGTAGTAATTTCACCAAATAGCAATCCATTTTGTCCGTACAATATTTCTCCAGCCTTTCTTTGGTGTATTTCAAAGGGAATTTGGCCTGTTCTGCTTTATTATCACTCCAAAATTTCTTAAAATCAGAAGGCATTTTAGTATAGGGTCGAATCTTCTCCGGGGAAAATCCTAATTTTATATGATGCCGATAAATTTCATTACCAATAGAAATACTCATCCGACAATCTCGAAAACCAGGCTGCGCCATAGTGCCCATAGAAATAGTAGCTTTACCATCCCGTAACACAGTCGATCCTTTAAAATCAGCAGGCATCATATCATCTCCTAATTCATACTCTATCGTCACTCCATCTTGTGGAATACCATATTTATAGAATTGAACTTCAATTGTCGCGTTTTCACCTGTTTTATACAGCCAATTGGCATGATCAGGTACAGCAACCCAAAGCACATCACTCCTATAGGGATAATTTTCCGCTAAAACAACCAACGGAAATAAGCAAAAAAAGCAAATAGACAATAAATACTTTTTCATGGTATGTGTATTTTATCTATAATCAGTCTGCTATAATAGAAAATTCAGCACCTCCGGCATAATCTGTTCCTGTTTGAGAACTCAAAGCGGTAAAACGTATATAACGTGCTTGTACAGGAGTCTTCAACTCTACTATCTTAGCTTTTTTGCTGCTGTCAAAAGTCCCCTTATCCACCGCGTTCCTCCAATTCTTACCATCCATGCTTACCTCCAACGAATACTGCTTCACACAAGCAGTTAACGAAGCATCCTGCCGAGGCAGATAAACAAAACCTTTCATCTTTCTGACTTTGCCTGCATCAAAATCCACCCAATGTGGGAATTTAGCCACTGTAACAGTATGCATAGTATGCCAAGTCGTATTAGGATTACCATCCACCAGATTCGCAGCATCCCCATTCCCGATTTCCTGACTGGAAGTATAGATCACAGTCAATGGCACATTCTCCATCTTGGCAAAAGCCATGTTTACAGATACAGCTTTATTATTCTTATAATAAGCGGTTACTGTCCCTCCATTATATAAGTCAAACGGCTTAGTATAAGCAATTTCTTTTTTATCACCATTCAAGGTATAAACTATTTCCGCATCTTTTTTTTGCGAATGAATGGTAACCAAGCCGCTACGGGAACGGGAAATAGCCAAAGGCACTTCTCCACCCACAACCACATTAGCCGTTTCGGTAAATGCAGCCGCACGTACAGGACGGATAATAAAACTCATCGAATGGTTCTCTGCTTTTATACGATCCTCTTGTAACGGACCGCCTTGTCCACAGCTATTTCCTCCCAAACCTGTCACACCCAGGTCTAAATGTAAATGCGTAGCTTTCGACTTCGGTAATTGATAAGGATGAGGAGTCAGCGTCATTTCCATATCCGACCATGACAAAGCAGAAGCCGACATGAATTTGTCCGCAACAAATTCCACTCCATTGCCGGACTTGTCCGTCAGTGCACACCAACGTACCTCTTCCCGGTTGCCCATACTCTGTGGTTTCGGAAAATTAACAAATTGTTCTTTAACCGTACTTTGATACATTTCTATAAATGAACCGGTACAACGGTCTTTAAAGTTATTCCACGGACCACGACCATAATAACTATATTGTTGTAATTCTACAGGTACTTGCATGACATAACCTAAACGAGCCAAAATAACAGACGCCTCATTAGAAGTTATCTCCGTATGCAACTCTATAGAACCATCCGGGTAAATGGTCCAAATCTGGTTCGTGATAAATTTAAAATCATTCTGTCCAAACGGACGATCAGTCAATTCCTTTAAAATATATTTTCCCGAAGTCCCCCCTTGCAGCTTAGCAGCATTCGGGGCTTGAGAGACTACAGTATACATTAATTGTACCGTATGATCCTCCGCTTTGTTCTTTTCATTAATCCACTCATAACCAATCGCTTCATGCCTCAAATTATGCAAACCTTTTTCGAACCACTGAGAATAAATCCAGTTATCATTGTCCACAGGAGCACGCAACGCATTCAATTCAGGTCCTTTACCGTCACACAATACCTTGCGTCCGTCATATTCCAAACGATGAATAGTGCCTCTCTTATTATCAAATTCTACGATGAAGTTCCTGCCCATAATCGTTGTGTGTGTTTCCGTTTCAACAACTCTCGGCCTGTCTTGTAAAGTGGTTATTGAGAACAAGGAAGGTTTGTTTCCGACCTCTTTTACCTTCAGTTGTTCTTCCATCTGTACGAAACCGGTTCGTGCCCATGGCACATCCTGCGCCAATCTAAATTGTATTTTTATGAAGTATTCACTTTCTGCTTCTAATTCAGCATAATTATAAGGTATAGTACACAAAGCTTTCATGCGAGGTCCGATATTTTGAGGTGAGGTCTCACAAACAGTACCCTTACGTATTAATTTACCATCCTTATAAAGCATCCAAACTAACTCATAATTATCTAACGAAGTAAAGTAATTCTTATTAAAGATTTCAATTTGCCCCTTCTGCATATCAACAGCCCGCACTCCTACATTCTGATAGACTTTTTTCACCTCATAGAATGCCGGCTTAGGCAAATGTCCCGGGAACAAAATACCGTTCATACAGAACATACCACTATTAGGTTTATCACCGAAGTCCCCTCCGTATGCCAAGAAACGTTCTCCGGTCTTGCGATCATAATAATAGAGTGATTGATCTACCCAATCCCAGATAGCCGCTCCACAAAAGAAGTTAGTAGATTCAATAGCTTCCCAATAATCAACGAGATTTCCTACGGCATTACCCATAGAATGGGCATATTCAGATACATGAAAAGGGTATTTAATATTATACTTACCAGTCACCGCACCGCGCATCCATGCTATAGAAGGATACTGGTTAGACCCCATATCAACAATAGAGTTATTACGCTCATATTGTACGGGGCGTGAAGCATCAAAAGCGTGCAACTTTTCATAAGCCGTTACAAAGTTCTTCCCCGGCCCCGCCTCGTTTCCTAATGACCAGATTACAATTGAAGGATGATTGACATGTGAATGTGCCAATTCCATTACACGCGCTACGTGAGCTGCCTCAAATTCGGGGACGTGTGATAAAGAAGCTTTACCGTAGTAATATTGATGACTTTCAATATTTGCCTCGTCTTCCAAATAAATACCATATTTGTCACAATAATAATACCAATAGGGAGTACAAGAATAGTGTGAATTACGTACATGGTTAATATTGCCCCGTTTCATCAACATTATTTCCTCTTCCATCTGTTTATTTGATATGACATTGCCTGTAAAAGGATTGATTTCCTGCCGATTTACTCCCTTTAATTTAACTGTCTTACCATTAACATAATAATATCGTCCTGTCAACCCGAATTCATCTTCTGCCGCTGGTGTATCTTTTATTTCCACTTTGCGAAAGCCTAGTGCCGTAGAGAAAGTTTCTACTATTCTTCCCTTTTTATCCTTCAGTTCTCCTACTAATACATAACGGTAAGGAGATTCTGCCGACCATTTTTGAGGATTATTTACCAATATATTCGTAACAAAAGTCCCCGTTTCCCCAGATTTCAGTTCATCAAATTCCACAGAACCATTTACACCACTTACCAATATATTCTCGTCCGAATACAGTTTATTGGCATACAATGTATAAGAGATGGTATATCCTTTTGCCGACTTCCGGCTTAGATTACGAATATCTGCTTCTATACGTACACTTCCATTCTTATAACTTGCGTCTAAATCAGGAAACACACGAAAATCACAAACTTGCACTTTAGCAGTAGATGTTAACGATACCGTACGGAAGATACCCGGCAAACGAAACATATCCTGTGCTTCAAGAAATGATCCGTCAGAATTACGATAAACTTCAACAGCTACTATATTCTCACTTTTTTTATTCAAATGACGGGTGATATTAAACGAAGCTGTGTTACGGGAATTCTTTGAAAAACCAATGTAATACCCATTAATCCACAAATAAAAAAATGAAGATACCCCATCAAAGTTTATATATATTTCTCGTTCCTTCCAATTTTCAGGGATTGTAAAGGTTCTACGATACGAACCAACTTCGTTACGATGCTTATAAGTTACCCAATCCGAAGGCGGAGTACGCATAACTCCTCCTTTCCAATCTCCTTCTACTACTTTATGCTGAAAAATCACCGGCTGGTTTACATAAACCGGAACACCATATTTCAAGCTCCCGTCTTTTTGTATTCCTGCCACATTCCATTGCATAGGTACATCAACCGTGTCCCAGTTTGAAGTATCAAAAGAAGGCTGATAAAACTCAACCGGCCGTTCTTCCGGATTACCAACCCAATTAAATTTCCATGGACCATTCAGAGACTGATAAAAACTACTATGTTCGGGCAATATGAGCCGTGCCGTTTTTCTATCTTCAAAAGTAAAAAACCAAGTACGAGGCTGTTCTTTATTGAGTGCTAATAGTTCAGGAGACTCCCATTCCTTTCCTGTAGGGCCTGTCATCTCACCATAATTAAAGCCTTCAAGTACTTTTTTCTGAGCATTTAAAACCAAAGTAACCAAAAGGAAACTTATAAAAAAGACATTCTTCATAACATACTTCCAAGATTAAAAATTATCATTTCTCGTACAAATCTATGGAAGAATTACAAATCACTCTTTGCTATTCGTACTTAATACTGTGTTTTCCGTCCTATCTACTATCTTTTCAGTCCATTTAACTTTTTAAAACCTTTCGTTTATATTCAGTCGGAGTCATTCCATATTTCAACTTGAATATTTTAGTAAAATGCGAGCTGTTTATAAAACCGACTTCATTCATTATTTCTTGAATATTTAAAGTGGAATTGGCCAACAAATAAGCAGCTTTTTCAAGACGAACATGACGAACATAATCAGATAAAGAATATCCGTCAATTCGTTTTAAGTCTCTATACAGTTTGGTCCGGCTGACACCAAGTTCACTGGCCAGTTGATCAGGAGAAAGATTCGGATCATTGATATTCTCTTCTATAATTACCTTAAGTTTTTCCGTCATTTTTCTTTGTCCTTCGGTATCGTAGTTTTCTTCTTCCAAAACTTTACTACCATTCTCGTCAATTCTATTCAAGTCCGGTGTTTCCTGCACTACCAAAGATTGATCGGCAATAGCTATTCCCGTATTGTTCTTAATCCATTGTTCCCTTTGCATCAACAATCTGTGCAAATTCACCTCCAATAATTTCATCGAAAAAGGCTTGGCTATATATAGGTCAGCTCCCGATTCATACCCTTCTATTTGGCTTTCTACCGTATCTTTAGCTGTCAACAACACAAAAGGAATGGATGCGACCGAAAGATTATTTTTAATATGTTTACACAATTCTATTCCATCCATTTCGGGCATCATAACATCACTGACAATAATATCAGGGAAAATGGACATACATTTTTCCAAGCCCAAGCGTCCATTATCAGCAACATAAATATTATAGAAAAGCGAAAAATGCTCTTTCAATACATTTTGCAGTTCTTTATTATCTTCTACAATAAGCAAAATCGGCAAATCAGGATTATCAGCATTCGGCTCATTAGTAGTCATGCTATTGTTTTTCAACTTATCTTCCACCAATTCAAACTCACTATATTGTTCTTTTATGAAACTTTCGACATTAAGTATCTGGTTTTCTACAACTTCATTATCTTTATAATTTTCATAAATAGGCAATGCTATGATAAATTCACTCCCTTGCATTCGCTCACTACTTATTATTATCATTCCTCTATGCTGTAAAACTACACTTTTAACAATAGCAAGTCCAATCCCCGACCCTAAATGTGTTTGTGAATTTCCATTTACCTGAAAAAAACGTTCATAAATAAGATGGATCGATTCAGAAGAGATTCCTATTCCCGTGTCTTTTACAGTAAGGATACAAATAGGAACTTCAAGTGGAAGTGAACCTTCTATATGTACCGTACCATAAGAAGGAGAAAGATCCTGCCGTGTTCCGCGTTTGAATGAAACTTCAATTTTCCCGCCCTCATTCGTATATTTGATAGCATTAGAAAATAAATTGAGTATCATCTTTCCAATTTTGTCTTTATCAGCATCCATCTCAATATCTGTTTCTTCTATATAAGACTTGACAGTAAGTTGTTTGTTTTCAGCCCAAGAACTAATGTCATCAAATAATTGACGAAGCATTTGAGACATATTTACCCAACCCAGATTTAGAGTCGAAATCCCTAAATCCTGCTTCCTGATATCTACCAATTCGGAAATAAGTGCCAACATACGCTTGACATTATATAAAATAGTCTTTCCTTCTTTACCCGGATTAGTTTCATTCATCAGTTTCTCAGCTGCCAACAAAATCAATGTCAAAGGAGTTTTTAATTCATGTGAAACATTCATAAAGAATTGCATCTTCGATTGATACTTTTCTTCATCCTGCGCAATTAAGATTTTCTGTATTTCATTCTCTTTTTTCAAATTCTGCTCCTTATTATATTGCCAGAAAGCTACAGTAATAACAAATACAATTACAATAACGTACAGAGTTTTAGCCCAACCAGACAGCCACCAAGGTGGCAATATCACAATGTCCATTTTTTTACCGGGACTGTACCAAGTGTAACCTTTATCTGTTGAAAGCTGTATTTCCAGTTCATAAGAGCTATAAGGCAAATTAGAAAAATATACTTCATTGTTAGTATGACGCAATGTACACCAATCATCCTGAAATCCTTTCAACCGATAACGATACATTATTTGTTCAGACAGTTCATATCCTAATGCCGCAAAAGAGATTGTAAAATTATTCTGTAAATAGTTTAAAGTCAGTTCAGAAGTCTCATTGAGAATTTTATTTAGTACAATACGTTTATCATAAACTGTATTCGGAATAATTTGCTGATTATTAACAAATAAATTAGTAAACATTAATGTATGAAAATTCGTATCATGAACCAGCTCGCCAGGTTGGAAATAGCTAAGTCCAAACAGACCACCCATATAAAAAGTTCCATCCTTGGCTTTATGAGAAACATTTATCTTAAAAGCATTATTTTGCAAACCATCAGCAAAGCCATACGTGTAAATTTTATTCTTCTGAACATCCAATTGCACCATTCCATTTCCACCAACCCACACATTACCTGAATTATCTACCAGAACAATCTCGCAATCATTACTCGACAATCCATCTTTTGTAGTGTAGCAGGTAGCGGTATAATCATTGTTTTGTTCCGAATGTAATATCATTTTATTTAATCCGCCACCGATTGTACCTACCCAATAAACAGAATCATTAACACAGTCAAGATTAGCCAAATAATTGGCAGACATAGAAATATCTCCTAATCTTTCGTCCACTTGATAAGCAGATAGCCTTTTTATCTTTCCGTTGTTTGTCAATACCAGACGATTGAGTCCATTAGTGGTACATAAAAAGACTGACTGTTCTTTAATGTATATATAAGATATATAATCAGAAAGCAAACAAGGATCTGTCCGGGTATTCAAATAAAGCGCAAGTACAGGCGAAGTTAGCGGATGGTCAATGCATAAAACTCCTGCCCCCCATGTTGCAATCCATAAGCTACCAGATGTATCTTCCTTCAGGTCAGCTATACTAGTATTAATTTTAGAAGCATTAGAAGCGTCTACCAGCGATAATCGGGAGAAACTTTTTGTATAAATATCATAAATGAAAACGCCACGACTAGTACCTATATAAAGATGTTTCTGATCATGGCTCATCTTTATACTTTGCAAATAAATGCCTTGAAGTTGTTTTTTAGGAAGTGGAACATGTAAAAGTTGCTCTGCCTGTGGATCGTAACAAAATAAGTTAGCATACTCCACTATCATCCAAATTATACCATTATCCTGCCCCGTAACAGATACTATTTCATTTTGTGAAAATCCCATTTTCCTAAATTTAGACCTTGAGACATTTTTAAAAAAAGATGTTGATAAAGTCCGATAAAATACCCCCCAACTATTTGTTGCCACCCACAAATTATTATATCGGTCAATCAAAAGATCCTTTATTTTCTGTGCCGACTGTTTGTCATCTTGAGTATTTCGTAGATATTCTCGTATAGAAGGAGTTTCAGAGAAAGGATATTGTACCTCAAAAATTCCTTCCAAATAAGCACACCATAATGTCCCGTCTTTACTAACAATAAACGGGCCATTTGTAGATACAGGAATCTTAGAATTAATAGAATGAAAATCGACATATATTAAAGTGGCTACACGAAGTTCATGGCCTACAATAGAAGCTCGACAACATCCACTTTGAGTACGCATATACAAAAAATCATTCATACAATAAATATCCCTTACAAGTTCATCATTTTGAATCAATTGTTTTATTTCGTAAGTATTCAAAATTGTCACTTTTCCATCGTATATACTTAATTGCACAATATGACTACCAGTGGTTGCCCATACTGTTTCTCCTTGGAATTGCAAGTTTATGAAACTTTTACCCCAAATACGTTCTTCTTCACTATTCCATCTCAGTGGTTGTATGGTGTCATTATGAACTCTAAGTACACTTAGCCCATGGGAAGTTCTAATCCAAAGATGACAACCGGAAGGATCCACAAACAGCTTAGAAACAGAAGCATTGGAATCATACATTATTTCATTTTCCTCTACATTATATGAAATATAGCAATGCGTATTCAAGTTGAAACAAGTTAGTCCGCTTGCCGTCCCCAACCATAGCCTTTTCTTTGTACAAGCCATCGCCTGTATTCGATTGTGTGATTGGAAAATCTTATTACCCGACGGATAATAATCAAAAGTTTGCAATGAATATCCATCATAACATTGCAGTCCGGCATTGGTGCCAATCCATATCAATCCTGTACTGTCTTGTGCAAGACAACTTGCATCCGTATGAGCTAATCCATTATTTATAGTCAGTTGTTTAAATGTCTCGTTACCGAATATATAACTAAAATTAAAAAGCATACATAATAATATGAGTAGTAGTGTTTTCATAAGAGTATTATTAATAACCTGCTACAAATATATCAAATACCTCTAAATAATCATTCTTTTATAATGAAAAAAATCAAAGTATCCACAATACATTCACCTCAACAACACACTGATTACAAACCATTTACATAATATTCATTGCAATAATAAACTATTTTACAAATGTTAAATGCACGGAAAGAACAATTAATGGAACGGATAACAAAGGATTATAAACGATTAGCAAATGAAAATCGATGTCTTTTAGATATTTTTGCCTATAAATCATAAAATACTATTTCATGAAAACAAAACTATTACTTGGATGCAGCCTTGGAAGTTCTCTGTTGGCAAGCGGCTGTACTGAGAAAAGCCCCTTAAACGATACAGTTACGCGGCAAAATCCCAATGTGATTTTCATAGTAGCCGATGACCTAGGCTACGGTGATATCAGCTGCTACGGAGAAAAAACTGTCTCAACTCCTCACGTAGACAGCTTGGCAGCAAACGGCATTCGCTTCACAGACGCCCATTCAGTGGCAGCTACAAGCACACCTTCACGCTACTCCTTATTTACCGGACATTATAGCTGGCGACGGAGCGACACAGGAATTGCAGCAGGAAATGCGGGAATGATAATCAAGCCGGAGCAAATAACTATTGCTGATATGTTCAAATCAGCAGGATATACAACCGGAGCTATTGGCAAATGGCATTTGGGAATGGGAGATAAAACCGGCACACAGGACTGGAATGGAATCATCACCCCGGGACCCAAAGATATAGGCTTTGACTACTCTTACCTTATGGCAGCTACCGGTGACCGAGTACCTTGTGTCTGGATTGAAAACCAGCGAGTAGCCAATTACGACATAAACTCTCCTATTCATGTTAGCTATAGCAAACCTTTCCCAGGCGAACCTTTAGGTAAAGATCATCCTGAACTACTGACAAAGCTAAAACCTTATCCTAATCATGGACATAATCAGGCCATCGTAAATGGTATTTCTCGAATCGGTTATATGAAAGGAGGTGGAAAAGCATTATGGGAAGATGAGAATATTGCTGACACCCTTATCACTAAAGCCATCCGCTATATAGAAGAGCACAAAGACACTACCTTTTTCCTATATATAGGTACCAATGATATTCATGTCCCTCGTTATCCGCATCCCCGTTTTGCAGGTAAAAGTGGAATGGGATATCGTGGCGACGCTATTTTACAGTTTGACTGGACAGTCGGTGAAATTATAAAAGCACTAAAAAAACAGGGAATTGCAGAAAACACTCTCGTTGTACTTACCAGTGATAACGGCCCAGTTGTTAATGACGGATATTTGGACCAAGCCGTAGAATTACTCGGTGAACACCGTCCATGGGGAGATATGCGAGGAGGAAAATACAGTAATTTCGAAGCAGGAACACGAGTTCCCTTCATCGTAAGTTGGCCGACAAAGATAGAACCGGGTATCTCCAACGCTTTAGTCTCACACATTGACTTATTTGCCTCCATGGCAGAATTAGTGAATGTGAAGTTAAAAGAAGGCGTCGCAACAGATAGTCGTAAACAATTGAAGACCCTATTAGGAGAAAATCACAAAGGTAGAGATTATATTATAGAAGTCGCACAATCTATTTCTATTTCTGATGGAAAATGGAAGTATATCATGCCATGTAACTATACTCCTTATTATAAAATTACCCGTATGGAAACAGGTAATTCTCCTGAAGAACAATTGTATAACCTACGTAATGATATTGGAGAAAAATACAATCTAGCTTCAAAATATCCTCAAAAGTTAAAAGAACTTAGAAAACTATTGGAGAAAGAGAAAGAAAAAGGCTGCATGCTTAAACAATAACTTCTTATACACCTTTAATTATCTCTGTTGCCAAAGCGCAATAACAATTAATATTAAACATCAAAAATAGTCAAAATATCCCAAATATATTCTAATCATCTCAATAACACAAAAAGAACATATTTAAAGACTAATAACAAAAAGCGAGATTGAATTTTACATGATATTTGTGGAACAAAAATAAATAGTTAACAAAAAGTCTAATTTAATCCAAATTTTAAATGAAGAAACATTTTATGAAATTTATTCCTCTATGCATTATTATAGCATTGCCAAGCATAATGCATGCAACTCAAACCGAAAGGGATGCTAATAGAGAAGTATATGTTACTCAACAACAAAAGAAAGGACGGGTAGTAACGGGCACTATTACTGATGCCAATGACGGCACACCAATAATTGGTGCAAACATTAAATTAAAACAAACCAATACCGGTGTAATCTCCGATATTGATGGTAATTTCTCCATTAACGTAAATAGCAGTCGCGATGTGTTAGTTATCTCTTATATCGGTTACAAGACTCGTGAAGTACCAGTCGAGAATCTTGGTGTGATCAACATTCAACTTACTTCTGATAATGAAATATTAGACGAGGTGATAATTGTAGGTTCCGGAACACAAAAAAAGATTAGTGTAACAGGAGCTATCACTACAGTGAAAGGTACCGAACTAAAAGCACCAAGTTCTTCATTGACTAGCTCAATGGCCGGACGTTTACCAGGAGTCTTCGTCAACACCAACAGTGGTGAACCTGGCTCTACCTCCAATTTTTATATTCGGGGAGTTTCAACATTTGGTGGACGTACCACTCCACTCATCTTATTGGATGATGTAGAAATTTCCACTGGTGATCTAAACAACATTCCTGCTGAAACTATTGAATCCTTTACAGTATTGAAAGACGCTTCCGCTACAGCTATTTACGGCGCACGTGGTGCTAATGGCGTTATGCTTATCACCACAAAGAGTGGTATGGAAAATTCCAAGACAAAAATTGGCATCACTGTTGAAAATACATTTCATACTCCCATGAACTTCCCTGAATTTGTAGATGGTGCCACTTGGATGGACTTATATAATGAAGCTCAACTTACCCGCAATCCGGGAAGTACCAAACGATACAATGATGATCTAATTACGAACACTCGAAATAAAGTAAATCCCTATCTTTACCCTGATGTAGACTGGGGTGACCTCATCTTCAGAGACATGGCAATGAGCCAACGTGCTAACATCAATGTTCAGGGTGGTGGTTCACGCGTGACTTATTATATGAGTTTAAACGTCAACCACGATACCGGTTTGCTCGATTCACCCGAAATTTATTCTTGGGACAATAATATCAATAATCTTTCTTACAACTTTCAAAATAATATTCAAGTGAAACTAACTACCACAACAAAAGTACGCTTGAATATGAATGCACAAATCCGCAAGAACAGAGGTCCCAATTATGGGACTGCCAGCCTCTTTGCCAAAACATTATATGCTAATCCTGTGAACTTTCCAGCTTACTATCCAGCACAAGAAGAGGATACTCACGTACGTTTTGGTAACAAATATCGTGCAGGAAATGATTTATATACCAACCCATATGCTGATATGGTTTCTTCATTTGCTGAATCAAACCTAAACACACTAAATACAACCCTTCGCTTAGATCAAGATTTATCTTTCCTGACCAAAGGTTTAAAAGCGAATGCACTTATCAATTTCAAGAACTATTCCGTCAGTTCTTACAACCGTTCCATAGAACCTTATTACTACAAGGCAATTGAAGGTTCATACAATCCTGAACAACCTACAGTATTTGAATTTGAACGTTTAGGTACATCGGGGACAGAATACATCAGCCAATCAAATATTAGTAAAACTGGCGATAATATGCTTTCTCTACAATTACAATTGGACTGGAAACGTCGTTTCGGAAAACATGATATATCAGCTATGCTCCAATATATGCAACGTGAATATCGCAACGATGTATTACCTAACCGTAACCAAGGTATTTCCGGACGTATTACATATGATTACGATCACCGTTATCTGGCAGAATTCAACTTCGGTTACAATGGTACCGAACGATTGGCCAAAGATGATCGTTTTGAATTCTTCCCCGCTATCTCATTAGGTTGGGTAACCAGTAATGAAAAATTCTTTGAACCATTGACAAATGTTATAAGCCACTTGAAATTAAGAGCCACTTATGGTATTGTAGGTAGTGATGATATGGACTTTCCCTCCAACTACCTCTATTATAATCTGGTATCTTTAAACAACCAAGGTTTTAATTTCGGCGATGACTGGCATGCTACAGCCAAAGGACCTACAGTAACTCAATATGCAGTGAAGCAAGTAAGCTGGGAACGTGCAAAAAAAACAGACGTCGGTGTCGACCTAACTTTATTCAATGATTGGAATATCACATTTGATTATTTCTACCAAAAACGTGATCGTATCTTAATGCAACGTGCTGCATGGCCTAAATTATTCGGTTATGGCAATGCTGTACCTTACGCTAACGTGGGCAAACTTGACAGTTGGGGATATGAAGTTTCCACAAACTATGCTAAAAAAATTAATAGAGACTGGCACATTGATCTTCGTGCCAATTTTACCTATGCAGACAATAAATATATATTCAAAGACGAACCGTCGTATCCATACGAATGGAGTTTGGCAACCGGACGTCCCACAAGTGTAAAATATGGCTATGTGGCTGAAGGATTATTTCAAAATGAAGGTGAAATCGCACAGCATGCTACCCAACAGTTAGGAAGCACTCCTAAAGTAGGTGATATCAAATATAAAGATCTGAACGGTGACGGCATCGTAGATAAAAATGACTACGGCATCATCAGCATGAGCGGTGACCGCCCCCGTATCCAATACGGTTTCGGAGCTAACGTGACCTATAAAAAATTCGACTTCGGTATCTTCTTTAATGGTTCTGCTCTACGAACTATCGCCATAGGAAGTGGAATTCATCCGTTTGGTGAATCAGAATACAATATTTTCAAGTTTATAGCCGAAGACCATTGGACGGAAGCCAATCAAAATCCAAATGCGAAATATCCTCGCTTAGGACTGCTACCTACAGATACTAAAAATAATACCGTGGAAAGCACCTATTGGCTAAGAAATGGTAACTTCTTACGTTTGAAACAAGTAGAGTTAGGATATTCATTCAAATACGGTCGTATATACATTGCCGGAGACAACCTCGCCGTATTCAGCCCCTTCAAAGAGTGGGATCCTGAGTTAAGTTGGAACTCATATCCTCTACAACGTACATTTACAGCAGGATTACAATTAAACTTCTAAAACTAATAATAGATATGAAATTACTGAAAAACATAAAATTACTAAGTGGCGTACTTACTTTATCATGTGGAATGCTAATGACCTCATGTAATTTTTTGGAGATTGTTCCCCCCGAACAAGCTGACTTAGACGACGCTACACAAAATTCTGATGCTACTTACGGTTTCCTTGCTTCTTGCTACAATGGCATCATCAACCCTCTCCGTTACGTCGGTACAGAAGCATCAACAGATGAATTTGTCTTACCTCCACTATGGAATACAGCCGGGCAAAGAGTTGCTTATGGAATGCGTAACCCTAATGACCCGTGTGACGACCGTTGGACAACTCCCTATAAATATATCGGACAAACTCTATTATTTTTGCAAGAATTACCCAAAGCTAAAGGTGTACCCGAAGATATGATGAGACAATGGGAAGCAGAAGCTTATTTCTTGTTAGCCTACTATCATTTCGAGTTACTACGGTTACACGGCCCGATTCCCGTAACTGAATCATTAGTAGGCTTTGATATTACTCCAGAAGAATATCCTGGTCGTTGGCACTATGATGCCGTGACCGATTGGATTGTTGATATCATTGACAATAAAGTGTTAGCCGGCGATCATTTACCAGCGATGCAAGACGTGAACAATACTGGGCGTGTCACTAGCGTCATTGCCAAAGCACTAAAAGCAAAAGTACTTTTATATGCAGCTTCCCCGCTTTGGAACGGTAGTTTTCCGTATCCTGAATGGAAAAATAAAAACACCATAACGGAATACAAAGGGAAGAACTATGGTTATGAAATAGTAAGTCACACATTTTCACCTGATAAATGGGAACGTGCCCGTGTAGCGTGCGAGGATGCTTTAAAAACAGCACAACTCTGCGGATATGCTTTGTACACAGATAAAACGATGTATGATACAGAAAAAATTAGTTTAGATAATGTTTATATTCCAGGAGGTGCAGATGATGAATTCAAAAAAAGCGTGTTAATGTATCGTTATCTCTCAACTGCACGTTTCTATGAAGGAAATACTGAAATCATTTGGGGATTAAACAAGACTGATGACTCATTTCTAACAGCTTCCATGCCTAACCATGTACTGAAGTTAACAAATGGGAATTGGGTAAATGGTTATTCTGGTATCTCACCAACATTATATAGTATCGAGAAATTTTATATGGCAGATGGAAGCAGACTAGAGGCTAATGATCCCACTTTGCTGCAAAGAGCTAATGTAGACGCAACACGTCCAGACATAATCAAAATGAATGTGAATCGCGAAGCACGTTTTTATGCATGGATGGTATTCGACCAAGGTGACTATTCTACTTCTTACGCCAATGGAAAACCACTCCGCGTCGAACTTAAGAAAAGTGAGGAACAAGGACTTAATACCAATGAAAATGAGCGTAACCACTCCGTTACTGGTTATTTAGCACAAAAATTTCTACGCCCTAACCATACACGTACATTATCAGGAACCCAAAATTTAAAACAGTATCCTCGTCCGCTGATGAGAATGGCAGAACTTTATTTAAATTTAGCAGAATGTTATGCTATGCAGGGAAATGTAGAAAAAGCATTAGAATATATAAATCCCATACATACACGCGGTGGTCTACCAGCTATTAAAGAAAACGATGTAACCGCACAACACCCTATCATGGAATGGATTCGTAACGAACGTTTCTTAGAATTTTGGGGTGAAGGACATCGCTACTTTGACTTACGTCGATGGGCCATTGCTCCACAATATTTGGGCAATGGAGTACATGAAGGTCTTAATGCTGAAGAGAAAGAAAACCCCACATTCGAAGAATTTAACAAGAGAATTGTAATAAATCAGAATTTCACTTGGAATAATAATATGTATCTGATGCCATTAGGATATGAAGAAAGTTCCAAAAACCGAAATTTAGTTCAAGCTCCTGGATTCTCACAAGAATAATGAAATAAATAGTAACAATGTTAGAACAAAAAACATGAAAAATATAATTTCAATATCACTGTTGTGTACCATACTGGCATTAATCACTTCCTGCTCTAGAGAAATGGAATACGACCAGCCACAATACAGTTCTGTAGTTTACCTAAAGAACAGCGGACTAACTGAAGTAGAATTTTATAATATCGGTCAGGATATAACTTATAAAACCGGTATAGGTCGCGGAGGTACAAACCAGGAAATTATTGGTAATGTAACACTAGTTCCTTTCACTCCAGAAGAGTTAAAAGAATATAATGAAGAAAGCGGCCGAGAGTATCTCCAAATTCCGGCAGAATATTATACTATTAAGGATACACATATCGATTTTACCGCAAACCAAGAATATGCCGATGTAGAAATCGTATTAAGAAAGGAAATAGGCGAATTAGAAGGAGGAAATTACATCCTTCCTATCAACCTCCAAAGTGATATCCACTCTGTCAACTCCAATTATAAACATTTGATTTTGCATCCGAATATCGTAACTCCTATGGTGTCATTCAGTATGAAAGACATGATTTATAAAGTAGAAGAAGCATTAGGAACAGAGTTATCTGTGGACACGTATCCTTTCCCCATAGTATTGGATTATGGAGATAACACAGAAGATTTTGAAGTTTATTTCTTAAAAAACGAAATAGAACTGAGTAATCTAGTAGATAATTATAATGCTTCCAACGGAACAAATTATACCTTATTACCTGCCACTACTTATTCATTTGATGAGAAGCTTACTTTATCAGGTGGTATTACAAATAGTGAATTGCAAGTGAGATTGTTACAAGACGGCATTAATAAACTATCCCAAGGAGAATATTTATTACCTATCAGAATGACTCACTGTGAACTGGCGCCATTCGATGTAAATACAGAAGATGTACGCTATCTAGCACTGACATATAGCACAATGAAAAAAATCACATTAAATAAAGACGACATTAAGGGAAGTGCCTATAGAGGAGGAAACTTTGTAATAGAAAACATGATTGACGGCAACACAGGAACTAAATGGCGGGGACATGCAAATGACGTAAAAGAGTTTGACGGGCAAAAATGCATCTACTTTGATATTGATTTAAAAGGAATATATACAGAAATCGAATTAAGCTATTATTCATATGATAACGGAAAAAATCTAGGAATACCTTGGAACATTCAAGTGTATGCCAGCAAAGACCAAGAAGAATGGAATATAATTGCCAAAGGAGATGATGAAATAAACGGATTCCTTGATAAAATGCAAAATACGACATCTCCCGAAGGTTTTACTAAATTGCCTGTAATGAATATGGGAGAAAGCGGTGCTAAATACATACGCATTTGCTTAATGAATTATCGTTGGATACGAACCGACGGCACATTCACAGAATATGCAATCACCAACGGTGGTTTAGCTATTGATATTAATGAATTAGAAGTACGTGCCACTCCGCTAATCTACTGATAGATTGTTCTTAAAAGAACTGCACCCAATATAAACAATATTTGGTGCAGTTCCATTCATTATCCTATAAAAACACAGATATCATGAAAAATAGATGTCTCTTTCTTCTATACACTATTTCTTTGATAGGATGTTCCGGTGATGACTTCACAAAACCTTCTGAACAACCAGAAGCTATCCCTAAAGAGGAAGTATATGAAAACAACCATATTGTAAATGGCGAAAATGATATTAAAGTAGAAATTATCAATGCCATTGGTTCCAAAGGCGGGAACGATACCTCCCTTAGTAAAGAGGAGATAAAAAAAACTTATGACAATAATTTAACTACCGTATATCGCGGTGGTGCCCCGGCCACATTTATCTATGAATTTGCCGGAGATCAAGCAATAGATTATTGTATCGTTTATCCCTATCCACCTAGCGGCGGATTTTATGCTTCATGGGGAGAAGTGGATGTTTATACCAAAGAAAACACAGATGAAGAATTTAAAAAAGTAAACGAACAAAACTTAGGTATGAGCGGACAACCTGTCACTTTTCAATTTGAAGGACGAAAAAACCTCGTTGCTGTAAAGTTTGTAGTAAAAAATGGTCTACAAGGTTGGGTTGGGTGTGCAGAAGTGGAATTCTTTCACCGCACAGACGCTCTCTTCGATGTACTGACACTTTTCAAAGACCAAACCTGTTCCGAACTGAAAGAGGGAATTTCAGAACAAGAAATCAACAAATGTCCAGAACCTTTCTACCGTACTATAGCTCAAGCCATGTATGACAACATCTATCCGCGGGAGTTTCGTATCCGAGAGTTTGAAGCACTTCCGGAACCCGGTATACACGGTACATCCAACCTAATTAATTCCTTCAGCCGTTATGAACATCCCACAGGTATATATGTAAATGCCAATGAAAAATTGACACTTTTCGTTGGTAGTATTCCTATCGGAGAATCTATAGGTTTAAAGGTCAGAGAATGGGGCGGAAAATCGGCTAACTACCCATTACGTGAAGGATTCAACCAAATCCAAATGTCTACCAAAGGGTTAGTTTACGTACAGTATCACACAGCGCACAGCAATGTGAGTCCCATAAAAATACATTTTGCTACAGGAAAAGTAAATGGCTATTTCAATATAGCCCATCATACACAGGAGCAATGGAATAAAATTATCAACAAAGCCAATTATGACTTCTTTGATATTCTAGGAAGGCGTACTCACATTGTTTTCTCCAGTAAAGACTTTAGAGACTATTGTCCCAATCCCTTCGATTTGATGAAGGTATACGACAGAATGGTCGATTTGGAAGAAGAATTCTGCGGTATGATAAAATACAACCGCCCATTAACCAATCGTATAACCGTATGTTACAATAATGGAACTGGAGGGGCCATGGCAGCCGGAGACGGGCAGATTACTTGGAACAATTCTAAGGGGCTGAGTATTCCTACTGCCACAACAGCCACCGCCTTATACGAGAATCCATGGGGATTAGCACATGAATTAGGGCATGAACTACAATTACGTCCTGGACGAAGCCGCTACGACGGAATGCTTGAAGTGACCAATAATTTATTATCTGCCTACATACAACGTTGTTATAACGGAGCAGAATCTTCACGGTTATACAATACACTGTCAAACGGTTCAAATTACAATTCTGAATTTGAAAGAGCCATGTGCTATTATCAAGCAGAGAAAAGAGCACACAATTACAACATGAATGGAACCCGCACAGTGCTGACCAAATTAATTCCACTGTGGCAACTCTATATATACGCTGCCGAAGTAGAAGAAAAAGACTGGTTTAAAGACTATTACCAACATCTGCTGACCGACAAGTATGAAGGCACAAATGGAGCTGCACAGCTACAAGTAGTACGCATCTTCTGTAAAATTTCAGGGCAGAACTTACTAGACTTCTTCGAGCACTCAGGATTCCTTACTCCTACTAATGATGTAACAGATAAAGGTGAAGAGATAAAATTCAATGTGACCAAAGCAATGATAGATAACCTCAAAGCAGAAATCCAATCAATGAATCTACCCAAGCCTCAAGTGGAGATTTGGCGTTTGACTGACCAAAAGGAAAATATAGATGCTTTCAAGAATAAAAGTCCTATAGTAAAAGGAACAGCTACACGCAATAATACATTATTTACAATGAACAACTACAAAAATGTAGCAGCCTATGAAGTATATACTAAAGGAGAGTTGGTATTTGTATCGCCACACAACAGTTTTACAGTACCCGATAACATAGTTGATAAGTCCACTTATGTAGTAGCAGTAAGTGCTATAGGAGAGAAAGTAAAAGTTACATTCTAATTCTGCGTATTAAACATTACTCAACAAAAATAGCCCATCATGAAACTTGCCAAATTATTGAGATTTTTATTTGTACTAGCCTGTTCTCCGACAACAAGTTGTGCGGATAGCAGCCAAGTTCAGGATGAAAATACGACCGTCCCATTCTCAATTCTCCTAGACGGCGTCGATTGTCCAAAACAAGAAAATAACATACAAGTCCCCACTTCCGGAAAAGAGTATCTTTTTAAGATAAAAGCAGAAAACAATTTGACATGGTCTGCAGAATTACAAAATGTATCGGAGGGATGGCTGACAACAGAATCAGAAGGAACACATCAGGGCAACAGCGAACTAACCATAAAAGCTGCTTCCTGTTCTGACCCTAACAAGCAATATTCAGGTATATTACTTATCAGTAACCTTAAATCTAAAGTCAACTACCGTTTTTATTTCAAAAAAGTTTCCTCAAAAGAATTCCTTTTTCCCTTGCAAGACAAAGAAGGGTTTGAAAATGGAACCGGTCGTCTGACAAAGCAATGCAAACTTGAGTCTGAAGATATGGTTTTGTTGTGGGACAAAACACTCGGAACTAAACCTACCAAATTTGATCCTGAAGATTTATTAAAACAAATGCAAGAAGGATTTGACTTTATGATAGACAAAGCCGGATTTGCTAACCGTACCACTTCGATTGTAAACAAATATAAGCTGGTTGGTATTGTACGGGACGATGAAAAAGGAACAGCCATCACTTATAATAAAGCACCAATAGCTGTTTTTGAATTGAGTCTGAACCGTGCTCGGCCTAAAAATAAATATGGATATAACGGAGCGATGCATCACGAATTATGCCATAGTTTCCAATTTATAGCCCAAAACGACGGCTCACCAATGGGAATCGGAACTTTTGGTGAAATGACTTCACAATGGTCGCTATTGAAAAAATATACAGACTGGGGCGATCTGGAAAACGGTCATCTGAAAGCATACCTAAAATTAGCCCACCTCACACTTATGGATGAAGAAAACCAATATCATTCACCCTATGTATTGGAATATTGGGAAATGAAGCATGATAAAATAGTTAGCCGGATATGGAAAGAGGCTAATAAAGCAGATAACTATGATCCCATAGCTTGTTACAAACGCTTGACTGGTATTGATCAAACTACTTTCAATGATGAGATATTTGACGCATGCCGCCGCTTCATCACTTGGGATATACCACGTATTGCGAAAGATTATGCTAAATACGCTAACCTACATATATGTAAAGTACGTCGGACTACAAACAATCAGTACCGCTCTCTCCCAGAATTCTGCCCTGAAAACTATGGTTACAATAGTATTAAACTAAATGTTCCAACTGGTGGAACTACCATAAAAGTAGGTTTCAAGGGAAATATCAAGTTGCAAGGCTTCACTATCAAGAAAGATTTCTTCAAAGGATGGAGATATGGGCTTGTAGCTATGACAAAAGAGGGAAAACGAGTATACAGTGATATCCACAGAGAGGATGAAAAACAAATAGCTTTTATAGTTCCGCAGAACACCACTCATCTGTGGTTAGTAGTAATGGGAGCTCCCACCGAACATTGGAAATACAAGGAAGGTGATGAGTCGCAATGGCCCTATGAGTTTACATTAGAAGGGACAAACGTAGACAATAGCTTTTTGGATTGATTTTACAGTATTTTAATCATATGAATCAGTAGTTGAAAAGCTAATAGGCAATCTGGCTATTGATTTACAGTTATATAAATAAGAATATGAAACGACTTGCATCTATTTTACTTTTAGTCTATTTGTCTTTTACATTCATTTTATTCGGATGCTCAGATGATAACAGTATTGTACAAGATCCTCCCCAACAAGAGGAAGGAGACAAAAATGACGATGATTCACCTGAAAATGGTATTGACTATGATAAAGTGGGATTAGAGTACGACGACGGAACGAACTTGGTATTCCACATCAAAATAGCTATTGATAAGGAAGGTTACAATATGAAAAACAAAATGTTCTTTATCAATAACTTGAAGAAGCAATGGGAAGACATTAACATACGATTTAACGCTTTGGACAAAGAAAAACAATTAAAACGTAATTATATTTTTGTTCCCGACTTGGATGACATTATCATTTATGATTTTAAGGACAAGGATAGTCACTGGACTGTCAACAAGGATTACGCTTCTCGCATAGACTTCAACAAGTATCAATGTCTAGTAGCTTATGACTTTGTCGTACAACAAGGCGAAGGTGGAGGCGGTTGCGGTGATGATGGAAAAGGTATGAGTAACATTCTTGTTATCAATCCCAGCGAGAATAATATAGGAAAATTTTATGACCATTTTCAAGATAAAGCCAATACAGTAGCTGCTATTACACACGAACTAGGGCACTTCCGAGGCATTTGGGACCTCTATGTCATCAACTTTAGCGGAAAGAATAATCCCGTTAATGGCGAGGGGTTCAGAGCTCCAGATGGAGTTATGAATGACAACACATATGGACCGATCGAAAAAGTATATTGGAACGAATACGAGATTTTATGTCTCAACGCTTGTTTAGCAAGGAAAGAATACCGTTTATATGACACTTGCTTGTGGGAATATTTTACAGACAACATCGAAATCAATGTAACGGAAAAAGGAGAGGATGTAAGTAGCTTCACGCTGAATTTCTATAAGTATTCAAGCGGCAAAATAGACTCTAATATTCATTTTACCCAAAAAGTGGAAGGTTCGGCTTTACGTAAAGATGCCCGACAGCTATTTTGGTATGGAACGGCCTATTTTCAATGGACATCGATGTTCCTGCTAGAAGTTGTCAATTCTAAAACCGGCCACAAAGGGTATCGTTTTCTGCCCTATTATGAACCTCATACTCAAGGACTAAAGGACAAATCAGCTAATCTCATTACCGGAAAATCAACATATCGAATAAATATTGACATCAAATAATAAATAGATAAAATGAATAGATATAAAAGTATAATTGTCGGATTGGCAACAATGTTAAGTGTTACCATGAATGCACAATCTTTCAAAGAATGGCAGAATCCTGAAATCAATGCCGTCAATCGTGCACCAATGCACACTAATTTTTTCGCTTACGAATCAATAGAAGCAGCAAAGAGCAATAAAGAAAAGTCATCCAACTTCATGACCTTGAACGGAATTTGGAAGTTCGACTGGGTAGCAAATGTAGATGCACGCCCTACAGATTTCTGGAAATTAGAATTCAATGATAAAGGATGGAATGATTTACAGGTGCCCGGAGTCTGGGAGTTAAACGGATATGGAGATCCTATTTATGTAAATGTCGGATATGCATGGAGAAACCAGTTTAAAAACAATCCGCCATTAGTACCCACAACAAACAATCATGTGGGTTCTTATCGGAAAGAGATTATTGTTCCTTCCGATTGGAAAGGAAAGGATATCATAGCCCATTTCGGTGCAGTAAGTTCAAATATGTACTTGTGGGTAAATGGCAAGTTCGTAGGTTATAGCGAAGACAGTAAACTTGAAGCAGAGTTTGACCTGACTCCTTACCTAAGAACAGGCCAAAAGAATCTAATAGCTTTTCAAGTATTTCGTTGGTGCGATGGAAGCTATTTGGAAGATCAGGACTTTTTCCGTTATACGGGTGTAGCACGCGATTGTTATCTTTATACTCGGAACAAGAAACGCATTGAGGATCTCCGTATCACACCGGACCTAGATGAACAATACAAAAATGGTTCCTTACACATAGAATTAAGTTTAAAAGGCAATTGTAACGTTACTTTAGAACTGCTTGATGCAGAAAACAAACTAGTGACCACTTCGGAAGTAAAAGGAACGAAAAAAGTTGTCGAAACTTTAAAAGTGAAAAAGCCTAATAAATGGACAGCAGAAACACCTTACTTATATACTTTATATGCAACTTTGAAGGAAAAAGGCAAAATAACGGAAGTCATTCCTGTGAAAGTCGGTTTTCGTAAGATAGAATTAAAGAACGCGCAAATTTTGGTAAACGGACAACCTGTACTAATAAAAGGTGCTAACCGTCATGAATTAGACCCGGTTGGCGGCTATGTCGTATCTCGTGAACGGATGATTCAAGATATACAAATCATGAAACAGTTCAATCTGAATGCCGTACGTACCTGTCACTATCCTGATGATCCTTTTTTCTACGAATTGTGCGATAAATATGGCATTTATATGGTAGCCGAAGCAAATATTGAGTCCCATGGCATGGGTTATGGCAATCGGACATTGGCCAAACGTGATGATTACCGAAAAGCGCATTTGGAACGTAACCAACGGAATGTGCAACGTAACTTTAACCACCCAAGTATCATATTCTGGTCATTGGGTAATGAAGCCGGTTACGGACCTAATTTTGAAGCTGCCTACGACTGGGTGAAAGCAGAAGATCCAAGCCGTGCCGTACAATACGAGCGGGCCGAAATAAAAGGAAAGACAGATATCTATTGCCCGATGTATGCCGGTTATAATTGGTGTGAAAATTATAGTAAAAACCCGCAGCACCAAAAGCCATTGATTCTGTGCGAGTATGCTCATGCAATGGGAAACTCACAGGGCGGATTTAAAGAATATTGGGACTTGGTACGTAAATACCCGAAATTCCAAGGTGGTTTTATTTGGGACTTTGTTGATCAGTCTTGTTGTCGGACCGGAAAGAACGGCAAGATGATATATGCCTACGGAGGTGATTTCAATCGTTATGATGCCAGTGATATCAATTTCTGTAATAACGGACTTATCAGTCCGGATCGTGTGCCCAATCCTCATGCATACGAAGTACGTCACTTCTATCAAAATATATGGACCACCCCTGCTAATCTGAAAAATGGAGAGCTAAACATTTTCAATGAATATTTCTTTCGTGACTTATCAGCCTACTATCTAGAATGGGAAATACTGAAAGAAGGAAAAATAGTACGTCAAGGACGTATCGACAAGCTAGATGTACAACCGCAACAAACAGCAACGGTAAAACTGGATTGGGGCCAAACCACTCCCAACGATGAGTGGTTACTCAATGTTGCGTATAAACAAAAACAAAACGAAGGGCTCCTACCCGCCGGACATATTGTAGCCAAAGAACAACTTACACTCAATCCGTACTCAGCTCCCTCCATGATATTAGAGAACAGCAAACAAAGTAATATTGAAATTACCTCTCCCACTGTTCTAGATAATGACAGAAAATATCTGATTATCAGTAATGATGTGTTCAATATTGAGTTTGATAAACAAAATGGATATTTAACTAAATATGAAGTAAATGGGCTGAATATGCTAAAAGAAGGCGCTATTTTGAAACCAAACTTTTGGCGCGCCCCTACAGACAATGATTTTGGTGCTAAAATACATCAAAAATATATCGTCTGGAAAAATCCGGAAATCAAACTCAAATCGTTTAAACAATATATAGAAAATAAACAAGTTTTTATAGAAGCAATTTATGATATGCCGGATGTTTCTTCCAAGCTAAGTCTAACCTACGTCATTAATAATAAAGGTGCCATTAAAGTCACCCAAAAAATAGCAACAGACAAGGAGGCAAAAATATCCAATATGTTCCGTTTTGGCATGCAAATGCAAATGCCACGTTATTTTGAAACTATAGAATACTACGGACGTGGTCCTATGGAAAATTATAGCGACCGTAACCATTACACCGATTTAGGTATCTATCGGCAAAGCGTCACTGAACAATTCTACCCTTATATCCGCCCACAAGAGAACGGAACAAAAACCGATATTCGCTGGTGGAGAATTGTAGATAAAGCGGGCAACGGTATTGAGATAGTGTCTGCTGCCCCATTCTCAGCTTCAGCATTACATTATACCATAGAATCCCTGGATGAAGGTTGGAGTAAACGACAAGGACATTCTCCTGAAGTGGAAGAAGCTGATCTAACTAATCTTTGTATAGACAAGAAACAAGCAGGTTTGGGCGGCGTTAACAGTTGGGGAGCCATCACCCTTCCTGAATATCAGATTCCTTATGGAAATTACGAATTTACATTTATATTAACACCAATACAAAATATACTGATTTCTTTAGGAAAACTATGAATATAAGAAGCATACTCTAATTATTTAACGTGAATTTGATATAACTCAAATTGCCTGTCATTGATAAAATTCACATCAATGGCGGGCTTCTTCTCAAAGAGACAATAGGCAGCAATAGCTGAGAGAACATTGGCGATAAAGAGTTGAATGAACAACATTTGGAATGTTCAATCTATGCGATATCTTTCAACTCGTCATTTACATTCTCTGTCATACACGTTTCCGCAACAGAATTTTGTCAGCCGCACTCATCTGTGATTTTTTCATGTTGTTCTCCACCTTCATTAGCAACTGGATTCCATTTAAGAACAGATTTTCAAACAGAGCCTGACCAATATTCACCTGCTGTGGAGAACACATACCGACCAGTTCCACCAATTCTACCGGATCAAATTTCATCAGGGGCTCACAGGTTACATAGGTGGGGATTCCATAGTTGGTGATCTCCTGCATAGCAGCCGCACGTTCCCGGGGCAGGGGAGCATTCCTCATTATATTCGGATAAAAACGGTTCGTCTCAATGGTGGTTCAAAGGACGGACTTCTTCATAACCAGATGATCCAGATATTCCCAAAAACGGGCGGGATTCTTTGACTGGAAGAGATACCTGTTATCAAAACCGTCATATCTCTATTCTATATAATTAGCATCAAAAATAAAAAAGAAGACAAGTTCTTCAGAATAAAGAATTATCTCCTTTCATTTACTACCAATATGCAACAGTATAAACCTCAAAAATCTCTACCTTTATTTCGGCTAGAGAAAAAGGTTAATTAAAGTCTCTTGTTCACAACAATCAGCTGATAATCAGTTCATATTATAAATTCAATCAAAACATTACAGGCTATCAAACAATACACATACAAAAAATCAAGCACCGAACAACTTTATATTTACAGAGCTCAACTAGTAAACAGCAAATCAGTGACACACCTCTATGTACCGTTACATCACTTATCTATTCACGACAGTTCATCTGCCAGGGTACAAAGCATCCGCTCAATAATCTGATTCTCCTTACATTTATAAGCTATGGAATAGGCGTTAATACCAACCGGGGGCACATAGATAGCAGCCAGTTCTATAAATGATGCCAAAGCAACATCATATAAAAAGTCTTCCTTAGACAATTCCAAACGTTGCTGGATTACTTGATAATAAGCATCCAACACAGAATCCTTGAAGGGGCAGAGGAGAGCGTCCCCTTTAAGACTAGGAAGACTAGTCAAACGGGCAATATCTGACATATATGGCATAACACCTACATTAGCCAGGTCTATAAAACAAATATGACCAGTGTGAACCAGAAAATTAGTAGGAAAAGCGTCACCGTGACCGATAACCTGAGGAGCTTTATTGAAACGGAGGGCTAGTTTCTGGATCAAATTTCGCCATTTCTGATTGAAATAATTACTGCGGACAATACTTCTCCATTTTTCCTCATATAAATCACTACCATGTTGATATATCGATATATTCCTGTCAGCTCCCCAATACTTCAAATGCAACTTTGCTAATTGATTAGCTGTTTCTTGCCATGCTTCCTTAGAACTATCTGAGCTCAATTCATTTCCACACAAATATTGTTCAAATAAGATAATTTTGCGAGGTTCAGCATTATTAGCAAGGTATAAAATAGGATTAGGAACAGGAAAACCGTCCTTTTTTAATAGTTCTAAAATTGAGTATTCTGTTCTATTAGTAATCTTTGCAACCATAATATCTTTATCTCGCTCTACTTTAAAGCACTGATAATCGCTTGCAAAAATCGTTCCTTGAAATTGAGATATACGAAAACTATTTTTTTCAACTGAACTTTCATCATCCCATTCTGTTCCAATTATAATTTTTGCAATCGATATATAATCTTCACGAGTAAACATCTTTAAGCCTCCTTTTTGTATTCATTTATAACGCGAATAATTTATATTGAATTATATATTGCAGGGACACAATTCCCTTTTATTAGCTATTATAACATTGTAGCAATCTGATTTTCCAAAGCCTTCTTAATAAAAGCATTAATGGAAACGCCTGCCTGTTTGGCTAATATGGCAATACGACTATGAATCTCCGGTGTTATACGGATATTAAGCGAACCGGAATAGCTTTTATGCGGTTCAATGCCCTCTGCCTTGCAATATTCCAAATAATCATCTACCGCTTCATGGAAAGCTTCAGTCAATTCCTTAACACTTTCTCCTTCGAAATTAACAAGTCCGTCAATTCCCTCTATCTTTCCAAAGAAAACACTATCCTTTTCGCTAAAATTGACTAACCCCATATAGCCTTTGTAAGTTAATGTATTCATAATCATCCTCCTTTATTTAATAAATCCAGCTTCTTTCAGATCATTATTATACACTTGTTTCATTGCGTAACCTTTGATGATATTTCCCGGATGTGGTTTATGTATCATAATAGGACGACCCAATTGATTTTTGAATATGACCCTTGATCCGGAAGTTTTACCCTTATTGGACCTTTCATTCAAAAGTAAACTCCGTTAGCAATGACCTAAAACGTTCTATTAATTTATCTTTTGCGACCAACCTCGCATGATATTTTAATTTGGGTAACTATATACAACAATACCCTAGATCCTGCAATAAAAAAATCTAGGGTATTATTTGAAGATTACATATTGACACTCCAACTCATCTCTTGTATCCCCTCTGCTATCGTCTTTAATGCTTACAATTTTAGTTACAGCATAATATCCATTGATATTTTTCCAAACAACAGCATCTCCTATTCGGGGTGTCCTGCATCTAGAAGAAAAATCAGCATTAATCAAATTTAGACTGCTCAAGTCTTTGACATTCTTTATTAATGCTATACTATCAATGTCCGCACTATCAGAACATGCATGTATTGATGTATCAGATGCTTTACTCCACTTAGTTGTAAAACCCCTTTCTTGCAATCCTATGATATAAGTTCCGTTATTATTAGAATAATCAAAGACAAAACTTCCAGAATCATATGGTGAGACATAGATTTTTGATGTCATAGATATTGTAATAGTCCTTTTATTTATTCTAACTTTATCAAGCGCAATTCCCACAATAAGACCACCCACAACTGTCACAAATAATCCCGTAAAGATCTGGTAAACAATTTCCATATTAAATTCTTATTTCTAGGGTGCAAAGATACTATCTTTATCCTAAATTATTATCTTTATTAACGGTGTTTTATAAAAATATGAGCCCTTTACTGTTTAATCAGTCATTATAAATCAGACAAGCCTCTTTAGAGTAATGTCACAAATAATCACCTTAAATTTATAGTTGTAAATAAGAAATATTATAGCCTTTGACAGTATATATACTCCACTAATAACAACTCCGTATTTTTGAAATTGCGGCATAGTTATTATTTCTTTTATTAACGCTTACGTTCACCACGTATGTCTCTAAAGAAACTCGTGACTATTCTTTCTCCGTTACACTACGAAAGACAATAACGTCACTCCCACAGACATACTCTAAAGGGTTCACTCTCGCTCCGCACTTGGACAATCCCCCCTGTTGTCAATTAGGGATTCATTGGGATATGGAGATTTCGGAGAAATGATAAATTAGACAATGAGAGTGATAATTGGAATAAATGGGGTACTTGAGACAATAATGATTTAGCTTCTAAACTCATCCCTTCATAGTTTTCAATTATGTCCGTCATTTTTATTTGCATGGCTAATTGGATGAAATGAAGGGGAAATAATGAAGCTATATATAAAGGATAACAAGTAAATACATTATGGCAATTAATACATAGCATTATTCATAAACACAGAGAAAGTGTCTCCTTTGGGAGATACTTCCTCATGGAAAACAACATTAGTTTTCATTAATACTATCTTTATGATAATTCTCTACTACTCCGTATTTTCATACTCTTATATATATTATACCGCAATTTCAAAAATACGGACTAAGGTTTGGGTTTTATAGATTTTCTATTATTTGGTATATTCAAGGCAATTTCTAAACTAGTCTTCATAAAATCAATCAACCTCTTATAGTTTGATCTTTGTTTTTTGCCTCCCATTGGGATAATTCCCCCAATAACATTAAGAGGAATATCCATCTGAAAGGTTTGGTCATTATTACTAATCGCTTTTTCCAAAGCTGGGTTATATTTTATCAGTTTCCCAATTTTATCTACATACTTACTCCCTCCTTTTATAGATTTTACTCGTACCATCCATACGGAATCAGTAGTAGCCTTCTTCGATTTCATAGTTATCTTGTTCTTATTCAGGTAATCGTCCAAAGACTTGATAAACTTCTTCGAGTGATCAGAAGAGTAATAGACTGTATACTTTAGTCCATCATTCTTTCTTATGCCAATTCTAGAGAGCAATTGGATTGTATACCAGAACTTATACTCATCCTGACCAGTTTTAGATTTATATGCTTTCCTTAGTTTCCCCGATACAGACGGAGGTAAATCCCAATTACCGCAAAGGATAATATTCTGATAATCTCTGTATACATTGGTTGATTTGGTATCGGATGCACCATAGTAAGTAATAGTAAATTTTCTTCCGGCTAATCCTTCTGTCAGCAATGCTTCTCTAAGTTTATCAGCCCATTCCGATTTACCAGCCTCCTTAGTTAATATTCTCTCATCATCCGTCCTGTAGTCTTTCCAGATAACAATCAGTGTTTTCCCAAATGAACTATAACACAAAGAGCAAACAGTCTTGACAAATGACGCATACGTAGCATCATCCGGTTTATGTTTTCTGCTCACCCTAAAAGTAAATTCTCTAAAATCAACCTGACAGTTATACTTGGGTGTTATATCAAGTAGCTTAAAGCAGGAACTTTTACCCAACAACACATCTCCTGCTCCTTCATAAATAATCACGTGAGAACCCATACCGGGATGTATCAAGTCAGACGGATAGAAATGAATATTACATTTTTTATCCTTCATCCCCATCCATTCAGAGTAATACTTCGGTATCAATCCCAATACAACATCCCGTTTGGTCTGACTAAGCCTGTCTGTCCCTTTATAGAAATCCAAGCTCCCTCCCTTTATAAATGTATCATACATATCCTTTATATCCGTCTGGGACTTACACCGATAACCACCCTTTTTATTCTTCTCGGAGAATACGCCTAACAAACCCTTAGAGAAAGTAATGAATGGTCTTAAGAACAATGGAGTTTCATCAAGAAGGATATATTTTCTTAAGTTGCCCTGCTGCATTAATTTCTTGAAGTCACCATCAAATACAGGAACAACCGGATTAGAATTATTCGGTTCATAAAGCAAGAAATAGTTAATCAGGTCAGTAAAGAAACGTACATGTGTGATGATTAGAATTCTAATATGAATCACTTGCTCCGGATGTGTTTTGTACTCCTTCATCTTCTCAAAATCAGCATCCGAATGGATCATCAGTACATCATTGGGTTTTAGGGTTTCGCCATGTAGTATCTCTCCAATCAGATTATCTACGATCCATTGATACATTCTGTTGCATTCGTTTTTCGTATCAACACAATATAATATACCCTGATCCCATTTCTGACGTATCAGCGATTTAATGGATTCAGTCTTTCCTGAACCACAACCACTAGAAATGCAATATCCATCCGGTGTGTCCGGTATTACTATCGTTCCAAACGGAAAAGGTATATCAAATCCGTTTTCTCCCGGATGAATCGTAACATTTATTCTTTCCGGTGTTCTATGAGGAAGACATAATATGGTTTTCAATAAATCCATAAACTAAAAACTGTTTCTTGATTTCCCCCAATGTTGTCATACAGTTCGATACTTCATCCCAATTCCTTTTCAATATGATGTCTCAATTTTTCAGGGCTAATGATAGGGGAATTCACATGGAACCTGATATTTTCTGGACATCCCTTGAAAGCTTTTGCCGCTATATTACCAATACAAAGCGGCAGATAAATGTCGGTCAGAGCTACACATCCTTCAAATGCAGACTCGCTAATATCCGAATCGGCAGGAAGGGTGACTTCTTTCAATTTTGTACATCCTTTAAATATATTTCTCGGTACTTTCTCAGCCCATTCAGGAAGAATCACCCTTTCAATGTATCTGTTTCCACAGAAAGCACCGGGGAACAAATAGGTTTCACTCCCCGACAAATCAACGCTTGCACTTTTGTAACGCATCCAATTAGGGATGCCACGATTCTCTTCATTCGTTTTCATTCTGTTATCCATTTATTTATAATTTCATTTGTCACAATCATGTGGGAAAGGGTATATAAACCGCATCTTTCCCGGTTTGAATTCAATCTAAACATAATATAATTGAGATTAAGGGGAAGCCCCTTTATTCGAGACTTCCCATGAGTATTATCCTCAGCCGAACATATTGTAGTTACTCTCTACAAAGTTCTCAGGCAGTATCTTTCTATCCACACCAAGAAATCTGACCAGAGAATTCTTCAGGTAGATTTTAGGTTGACCGGGCAATTGCTGTAGTTCCGATAAAAAGGTGTGTGCTTCAACCGGATCATACGTTCCCCCATTACCTGACATCAGGCCTATTTTATAGAGATCGCAAAAAGGGAGAGAACTGTTTATCATTTGCATGGAAGACGGAAAGTCTACAATCGGTTCTATACTGGCGAATATTCGATACCCCCTGTTATGCAGTTCTTCCATAGTACCGATACGTTCTATATTGGATGATGCCCCCCGTTCCAGTTCATCATGTCCGGTCAGGGTGAATCCGAATGCCATATGTTCCCTGTATTGGTCCTCATCAAAGTTCCCATAGCTAGCCAGCAATCCAAAGAAATTGTCTATGAAATCGGCACGCTTGGTCAGAACTTTTACATTCACACCGTTCTCCACACAAGTCTTTACTCCCTGTGCTGTCAGTTCCATTGTTTCAGGAAGCAGCGGATCGGTGGTGAAACTGAAAAATAATCCGGCCCCACGTAAGGACTGTAGATTTTGGGAGAATTCCTTCCCAAATACCGCAATAGCATCCTGTTCATCCTTGAAAGCCTTTTTCAAGGTTACTGTAGAACTCCACAAACCTGGCCGTAAAGCTGCTGGGCAGAAACAATAGTTGCACCAATTCGAACAGCCAATGTGAAAATTACAAGCCCATTCTCCATATTCGGCAGCTTTGCCGGAAGGCTGATAAATAGCCCTGCCATGATAATTTTTCTCTCTTTTCATATTTTATTACTAAAATTAAACTAATAATATCCACTTTTATAAACCCTTCATTTCCTTCATACCCGGGATATTTTCAGGCATAAGAGGGGCTGTGACAGGAGGGGAACGTCCTCCCGCCAGAATAAATTGTGTTATCATTTCAATTGTTTTTTATCAGGATGGAATCAGCATTTACCTTTGTGGGTCTTATAAGGATTGGACTGCAGAAATAACTTGGAAGCCTTATCGAACTGCATTTTGACAAAATCCTCCTTCTTTTTGCCACAGTTGCGTTTATAGCCTGACGGGGATGCAATCTCGTCCACATCATTCTGGGTAAAGGACTGTATCAGGTCCATGATGTAAAGGGTAGCGTCTTCCTGGCTGAGGGGCTTGCAGGCTTTCTTCCACTGGGCGATGACAAGTTCGGGAAGGGTCTTGCTCTTCAGGGCCAAAGAGTTACTGCCCTTGAACTTCTGTATAGCGGCCTTGTGAATCATAATACCGAACTCGGAATAATCGAATTTAAGTGTCGGTTCGTCAGAATCCATCGCCTTTACAAGCGGATTACGGCGTACTATGCCGGGAACCAGAGTCACCCATTCACAGGCTGCCGTATAGTTATAGCCTTCGCTTTCCAGACGCTGGATATACGCCAGTGCATCCTTCGTATCATCAGCCACTTTGTCGTTTGCCAGTACCCCCGTAATGAAATCGCTGTTGGACCAGGAGAAAACCTTCAAATTGATAGCCTGAAGCATCTTGGAGAGGTCGACCCACTGAAGAGGCGTATAAGCGTAAACTCTGGGGGCTAGTTTGTCGGGATGTTCACGACGAATTCGACGGATACCGGAAAAACGGGTCTGACCGTCAACAATTACGATAACCTTGTAAAGCAGTTCATCCGGAATGGGATTCCCGTCAAAGCCGACTATAGTATATCCGAACTTAGCGGCAACGGTTCCCGGGATAACAAGGCACATGATCTGGCAACCTACATCCTTTATTGCACTGGCAAGCTCACTCACAGCCTTATCCTTGGGGATACGATTCAGAAGGAACTTGGCTATGATAATATCTCCCGCTTCTTCAGCACCCAGAAGATCAAGCAGCAGGAAGGTGTTGAACACCTTGGCAAAATGCTTCGGGGAAAGATCGGATATCTTCATCGTTTCATTCTGGCAAAACTCTTGATTCTCAGGGGAAAGTTCACCTGTTATTTTAAGCAGGTCTCTGACTACAGCATGATCCTGACCGGTATTCAGGGGAGTGGGAAGAGGGTGTTTATCTTCTTTTTTCATAGTTTTAGCACTTTCCTTATTAAGTATATCTGCCTGATTTGCGCCACTGTTACTATCAGGCGTAGCACTACCCTGAGGTATCATACCATTATTTACACTCTCTACCGTTGCTTGAACGGTTCCCTGCTCTGATACTTCAGTCACAGGACTTTGATTGTTTTCTACCATACTACTATTATTATTTTTCTGTTCAGCCTCCTTATCAGCTTTGAGAGACTCTACTAAGGCATTATTCTCATTACGAAAAGCTATGCCTGATTCATTCAAGTGTGTCAGCCCTGGTCCAAAACCAGTAGAGGGGATTTGACCTGTACCCTCTATCCTTTCGTAATCCTCTGACATTTTAGTCTGGTTTTAAATTATAATAATATGCAACACTTCATCAGGTTGTTGCTTAACCTCGTAACCAACCTTCATTTTTAATATCAGACAGAAGGGCAATTACTCCTTTTATATAAAGAACGTTCTTTCTCTGTTATAATCCGAAGTTCACCGGCAAACTTCTTCACTAGATCCATACGGTCCAATGTGATGGCGACTTTTATTCCGAGAAGAAGTTTCTGTTTCTTCTCCAATAACTGCAGCATTTCTACGTTGTCTATACTTTGTTTCATACTTCATTGTTATTTGAACGCTGCAAAGGAAAGTATTTTAGATATAATACACTAGAAATCAGCTTGTTATAGCAAAAGAAAAGAAAATCATTTTTTGCTATAGCAAAAGGAATTATATCATTAAGTTGCTGATACAAAGATGTATAATAGCAAGCTGGTAAAAAAGAGTTGGAAGGTAATTGGAAAAGTTTACTATAACAAAAAAGCTACTCCCTATCATAAGGAATAGCTTTCACGGGCAACAAAATCACAAGTTAAATTATGTCATATCAGACAAAAAATCCCAAATGTTGTCAGAGCTAAAAGATAAATAATCTCTATTGCTGACTCATTTATCTTTCATTATTTGATTACTGAATAAGGATTTCATATAACTTGCAAATTTTTCAGTTGTTGGATGATCTGCATGCTTACAATAATCATTTTCATGTTTTTGTTCTTTACAGATGAAGAACAGTACCATCCTTCCATATTTACTTGTTACCACATTGGAATCTTTTTGTTTTCCCATTCTTCCATTTGATTTCGAATAGAAATATCGCACAATGCAATAAAGACAATAAGACTTGGGATCCCTATCAGTTTTCCACTCAATCCGTTCAACAAGGTCATCAGGTCTACATCTTCCTGTCAAACGATAAGCAAAACTTCTTTTTGTCTGAGCATTGTTTTCTATATATCCTTCATTGGCAATGTAATTAATAAATTCTTTAAAAACGTCCACACCTTGTTGTTTTATGACAGTTTTGACATCAGCTGTACAAAGACGATCATTCATATTTGATTCCGACTCGAAATAGTCACCAGGCAATGTAAATTCCTGATTCGCATCACTGTCAGAGTCAGTACTTTCGGTTTCCACCGGCTTATCAGACAAGTTGGCCTGTTGTAATTCATTGAGAAAACTATGAATTCCTTCTACAAGGGGAGTTTGAATGATATTGTTAATCATCTTCAACTCTTTGGGAGTAAAATCCTTTTCAAACATGGACAGAATTGTCCGAGTCCACAGGTCAAGGAGGCTCAGTAACTCCTCAATCGGCAGTTCTCTTCTGATACTCTTCTGTATTTTCTCCGCATATTCTTTGTTTTGAACAAACAAAGTCTCTGTATCTTTCATCTTACAGTAAAGCAAGTCATAAACCTCCTCTTCCTGTTGTTTTTCATCCAGATTTTGTAAAGACCTGCAAACAAAAGCATTTATTTCTGTATAGGAAGTAAGCAGACTTTGCATATAGCAGATACGCGAAATCTGGTGGAGATCACAATCATTAGCACGGACTGTCCCTACAAACATTTCTTCATCATCGTTTTTCAAACCGGCAACCAAAGAATCAAAGGCTGAAGAAGAACTGGGGATCATTTGTAACAAGAGCAGAGCCCTTTCTTCCGGGTATGTTTTCAATGTTCTGTATAAATCGTTGCTTGTCATTCTGTAATCAACGGGGATGTAAGTATTATTTCTCACTGACTGCCAAAAGATCCTGTTGTCAAATGCATAAGAGGCTATAATATTTACAGGTACACTGACCTTGGTAGCAAAAAGAATTATCCATAAATATACATTTCCATACTCTAGATTTTCTTGCGATTCATCGTTATCTTCCACCGGAATATTTTTTTCTTTCAGCACATTATAAATAACCTGTAGATTCCCCGTTTCAATTAGCTTTTCTAACAGTTCTGTCTTCAAATCGTCTGCTACTTCCAGCTTTAATTCATCAAGCAATGAAACTAGAAATTTATGAAAGACGCTGGTGACGGTCCTTTGCGAAATCTTTTCTTCTTCAGAAAGACGTTTCTCTAATTTTACATAATACTCGGATTGCCGCTTGCGTAGACTCTGCAGGCTGATCATTTGACTTCTGCTTTCTTTCATGACTATAATATAATTTAAAGATGATCTGTCCCTGTTCTATTTTCTTCCCCCGTTTTACGTTTCCTGGTTATTCTTTCCATATAAACCATAGGCACACAGTTCTTTGTTTCCTTATCCCAGTAGGCCTTCTTATGGTAAGTGTCGACATAGAAAACGTTGGTGAGTGTAATGGCCACATCACTTAAACCCTGTTCACGAAGGCGCTTTATCTCGGCCTGTTTCTCCGCATCATGAGGAGTCTGAATTATGACTTTTTTCCAAAAACTGGTCCTCTTACCTGCCAGTGGCTCTACATTTATTTCTGTGATATAACGATGGATTATTTTTCTCATGGTTTCAGGGGTAGTACCGTTTTTCAAATGCTCATAAGAATTACCAAGGGCATCCAGCATATCATCAAAAGTAATGTCAGCTTGAATCTGTCGCTGCAAACCATTGATAGCAGTCTCAAATTTTCTAATATTGCCTTGTTCAGCCTTTATGATGTCGTTCTGTTTTTGAGCCAATTCTTCGTATTTCTCTTTGGTAAAACGACCATGAACAAAATAACTTTCATCCAGATCAGAACGACGCTTCATGGTAGATTCCAGTAACTCACGTGAATGAGCTATTTTCTGATTATAGATTTTAATCTCTTCCTCATATGTCTTTTTAGCGTCACTACGTTTACAGACCATGTCATCATGTAATTCCTGAAGAGCAACGTACCATGCTAAAGATTCAATTGTATTCACATGAATATCCGGTGAATGAGACAACCCTTTTTCTACTGCATTATGTTTCACTCTACAGGAATAAGTACCATCCACTAAATTAACTGAATACGGAGCACCGCATGAACAACGAATCAAAGGATTCAGCAGATGAAGACCCTTCTGTTTGGAAAGGACACGGTTACTCTGCCTTCTAAGCCTGCATTTTTCCCACGTTTCATCATCTATAATCTGGGGATAAATATTATTGCTGGTACGGATACCTTTATATAATGGATCACTTAACATATGGTAAATTTCGGTCTTCATCGAAGTCACAGAAAGATTCTTGAAATATCCACGAGACTTTAATTCAGCACCAAGTGCGGCCAAACTGTACTCTCCAGAATTATACATATCAAACATCATACGGATTATTTTAGAATCTTCCTCATCAATCGCCCAAAAGCCATTCTCGTCAACCCGGTAACCCAATTTTACTTTACCGCCCATATATTTACCCTTATCATAACCTTGTTTTTTAGCTCTTTCAAACCTAACCTTTTTATTTCTCATTTCAGATTCAGCAAGTTGAACATAAAGGGTAAAGATGGTTTCAGCGCCTTCATCAATCGTCTTGTCATCTTTAAGTAGACGAATTCTTGGTTCTTTGATGATTAACTGAATTCCTTTACTGGTCAAATATTCCAAAATACTGAACAGAATCTTTTTTCTTCTGGCGATACGTGAGATTTCCCAAGCGAACACGCAATCATATTCACCTGTTTCCAATAGCTCTTTCATACGATTAAGGCCAAATCTTTCCTCTTCATCCAACTTTATCGCACTTTCTTTGGTAGCTATCGAGGAAATATCTTTATCTTTATACCCGTAAAAATGAGCCAGATCATACAGTTCTTTCTCCTGTTCATCATAAGATTGAGCTTCTGTTGATACACGGACTAGAAGTATACATTTCATTGATAAAAAAGATATTAGTAATTTATATGGACGCAAAGGTAGAAAAAAATATTTTACCCACCAAATAGTTAACCAATATCACAGCAAACGTTATGTGGGGCTTAATGGCTCCTATTGGTAAATCGGCTCTGCAAGAGTTTTCCGCTCTTTCCGTCACTACATTCCGTATGATAGGAGCTGCGGCTGCTTTCTGGATGTTATCTATATTCTGTAAACAAGAGCACGTCAACCACAGGGATATGCTAAAGATTTTCTTTGCTTCTCTGTTTGCCTTAGTATTTAATCAGGGGATCTTTATTTTCGGACTTTCCATGACTTCGCCTATCGACGCCTCTATCGTAACTACTACTTTGCCGATAGTAACCATGATTGTGGCTGCCATTTATCTGAAAGAACCGATTACAAACAAGAAGGTATTGGGAATCTTTGTAGGTGCTATGGGGGCACTTATCCTTATTTTAAGTAGTCAGGCTGCAAGTGGCGGTAACAGAAACCTTATCGGCGACTTGCTCTGTCTGGTAGCACAAATCAGTTTCTCTATCTATCTGACGGTATTCAAAGGACTATCTCAGCAGTATTCAGCGGTAACAATCAATAAATGGATGTTCGTTTACGCCTCGATATGTTATATACCTTTCTCCTATTATGACATTTCAACGATTCAGTGGGCCTCTATTTCCACCGTTGCTATCATACAAGTGCTCTATGTAGTACTAGGGGGAAGTTTCCTAGCCTATCTCTGCATTATGACGGCACAAAAACTGCTTCGTCCTACCGTTGTCAGTATGTATAATTATATGCAGCCGATTGTGGCTAATAGTCCTTTATTAGGCAGCGTATGTGGCCTACTATTGCTGCCATTATTATGGGAATCGGAAGTTTCGGCTGGCAGAAAGGACTTGCCATTGCGCTCGTATTTCTCGGTGTATATATTGTAACGCAAAGTAAGTCGAAGGCTGATTTCGAGAAAGCGGGAAGGGAATTGTAATAACCACCAATCATTATTAGTTATCAGACACGGATTACACAAATTTCACAGTCCTTTGATTGACTAAAACTGTGAAGTCCGTGTAATCTGTGCCTGAATAGTTTTATTCTAGTTAGCCAGGATAGTCACTTCTGCACCGGACGCAAAGTCTTGTCCGTTCTGCGAACTCAAAGCAGTAAAGCGAATATAACGTGCCTTTACCGGCTTGTCGAACATCACCCTCTTTTCCTTTGAGTTATTAGCAAAAGTACCTTTCTTGACCGGATCACCCCATTCTTTACCATCCATGCTGACTTGAATAGAGTAATCCTTGATATTACCATTATTTCCATTCTGACGCGGCAGATAGGTAAAGCCTTTGATTTCTTTTACTTCACCTGCATCAAGATCCACCCAATGCGGATATTTGGCAACCGTTACTGAATACATTGTATGCCATATCGTACTAGGATCACCGTCAACCAGATTAGCAGCATCTCCATCGCCTGATTCCTGGCTGCTGGCATATACCACCTGCATCTGGATACTTTCTATCTTTTCAAACTTCATAACGGCACTAATATCCTTATTGTCCTTATACCATGCTTTCACAGTACCTCCATTACGCAAAGGAATAGGTTCTGTATATTCCTGTACCTTTTTACTACCGTCAATCGTATAGCAGAATACAGCGTCTTTCTTTGCCGACGTCAATTCTACCATCCCGGCAGGAGTACGTGTGATAGACAAAGGAATATCTCCGGCAGGAGCAACATTAGCAACAGCTGCCAAATTCGCACCAACAGCCGGACGGATAATAAAGCCCATATTATGATGACCGGCAAATACCCTGTCTTGAACAAGAGGGCCACCTTGACCGCAGCTATTACCACCCAAACCGGTAACTGCACAATCCAGATGCAAATAAGTATCACCTGCTTTAGGCAATTGATATGGATGAGAAGCCAGGATCAAATCAAGAGCAGAATATTGAAGTGCAGACACCGACAGGCGATCGGTAGCTATAAAGACTGCCCCTTGTCCTGCCTGATTCGTCAATGCACACCAACGTACATCTTCATGATTACCCATATCCTGCGGCTTCGGGAAATTCACAAACTCACCCGCTACCGTATTCGTATGTTGCTCTATAAACTGGCCACTCTTACGGTCGGCATAGTTATCAATCGGTCCACGACCATAATAAGTAAAGTTAGCATATTCCTGAGGAACTTTCATCACATAGCCAAGACGTGGCAAAGTCAGGCTGGGACGAGTAGAAGTAATACTGGACTGCAATTCGATAGAACCGTCCGGATAAACCGTCCACACCTGATTGGTAATAAACTTAAAGTCATTGGCTCCAAATTTCCGGTCTGTCAGTTCCACAATACTATTCTTACCGGAACTGGTCCCCCCTTTAATGCTTGCAGCATTCGGTGCCTGCGATTCTACGGTAAAACTCAATACCATTTTACCATCCTTCTCACGAGCTGTTACCTCTATCATTTTATGTTGCAGGTTATGCAAACCATATTCAAACCAAGGAGTATAGAACCAGTTATCATTGTTTGTAAAGGCACGAAGTGCATCAAGTTTCGGTCCGTTTCCGGCCGCAATAATTGTTTTATCGCCGTATTTCAAGCTATAAATACTTCCGGTCTGCTGATCGAATTCCGCTTCAAAGCCGTCCCCTTTAATTTCGATTCTCTCTGTACTCGGGTTCATACGACTCTTCAGACTTCCTGCAGTAGCGGCAGCCACTTCACTGATTAACAGACGAGCCGTATTTCAAGATAGAGGTAAGCGGCAGCCACTTCACTGATTAACGGACGATCCGTAGCTTCCTTCACCAGTACCTGTTCTTCCGCCATTACGAAGTCTTTATCAGCCCAAGGCATCTTGTCTTTCAATATAAACTGCACTTTCACAAAGTACTCCGCATCTTTTTTAAACGCAGCACGATTATAGGGAAGAGAGATTTGCATCCGCTGGCGGGGAGCCAGATTGATGTCTTTCTTCAGAGTTGCCTGAATAGCCTTGCCGTCCTCATAAACGGACCACATCAAATAGTAGTCGTCCGCCAGATTCTTGAAATAATACTTATTGAAGATCTCAAAGACACCCTTCTCAACATCGACAGCTTTCACTCCGATATTCTGATATACTTTTCTCACTTCATAATATTGAGGTTTCGGTTCCAGATCTCCGAACACGATTCCGTTCATTACAAACTGCCCATCATTGGGAGTATCGCCGAAGTCACCTCCATAAGCCAGATAACGCGTACCCGTTTTCGGATCGTAATTATACATGGACTGGTCTACCCAATCCCATATAGCACCGCCACAGAAGAAGTTGGTAGACTCCATAGCTTCCCAATAATCAATAAGATTACCGCAAGCATTTCCCATTGAATGAGCATACTCGGAGATATGGAACGGATATTTAATATCATATTTCCCCTGTACAGCACCACGTACCCAACCGATAGACGGATACTGATTCGAACCCATATCAACAATATCATTGTTACGTTCATATTGTACGGGACGGGAAGTATCGAACTTCTTCAACGCATCATAAGCCGCCACAAAATTCTTACCCGGACCGGCCTCATTACCTAACGACCAAATCACGATAGAAGGATTGTTGACATTGGCATGCACCATTTCCATAACACGAGCCACATGAGCATTTTTCCATTCCACCGGATGAGAAAGCGAAGCGGCACCATAATAATATTCGTGTGATTCGATGTTAGCCTCATCTTCCAGATAGATACCATATTTGTTGCACAGGAAGTACCAATACGGATCATCCGGATAGTGAGAGTTACGAACATGATTGATGTTAGCACGCTTCATCAGCATAATTTCTTTTTCCATCATCTCACGGGTAATGGCATGTCCCACAGCAGGGTTGGATTCATGACGGTTCACCCCTTTCAGTTTAACGGTCTTTCCGTTCACATAATAATAGCGTCCGGCAAGCCCGAACTCATCTTCTGACGCAGGTGTATCTTTGATTTCCACTTTCCGAAAACCTACGATAGTAGAAACCGTTTCAATAGTCCTGTTCTTTTTATCTTTCAGTTCAGCAACAAGCGTATAGCGATAAGGAAACTCCGCCGACCACTTGTTAGGAGCCTTCACCTGAAAAACAGTTTGAACCTTACCAATCTCATTCGGAACGATCTTCTCTATTACCGGAGATGAAACGCCGTCTACCAACGTATTTTCATCAGAATACAGTTTATTGGCATACAAAGAATAATATACTTTATAATCCTTGGCTGCCTTTTTATCCAAGTTACGGATATCAGCGTTGATAGTCAAAGAACCATCCGTATAAGTAGCGTCCAAATCGGGAATAGCCACTAAGTCACGGAAATGAACCTTGGGAACCGAGTACAAAGCTACCGTACGGAAGATACCCGGCAGACGGAACATATCCTGTGCCTCCAGAAATGAACCATCCGAGCTACGATATACTTCGGCTGCTACGATATTTTTGCCTTTCTGAAGATAAGGGGTAATATTGAAATTAGCGGTATTGCGCGAGTTCTTGGAGAACCCCACATACTTACCGTTAATCCAAAGATAGAAGAAAGAATCCACACCGTCGAAACTGATGAATACTTCCCTGCCGTCCCAATCCTGAGGAATCTCAAAATCGCGGCGGAAGGAACCAACCTCATTACGGTGCTTATAAGTAGTCCAGTTAGCGGGCGGAGTACGCATCACTCCTCCGCGCCAGTCGTCTACCTTCACGCTATGTTGGAAGATAACCGGTTGATTGACATAAATAGGAGTTCCATACTTCAAGCTTCCGTCTTTCTGAATACCATAGATATTCCAGCTCGACGGTACAGGGATTACGTCCCACGAAGTCACATCATAATTCGTCTGATAGAAATCTGCCGGACGGGAATCGGGGTCGGGTGCCCAATGAAACTTCCAGTCGCCATTGAGAGACTGCCAGAACTTACTGTTTTCGGGCAATACTTTGCGAGCACTTTCCAAGTCTTGAAACGGAAAGAAATAAGCATGCGGCTGCTCCTTATTGAGAGCCAAGTTTTCGGGAGATTCCCACTCCGCTCCTGTCGGAGCATTCAAGGTAGCATAGGTAAACCCTTCCAAAGGTTGGTCTGCGAAACTCTGTACTGTGAGGGTGCAGCACAGAAGACCTGTTAACAAGGTTTTGTTCATAAGGTATTTTAAGTCAATAAATAATATTCTGTGTCCAATATTCATGGTTCTCTGAATGTAAATACAATCAGAAAGCATACCACCCCTATTTTTTCATCCGCTTTTTAACGTTCTTTTTCTAGTCGTCCCGTTTCAGGTCTGCGAAATAAGTATCGAGTAGGCTCTTTGCGGCTATAAATGATGTCAGATTTCCTTGCAACACTTGCTGTTCCTTTTCCAGAAGCATGGCTTCAATCTTCGGATTATGATAGAAACTGTCACGAAGTTGTTCGTTGATCGTTTCATACATCCAGTATTTACTTTGCTCGTTACGACGATATTCAAAATAACCGTTGGTCTTCACAAAGTCAATATATTCATAAATCATATCCCATATCTCCTTCACTCCAATATTATAAAAACCGGAATAGGTCAACACTTGGGGAGTCCATCCCGATTCGGGAGCAGGGAAAAGATGCAAAGCGTTACGAAATTGAGTAGCAGCAAGTTTTGCACGTTCCAGATTATCCCCGTCGGCCTTGTTGATCACAATGCCGTCGGCCATTTCCATAATACCGCGCTTAATGCCTTGCAACTCGTCTCCTGTACCTGCCAACTGAATCAGCAGGAAGAAATCTACCATAGAATGAACAGCCGTTTCACTCTGTCCCACCCCGACGGTTTCCACAAAAATCTTATCGAATCCGGCAGCCTCGCAGAGTACAATCGTCTCACGCGTTTTGCGTGCCACTCCTCCCAACGAACCTGCCGAAGGGCTAGGGCGGATAAATGACTTCGGATGTACGGAAAGCTGTTCCATACGCGTCTTATCTCCTAAGATACTGCCTTTACTACGTTCGCTACTGGGGTCGATAGCCAACACAGCCAGCTTTCCTCCTTTTTCAAGCACGTGCAAACCGAATACATCTATCGAAGTACTCTTTCCCGCGCCGGGAACTCCGCTGATACCTATACGGACAGAATTTCCGGAATGAGGCAGGCATTTCTCTATCACCTCTTGTGCTACGACCTGATGTTCCGGTTTCACACTTTCCACTAATGTCACAGCCTGGCTCAAAATAGTAATGTCGCCTTTCACAATCCCCTCAACAAACTCCGCCACCGAAAGCTGACGCTTTTTCGGCTTACGTTTCAGGTAAGGATTTACAGACGAAGGCTGCTCGATGCCTTTGTTGACAGCAAGCCCTTTGTATTCTCCACTATTTTCAGGATGTTCCATAGCCATAGAATTTAGCGTTTGATATTGATTTCAACTTTCGGATTCAACGGGTCGTTTGTAATCATAAGAATGCGTAAATGATGCTTCTTATTACCGACGTCACGTTTACGAATCGTTACTTTCAGCTTCGTCATTCCGTCCGGCGGCAGCACGGTCTTTTTCAGACTAACGCCCACAGAAGAATTAAACACCTGCAACTTACTGATTACTAACGGAGTCTTTCCGGCATTAGCAATCAAGATATTGTAGCTGGCTTTCTTTTTCTTTATCAATGGTACACTGAGGTCTATATTTGTTTCCGAGATACGGATAGCCGGCGCGTCCAACGAATCTTTCGCCGTCATCCGCGAGAAATCGGGAAGTAGAATAGCCGAAACGGGAATTTCATTATCCTCACTGACCTTATCACCGGCAAAACGGGAGAGATAGACGGAAGTCTGTGTCAATCCGTAATCATTCAGTTGGCTGGCGTCCAGCGTCAGTTTGACAGTTCCTTTCTTTCCTTTGAGCAGCACTTTAGGTTCCGCCTCCATTTTCAGGTAAGGAGGAAGATGCATCAGTACCGGTTCATAAGGACGGTCGGAAAGGTTGGCAATGCTGAACGTCATAGTTGGTTGCTGTCCGCGATATACATCGGGGAAGGCAAATTCATCCCGGTCGATACGGATATTACCGATAGCGAAAGGATGAGTCTTCGTATAATCCTTTATTTCCTGCACCACTTCACCCGTAAACTTCAGATAAACCAGACTCGGAGTAGCATTGCTATAAATACCGACCGACTTCTCGAAACGTCCCAATGCTTTGGCATCAAATGAAGCCTTTACAATACCTTTCGCTCCGGGAGCAATCGGTTCTTTTGTCCAGTCGGCCACGGCACAGGCACAAGAAGTGGTGACGTTGGTCAGCACCAAAGGCTGATTTCCAGTATTGGTAATGGTATACTCCACTGTCACCGGACGTTTCCATTCTATTTGTCCGAAGTTGTGCGTCTCCTTATTAGAAGAAATACGAGGTTGGGCGACAGCTGCCAAAGTGACAATAAGCAGAAAAAATATAGATAGTAAATTACGTTTCATGTGATATATTTTATTTTGGTGTACAAATGTAGGAGTTTTAGATGAGATATGAAACGTATTGAAAGGATTATTAACGGTGAACGTTTACCGTTCACCGTTAATAAGTTAATTATTTCACTTCTACCGTCATTGAAGCCGAATGAGAAGCATATTCCGGCGCATAGGCACATTGCATGGTTGCCAGCCCCGTTTCGTAAGTTCCCGCACGACTGACACGGTAACTATATTCCAGTACATAAACTCCCTTCCCCAAGTGATCGAAGAAGAAATTGGTAGAAGCATCTTTAATGTCCACATAATAGCCGATTCCGTTATTCCAGCGATAACCGGAGACACTGCCGATCGGCTCGAAACAAGCGCCACGCTGATCTTTCAACTGTACAAAGTCCATTGCACGGTCTACACGGATACTCAAACGGGAAACAACCTTATCACCTACCTGAAGCACCGTCTTTGCCGTGACCGGTTGCAGCTGAGGGGTATCATTCACCGTACGTTCCACATATAATTGTTTCTGTACATTTAACTCACCTCCCTGTTGCTTCACATCCTTGATCGGCGATTCATATTCTGCATAAACAGCTCCCCAGGCAATCCCCGGATTTCTCTTTTCCACTTCAATCTTGCGGGCATCCATGACATTCTTCTGTGTAAACGAACGTTTGATATATCCCAGTCCCGGCACCGTAGTCTTGCTCGGACTCACCGTTTCCAGTACTTCATTGGCAATCACAATCCGTACATCGCCCTGATTGTCAAGCAAATTAGTACCTTTCATCAACAGTGCATACACCGCATCTGCCGTAGTTACAGGGGAATCCCATTGTTGCGTCTGCTTCTGTTTCAACAGCCAGAGTTTCATTTCTTCCACCGTTTCGCTGTTTCCGCCGATCAATTCCAAAGCTTCCATAACGTCTACATGAGCCTGCATCCTCATTCCTCCCCACGCATAAGGATTCTCGTTGAAAGCGAAGAACATCCCCTGTTCGTCCGTCTTTGTCAGATGTTCTTTCAGAGAAGCAACAAATTCCTGCGCTTCTTTCTTTTGTCCGGCTTTATCGAGCACGATAGCAGCAATCGCCTTCGTATTCATTGAAGCTGCCGGAAGCAACTCTTTCACTTTAGAAAGATAATAAGCATACGCAGCTTTATTGGCAGCAGGAACCTGTCCGCCGGAAATAGCGACAATATACAGATATTGCAGGATAGAGCCCGACACTCCTGTGAACTTCACTCCTTCTTTCTGTGCTTTAAGAATATTTTTGTATTCTTCCAAAGCTGATTGGTGAAGATAAGTCAACGCCTTTTCCTGTAAAGCAAGTGCTGGTCCGTCCAACTTCTCACCGGTCAGCAGAGCAAGGCGGGCATTCAATTCGGCAATATAGGCCGTGACATAACCGCTGCCGTTCATTCCTTTATACCATGACCAGGCACCGTTGGAATTTTGCAATTCCTGCAATCTGGTCAGTGCAGCGATATTATTGTTACGGATATTATTCAAGTCGAACAGTGTAGCGATACGCTCTTTCTGCTGTTCTTCAGTCTGTGCTTCGAGTACCCACGGAGATTCGGACAACAGAATATTCTTCACTTCCTGATTCTTTTGCAAGTTGCTCAAGAAGGTTTCCTTCGTACCGCCCTGAAGTCTCCAGCTATCAAACACAGCCTTGATGCGTGGCTGACTGTTCATTATATACGAAGCCAATGTATTCGCATAGTAGGCGGTAGCCCATGAAATAGCGTTATTATTGACCGGAAGGCTCAAAGAAGGCAATGCCTGAATAACATACCAAGCAGGATTTCCGGTAAATTCAATCGTCAGTTTACGGTCTGTTGCCGTTTTACTATGCCGGTTGAACAAACTGTCGAGCGAGAAGGTGCGAGTTTCTTCTCCACGTATAGGCATGGGCAGTGTCTCTACCAAATGTTCCTTGTTGCTGAGTACCGGAACCAATTGTTGCTCTCCGTCGCTAAATGTGCCGCTATCGGCTATCATCCGACAACCCAGTACCTCGTATTTATCACTGACGGTAAACATGAAGTTCACACCAATTGTCTTGCCTGCCTCAACGGAGAACTTCTGTTTCTGTGTGTCGACAACCTTCTCCGTCACCGGATCGAAAAGAATCATGCTTACTGTTCCTGCTTGCGGCTTGCCAGTCATGTTAGAGACAGAGGCAGCAATAGAGGTCTTATCGCCCACACGCACGAAACGTGGCAGATTCGGGGTCAGCATAAATTCTTTACTGGTAATAGCTTCTCCGTCCAGCGTTCCCATTAACATTCCCTTGGTGTGAGCATATCCACGGAAATTCCAACGTGTCAGACTTTCGGGCATAGTGAAAGAGAAAGAAACCTCTCCCTGCTCATTGGTACGGAGTTGGGGATAGAAGAAAGCAGTCTCGGCAAGATTTGTACGCAAGCCGGCAGGAGCTTCAGGAAGCGCTTCTTCTCCGGAAGCGGCATCGGCCTTTCCTGCTACCATTGGCACTAACTCCGATTCAAACATTGTATCCGCAGCATCTTCGGAAACTAGCGCCGATGCATATCTCACCGCATTGCTCCGGCTTACAACGCTGCCTGTCACCGACATTTTCTTTTGCACTGCATATCCTCTGACCACTACTCCATCAGCTATGGATTCTGACATCGCATATACATTTCTTATATCAGGCTGCATAGCGAATCTGTCATACAACATTGCAGGTACTTTGAGAGACTTACGATCCCACCAATAATTGTAGGAGTTATTTCCAACATATCCGTTCATCCAATCGGAATAAGGAAGCAGTTGCTGGTAGTAAACCCGGAAATCCTGCCGGCGGTTCCAGATTTTATCAAGTGAGGCATCATACATCGTCGCCAACATTTCGGCATGAGCAGCCTGTCCCTGCGGTGTCTTGATTGTCAGTTTCCATTCCTCTTTCTGTCCGGGACGCAATTTATCACGGAATACGTCCCACTTCATCACCAATGTCTTGTCCGGCAAACGTTTTCTCGCCTGAACCCGTTCCTGATAAACCTGTCCGTCCCTCACCATACAGAAGTTCACGAAGATACCGTTACCGTAACTTTCCTGATACGGATATTGAAAACGAACAATCGTATCGGACAGATTCAGTGCCTTGCTTTCCAGCAGTTTATCACCGCAAAATACATTCATCATTATATAGGTATCCTTTTCCGAAGTTCCGAAATAGAATACCGCCGGATGAGCAGTGTCAAATTCCGTATTCTCTGCATAGAACCACACGGCGGACTGAACAGGCGGACGTTTGTCGTCAGAAGAGAAAAGAATCGTATTTGCTTCCGCCGTCACTTCTTTTCCCTGGTTATCTTTCACCGTTGCCTTCAGCACATACGACCCGGAAGAAAATTTCCCCCAATTGAAGGTCATTTCCTTATTAGAAGTAAACGTTCCGGTTGCAACCGGTTTCTCGCCCAGTTGCTTGTAGTCCTTATCTTTCGCCGGATATAAAGAGTATGTACCTTTCACTTCCACAGGCTGTCCGTTCAGATTCTGTGCTTCAAACACAATGTTGAACGGCCTATCCTTGCAAATCTTTTCTTTCAACTCCGTCTGTAAAATCAATGAACGCTGTCCTGCCGAAATCATCTCCGTAGACGACTGTGTTTCACCTGCCGCATTGGTAACAGTCGCTTCAACAGAATAACGATAATATATTTTATCATTATTCTTATAATCTGCACTTTCTTCCAGGCGAACCGGGATCGTAAATTCTCCGTTCCCGTCGGCAGTCACTTCACCCGAAGCAATCTGTACAGCCTCCGAAATCCTCCAGAAACTGCGAACAGAACGCTTCACCGTATACTTCACCGGAAGGTCCTGAAGCATCACACCGCTATAAGACTGTATCTTGCCTTTTACCTGCACTTCATCTCCGAGTCGGTAACTTTCCGTTTGCTTTTCAAACGTAATATCGAATGTCGGACGTTTATAATCCTCCACACGGATATTCGTTCTACTTTCTCCCGCCGTCAAAGAAAACATTCCGTTCAGACAGGCCGAAGGTAATGCGAAATCGGTGGTAAACGAACCGAATTCATTGGTACGTACCGACTTACGCCCCACTTCCTGATTATTTGTGTCCAACAAAGTTACAGTATAATCTTTACCGGGAAGCACATTGGCTGTATCCGATTTCTGCATATAAGCAATACCTTTCACATACACTGTCTGACCGGGACGGTACAAGGAACGGTCGGTCAATAACGTCATACTTTCCGTCGCTTCATCCTCATCATCGTAATAACCGTAGCTTCCGCCGTAAATACTTCGTTTCGGCATGGCTGTATCCACGCCTTTCGAAGCTTTCAAATATCTGTATTCGGATTTCCAGGGGAACACCACTTTTCCTTCTTCTCCCGTCGTAAACTCCTGTAACACTTTTTCGTCATTACTATACAATATTATCTTTGCGTTGGGTACAGGATGCCCGGTTTGAGCGTCCAAGGCCGCCACTTCATACTGTTGCCTCGGCAAACGGCACGTCAACACTTTGAAGCGGGTCACGTTAAACTCACTTTCACTATCCCGCTTGGCACGAATATCAGGAACAATACGCATGACGTAAGCTCCCACTTCCGGGGACTTGAAAGTGAACACCGTGTCCTGCGTCCGATAATCTTCCGGACGAAGAACCGAATAATGCTGTTCCTTCACCAACTTCTTCGCTTTATTAAAAAGGCGTACCGTAAAACCGTCCAGATTCTTATGCGAAGCTCTCAGTTTAATTTCTTCGCCGGGAAAAGCCTGGCTGATCACATTGACATTCAAGTAAGGAGATAGAATCTCCTGTCTCAGATTCTTCAAAGCATTAATCCTATGGTAAGACGGATAAAGTCCGATTGCCTCGTCACACAGTTTCAAGGCACTTACCGGCTGGTCTTTTTCAATTGCAAACTGAGCTTGCGCCAAATAAACTTCAGCACATATCGGTTCCGATTTGAATTTGCTTTTCAGTTCATTCAATGCAGCCAAATAAGGATCTTGCGTCAGTCCTATCAACCCGTTTTTAGCCTGGAAGGAACGGAACACCTGATCCGCCATGCGTCGCCACTGCAAATAGTTGAGCAGTGCCAACACGTATCCTTCGTTCAGACCGGCTGCCTGATAGGCGGAAATCATATTTCCATAGATAGATATAATATCCTGTTTTACCGGATCCGAAGAAATATCGCCCGGTAATGTTCCGCTACTAAGTCTTTCTATCCGGTTCAAGGATTCTATGCCACGGGAAGCCAACAAATGATACATATCATGGTGATAATATTCACTAGTCTCCCCTAATTCCACAAAAGGAATATAATCGCGTGAGGACGTTTTGAGCAGCAGCACAGAGTCTGCCAGAGCCTCTTTCACATTTGTCCGCACTTTCTCTACGAATATATTTGCTGTCCATTCGCGTAGATCTGCGGAAGGAGCTTCCTCCACGATTTCCGTCCTTCTCCGGAGCTCCCATTGGTTATTGGCTGCATAATCAGCATAGATTCCCGCTATCAATGAGTGCAATATAGCACGGTCCATAGGCTGTTTAGTTTGTTTCGCCCATTGTTCCAGCCCGGTCAGACCGACATAAAAACTGTCGGGAGTCATTATTTCCTGATATTTCATCCTCCACATATATGCCTTCAGCATCTGGGCGGAATTCTTTTCTTTTTCTCCTTTCCGGTAAATCTCGTCAGTCAATTTTATTACTGTTTTAGGCAAACTCTTTTTTCCTGCCTGTTCTACTTCTTTCCATAATTTGTCGAAACTCTGTGCCTGCACTGCCGGAATCACTCCCAACCATAACAGCACCACCATACAAATCTGCCTTATTTTCATAATCTTTCTAGTTTAAGTTCGCTATAAGTCTCACTGTATAAATAACAAAGTAAAGAAATAAAGTTTAAACAATCATCTTTTTTTGAATAAATATAATAGATTTGCACAATCATAACAGATATAACAACCACAATGATTGTGATCATAAAACAGAGTTATCGCCGTTAATCCTCTCCTAACAAATTGTTTATGATATATATCTGTCACCTGTCACGAAACACGACCTAACCAAATGATTATGAGCGACTAAAGATGTGACAGCAACAAGTGACAGCAGCAAGTGACGGCAATAATGCTGTCACCTGGAATTGGATTGAACATGAAAAACTGACACTACGCCTTAACACTGTTGGTTTCGCGGCTCGAAACCCTGGTTCCATACGCTGGAAACTTCAGTTTCAGTTACTTGAAACCATTAGTTTCTTACCGATGAAACCATAGTTTCTAACTGATGAAACTTTAGTTTCAAGCAAAGGAAACTAACTCGGACGGTAACTGTTTTGTCGTACACAACCTTCTTCTATCGAAAAAAACAGTGAATAAATATCCGGGACTTATAAGAAGCAAAAAAAAGTGGGGATAACGCTTTCAATAACGTATCCCCACTGCAAACTTAGCTAATGTTCTCTCTCTCATTTTTCAATTCTGTACCCCCATGCAAGCATTTCGTTACGACCTACTTCACTGAGGATTTTTCTAACTAAAGAACTTATTTTCTTCATAATCTTTAAACTTTTAAATTACTAATACTTGAAAACTAAAAAATTAAGCTTCCTCGTTCGGGCGAATATTAATTGTTGAATATCCCCAAACATGCACGTCGGCTTCGCCGATCTTTCTAAACAATCTTTCTAACCTTTTCATTTTGTTATCCTCTTATTTACATGTTATACAACACAAAAATACAGCCTTTGTTTATACATTGTACCCCAAAAAGGAAGAATTTTATGTTTTATAGCATATTTATTGATTTGCATCAATTAATTTATTTGTTATGAAGTAAAATCGTAATATTTAAGGCAGCAAATATGACAAAAAGGCACGGATGAAATGTCATCCGTGCCTTTTTCTATAAGAGACCTATTATATAATAGGAAAGAATAGCATTTATTTCATTGGAGTCTGTTCCAAAGTTGCAACGAGGAAGTCATAGAACTTCTGTACAGTAGGAATCAATGCTCTTTCGTCCGGTGAATGTGGTGAGCGCAAGGTAGGACCGAAGGAAATCATATCCAATCCCGGAATAATGGCACCGATAATACCGCATTCCAAACCTGCATGAATCACCTTCACCGCAGGTTCCACGCCAAACTGCTGCTTATATGACGCTTTCATCGCGTGCAAAATCGGAGAATTCACATCGGGCTGCCAACCGGAATAACCTCCTGTCATCTCTACCTTCATACCTGCCATAGAGAAACAAGACTCAAGACTGGTAGTGAGATATTCCTTCATACTATCGCTGGAGCTACGAGCCAAAATTTTAATTTCCGCTTTTCCACCGGCAATTGTTATAATAGCAAGGTTGGAAGAAGTCTCTACCGTATCGGGAACGGTCGGAATCATACGGGTCACACCATTCTGACAAGCAAAAATAGCGTCAATCAGATTGTCCTGAATTTCTTCGGGCACTTGACCTGCCGGAACTTCCACACGTTCTGCCGTGAAACTGATCGGAGTCTCAATCGTCGAATATTCTTCATTGAACAGGTCTTCGCAATATTTCACCAAGCCCAACAATTCTTCTTCATTCTCAGCTGGAATGGTAACAACCGCGTGTGCCTCCCGTGGAATGGCATTACGCATATTGCCGCCTTCCCAACTTGCCAGGCGTGCTTCGTAACTGGCAACTGCCTCGCGGATAAAGCGAACCAGCAATTTGTTGGCATTGGCACGCCCTTCATTGATTTCCAATCCGGAATGCCCACCACGCAAGCCTTTCAACGTAACCTTAACAGCGATATCGCCTTCTTCGGGAGCTACCTCCTTATATTCCAGTGTAGCAGTGACATCCATACCGCCTGCACAACCGATATACAACTCGCCTTCATCTTCCGAATCGAGATTCAGAAGGATTTCTCCGTTCACTGTCCCCAGCTTCAGACCGAACGCGCCGTACATACCGGTTTCTTCGTCTTTGGTAATCAGTGCTTCCAGCGGACCATGTTTCAAATCTTTCGCTTCAAGCACAGCCATGATAGCAGCCACGCCAAGCCCGTTATCTGCTCCCAGCGTAGTTCCTTTGGCCTTTACCCAGTCGCCATCTATATAAGTTTCGATAGGATCTTTTTCAAAATCGTGCACCGTATCGTTATTCTTCTGCGGAACCATGTCCATGTGTGCCTGAAGAATCACACCTTTCCGGTTTTCCATTCCCGGAGTTGCCGGTTTACGGATAATTACGTTACCTGCTTCGTCTACAAAAGATTCCAGTCCCAAGCCTTTTCCGAAGTTAATCAGAAATTCTGTTACTTTTTCCATGTGTCCCGACGGACGGGGAATCTGTGTCAACGAATAAAAATGCTTCCATACGTTTTGTGGAGCTAAAGAAAGAATAGTACTCATAACAAATCTATTTTTATTAAGTGATTACTTTCGCTGTCTATTGGTCAACGACAAAGCCGCCAAACCATATACGCCCAACAAAACTACTAAAAAGGTTTGAATCCCGTGCACAATCAGGGCAAATATTCCGGCATCTGTTTCATTTACTCCATAAAGCATCATCATCGAAATGACCGCAAAATGCCATGGACCCGCTCCGTTCGGCGTAGGCACAATCACTGCAAAAGTACCGCCTACAAACATAACCAGCGCCGCCAGGATGCTCAGATGAGCAGTAAAAGCGAAGCAATAGAACGTAAAATAGAAGTGAAAAAAATAACATCCCCAAATAGCCAATGTATAAAAACTAAAGAGAGGTATATTGCGCACTCCTTTCAATGACATCACACCTTCCCAAATATTGAGCACAAAACCTTTCACTCTTTCATAAAAGAACAACGTCTTCCGTAAATAATAAAGAAGCATTCCCACTCCGATAAAACAGAACAGGACGATATAGAACCACACGGAAGTCAGCAGATGCAGGAGCGAAGGTATCTTGGTTCCAGTCTGCTGAAGAAAAGTAACAAATATCGGCAGCTGAAGCAACACCGTGACGCCTGTTATCAGAAGAATTGTCAATGTATCGACCAGCCGTTCTGTAACAACCGTTCCGAGCGACTTGGCAAAAGAAACATTATCATATTTGGCCAGCACGCCGCAACGGCTCACTTCTCCGACCCTGGGAACTATCAGACTCGCGGCATACGATATGAAAATAGCATTCACACAATCACTCCTTTTCGGGAAAGCTTCCAACGGCTCCAACATCTGCTTCCACCGCCAGCCGCGAAACACCTGTGCGAGCACCCCAAATAATAACGAAAAGAACATCCACCACCAGTTCGTACCGTGCAGCAACACCTCACCCACCTTTGTAAAATCAAAGTTGTGATATACCCAAAATAGAATAAAGCCGCCCAAAACAATCGGTAATATCAGTTTCAGCGTCTTCTTTAATAGTTTCTTCATGCTTAATTCTTCATTAGCTTCGCTGACACATCTATTTATTTTTTTTAAATAGTGGTACGTTCTTCATTTAAAAGAATTACCTTTGTCGGCTGCAAAAGTAATTATTTAGTTGGTAAATGAAATTAGTAAAGCCTAAAAAGTTTCTCGGACAACACTTTCTGAAAGATCTGAAAGTTGCGCAAGATATTGCCGATACAGTCGATACCTTCCCCGAACTGCCTATTTTAGAGGTGGGGCCGGGTATGGGAGTATTGACCCAGTTTCTAGTAAAGAAAGACCGATTGGTAAAGGTCGTAGAAGTTGACTATGAGTCGGTTGCTTATCTTCGCGAAGCCTATCCGTCACTGGAAGACCACATCATTGAGGATGACTTCTTGAAAATGAATCTTCACCGGTTGTTCGACGGGAAGCCTTTCGTACTGACTGGTAATTACCCCTATAATATTTCCAGCCAAATCTTTTTCAAGATGCTGGACAACAAAGATATCGTCCCTTGTTGCACGGGAATGATTCAAAAAGAGGTAGCCGAACGTATTGCAGCCGGACCGGGCAGCAAGACATACGGTATCCTTAGCGTATTGATACAGGCATGGTATAAAGTGGAATATTTGTTCACTGTCAGCGAACACGTGTTCAATCCGCCTCCCAAAGTGAAAAGCGCTGTTATCCGTATGACACGCAACGAGACTAAAGAGTTGGGATGCGACGAAAAACTGTTCAAGCAAGTAGTGAAAACGACCTTCAACCAGCGACGGAAAACATTGCGCAACTCCATCAAACCTATTTTAGGCAAAGATTGTCCGCTCACGGAGGACATCTTATTTAATAAACGCCCGGAACAACTATCGGTAGCCGAATTTATCGATCTGACCAATAAAGTGGAAGAAGCACTAAAGACAGCCGGCAACGCCCAATAATTGGCGGGCAACAGTGAGCAGAGAACTGGATTTTGTAATTCGTAATTTGTAATTGACAACGATGAACGAGGAATACATTGACAACGTTAAACACCTTATTGAGCAAAAAGACGCCGACAAGGTAAAAGGTCTTCTCATCGACCTCCATCCGGCCGACATCGCCGAATTGTGCAATGACCTGAATGCGGAAGAGGCTAAGTTCGTCTATCGCCTGCTCGATAACGAAATTGCTGCCGACGTGCTTGTCGAAATGGACGAAGATGCTCGTAAAGAGCTGCTCGAAATGCTTCCTTCGGAGACAATCGCCAAACGCTTCGTTGACTACATGGACACGGATGATGCCGTAGACCTGATGCGTGAACTCGATGAAGACAAGCAGGAAGAGGTTCTTTCGCACATCGAAGACATCGAACAGGCAGGAGACATCGTCGACTTGTTGAAATACGACGAAAATACCGCCGGTGGTTTGATGGGTACGGAAATGGTACTCGTCAACGAAAACTGGAGTATGCCCGAATGTCTGAAAGAGATGCGGCAACAGGCGGAAGAGCTGGACGAAATCTATTATGTATATGTCATCGACGATGACGAACGTCTGCGAGGTATCTTCCCGCTCAAAAAGATGATTACTTCCCCTTCTGTATCCAAAGTGAAACACGTGATGCAGAAAGATCCGATTTCGGTACACGTAGATACTCCCATTGACGAGGTAGTACAGGCGATTGAGAAGTACGACTTGGTGGCTATCCCCGTTGTCGACAGTATCGGTCGGCTTGTGGGACAAATCACCGTCGACGACGTCATGGATGAAGTCCGTGAGCAGTCGGAACGTGACTACCAGTTGGCATCCGGTCTTTCGCAGGACGTAGAAACGGACGATAATGTATTGAGACAGACCACTGCCCGCCTCCCCTGGTTATTAATCGGTATGATCGGCGGAATCGGCAACTCTATGATATTGGGTAATTTCGACTCCACCTTTGCTGCCCATCCCGAAATGGCACTGTACATCCCGCTAATCGGTGGTACAGGAGGAAATGTCGGAACACAATCTTCGGCAATCATCGTACAGGGTTTGGCAAACAGCTCGCTGGACGCTAAAAATACCTTCAAGCAGATTACCAAGGAATCGGTAGTAGCTTTAATTAATGCCACTATTATCTCCTTATTAGTATACACCTACAACTTTATCAGGTTCGGCGCAACGGCTACGGTCACCTATTCCGTATCCATCAGCCTGTTTGCCGTGGTAATGTTCGCTTCTATTTTCGGGACACTGGTACCGATGACGCTGGAGAAGTTCAAAATCGATCCAGCCATTGCAACAGGTCCGTTTATAGCCATTACAAATGACATCATCGGAATGATGTTGTACATGGGAATAACCGTTTTATTGTCATAAAAACACGATAAACAAAAAAAAATAAGCAAAATAGTATGAAGTAATCGTTTTATTTCATTAATTTGTGACCCAAAACTAATATACAATGATGGACGCTCATGACACTAATCAACCCTTGAACCAAGGGGAATTAGAAGAAGAAAAGAAAACAGTCGAGGTTTCTGAAGCCATTACAGAAACCCCGTCTGAAGAAACGACTGCCGAAGTTCAACCTGAAGCAGCTCCTAAACCTGCCACAAAGGAAGACGTACTAAACCGATTGAAAGAGCTTGCACAAGACGCAGAGAATGCGAACAAGCAGGAAATAGACAATCTGAAACAATCATTCTACAAGCTACATAATGCCGAACTGGAAGCTGCTAAAAAACAGTTTACCGACAACGGCGGCGCCGAAGAAGATTTCGTTCCCGAAGAAGACCCGGTGGAAGTGGAATTTAAACGCCTAATGGGGGTAATCAAAGAAAAACGAAGCAAACTTGTAGCCGAGCAGGAACGTCAGAAAGAAGAAAACCTTCAAGTCAAACTTTCCATTATCGAAGAACTGAAAGAATTGGTAGAATCGGGTGACGATGCCAACAAGTCTTACACGGAATTCAAAAAGCTCCAACAGCAATGGAATGAGACGAAGTTGGTTCCGCAAGGCAAAGTAAACGAACTTTGGAAGAATTATCAATTATACGTAGAGAAATTCTACGATCTATTAAAGTTAAACAACGAATTCCGCGAATATGATTTCAAGAAGAATCTGGAAATAAAGACGCATCTTTGCGAGGCTGCCGAAAAGCTGGCTGATGAAGAGGATGTGGTTTCTGCTTTCCACCAACTCCAGAAGTTACATCAGGAATTCCGTGATACGGGTCCGGTAGCGAAAGAGTTGCGCGACGAGATTTGGAATCGCTTCAAAGCAGCTTCTACGGCTGTAAATCGTCGTCACCAGCTACATTTTGAAACGCTGAAAGAAGCGGAACAACATAATCTGGACCAAAAGACCGTTATCTGCGAAATCGTAGAAGCGATAGAGTTCGATGAACTGAAAACATTCTCAGCTTGGGAAAACAAGACACAAGAAGTCATTGCCCTGCAAAACAAATGGAAAACTATCGGTTTTGCTCCCCAAAAGATGAACGTGAAGATATTCGAACGTTTCCGCCGTGCCTGCGACGACTTCTTCAAGAAAAAAGGAGAATTCTTCAAGAGCTTAAAAGAAGGCATGAACGAGAATTTGGAAAAGAAAAAAGCGCTTTGCGAAAAAGCGGAAGCCTTAAAAGACAGTACTGACTGGAAAGCAACTGCCGATACCCTGACGAAACTCCAAAAAGAGTGGAAGACAATCGGACCGGTAGCCAAGAAACATTCGGACGCTGTTTGGAAACGTTTTATCACGGCTTGTGACTATTTCTTTGAACAGAAAAACAAGGCTACTTCTTCACAACGCTCTATCGAAGTAGAAAACATGGAGAAGAAAAAGGCATTGATCGAAAAGTTGTCGTCCATAGACGAAAACATGGATATCGAGGAAGCCAGCACACTGGTACGGGATCTGATGAAAGAATGGAATTCTATCGGTCATGTACCATTCAAAGAAAAAGATAAGTTGTACAAGCAATATCATGGATTGATCGACCAGTTGTTCGACCGTTTCAACATTAGCGCTTCGAACAAGAAGTTAAGTAACTTCCGGTCAAACATCAGCAATATACAAGGTGGCGGACCACAATCTCTATACAGAGAACGCGAAAAGCTGGTACGTACTTACGAGAGTATGAAGAATGAACTCCAGACTTACGAAAATAACCTGGGTTTCCTGACTTCCACCTCAAAGAAAGGCAGCAGCCTGTTAACCGAGTTGAACCGTAAGGTAGAAAAGCTGAAAGCAGATTTGGAACTTGTATCACAGAAGATTAAAGTAATAGACGAATCTATAAAAGCAGAAGAATAATCTTTTTGTAAAGAAAGTTGCTACTGAAAATATAAAACAGGCTTTATGTTCGTTGAACAATAAAGCCTGTTCTTCTTTATTATTAAATGATAGCATTTGACGCCTTCAAAAACTGTCACCGAATTAGTCTACATTATCTTTAAATTTCAAGCGGGCAAAAAATGATAAAACCCCGCAAGAACTAATTCTTAGCAGGGTTTATTCTAATTAACCATTGTTTTTTGTTGGGCTACCTGATAATGAACATATCTTCGTAACCCACTATATTATAACTACATAAGTACAGTTCAATTTGTAGTGTGACCTATAAAGTGACCTGTTTTGCATAAAAACCGTCCGAAAGCCATAAAAATATGAGTTCCTTTTAACAGAAACAAAGGTACGACTTTTTATTGAATACACAGACAAAAACAGGCAAAAATTGTAATTAATAAACTATCTTTGCTGCAACAAATAATACAAAAAAAAATGCAAAAGAATTTAAGTCAGTTTGAGAGATACACAAAGGGGATTAACCGAAATGTGAAAGGAAATCTTGTGGCAGGAGTTATCATTATATTCGTGATGATTATTGTCCACTTATTAAATGGATGCGAACCGATTCTTCCTGATGAATCATTGGAGAATAAGAAACTTGATACTCTCCGTCCGGATAGCGTGAAAGAAAAGACGGATATAAATGAATGGGATATAGATACAGTTGTGTATCATTCAGATGCAAAACCCGCTCCACACAAATAAATCAAAAAAGAGCTTTCCGGCCAAGAAAAGCTCTTTCTTTAAGCGAGAGGAAAGGAACGATTAGTATCCAATTAATAGGTCCTTATATTCAGAATTTTACCCTCTCTAAGTTTCGTATCATTTCGTTATATTTCGCTTGTATTTGGTCTTTTTGTTTGGCACTGGCTTTCACTAATCCACTTTTGTATTTACGCATCAGAGAAGGATTAATACCTACATAGGACGCAAACTCGGAAGCATTGATAAACGGAAAACTTAAAAAGAATCCGGAAAGGTCATAGCGGTATTCTATTTCATAACCTTCTTCATACCAATCGGGATATGTAGTAGTACGTTCGTAATAGTATGCGGCTTGTTCTTTGAGTACTCCACAAAAATCGGCTTTTGCCTCTTCTTCTGTCAGTCCGCTACCAATCAATCCGGGAATGTCAGTATAGATACCATAACCACCGTCAGATGCTTTCTCAATAGTTGCTGTAATAGTTCTCATAACCTTGTTTTTTTAAGATGAAAATCCAATTAATAACCACCCCCGAAGGGGTGGCGGAACTTTTACTTGTTCTCTTTCTTTTCTTTCTTTTTCTTTAAACCGGCGGCTTTCATCATGCTCTCTAGTGTTCCGCGAGGAACTTCATGCGATTGATGTCTCGCTACCGGAATAAAGTAATCGAAATCGGGATGAACATACTTGTAGTGGTTCGTTCCCTTGTCGATAGTCCAGCCTGCGGCTTCTATCAACTTGTAAAATTCAGAATACTTCATAAAGTAAAAGACCTATTTATTAATTGGATGCACAAAAGTAACGTTTTTGTTCCAAGCCAACAAGGAAAAGAAACAAAAATGTTATCTGATTATGTATTTTTAATAATGCTGAAGACTGATAGCGGATTCTTCCGGAAAAGTCGCTGCAGCTCGCGAAAAGTGATAGCAAACCGGAAGAAAGCCGGGATTGCATTGTTCGTCTGCTTGTTCACCGTGCCGCTGTGTGGTTCGTGGCAATGCGTGCAGCGGGAATACCGCCGCCCACACAGCCCCGCTCCCCGCAGCAGCACTCCGTCAGTGTTTAATAGCAATATTCCTTCACCAACAGCGTTTCTTGGACGTTCCGTGTTTCTGTGCACCGTGCCGCTTTCCTTGCTTCCCGTAGTCGCCCAATGGGCGCAAAGAAAGCCGCCCTCTGACAGTGTTTCTATGGGACATTCTTGGGGGAAGTCTCTTGAAAGTTACTTCGGTGTATAACAGTCGAGGCTTGCCAAGTGGGTGATTACGAAAGTTACTTCCGCCTGATGCATACGGCTCCGGTTGCCGCTCACACCCCGGCAAAGCCGGACTACAAGCGACAGCCTATGCGGTGAAAACCCTTGCGGAACGGTAGCCCTTGCGGTACGGGTGACAGCTGCGATGCCCGGTGCGGTTTCGCTCCACCCGGCACTTGCTGCCGGGTTAAGGCTCAAT